>WNGE01006209.1_pt1 | contig 13337 bp, 13 predicted proteins | sample 5400651 | NCBI WGS metagenome assembly WNGE01 (sample SAMN13153370, study PRJNA577476) | soil metagenome | isolation source: 60 cm soil or saprolite under grassland replicate 2 | place: USA:California | collected 2016-06-15 | reverse complement strand
GGCGTAAGTGGCTTCTGGGATTAGGCATCGGGCTTACTCTTGCCTTCATCGTCATTCGAGTTACTAACCTTTACGGGGATCCGCACGCCTGGGCCACACAGAAGACGGGACTATTCACGTTCTTCTCCTTCATCAACCCCGAAAAGTATCCGCCCTCGCTCCTTTACCTACTGATGACACTAGGTCCAGCAATCATTGCTCTCGCTCTATTTGAACGAATCTCGCATCCCTTCAGTCGACCTTTTGTAATATTTGGTCGAGTGCCGCTGTTCTACTATTTGCTTCATCTTGTACTTATCCATGCATTGGCCGCCGCATTCGCCTATGCCCGATATGGTCAGGCTGGTTGGATGTTCAAGAACATAACAGTCCCGAGCAACTCTGTGCTTCCGTACCCTCAAGGCTACGGCTACAGTCTTTGGGTGGTATACGCGATCTGGGTTGGCGTCGTTTTCCTGCTTTTTCCTGCTTGCCGATGGTTCGCAAACATCAAAAGACGTCGTCGTGAAACGTGGTTAAGCTATTTATAAAAGATACTCGTACGTCATGGTTACGGCGCATGACGAAGACGCAGAGAACAAAAGATTTGTCATCGCCCATCCTGCCCTGCGATTCAAGCCACAATAGTGGTAGCTGGGTAGATCCTTACCGCTTTTACCCACCGGCAAATTGATTGCCTAGAACCTTCCGAAGAAGGTCGACAATGGTCTGGTTCCTGCCAACGTACAGCACGATCAACTTTCTCCTCTTGAAGAAATGAGGAGGAGCCATCCAGCTTGGCTTGCTGGTGCCGATAGTAGTGCCGTCAGCACTAACTCGCCTTGCGTTAGCCTCAGCGGCAGAAGAGGTCCCATACTCAAACACCTGAACAGCTTCACCATTGATGTTGATGATTCGGCCTGCCATCGAGAAAAATGGCTGAGATACTTTCTCCTTGGTAAATAAAACCGAAGCGCCGTGAGCATGAAGCGCTTCAGCCAGGCCAACCACTTCTGGAGACTTGGTTTTCGAGGATGAACGATAAGTCGGTCTGGCTTTGTTCCGCTGCCAATGCCGAGCGGGCTGTGCGAAAGTTAGAGAAGTAGTAACAAAGAAGAGATGAATTAACCTTAATAACAACAGAGCAAAACCTCCGAACTCGATTGTAAACGACTCTTTTCAGGTTTAGGGGGAACCAAGCCAACGATCTTTCCGATGCGTAATGTCCCGCTAGCTCGATATCAGAAAACGACGCAGGAGCGGCACTGAGCGCCAGCTTCATAAACTCGAACTATTGACAGTTCGACAGAGCAGTAATATCGTTAGCTCGCGTCCTAAAATGTCCTAATCCCAAGGCTCACTTCGGAGACGGGATTCCCCAGACAGGGACTCAGCTTCAACCCTTACCATCAGAGAGGAAAAAGTTAATGTTCAAACCTTCGCGTCGAATCACTATCATCTTCGTCATGGTCTTTTGCCTGGTGGCGATGTTCGCAGCGGTTTCTCATGCCAACCATTCATGGGGCGGCTATCATTGGGCACGCACCGCTAATCCATTTACGCTCAAAGTTGGTAATAATTTATCTTCCAATTGGACTACACAGTTCAACACGGCGATTGCGGATTGGAGTAATTCTTCCGTGATGAATCTCAGTGCTGTTGCTGGTACATCGAATAGAAATTGCCGAATGGTCGCTGGAACCGTGCAGGTATGCAACCGCACATATGGCAACAATGGCTGGCTCGGGCTGGCCTCTATTAACATCACGGGCGGAACACATATTACCCAGGGCTCCGCCAAGATGAATGACACCTACTTCAATACTTCAACCTACAACAATCCAAATGAGAAACTCCACGTAATGTGTCAGGAGGTCGGTCACACGTTCGGGCTTGACCATCAATCAACAAGTGGCGCTTCACTAAATACGTGCATGGATTACTTTTCGAATACCGGAGCAAATGCGGGTAGTACGTTGAGCACTCATCCGAACACGCACGATTACGATGAACTGGTAACTATTTACAGTCACCTCGATAGCTTCACCACTATCGCGGCGAATAGTGCGGCTTCGACGCGTTCCGAGGTTACGGACCAGCCGGAAACGTGGGGCCAACTGATAAGGCAATCAAAGAATGGGCGCAGCTCTGAATATGGAAGGTTAAACTCTGATGGCTCCGAAACGTACACTCACGTTTACTGGACTATGGAAGCCGCGGAACGTTGCCCTCAGTGCGATCATCGCTACGACCAACAATAGACTATTCGGGCCAAGGTGATTGGCATCGTAAAGGCGAGAGGTACTCTCGCCTTTATGTTTTGGCTGGTATCGATTTTCTCTACGTAATCCGGTTAGCATGTTTGCACCACGGACGAATATCGTCATAGCAATGGCAAATGATTTCCAGAGTTACAAGCTTGCGCGCCGAAGGCGCAAGGCATTGCCTATAACCGACACGGAACTAAAGCTCATCGCGGCTGCAGCGATCATTGGAGTACCACTCCAAGTACGAGCACCATCAACATTCGCGAAACAGTTTTCATGATTTCTCTTCTTCTTGTCTTACGGTTAACTCTTCGGGGATCTGCGAACCTGTTGCAATCAGTTGTTTGGCGACGTGGTTGGCGCGCGACGCGGCGCACTGGAGTGCCAATGCACGATGCGCCATTGTCCGTCGCGTTTTTCCAGCACCGCCGTTCCCAGGCCGCCGCCATCAACATGACGCGGCTTTCCGTTATCGATCACATCTGCCGATATTGTGTACTTCAGAGTTGCCCACGCAGTGTTGCCGGCCAGGTGAATCTTCATATCGCTGAATGCATACTTCGTGTTCTTCATCTCACCCATTTCGGGCACGAGATGATGGTCGCGGTAATCGGTCCAGCCATAATTCGCGTGACCACTTTCAAAGATCGTCAGCGATTCATCGTTGACCCAGACCTTTGTGGCCTCGGCGAGATCGTTTTTCTCGAAAGTCAATGCGCTCTTTAGTAATGCATCCCGAACCGCCGCCTCGTCAGACCCTTGTGCAGTAACTGTACCCTTGTGTGCGAGACCGAAGGCGACCGCTGACAATGCGATTACCGAGAGGACTCGTAAACCAAATCTCATGGTTTGTTTCTTCACGACCATTCTCCTTTTATTGAAGCGTTCATTTCTTCTGCGGTTGAACAGATGGCCACAGCGAGTGTAGAAAGCCTCAAATTACGCAGGGCTAATTATTTGGCCAGTTCATTGAGTTTAGCTTTCATCTGGTCGATCTCAGCCTGCTGGCCTGAGATGATTTTCCTACATAACTCTTTGATTTCCCGATCCTCTATTGAAGCCTTTTCGCACATTAGGATTGCTCCAGCATGATGAGGAATCATTGACCGCAAGAATTGACGATCCGAGATCAGGGTTTGCTCTCTGATCAGCAGGAAAGAGCCGATAAGCACGGCGGCACCAACGGCAAGAATGATGGCATTAAGTCTCCTGGACTTATACATCGAACTCATTAACGGTAGTTCTATCAGGATCATCGAGGCGGTCATCAGAGCAGCCATGCAGACCTGATTGAAGCTGTTGAATACGTTGTTCAAGGTGTTCACCATTGAGTACATCAGTATGTACATAGCGATGAAATGGAGCCCAATCATTGCGAGAAATCGACTGTAATGGCTTGTCTGCATCTTCATCTTCATATGCCCCTCCGGTCTCACAGTCCTGAGAACTCCTCGATGATCCGTTACCTGATCTGCTTCGGCATCAAACCTTGCTTTTGTCGGTCGGCCATCAAAGCTTCATCCGTGCAAACCGCGCAATGCCCCGCGTGATCGTGATGTTTCATACGTTCTCCGAAAACCGTTTAGTGCTTGTGAACATGCGTATGTGTGTGTTTGGGTTTCGTCTCGCCCTCGTTTGGCGGCTCACCTGTTTCTTTCTTCTCCGGTTCGGGCGCTTGTTCAGCAAGTTCACCACCAGCCTCACGTGCTGCCTTTTGGAGCCGCTGCAATTCTTCAGGAGACAGTTTCGGCAACCGGCGAATTACACTGACAAGATCCCAAATAGCTTCCGGCTTGTCTTCAGAGCCCCAAGCAGGCATCCCGGTAAGCCGAATGCCGTTGTTGATGATGTAATAGAGTTCGCCATCGCTGAGTTGCTGAGTATCGGGCTTACTCATATCGGGAACCTTGGGATAGAGATTCTTTCCAATCAGAGTGTCGCCACGTCCATCAATTCCATGACAGATCCCGCAGTGCTCGACGAAATGCTCGTCAGCCTCGGCGATCATGGCGGCAGTTTGTTGCTTGCGCGGATTAGCGAGGTTCTTCGCTTCCGCGGGGGTTACGATCTTTCGGGCATTCCGCGCCATTGTTCGCTCCATCCACGTGGGCTGTTCGCGTGCGCTAAATCCCTCCCCACGCATGTACAAAAGCAGACCGCCGATAAGAAAACCAACCACAACCAGCGTTGAGATAACTGAAAGAATTATTTTCCGCATTGTTGTTCCTTTCGCTTCTCCTATGGTTTTGCTGGCGGATTAGTTGGCGTATTCATTCCGCCGTGCATTCCATGCATGCTCATTTCCATCTTGCCGGGACGAATCCGCACAAAGAGTTTCCATCCCACCGGATTGTTTCCATAGATGCGATCCAGGATCGCCGGCTTTGAAAAGAATGTGACGTCGCTTCCAATTCCAAGCGAAATCTTGTCTGTATTCCAGATGTCGCGCACGCCCCCAAATGTGTACGCGCCGATTCGAAATGAAGGATGATCTTGAGTAATGCCGAGCAGCGCTCGATCTGAAGGACGCAGTAGATCATCCTTGTCCACAAGTTCCAAACGTGTGTAGAGATAGTTTTTATCGAGGAAGTTGATCGTCGATTCTGCTGTGTAACTGTTAAGGTTGTGAATTTCACCGGGGGCACTCACTTGATTACGTCCCCACACGAATGCTGACGCCCAATTACCGCGATTCAACGGTTTGTTGTATTGCACTGAGGCTGTCGCGCGACGAATGTCGGCTTCGGACTCTTGTGCCTCTGGACTCCGGAGAAAGCCATAGCTCACTTGCATGGCCCAGTTCCTATTCGGCATGAACCAAACCCGCGCTGAACGGGAGTTCCATTTGTGTGCGTCGAAATTGTAACGGTTCTCGTTTGGCTCACGGCCGTTGAAGATTGAGCCCTCAAGCTTGAACCAACGGTAGGTGAATCCTGTTGTAAGAACACCAAAGCTGATGTGCGTTGAATCCTGCAGGTGGTGCGAGAGCGTGGCTGAAGGGTTCTCCGAAGCGGACATACGATGCATGAATGCCACAGGACCGAGAGCGGGCTCCCCTGGATAGCCAAAGTACGTAAACCATGTTCCGCGTTCACTTAGAGGCAAGGTGTACTGAGCAGACAATTCCATAAAGAGATCATGCGGGTGTTGGTGATCGATTAACGGCTGGCCTTTGTAGGTCTCACCCGTCTGAAACAGAAGTGGCGAGCCTCCCGGCGGAAAGGTGAATGGTTCAAAACTAAACATGCCACGCAACTGAACCGTTCCTTTGCCAACCTTGTGATAGGCCATCGGCATGAACCAATTCTCTGAATCAAGTTTCGTAACACCGCGCGGCCCACCTTGTCTGTTCATGCCGACAATCAAGTTGTAATGGAACATCAACAGCCAGTCACCGGCGACTTTGTAGTGCATGTGCATTGGACCCGATGATGGCTGCCACGAAGTCCCTGATCCCATCGCGCCCATCGACATCACATTGGTATCGCTTGACCCGACACGAATCCCCATATCGTTTTCCATCATCACCATCAGAGGACCCATGTTCATACTCATCCCGCCCATCTCCATCCCGGGCATCTGACCCATTGGACTTGCTGACGGGCTTGCAGAGGGCATCGGCATGTTCATGTCCATGTTTTGTTGAGGAGCTGCCTGCGGGTTTGGCGACGATGCGGGCATTTGCATGCAGGGCATATTCATATGCGATTGCGGGGATGCTGAAGGTGATGGCTGTTGCATCTGCATCCCAGGCATATTCATTTGAGGCGAGGCTGAAGGCTGAGCCCCCGGTGATGGCGAAGGAGTGGGCATCTGCATTCCAGGCATATTCATCTGCATCTGCTGAGGCGCCGATTGGCGTGAGGCGGATGGTGTGGACGTTGCGTGAGCAGGCATGTTCATTCCCGGCATGTTGCGCATTTCATTCTGGTTCGCTGCATTCTTCTTTGGTGCTTTATTGCTTCCGGATGTAGTACCTCGGCGATCCATTCCAGACATCTTCATTCGGGACATATTGCTCATGTCGTGTTTCTTTGTGGTTCGACGCTTCGTTGCTGCCGCTCTTCGCTTCTTAACGGTAGTCTTGCGACTCTGCTTCGCTTTCGGCTTTGACATCTTCATCCCTGGCATGTTTTGCATGTCGTGGCCCTGCGCAAAAACATCTTTAGTTGATGAAAGTATTAACCCTATCATCATGACCGCGCTTAATCCCATTACATGGATTGACGCGCCAACTCCTAACCTCTTCATGACTTCCCCCTTTGAATCTTCTCGTTTGGCAGAAACACAACGCCCCTGTAGAAATGTGCACACGCGTAGACAGATGTTTACGCCATCGAATTAGCGACAGAGGTCGAAGGGACTCTAAATACGGAAGGAGTTGATTAGGATGTGGCGGGGGAGTGACGGGCCCGGTGGACCATGCTCCAATGGAATCAGGGAAACTGCAAAAGCGGAAGGCAAGAGAGTGACAAACCCTACCGGCGGTGCATTAGCTTCGACCAATTGCTTCGAAGGATCAATCGCCACAACGGTACTGCTCGGCGATTGCGGTTGAGAATGCATCCAGCAATGTCCACATGGTTCGTTGGGAAGATCAACTGCAACCTGTTCAGCAGGCGATTCTGCTGCAATCTGTATAGGAACATTTTCGGCGATCGATTTATCTGAGGTTTCTGAACCGGTCTCGCTCTCCATATCCATGTCATTCATCTGCATGTCGCGCATTTCCATCTCAGCCATTTCGTGCTGACACGGGGACTTATGTTCGACTTGTTTGACTTGCCTCCGTTGAAGGTCGCAGTTGTGGCTGGATGAATATCGAGGGCAGAAAGCGGCGGCGATTACGTTGCTCCACGCACTGAGCAGCAACGAGACGACTAACAAGCCTATTGCTAAAGATGACTTTCGCATGACCTAAATCAATGGGGTAAAACAATATACCACGGTCCCTAAGCAGACCTCCAATCCGCAAGACATGAACGCCGCGTCGCCAACTTACCGTCAGCGCCGATACCGTCGCGCAGAACGTTGATGCTAAGTCGTTATGCTATTTGTAGTAATAGAAAAGTGAGAGCACAAACAAGACGACTACACAAATATCTGTCTAGCCTCTCACATACCGACAAGTAAATTTTGAGTGGGAAACTAAGCGCAAGAAGGAGTAACGTTATGGCAAATACACAACGGGACCCGGTTTGTGGCATGGAGGTTGACACCCGAGATGCTGCAGCCAAGTCACAACATCAGGAGCCAAACCTATTACTTTTGCAGTGAGGGATGCAAAGAGAAATTCGGTCAAAATTGAAAACATAACCGGATACTTAATCTGATCCTACGAACGTAATCACCAAAGCTGCTAGACTTAACCGTCCAGTTATGGTTACGAAGTCGTTACCTCTAACATCGAGAAGGGCCTGGACTATACTGTAAAAATACCGGCGTATAACAGAAGGCAATCACATGAAGGCCCATTCTTATATTCCCGCGTTGTCACATGACTGGCTAACGCCTTTGTATGACTGCCTCATTAGCTGGACCATGCCCGAATCAACATTTAAGCGACATCTCATCGAACAAACGCGTATAAAGAGCGGTGATCGAGTACTGGATCTAGGTTGCGGGACAGCCACGCTTACCCTCCTTATTAAGAAAACACATCCTGAAGCAACTGTAATCGGTCTTGACGGCGATCCTAAGATTCTGGACATTGCGAAAAAGAAAGCAGACCAGGCTGGCATCGACATCACTCTCGATAAAGGAATGAGTTTCGATCTGCCGTACTCTGACGACTCTTTTGACCGTGTAGTCTCAAGCTTGGTTTTCCATCATTTGGATCGAGAAGATAAGGTTGCCACCTTCGGCGAGGTTCATCGCGTGCTCCGTGCTGGTGGCGAGCTGCACTTCGCCGATTTCGGCAGGCCGCGGGACGTGCTGATGCGCATCGCCTCCTGGCCCTGGCAACTGTTCGATGGATTTAAGACGACGGCAGATAACGTGAACGGGTTACTGCCGGAGTTGATACGCTCCGCCGGGTTCGTCGAAGTCCGTGAGTTAGCCCATTTCATGACACTGTTCGGCACGCTCTCTCTTTATGCGGCTCGAAAGGTCTAGGTTAAATCCCAAGTGGCAAATTCGTCGACCTATGTGGGGAAAAACCTCGAAGGTACCGATACTCGATTCCATGAAGCAGTTGTGAACATTATCGCTAGCACCTGAGGCGGATCTAGAGTTGGACACAGAGCACTACGATTGTGTGATTGGATTTGGACAGGCTACTCATCGCGAGTCAGCTGCAAGCAAGCGCTATTGGGCGGTCGCCTGGCATCAGGTGGACCTTCCCAATTCTTGGGTGCTGTCACTCACAGGTTCCGGCCAGGCTGAATGTCGCGCTACTACATGCCAAGTCTTGCCTGTCCGCCGCCATATGTCCATCAGAAAGAAGTCGTGGCTTCGGTCTACCCCGCCGACTGACGCCTCTTGATGGTATCGCGAGGTAACGATCGCGTAGGGCTCCAGGATCCGCACTGACACGGCATCGAAGCTGAACGACCGACACGAATAGCCGCCGAGGGCCTGGGTCCAACCATTCCTCCCGAGTGTAGCTACGCGTCGGGTCCGTCGACACCATAAAGCAGTAATCTGGTGCAAGAATCGATTCGAGTGCCACCTTGTCCTTTCGTCGCCACGCACTCATCCAGTCGTTCTCAGGAGCCTTCAGTTGCTGGTCGTCTGTCATATCTAAACTCCCGGAGATGGTCTCCTTGTTTTCTTAGGTGACGGAGATACGCTCGGATTGGTAGCCGCCTAGGCGTGACGGCGATATTTGAATTCGAGAACTTGTGAACATCCCGACTATTTCCGTTAACCCTTGCACGTTTTCGAACCACTGCGTTACGGAAAATAATTCAATTCGGTTAAGAAACTTTGCCAATCGCCCGTGTCTTTGCTTAATCCGGCGCCCTCGCATGGAATCGCTCCCCGTCGGCACAAAGCTTGCCAATCAGAGGGGTGGGATGACGCTCGACACGGGGAGTTCCCGCAGCACGAGCGTCGAAATGGGGCGACCAAAGCTCTCAGATAAACGATTAGAGAGTGGTCAGCCCAACGAGGAGGAAGGTACTAATGCTAAATCGACGCACATTTAGTTTTTCAATTTTGGCGGGTGCAATCCTGGCTCTGTGCTTACCGGTGCTGGCAGCTGCTCAAAGTACATATGATGCCTATGGCCGTAACCGGGATTACGAGCGGGATGGAGACTACAGGCGCGACCGCAACCAGAATGACAACTACGGATATGGCCGCTATGACGGCCGCTATCTCCGCGATTCAATACGGAGACTCGACCGGCTAAGCAGAGATTTTGACCGGGACCTTGATCGCGAACTCGATCACAGTCGCGAAGATGGAACTCGTCATGAGGACCATCTAAATGCCGACGCTAAGAATTTTCGTCGTGCCGTAGTCAATCTAAAAAATGCATTCAATGAGCGCAATCTGGACAGTAGCGTCGATGAGGCCCATAGGGTCCTCGATGCTGCAAGTCATCTTGAAGACCTTTCGAGTCATCATTTCGACAACGGTCGTCTGAATTCCGAGTGGTCACAGATCACACAAGAGTTGAGCGTGATCTCAGACGCTTATGGAATTCAAGGAGCGAATCACGGTGAAAACAATCGCAACCGGCGACGCAGCAACGACGACTATCGCACAAATCCCAATCGAAACAACGAGTGGTTACGGAGAATGCCGTGGCCTAACTAACGCATCGCGCTAACCAATCAGCGAGAAAGCCAAGCCTCGTTTCAGTGGAAACACTGGGATGAGGCTTTCGCACAGAACAGCCGAAATGACATGCAACCCCACTCTCTGTTAATCATTGGCGTGTACCGGGTTTGAAATGGTCTAACTCTGCGAAATCTGTGGATGCCGTTATTGCATCCGAAAATTATTTATTGTTGGAGCAGTCTCATTGCCAGTTGCAATCCTCAGGAGGTTACAAATGCTGAATCAGAAAATACAGCCGCTGGTCATAAGCGTCGGAGTTATCTTCGCTGTCGCCTCAGCGTCTGACGTGTTCGGTCGTGTGAAACTGGCTAGGGATGCGCTCACAGTTCAAACGACGGCATCACCGACGCCGAAGGTGAAGAACCTTAGAGAGTTAATAAACAAATTAAAGACTGGCGGCGAAAGGGTCGCGCGCAAAGGAAAAGTGGAACAGCCTTTTTTCTCCGTGAAAGGCCAGATCATCACCATAGCTGACCAGGATGTGCAGGTTTTCGAGTATAGGACCAGCAAAGCAGCCGAACTCGACGCAAGCAAGGTTAGCGACACGGGGTCGTCCGCTGGCACAAGTATGCCCATGTGGATCGCGCCACCGCATTTCTTCAAAACCGGCAGATTGATCGTGCTTTACGTGGGCGAAAAGGCGTCCGTTCTCAAAGCTTTGGAAGACGCACTTGGATCGCAGTTCGCAGGAAGATAGAAACTGGGTTGAAACTCTGAGCTTGAGAATGCGGACGCCAGCTGCGACGCTTGTATCGAGCGACGCCCACAATGATTTGGGAACGGCGCCCGATTTCCATCCAAACCCGTTGCCCGGTGTTTCAAGAAAGACTGGAGCGAAACCGGCCAATTCTCCGGAGTCGGGCTAGTTTGCAGGGTTTAACTCAAGCTAAACCTTTTCAAGAACTGCTCGGGATCTTACCACGAGCTCTGAAGTTACTTCATGACGATAGAGCAACCCCTTACTTCAATTCAGTAATCATAAATGCGGAGCTGCGGAGCGTGCGAACTACCAGCGCTTTTTAAGTGAACGTACCGATGTATTGGGAGTACCCAGACCGCAACCTTCACAAGGTGAGACAAGCAGATTGCTTACGTGTTTGAGCGCGCCGTGACTTTCAATAATGGAGATGGCACCACCAGCACTGAACGTTTTGAAAGTTACGCGGATACTTCCTCACGAAATAAACGGGCAATCGATCAAGGCATCCGAAGGATGTACAGGCCGTAGTTGCGGTCGCTCGCGAGCAACACGTTCTGGTAGGGAACAACACTCCAGATGTTCACCGCGGGCGCATCTGCTGGCGCGCCGGCACCGATCCAGAATGCGATCTCATTGGGCGCTGACAGCGTTGAAATGTCAATCACGCGAATACCGTCATTGTACCAAGACGCATACACAGTGTTGCCTCGCACCTCAGGGTTGTGCGTGGTCCAATTGCCCTGTGTTGCGACCGTTTCGTCGTTCACATTCGGCGTTGCAAACGAGCTTAGCTGCTGCGGATTAGCCGGATCTGCGATATCGAAAATTCGCAGGTAACCCCAGCCATCAAACGCTCCACTGCCAAATGGGTCTAAATCCTCATCCGCTTGGATGAGGATGTTGCCACCTCGAGCTTCCGCCACGGAGTGCCCATTCCCCTCCTCGCCTGGATTGAAGGATGTGTGGCCAAGCAGGACCGGAGAAGCGGGGTTGGATATGTCGAGTACCATAACGCCTGCATCCCAATAGGAAACATACACGCGTGTCCCGTCTTTACTCGCTCTTGCACTGTGCCCGAATGTTTCGGGAAAGCTCCCTTGGCGGACGCTGGCGTAGAACGACGGACCCAAACCAGGTTCGTCCAATACGCCCCATTCGCTAACTACAGTCGGTGTGGTCGGGTCCGTGATGTCGATTATCAATAAATCGCCCTTCCCTCCTAACCCTTCGCTGTCGCGTGTGAGAATCTCGAGATCGGGCACGGCTGCAAGTGCCAGTGCGCGTCCACTTGGAGTGATGGTGAGATCCAGTTCGTGAATTCCATGAACGTCGGCGCCGAACGCGTCAACATCTAAAAAACTTAGGAGCTGCGGATGGCTCGGATCAGTAATATCGTATAGTTCGAGTCCGCTCTTGCCTTGCGCCGCGTTCATCCCGCATTCCTGCAGCCCAACGGCCAGCACATCACGAGAACCGATTTGTATTGCGTTCATATCTTCGGCGGACGTGTTGGCGTGAGTCAGTGTTGCGGCGATCTTCACTGGCGTCGAAGGAGTTGAAATGTCAATGATGTCGACACCCATTCCAGTACAGGCACCACCCCACTTACCGATAAAAGCAAGGTTCTTGTATCCGGCAACGTCCGCGTGAGCCTTTTCGTTGAAAGGTTGGAGCTTAAGAGCGCCTACTAGTGAAATGTTGCGAACGTCGAACGGATGTTGCGCTCGTCCGCCCGGAAATTGGCGAAGCACAAACAGAAAGTAAGGAGGGTAAGAAACGCTAGAAGTGGTCTTGCATGAGACAGCATCACAATATCTCCTGTTCTCAGAGAGGTCGCCGCAGGTTAAAGACAGTGGCTGAAATAGGAGTCGGGCGCGTGTGACGCGTGCCTAAAGTTCAGGCCGGTGATGGTCGAGAAGATACGCCGCTACCGGCGGGTGGTCAATCAAATATTGGGCTTGGTTTTGGTTGAAGCACGTATCAAGACAATTAGCGAAAGCGTCGATTTAGAATCCGGAAGCGGTAGTGACCCGCCGATCGAGTGACTGTCCCTCCCAAAGAAGCCCAGGGCGCGATTGTTCTTGATAGCGCCAATCCAGAGTTGGGAAAAGTCAAAGTTCTCATTTCGTCTCTGCCAAGTCAGGCTTCAACCACCACACTCGGAGGTGTCATTCCTATTTTGGCCCTTGCTCGTAGTATGAGGTTCAGCTAGACGAGATCAGAGGCCTAATGGGAGATGGGGAGGCGATCGTTATGAACTTACGTCATCAACAAGGTCATTTAAGGTATGTAGAGCGTAAGAATGGTCCGACCCGCTGGAAATTTCTATGGCGAGAGACTGACAATCAGGAAAACGTATTCGACGTAACGCTGTAATCGGCACGATCGAAGAATATCCGACTGAAGCCTTGGCCCAGACCGCCATAAACGGTCTGAGAACATGCATCAATGAGAATCGCAATCGACAATGCGAACAGCCCATTTCCGTCGCCGACCTGATTGACCATTACATAGAGATAGAACTCGCAGAGCGGAGTGAATGGCGCTCCCATGCTACACGAATTGTCTATAGCGAATATCTTACCAGATGGGTCAAGCCACAT
>WNGE01024829.1_pt1 | contig 13340 bp, 15 predicted proteins | sample 5400651 | NCBI WGS metagenome assembly WNGE01 (sample SAMN13153370, study PRJNA577476) | soil metagenome | isolation source: 60 cm soil or saprolite under grassland replicate 2 | place: USA:California | collected 2016-06-15 | reverse complement strand
ACCGTGCCCGCCTTGAGAGCGGCGCTCACCCGGTGGGCGCGGCGCAGGCTCTCGGTGAACAGCATGGCGTTGAGGCCGTAGGGGGTGTCGTTGGCGAGCCCGACGGCCTCGTCCTCGCCGTCGAACGGGGTGACGGTCACCACCGGCCCGAAGATCTCCTCACGGCAGGCGCGGGCCTCGGCGGGCAGGTCGACCGCGATGGTCGGCCGCACGAACCAGCCGTCGCCGGTGGCGCCGCCGGTCAGGATCTTGCCGCCGTCCGCCGGGATGGTGTCGAGGTAATCGGTCACCTTGCGGTAGTGCGTCCCCGACGCGAGCGGGCCCAGCTCGGTGCCGGGCTCGCCCGGGTCGCCGAGGACCATGCGCTCGGCCGCGGCCACCAAGCGGCCCAGGAACTCGTCGTAGACCGGCCGCTCCACGAACAGGCGGCTGCCGGCAAGGCAGACCTGCCCGGAGTTGGAGAAGATCGCCCGGACCGACCAGGGCACGGCCACCTCCAGGTCGGCGTCGGCGAAGACCACGTTGGCGCCCTTGCCGCCCAGCTCCAGGCTCACCGGCACGAGGTTGCCGGCGGCGGCGCGGGCGATCGCCCGCCCGGTGGCGGACTCGCCGGTGAAGGTGATGCGGTCGACGCCAGGGGACTCGGTCAGCCACTGGCCCGCGGCGTCCGGGCCGAAGCCGTGCACGACGTTGAGCACGCCCTCGGGGAAGCCCGCCTCCAGCGCGAGCCTGGCGAGCAGGGTCGCCGAGGCGGGCGAGTCCTCCGCGGGCTTCAGCACCACGGTGTTGCCCCAGGCGAGCGCGGGCGCGATCTTCCAGGTCCCCAGCATCAGCGGGAAGTTCCAGGGGGCGATCGCCGCCACCACCCCCGCGGGGTCGTAGCGCACGTAGGCGTGGTGGCCGGAGTCCATGGGGAAGGCCTCGGACGGCCGCAGCCGGGCATGGTCGGCGAAGAAGTGGAAGTTGTGCGCCGCGCGCGGCACGTCCGCCGCGCGCACGACCGTGACGGGCTTGCCCATGTCGGTGGTGTCCGCGCCGGCCAGCTCGTCGACGTGCGCGACGATCAGCTCGCCGAGCCGGTGGAGCAGGCGCCCGCGCTGCTCGTAGCCCATGCGCGGCCACGGGCCCCCGTCGAAGGCGCTGCGCGCCGCGGCCACGGCCCGGTCCACGTCCTCGCGCGTGCCCCGTGCGACCTGCGCCCAGGGCTGCCGGGTCCACGGGTCGACCGTGTCGAAGGTCCCTCCGTCGGAGGCGGCCACCTCCTCGCCGCCGATGACATGCCCGATCAGGTCCATCGGTCACGCTCCCCTCTCCGCGCCCGCTCCCGCTCCCGCGCCGGCCGCACCCGGTGCGAGGTCGTAGGCGGCGACCCCCATCCCGGTGATCCACGGGGCGATCGGCTCGTAGGCCAGCACCTTGGCGGTGGCCGGCGCCGCCAGGCCGGCGATGGTGAGCCAGCTCCGGATCTCGTGGGCGCCGTTGCCGGCCAGCTCCAGCTCGCTGTCGGGCAGGTCGAGCACCTCCCCGATCTCGCCGCGCTCGAGCCTGTCCAGGAACCAGTGGTCGAACTCGACGTCGATCTCCCCCACCCGCGGCATGCCGACCCAGTGCGACAGGCCGCCGGCGCCGACCACGGCGACCCGCTGGAGGCCGTCGAAGCCCTCGACCACCCGCCGGATCGCGCGGCCGAGCTCGTAGCAGCGGCGCAGCGAGGGCATCGGCTTCACCGCGCAGTTCTGGATGAGCGGCACCAGCGGCAGCCGGTGGGCCGGGTCGATGGCGTGGTAGATGGTCATGATCCCGTGGTCGAGCCGCAGCTCGTGGGAGAACGAGGGCTCGAACCCCTCGGCGGGCAGCTCCGCGGCGAGGTGCGCCCCCAGCGCCGGCGCTCCCGGGACCGGGCCGTGCTCGATCTTGAGCCACGGCTCCACCGGCCCCCAGTGGCTCGCGCCCACGCCGACGCAGAACTGCGGGAAGTTCTCCAGGAAGAAGTTGGTGAAGTGCTCGTTGGAGCAGATGACCACGGCCTCGGCGCCCTGCTCGGTGACCCGCCGCGCCGCCTCCTGGACACCCTCGAGGAAGTTGCGCCGCTGCTGCTGGGGTGCGGATTCCACCGAGGCGGCCATCATCGGTGCGTGGGACGAGACGAAGGTCCCTACGAGCTGCGCCATCGCGGTCTCGCCTCCGGCTCTGGCTCCAGGTCCTGGAGCATGCTGGCGTAGTCGGTGCGCTGGTAGCCCATGGCGCGGGCGAACGCGTTGACCAGGACCGGGTGCACGCCGAGCTGGTAGAGCCGGCGCAGGTCGGCGCCGCTGGCGGCGGCGCCCTCCTCATCGGTCAGGTCGTAGCCGGCGGGGTCGGGCCCGGCGCGGTCCCCGCCCGGCCCGGCGCGTGCGTCGCTGGCCGGCCCGACCCGCCCGTTGAGGAAGTCGTAGAGGAGCTTCTGGAGCTGGTACTGGCTCACGTGCCGCTCCCTCCGCCAGGCATCAAAAGAACATAACCATTATTTGATAAGCGTCAAGGAGGCCAAGCCTCCAGCCACGTCAAGCACCGGGTTCGGGATGAAGAATCCTGAAGTTGCGTGGTTGGGCGAGCACCCAGAGGCGCCCCTCGCGTACCAGCCGCCCGTCGACGGCGACCTGGAGATGCTGGCGGTGCGCAAAGATGGCCTGGTCATAATCCGCCTCGTCCAAGTCAACGGCGACTTGATGAGGCTCTCCCGCCGCGAGCTCGACCCGGATCCGCCCCGAGCCTCGGTCCCGCTGCCGCTGCAAGCGGACCACAGAGCCGCGAAGCGAGACCGACCCCGCATCGACCGCCCGCAGCAACTCTGCGGCGCGTTCGAGGACCGAGATCGTGCGGTCCGAGAACTCGACACTGGTTGCAAGCCCGGGAGCGGGCAGGACAGGAGCCCAGCCGAAACTCATGCTGAAGCCTCCGCGCTGCACGCCGCCTATTTTCGCCAGCGAGTCGCAGAGGTTGGCGCTTACACCCTGCTCGACAGCCTCAAGGAACAGGCCCAGGTCGTGCCCGTCCGCGGCCGCCACCCGCTCGGCGCTGTCCGTGGCGGCTCGGGCGGCGCGCGCGAGCATCTCCACCGCGCGCCTTGGGAACGGGTCAGGGATCGGTAGCCGGAGCCTGCCCGAGCGATCCGCCCCAGTCGAGGGCGGCTCGACCGGTGAGAGGAGGGTGACAACGTAGCTGCCGCGCTCGGTCTGCCCGAGTCGCACGCCGCCGAGGTACTCGCTCACCGTCCTGGGCGGGACTGTCGGGTGGTGCGCCCGTCGGCGGACCGCCGAGCACGCGGCCGCGACCAGCACGCGGCGCGTCTGCTCGAACAGGACGACCCCGTCCTTGATCGGGATGCTGCCGTCCTGCTCACCCCGAGGCCGGACCCGAAAGCGGATCGCGTCGGCACGGGCGCTCAGCAGATCGCGCAGGACGATCTCCGGCGCCCGCTCCTCGGCGATGCCGAGGCTCTCGACGAGGTCGCGGACCCGCGCGGTGAAGTCCGCCAGCCGCGGTTCCAGTGGCACGAGGACCTCGAAGTCGTGCTCGTCCGGACGGACCCACCGGGCCATGCGCCGGAAATCGTCGAGCCGCCGCCAGCCCTGGGCGGCAAGGTAGGCGTTGACGTCGTCAGAACGTAACGCGCCAAGCGCCGCACGATCGTAGGCGTCGACGGTCATCGGTAATCCCGGTTGGCGATGCGCTCCATCAGCTTCTCGAGCGCCTCGACGGAGAACGGGTCATCCACGGGCACACTGATCGTGACCGTGCTGCTGTTGGTGGTGGGCGGCATTCCAGCAAGCGACTTCCAGTACGCACAGTGCCGCAGTGTTGCCTCGGTGCGCGTCATGCAGAACCAGTCTGCCTGCGAGGGAGGCATGACCACGAGGACGAGAATCGCCGGCGTGTACACCCTGTCGTTGGGGAGCCGGAGAACGTCGTAGTTCTCCACCTTCAGGGGATAGCGCAAGTAGTCTCCGTCCTGGACTGCCCCGGTCCAGCTCTTGATCTGCACGTCGAGCTTTGGGAAACGGACCGCTCCCTCGCTGCTGTCCCCTACGAGCAGAACGTCAATTCCGTCGATGTCCACGCGCATCACGTGGCAGGCGACGCCTGCAGCCGACGCGATGGCGTGGACGTAGGCCAGGCTGAACTCCGCCTGCCAGGTTGTGCGGTGCCGTATGCGTCGCTCGTCGAGAAACATCGAACGCCATGTACGTAAGAAATTGGTCAGAGAGGATGCTATGGCGCTTCCGGACAGGCGGTCAAGTGTAACGGTGGGCATCGCGCATTCCCTACTGCAGGTGCTCCAGGTCGCCGCGGGCCATCAGGTGGGCGAAGTGGGCGGCCAGGCGGCGGGGCACCGGGCCGCCGTGGACGAGAAGGCCGAGCTCCATGTTCTCGTGCATGCCGTGGCCAGTGAGGTTGGCGCTGGTGACCAGCGCGGTGTGGTCGTCCGCGATGGCCGCCTTGGCGTGCAGCGCCGCGCGCCGCCGGGCAGGGTGGGCCGGCGCGCGGCGGGCCAGACCCAGACGCTGACACTCGCCTCCAGGGAGGCGAAGGCCGCGGCAGCGTCCAGCCGCAGCGTGCCCCCGCCGGCCGCGTCAGTCTCCAGCACCAGGCGCACGTCCACACCGCGCGTGGCCGCCTCGGCGAGCGCGGCCACCACCTCCTCCACCCGCCGCCACCGCCCGACCAGGCAGCGAGCAGCCGCCGCGCCGCGCGCTCGAACCCGGGCGTGGGCACAAGCTGGGGGATGCCCGCACCGGCCGCCTGAGCTGGGCCGTCGCAGTTGGCGAGCGCATCCGCGAGGCGGCGCACCTGCGCGGGCGGCAGCGTCCGCACGGTCTCGGCGACCGCGGCGGCGAGTGGCTCGTGCGGCACGGCGGCCTCAGCCGAAGAAGGCGAGCCCGGTCGGCTCGAACGTCTCGACCAGCAGGTCACGGTCGAGGAAGCGGTTGCCGGCCTGGCAGGAGGTCTCGGCCGCGAACATGCACGCGTGGCAGGCGGCGCCGTGCAGCGCGCGGGCGTCCGGCTCGTGCTCGGCGCACAGCGGGTCCGAGCTGCACAGCTTGGCGCGCTCCAGCGCCTGCACCAAGAGCTCCACCAGTCCCCCCAGCGTGCCCTCGGAGTCCGGCGCGGCGGTGTACAGCAGCAGGCCGGCCATACGACCCCCGGCGGTGCGCTCGGTGTAGAGCCGCTCGCCGAGGCCGGCGGCGCCGTAGCCGCACTCGAGCGCGAACTCGCGGATGAGCGCGTGGGCCAGCGAATGCACCAGCACGAAGCGCATCCCCGGCCAGCCAGCGTCCGGGTCCTCGATGCGGCGCGCCACGCACCACTCGCGCCAGGCGCTCCGGAACGCCTGGGCCCGCGGGCTGCGCTCCCGCAGCCGCTCGGCGAGGACCACCTGGGCGACGCGTCCGGCGAAGCGCGCCGGCGGCGGCTGCGCGCGGAGCTGGAAGTCGCCGCCGGACGGAGCCGAGTCCGGCTCGCTGAACACGGCCCACTCGGGCCCGAGCAGGTCCTCAGGGTCCTCGGGCGCCTCGCCGCCGGACGAGCGCCGCGCCTCGACGGCCGCCCACAGGTCGTCGTCGCCGAACTCGGCGAAGGCGCCGAACTGCGGCTGGGTGCGCGCGAAGCGCAGCACCTCCGGGCTCGTCACGTGCTGGAGGTCCGCCCAGTGGTCGGCCGCGAGCTGCGCGAGGCGCTCACCCCGTGCCGGGATCGACAGCACCCGCAGCCGCACGCCGAACCACTCGTTGGAGGCGCCGAGCAGGATGCTCCCGACCGGCTGGTCACAGCCCGGAGTGAAGGTGGCGAGGTGCGGGTGGCGGCCCCGGCAGCGGGGCAGTTTCGCCTGGGCGTCCTCGCCGCACGCCCGGCAGCGCACCTGCACGTCCGAGGCCTGGCCGCTGACGCCCGTCTCGCGCAGCGCCAGCCGCGGGTCGGCGCAGGGTGCGAAGCGGTGCGTGAACTCCACCCAGGGGAAGTCGTCGAGGTGGCCGGCCGGGCAGGCGAGCAGGAAGCGCGCGGCCAGCACCGGCGGCGCTCTGCGGGCGCCGCTGCAGTTGGCGTGCTCGTACCGGGTTCGGTCGGTCCGGACCGGATGCACCTTCAGCTCGAACAGCCCGCTTGAGACCGGCGCCAGGATCGAGCAGCGCGGGCAGCGCAACCAGCGGGGGAACACCGAGACCGGCACCCCGACCCGCGCCCACTCGTCGAACGGGTTGTCGTTCTCGGGCAGCCAGGGCGCGGTGCGCAGGGCGCTCACCTGGCTGCCGAGGCTGTGCCGGACCGCCGCGAGCAGGCGCTCCTCGGTGACCGCGGTAGTGTAGGCGGGGCTCCAGTCATCGAGGCCCATGACCATGACGGATAGGTGCGGCAGGTCGACCGTGGCGCCGACGCCGAAGCTCGACAGGAGCTGGCTGGGCCGCAGCTCGCCGACGCGCGCCGGGCGCTGCCGGGCGTCCATCGTCATCATGGGGTCGAACCTGCGGTCGGTGGCCCCGGGGCGGGGTCGAACGGGGGCTGCTGCGCCTCGCCGAGGTCGGCTCCGCGGAGGACCAGCCGCACCTCGGGCTCGACGTCGCGCATGCTGGTCAGGCAGGTCCACTCGCCCCAGGGGCCGGCGTCGGGCTCGCGCAGCAGCCCGTAGACGTCTCCCTGGCCGCGCTGCGTCCGGTAGCCGAGCCGCCGGCCCGGCCTGGCCGCCTCGTCGGCCCAGCGGTCCAGGCGCGCCTCCAGGCGGCTGGCGACGTCGTCGCCGACCTCGGGCTGGCTGGTCACCGCCTCCGCGCGGGCGCGGACCGCCGCCACCGCCTCCTTGAGCACCGGGTGCTGGCGCTCCCGCGCCAGCCGACCGGCGGCGAGGTTGGGGTTCCACGCCTCGTCGTACAGGCGCACGAAGCTCACTAACAGCGCGGTCAGGCCCCTGTCGAGCGCGCGGGCTGCGAACGGCGTCAGCGACAGCGCCTCGACCTGCTGGTAGAAGGTCGCGTGGTAGTGCTCGAAGCTCTCGTAGTGCGACAGGTCCCGCGGCCTGGCCCAGTTCAGCACGGTGAGGACCAGCCCGGGCGCGGCGCGGCCGATCCGGCTGGTGGCCTGGATGTATTCGGCCGTTGGCGCATCTCCGCTCATGCATAGCTTTGCTATATACGTAGTTATGCTACCCTGATGGCACGTCAGCAGGTGGAAAGCCCAGCGGGTGTCGAGGGACGGAGGAGGGCCGAGGTGGGCGAGCAGCCGGCGGTCGTGGCGGAGGGGCTGGGCAAGCGGTACGGGGACGTGCGGGCGCTGGACGGGGTTGACTTGCGGGTCCCGGTGGGCAGCGTGCTCGGGCTGCTGGGCCCCAACGGTGCGGGCAAGACCACGACGGTGCGGATCCTGGCCACCTTGCTGCGCCCGGACGCGGGGCGCGCGCGGGTGGCCGGGCTGGACGTGGTCCGCCAGGCGTCCGCGGTGCGCCGGGTGATCGGGCTGTCCGGACAGTACGCGGCGGTCGACGCGTACCTGACCGGCCCGGAGAACCTGCGCATGATCGGCCGGCTGTCCGGGCTGGGCCGGGCCTCGGCCCGCAGGCGCGCGGACGAGCTGCTGGAGCTGTTCGACCTCGCCGGCGCGGCGCACCGCACCGCGCGCACGTACTCCGGCGGCATGCGCCGGCGGCTGGACGTGGCGGCGAGCCTGGTGGCGCGGCCTGCCGTGCTGTTCCTGGACGAGCCGACCACGGGCCTGGACCCGCGCGGGCGCATCGGCCTGTGGAGGCTGCTGGGCGAGCTGGCCGCACAGGGCACCAGCCTGCTGCTGACCACGCAGTACCTGGAGGAGGCGGACCGGCTGGCCGACGCCATCGTCGTCATCGACGCCGGGCGGGTCATCGCCACCGGGACCGCAGCGCAGCTCAAGGCGCAGGTGGGCGGCGACCGGCTGGAGCTGCAGACCCTTCCCGGCGACGACCCGGCACCGCTGGCCGAGGCGCTGGCCGGGCTCGGCGCCGGGCCTGCGGTGCTCGACGCCGAGGTCGGGCGCATCGTGGTGCCCGTTACCGCCGGGCCGGGCATCCTGCCCGAGGTGGCCGCCCGGCTGGCCGCCACCGGCCTACGGGTTGCGGACCTCGCCCTGCGCCGCCCCACGCTGGAGGACGCGTTCCTCACTCTGACCGGGCGGCCCGGTCCAGCGCGAGGAGGATCCCATGAGCGCGACGACCACCGCTGACCCGGCCCGGGTGCTGGCCGACATCGCCACGGTCACCGGCCGCAACCTGCGCCGCCTGGTCCGGGTTCCCACGCTGATCGTCTTCGCCACCGTCCAGCCGGTCATGTTCGTGCTGCTGTTCACCTACGCCTTCGGCGGCGCCGTCCACCCACCCGGCGTGGAGCACTATGTCGACTACCTGCTGCCCGGCGTCTTCGTGGTCGCCATCGCCTTCGGCGCCTCCCAGACCGGGGTGGCCGTCGCCGACGACCTGGCCACGGGGATGATCGACCGGTTCCGGGCACTGCCCATGGCCCGCTCGGCGGTGCTCGCCGGCCGCACCGCAGCCGACGCCGTGCGCAACCTCTTCGTGCTCGCCCTGATGACCGCCGTCGGCGCCGCGATCGGGTTCCGCTTCCACGCGGGCCTCGCCGGAGCACTGGGCACGACCGGCCTCGCCCTTGCCGTCGGGGTCGCCTTCTCCTGGCTCAACGCGCTGCTCGGCCTGCTCGTGCGCGACGCCGAGTCCGCCGGCCTGGCCGGGCTGCTCGCCGTCGTCCCGCTGATCTTCACCAGCTCGACCTTCGTCCCGGTCGCCACCATGCCCGGCTGGCTGCAGGCCTTCGCCAAGGTCAATCCGATCACCGTCGCCGTCGACGCCCTGCGCGCGCTGTGCCTGGGCGGGCCCACCGCCGAACGCGTCTGGCAGGCCCTGGCGTGGGTCGGCGGGCTGCTCGCCGTCACCGTGCCAGCCGCGGTCATCCGCTACCGTCGCACCACCGCCATCTGAGCCGGCCCCGAGGTGACACCGTGACCACCGACCAGGACCCCCGCACCGGCACCGCGGCCGCGGTGCCCACGATGCTCGACGTGCTCGTCGTCGGCGCCGGGCCGACCGGGCTCGCCCTCGCCGCCGAGCTCCGCTCCTTCGGTGCCCGGTTCCGGCTCATCGACCGCCAACCCGACCGGGTGCACGAGTCACGCGCCCTGGCCGTCCAGCCGCGCACCCTCGAAGTCCTCGCCCGCCACGGCGTCGCCCGAGAGCTCGTCGACTGCGGCAACCGGGCCGTGCAGCTCCGGATGCACCTGGCCCGCCGCACCGTTTCCCTGCGGCTATTCGACTTCGGCATCGCCGACACCGCCTACCCGTACCTGCTGTTTGTGTCGCAGGCCGAAACCGAGCGCATCCTCGGCGAGTACCTCGCCCGCCACGGCGTGCCTGTCGAGCGCGGCGCCGAGCTCGTCGGCAGCGACCCGACCGACGAGTACGTCACCTGCCGGCTGCGCCACCACGACGGCCGGCACGAGACCGTCCGCGCCAGCTACCTGGTCGGCTGCGACGGCGCCCACAGCACCGTCCGGCAACAGGCCGGCATCTCCTTCGAAGGCGCCGCGTACCCGCAGACGTTCCTGCTCGCCGACCTGGAGGTCGACGGGCTGGAGACCGGCGCGGTGCACGCCTACCCGACCGGGGCCGGCGTGCTGTTCTTCTTCCCGCTCGGCGCCCCCGCCACCTGGCGGATGCTGACCATACGCCCACCCGCCGACCCCGACACCACGGTGACGCTCGGTCAGCTCCAGGCCCTCGCCGACCGCTGCTGACGGGCTGCGGCTCCACGACCCGGTCTGGATGAGCGACTTCGGGCTCCACCACCGCGGCGCCACCCGCTACCGCGCCGGCCGCGTCTTCCTGGCCGGCGACGCCGCCCACGTCCACAGCCCGGCCGGGGCCCAGGGCATGAACACCGGCATCCAGGACGCTGTCAACCTCGGCTGGAAACTCGCCCTGACCTGCCGCGGCCTCGCCGACCCGGCGCTGGTCGACAGCTACGAGCCCGAACGCGCTCCGGTCGGACGTGCCGTGCTGCGCTTCACCGACCGTGCCTTCAGCATCGCCACCACCGACAACCCGCTCCTGCGGCTGGCCCGCGCCCGACTCGCCCCGCGCCTGGCCCCGCTGGCCCTGCGGTTCACCCCGGTCCCGGTCCGCGCGGCAGCCTTTCGCGCCGTCTCCGAGCTCGGCATCCACTACCGGCAGAGCCCCATCACCAGCGCGGGCACGCACCAACCCCGACGCGGGGTCAGGTCCGGCGACCGGCTCCCCGACGCGCGCATCACCCGGGACGGGCAGGACTGCTGGCTGGGCGAGGCCCTGGCCGCGGCAGGCTTCCACCTGCTGCTGTGCGGCCCGGCGGACGCCTGGGACGACGGCTGGCCGGCCGCCCTGGGTGAGCGCCGCGCCGGCCTGCTGGCCGTGCACCGGCTGGCCCGCCAGCCCGCACCCGGCGTCCTGCACGACGCGGACGGGGAGGCGCTCGCCCGGCTGGGCGTCACGCACAACGCGAACGCGCACTTCCTGGTCCGGCCCGACGGGCACATCGCCTACCGCGGCGCCGGCACCGACCTCGGCGGCGTCGAGCGCTACCTCGCCCGCTGGCTGCCCGGCAAATAGGGGCCGCTCGGGCCCGTGTGGCAGAATACGACTGTTCATTACAGTTGATTTCCGAGGGACGGCGTGATGCTCGGGACCGACCTGGACGATTCGCGTGTCTCGCGGGCGGAGGCGCTGGCGCGGCGGCTGGAGGCCCAGATCCTCGCCGGACCCATCCGGCCCGGCGACCGTCTCGGCACCAAGGACGACTCGCCGTTCGTCCGTCTCGGCCACCAGGTGCTCGCGCTCAAGCACGAGGGCGTGCGCGCGGCCGACTGCCTCCAGGTCCGCGACGCGCTGGACCCGGTCATCGCGGTCGAGGCGGCCCGCCACTGCTCGGCCTCGGACGCCGCCGCCCTGCGGGAGCGGATGGAGCGCATGCAGGCCGCCGCCGGTGACCCCACGACCTTCCTGCGCGCCAACTGGGACCTGCACCGGCGCATCGCAGAGATCACCCCGAACTCGATCCTGCGCAACCTCTACACCAGCCTGCTCGACGCCACCGAGAGCGAGCTGACCGCGGTGATTCCCGACAGCGACTTCGCCGGCAGGGTCGACGACCTGCTCACCCTGCACCGCGAGGTCGTGGCGGCGATCGTCGCCGGCGACGAGGAGCTGGCCAGGCGCGCCGCCGACCGGCACGTCGCGCTCACCAGCCGCCCGCCTACACGACCACCTGGCCTGACCGGCGCAGAATCTCCGTCTTGAGCCTTCCAGCCACGCCGGCGGATTGCGGCGGCGGTCGAGAGGTGCGAACATATGTTTGGCCCGACCAGGTGAGCCGCGGGGAGCAACCTGGTTGCGCCAGAAGCATATGTCGTGTCTCGATGGCGCGAGTGCGAAGAGGCGCGGGAGGGCACGTGAGTCGAGCCTCGTCCGAAGCAACGAACTCAAAGCAGCAGTTCGCACTCGCCGTGTCGGCGGCGCTTGCCGCATTCGCTGACGTCGACGCGGTCATTCTCTTCGGCTCGGTGGCTCGAGGCGATGCGAACCCATCGAGCGACATCGACCTGATGGTAGTTGCCGACCGCGAGCCTGACCCTACCGACTTGCGGCGCCGGCTTCCCGGCAGCTTCCGGGAAGGGTGTCTCTCACTGGCCTGCCGGAGCTCTCGCCAGTTCCTCAAGCTGCTCGCCCAGGGCGACTCGTTCGCTGCGCACCTGCACTGCGAGGGCATCGTCCTCCACGACCGCTCGCAGCTTGTGACCGACGCGCTCTCCGCTCCCCTGCCGCGGGGATCTGCCGACGACGAGCTGACCAGGCATCTCCGAAGACTTCGGATACTCGAGGACCTGCGCCAGTTCGATGGCTACTTCTTGTTCTGCTACGCTCGCCTCTATGCGATCGCCAAATCGATTGTGATGGTCGGCCTTCACCGTCGTGGTATTCCTGATTTCGACCGGCGACAGGCCTTCGTCCGGTTCCGGTCAGCGCATCCTGCCGTAGAGCGCGACGTGGACCTCGTCGCGCGTCTGGCGCCGTTCTATGATGTCGTGACGCATGGCGAGCACCGCGCACTCCCGAAGCCTTACGAGGGCGTCGCTGCCGAGAGAATGGCCGCCAGCGTGATAGACGCGATCAAGGCCATTGCCCGTGTCGCGTAAACCGATCAAGGGGCAAGGTTTCATCGCGCTCGAGCTTTTCGATCGCGTCAATGAGTATGCCGATGAGCTGCGAAACGCAGCTGACGATAACGAAGAGCCCACGCTCGGCTCCGGAACGTCGATCATCGTCTTCTGCGAGAACTTGTTCGCCCAGTTCTTCCGAAACTTTCTGGGCGTCAGGATCACTGGAATGACTCCTCGCTCAAAGATATTTGCGGCCCGTCGGCGACTCAAGCTGCCGGCAACGGAGCACCTGGCCACTCGGCGCTTGATCGCGCATTTCGAGAATCTCTGCGATCTGTGGCCAGACCTGTTGGGCCGCAGCTACGCCCGCTCGTCCACACTGCGCACCGAGTTCAACATATCCTTTGATCCAGGTCGACTACGAGCGCACTGCGAAGTTCATCGAGAGCATTATCGGGTTCGAGATGACGATTCGCGGATGGGCCGTTACGCTCTGGCTGGGGCTCCTCGGTTTCGCCTTCGACCGCGATCTGTGGCAGCTCGGAGCCCTTGCCGTTGTGGTAACCGCAGTCCTCGCCCTCGTGGATGCCTATCACGCGAACCTTTACAGCCAGGCTGTGCAACATGCCCGGGCGATCGAGGACGTCTCGGTCATGTATTTCGCTTTCCTCAACCACGGCGATGACGATCCCGATGCTCTCGATGAGCTTCATGTGCGGCTCGCGGGACATCGGTTCGGTCTTTACACCGACCTGTGGGCATTTCGGTTCCGGGATGTGAAGTACGCGCGCCCGGCTGTGTTCTTCCGACTGGTCTATCCAGTCATGCTTGCCTTAGCCGCCGCTTGTGCGCTCATCATCAGCCGCTGACCGGAGACAGCCGTGACGAAACCTGCGGCGATGTGGCGCCGCGTGCCGTCGTGTCAACCGGCGCCAACCCGCCGGGGAGGGTGGCGGAGGACCTGGCCGGCGGGGGCGGTGGTGTCCTCGGCGTCGTCGATGACCAGGCGGCCGTTGACGGCGACGTGGCTGACGCCGTCGCAGAATCTGTGGGGCTGGGCGTAGGTGGCGCGGTCGATCACCCGGTCGGGGTCGAAGACGACCAGGTCGGCGGCCATGCCGGGGGCGATCGTGCCGCGG
>WNGE01006705.1_pt1 | contig 13340 bp, 10 predicted proteins | sample 5400651 | NCBI WGS metagenome assembly WNGE01 (sample SAMN13153370, study PRJNA577476) | soil metagenome | isolation source: 60 cm soil or saprolite under grassland replicate 2 | place: USA:California | collected 2016-06-15 | reverse complement strand
CTTTGCCAAGGTCACCTGGGAAGGCCTCGTCGCCGAGACGGTCGCCTTCGGATCCCCCGACACCGTGGCCAAGCACATCGAGAACATGCGCGACATGGGCATCGGACAGGTGCTGTGCTGGATGAACTTCGGCGGCCTGCCCCAGGATAAGATCCGGCGATCGATGGAGCTCTTCGCCCGCGCAGTCATGCCTCGCTTCCGGGGATAGCATGGAGATCGGGCTCTTCACGGAGTTCCAGAGCCCGCCCGGGATGGACGAGGCCCAGGCCTTCGACGAGTCGCTCGCCCAGATGACGGCGGCCGAGGAGCTCGGCTTCGACTCCGTGTGGCTGGCCGAGATTCACTTCCAGAAGGGTCGCTCCGTGCTGTCCTCGCCCCTCGTCATCGCCACGGCCATCGCCGCCCGCACGCGACGGGTGAGAATCGGCATCGCCGTCCAGATCCTCCCGCTGGCCCACCCGCTTCACCTGGCGGAGGACGTGGCCACCGTCGATCACCTGAGCAAGGGGCGGCTGGACTTCGGCATGGGCCGGAGCGGGCTGCCCGAGCACTACGAGGGCTTCAATGTCCCTCATTCCGAAAGCCCTCATTCCGAAAGCCGGGAGCGATTCAACGAGACGCTCGAGATCCTCGTCAAGGCGTGGACGGAGGAGCGGTTCACGCACGAGGGAAAGTATTTCCAGTACCGCAACGTGTGCGTGACGCCCAAGCCCTTCCAGAAGCCGCACCCGCCGCTGCGCGTCGCCGCCACCACGCAGGAGACGTACGCCATCGTGGGGCGGATGGGCATGCCGATCTTCATCGCAGTGCGCACCACGCCGATCAGCGACCTCGAGCGCTTCATCGGCGGCTATCACGAGGCGTGGAGGGAGGCCGGCCATCCCGGGCGCGGCGAGGTGTCGCTGATCGTCCCCGTCTACCTGGCGGAAGACGGGCGGCAGGCGCGCGAGGAAGCTCGTGCGAGCACGATGCACTTCTTCCGCTCCATCGCCGAGGCACTCAGCCGGGGCCCGAGGGGCGAGGAGGCCGCCCGGCTCGGCCGCATGACCTACCCCGAGATCCTCGAGGAGCTGGTCGTCTACGGCTCTCCCGACGCGGTCACCAAGCGCCTGCTCGAGCTCCGTGAGTCCCTCGGCTACTCCTCGCTGTCCGTGTGGATGAACGTGGGCGGGCGGATTCCCCACCAGCGCGTGCTCGGCTCGATGCGGCTCTTCGCGGAGCGCGTAATCCCGCGCCTCCGGTGACGCGGTCCCCTCAGCAGCGTGAGCGATTCGGGTTAGACTCCCGTTCATGTCGGTCGTAATCGTGGGCGGCGGTCTCATGGGCTTGAGCGCGGCCTTCCATCTCCGCCGGGCTGATCCGACCCTGGCCGTGACCGTGCTCGAGCGCGCGCGCATCGGCTCGGCCGCTTCGGGGGCCAGCGCGGCCGGCGTGCGGGTCATGGGCCGCGACCCCGCGGAGCGCCGGCTCGCCCTCGAGAGCCTTGGACGCTGGCCAGGCCTCGACTGTGAGCTGGAAGGCGAGACGCGATACCAGCGCGGCGGCGGGCTTCGCGTGGCGCTCGACCCCAAGGCGTGGGAGGCGGTGCCGGGCTGGGTCGCCGAGCAGCGCGCCGACGGCGTGCCACTCGAAATCGTCGACGCGGGAGGAGCGCGACGTCTGGCGCCGGGCATCGCGGCCGCGTGCCTCGGCGGCGTCTACTCCCCCATCGACGGCCAGGCCGGTGCCATGGCCACGGTGGAGGCCTTCGCCTCGGCCGCCCGACGCCTCGGAGCGCGCCTGGAAGAGGGCGTGGGCGCGAAGAAGCTGGTGACCGAGCGCGGCCGCATCGTGGGCGTCGAGCGCGGCGACGGCGCTCGGCGGCCGTGCGACGTCGCCATCGTGACCGCGGGAGCCTGGACTTCGTCTCTGCTGGCAGACCTGAGCGTGAGTCTGCCCTTGCACACACGGTCCCTTCAGATGTTGCTGACCGAGCCAGCGCCGAAATCGTTGGTGCCGGTCGTGGGCGCTTTCGACAGGAAGCTGAGCTTGAAGCAGCTCGCCGACGGCGCCTACCTGATCGGCGGAGGCTGGCCGGGACGCGTCGTGGACCATGACGCGAACTGCTGGGAAGTGCTGGATGACAGCGTAAAGGTCAGCCTGGAAGTCGCCGGTGAAGTCTACCCTCCTCTGACCGGCCGCGGGCTCGCCCGCAGCTGGATCGGGCTCGAGGCATTCACACCTGACGAAGTCCCCGTGATAGGCCCCGTCCCCGGCGTCGACGGCCTGCTCGTGGCCGCCGGCTTCTCCGGTCACGGCTTCGCCCTCTCTCCGATGATCGGCGACGTGCTCGCGCGCCTGGCCCTCGGGCGCGACGCGCTCCTCCCTCTCTGGCGTGACCTTCGCTTCGACCGGCCGTCACTGGCCGGCTCCTGAAAGGCCAGGCAATGCGGCTCGAGATCATCTGCACCGGCGACGAAGTGCTGACGGGCAAGACCATCAATAGCAACTTCAGCTACATGAGCCAGAAGCTCTCCGACGTGGGGCTCTCCGTGCGATGGGAGACCACGGTGGGCGACGACCGGGAGAGCCTGCTCCAGGCCTTTCAGCTCGCCTCCCAGCGCGCCGACGCGGTCATCGTCAACGGCGGCCTCGGTCCCACCATCGACGATCTCTCCCAGGAGGTCGCCGCCCAGGCGGCGGGGGTCGAGCTGGTCCTCAACGAGGAATGGCTGGTCCGGATGGAAGACTTCTTCCGCCGGCGCAGTCGCGTGATGCCGCCGAACAACAAGAAGCAGGCCATGCTGCCCGTCACCGCGGAAGTGATCGACAACCCCATCGGCACCGCCTGCGGCTTCGCCCTCGACATCGGCAAGGCGCGCTTCTTCTTCACCCCCGGCGTCCCCCGCGAGCTCCGGCGCATGCTCGAGGAGCAGATCATCCCGCGCCTCCTCGCCAAGAGCGGCCTGCAGGCCATCATCCACCTGAAGCGGTTCCACTCGTACGGCCTCGGCGAATCGCACGTCGACTCGCTGCTCACGGGGGTGGAGGCGCTCGTGCCGGACGGCAGCGTGAAGCTCGGCTTCCGGGCCCATTATCCGCAGCTCGAGACCAAGCTCACCGCCCGCGGCGCCGACATGGACGACATCCGGCGCAAGCTGGAGGTAGTCGAGCGGGAAGTACGAAAGCGCCTCGGCAACTTCATCCTGGGCGAGGACGACCAGACGCTCGAGGGCGTCGTGCTGGCGGAGCTCACGGCTCGCCAGGCGTCGCTCGCTATCGTGGAGATGTTCACGGGCGGTCAGATTTCCGCCCGCATCGCTCACCTTCCAGGGGCGGAAACGATTTTCCGCCGCGGCATCGTGGCCCGGGACCTCGCCGAGGTCTGCGCGGCGGTGGGTCTCGGGAGCGCGGCGCCGGAGGGGGAGTTCACGCCGCTGACCGCCGAAGCGGTGGCGCGGGCCGCCCTCCGCCACACCTCCGCAACGCATGCGCTGGCCGTCCTCATCGACCTCGACCAGGGCGCGGACCGCATCGAGTTCGGCGGCACCATCTGCCTGGCCATCGCGACAGAACAGGCGGTGACGTCACGGCGCAGCCGTATTCTCGGGGGGCGGGAATGGGTGCGCCTGGGCGCGGTGGAGCTGGGGCTGGACTGCCTGCGCCGTCACCTCCAAGGCCTGCCCGTGTACGAGCGCACCGACTTCGAGAAGGCGTGACCTCCATGGCGGCAAGCGACGCGCGGGCGACCAACGCCTACTGGGGACGCAGCGACCTCGAGCGCGCGATCGACGCCGCGCTGGCTGGCACCGGCAAGAACCTCAATGCGCTGACCATCGATGATCTGGCACCCGTGGATCAGTTTCACGGCGGCGGCAAGGCCTCCACCGACCGGCTTGCTCGTCTCGCCAGACTCAAGCCCGGCCTGCGCGTGCTCGACGTGGGCGGTGGCTTCGGTGGTCCGGCGCGGACGCTGGCCGTCGAGCACGGCTGCGTGGTCACCGTGGTCGACCTGACGGAGTCGTACGTGCGCACCGGCCGGTGGCTCACGGCCCGCCTCGGTCTCGGAGACCGAGTGTTTCACCGCGTCGGTGATGCGCTGGCGCTGGATTTGGCAGGAGAGACCTTCGACGTCGTGTGGACGCAGAACAGCGGGATGAACATCGCCGACAAGGAGCGGCTCTATGCGGGCTTTGCCCGCCTCCTCCCTCGCGGCGGTCAGCTCGTGATCCAGGAGCCCATGGCCGGACCCACACAGCCGCCGATCTTCCCTGTCATGTGGGCGAAGGACGCGACCTCCAGCTTCCTGCTCCCGCCCGCGGAGATGCGCGCCCTCATCGAGGCGGCGGGTTTTCGCGCGCTCGCCTGGGAGGACGTCACCGCCGAGCTCGCCGGCCCCAGCACCGGGGCCGCCGTCCCCGCCCACAGCATCGCGCGCATCGTCATGGGCGACGCGATCGACGAGATCACGCGCGCCGGCCAGCGCAACCGCGGCGAGGGCCGTGTCGTCAATATCCAGGCCGTCTTCGAGCGACAGTAGTCCGAGAGCTATTCGAAGGGCTGGCCGTAACGCTCCCGGTGGGCAACGGACCCGAGTGGCTTGCGATTCTTCTTGCCTCGCCCGATCTTGTCGGCGGAGTAGCCGAAGGGCAGGATGGCCAGCACGTCGAGCTTGGCGGGGATTCCCAGCAGCGCGTTGACTTTTTCCAGACCGCCGAAGCCGACCCAGTTCGAACCGACGCCTTCGGACCACGCCGTCAGCAGCATCGAGTGAATCGCCCGGCTCGCATCTGACACGGCGTAGCCGGTCTTCTCGATCGCGACGACGATGGCCAGCGGCGCCTCCGCGGTGTAGGGGCCGGAGCGTGCCAGCGCACCCAGCTTCCGGAGCGTTTCGCGGTCGTGGATGACGATGAAGTGCCAGGGCTGGAGATTCATCGCGCTGCCCGTCAGACGCCCCGCCTCGACAATCTTACGGACTATCGCCTCGGGCACGGGCCGATCCTGGTAGCGGCGAACGGCCAGCAGCGTGCGGATACCGTCGAAGACGTCCATCATTGAGTACTCCTCCTGGCAGCCGCCCGAATGGCCTGCCACACGCGCTCCGGTGTCACCGGCATCTCGAGGTGCTCCACGCCCAGGTGGGCGAGCGCATCCACGATCGCGTTGACCACGGCGCCCGGCGCCGGCGTCGCACCGCCTTCGCCCCCGCCTCTCAAGCCGAGCGGATTGGACGTGGACGGCACCTCGCTGATCTCCGTGGTGAACGCGGGCAGCATGTCGGCTCGCGGCATTGCGTAGTCCATGAACGTGGCCGACCGCATCTGGCCCGTCTCGGCATCGTAGTCGCATAGCTCCCAGAGCGCCTGTCCGACACCTTGCGCGATGCCGCCGTGCGTCTGGCCGTGCACGATCATCGGATTGATGGCGCGCCCGACATCGTCGACCGACGTGTAGTGGGCGATCTCGACCGCACCCGTTTCCGGGTCCACCTCCACTTCGCAGACGGCGCAGCCATAGGGAAAAGACGGCGTACTCACTGTCTCGTCACACGACGCCTCGAGCGGCCCTCGCAGCGCCTCCGGCGCGGTGCTCTGCTGCGCCGCCGCGGCGACCGCAAAGAGATCGACCGAGCGATCCGTGCCCTTGACGGCGAAGCGCCGCTCGGAGAACTCGATGTCCGCGGCCGCCGCCTCGAGCAGCCACGCGGCGATGTGCCGGCCCTTCTCGACGATCTGGTCGGAGGCCTTGGCCATGACCACGCCGCCCAGTCGCATGGAGCGCCCGGAGTGCGAGCCGCCTCCGACCGGCACGAGGTCGGTGTCGCCGGTGATGAGCCGCACCTGGCCCACGTCCACCCCGAACCACTCCACGATGAGCTGAGCGAAGCTCGTCTCGTGCCCTTGGCCCGAAGACAGGGTACCGATCACGACGTCGACCATGCCGTCGGGCCGCACGGTGATCTGCGCGCGCTCGCGCGGAGCACCCGTCGCGATCTCGATGTAGTTGGCGATGCCGATGCCGCGATAGCGGCCGCGCCCGTGCGCCTCGAGGCGGCGCGCCTCGAACCCGGCCCAGTCGCCGAGAGCGACGGCGCGGTCCTGCACGACCGCGTACTCGCCGCTGTCGTAGACGATGCCGAAGGGATTCGTGTACGGCATCGCGCCCGGCGGCACCAGGTTGCGCCGCCGCAGCTCCACGCGATCGAATCCATGGCGGCGGGCGGCGAGGTCGATGAGCCGCTCCATCACGTACATGACCTGGGGGCGGCCGGCGCTGCGATAGGCCCCGAGCGGCGACGTATTGCTGAGCACTGCGCGCCCGCGCACGGCGGCCGCCGGCACGCGGTAGACGCTGGTGGACAGCTCGCGACCCTTGTTGAGGGGCACGAAGGTGACGGCGTGCGCGCCGACATTGCTCGTGTTGACACCACGCAGAGCGAGGAAGCCGCCCTCGGCGTCGAGAGCCAGCTCCATGCCGGAGACGAGATCGCGGGCCTGGTAGTCGGTGAGGAACGCCTCCCGGCGCGTGCACGTCCACTTCACCGGCCGTCCGAGGCGCCGCGCCGCCCACGCCACCAGCGCGAACTCCGGGTAGAAGCTGTTCCGTGTGCCGAAGTTTCCGCCCACGTCCTGGGCCACCACGCGCACCGCCGTCTCCGGCACGCCGAGAATCTCCGCGAGATCGTTCTTGTGGCGCACCACGCCGCCCGAGCCGGCGAAGAGGGTGTAGCGCCCGGTTGCCGCGTCGAAGACGCCGAGCGCGGCGCGCGGCTCCATGGGCACGCCCGTGATGCGGGGCACCCAGGTGTCGAGCCTCACCACGTGCGCGGCGCGGGCGAAGGCGGCCTCGGTCGCGCGCGCGTCGCCGGCCATCGAATCGACGCAGACGTTCGTGCCGGCCTCCTCCCAGAGCACCGGCGCCGCGGCCTCGGCAGCGCCGCGGGTCGCCGTCACCGACGGAAGCGGCTGGTAGTCCACCACCACGCCCTCGGCGCCGTCCACGGCCACCGCCGCCGTCTCCGCGATCACCATGGCCACCGGCTCCCCCACGAAGCGCGCGGCATCCGTGGCCAGCACGGGATGCGGAGCGATGAAGATGCTCGAGCCGTCACGGCCACCGAGAGGAAACTCGTTCGGGTTGGTGGGCACCGGCTTGTGGGGTATACGAGCAAGACCGTCGGCTTCGGCGTCATGGCCCGTGAGCACAGCGATCACACCGGAAAACGCCAGCGCGGCCGTGACGTCGATACGCAGGATGCGCGCGTGCGCATGTGGAGAGCGGACGAGCTGGGCATGGGCCTGGCCGGGCAGGTTGAAGTCGTCGCTAAAGCGCCCCTGCCCGGCAACCAGCCGCGCGTCTTCCCTGCGCGGCACCGGCTTGCCGAAGCCTTGGCGGGCGGCGCGGGAGCGGGAGGTCAGGAACGACATCTGGGCGTCGCGGGTCGTGAGGGCGGCGCGGTCAGTCCGCAGGCTTGACCTTGTGCAAGACAGGAAGCAGCTCGTCGCTGATCAGGTGCATGCTGTCGAGCGCCTGGGCCGCGGGCATGCCGATCCAGTGGGTCCGCAGAACGAGGGTCGTCGCCCCTACCTTTTCCCAGCACGGCCGGAGCTGCTCGTAGCACTCCTCCGGGCTGCCGAGCACGAAGCGGTCCTCGAGGAGAGATTCGAAGGGCTGTCGGATGTCCTCCTCCGCCGGCATCGCCTCGCCCTGGCCCCACGAAGCGTAGACCTTGTACTTGCCGCCCAGATGGGGCCCGGCAAGGGCCAGCGCCGTCGCGCGGTCCTTCGCGCAATAGATCTCCTTGAAGATTGGGAGCACGCGGGGAAACGGCTTGCCCTCGCGCGCGAGCTCGTCCCGGTAAACCTCCATCTGCCGCGCGATGGTCGTCATCGTGGCGTGCGGATTGATAAACCACGTGTCTCCTACCCGGGCGGCGCGGCGGATGGCATTGTCGCTGTTCGCGGCCACCCAGATGGGAGGATGCGGGCGCTGCACCGGCCGGCACGTCAGCGTCACTCCCGCGAGTGTGCACACATCGTTGTCCACCGTCACCGAGTCCTCGGTCCAGAGCCGCTTGATCACCTCGAGACACGCCTCGAAGCGACGCACGCGCCGCCCGCGCGGCACCTTGAAGGCGTCGAACTCCACGTCACGATAGCCAAGCCCAATGCCGAACACGAAGCGTCCGCCCCAGATCACGTCGAGCGAGGCCACCATCTCCGCCATTTCCACCGGATTGTGGAGGCCGATGAGCAGGACACCGGCGACCCCGGTCATGTGCCCCGCCTCGGCGGCGAGCCGGGACAGGAAGGGAACGAGCTGGAGCTGGCTCGCCCCTTCGCTCAGATAATGCTGCCCGGTGGCGACCACGTCCCAGCCGCGATCACGCGCGAGCCGCGTCATGGCGAGCTGTTCCTCCAGAGCGGCGACCAGGTCGCTCCCTACCGGATTCTGGTTGGTCAGGAAGACGCCGACCTGCATCGTGCCGTCCTCCGCTAGCGCCAGAGCTGCGCGGAAGCGATCCGCGCGCCCTCGGCCATCGAGGCGAGCTTGGCCCAGGCGATCTCGGGCTCCACCAGGTTGGAGCGGCCGAAGGTCGCGAAGCCGCAATCGCTGCCCGCGATGACCCGCTCGCGCCCCACCACTTCCGCGTAGCGCACGATGCGCTGGGCCACCAGCTCCGGGTGCTCGATGAAGTTGGTCGTAGTATCCAGCACGCCGGGAATGATCACCTTGTCGTCGGGCAAGGGCACCTCCCGGAACACCACCCACTCGTGCTCGTGGCGCGCGTTGGCGCCCTCAAAGGAGAGACCCTGCGGCCGCGCCTTGAGGACGGCGCGGATGATCTCGCGGAGAGGAATGTCGCGATGGTGCGGCCCCTGGTAATTGCCCCAGCAGAGGTGGAGGCGGAGACGGTCGGCGGGAATGTCGCGCAAGGCATGATTGAGCGCCTCGATATTGCCCTCGGCGATTCGCACGAACGCCGGGTTGCTCAGCTCGGGAAAGCCCAGGTGCCGGCCCATGGCCAGGTCGGGGCAGTCGATCTGCAGCACGAAGCCCGCGCGGTGGATGGCGTCGTATTCCTCCTTCATCACGTCTGCGAGCCGGGCGAGATAGGCGTCGCGGCTCGGATAGTACTGGTTGGGCAGGAAGTGGGCGATGACGCCGGGAGAGGCCGCCGTCATGAAGGCCTCGGTGACCCTGGCGCCGTCGAGGGCCGCGCGGAGATTGGCCGTGTCCTTGTCCACCGCCGCGCGATCCTTCCACTCGATGGGGCCGTTGCAGGCCGGACGCGCCACCGCAGGGCGCCGCTCGGCACGTGCGGCCGCCTCGGGAAAGTCCGCCCAGTCGGCCCGCCCCCGCACCGCGCTCTGTCCCCCGAAGCCGGTGAGGCGCTGGCGCACGTAGGTCGAGTAGCCGACCTTGCCCTCCTCGCCGTCGTTCACGATGTCCACGCCCACCGCGGCCTGCTGCTTCACGATCTCATTGGTAGCGCTGCGCACGCGGGCCTCGAAGGCGCCGGGGTCGGGCGGCGAGCCTGCGTCCACCGCCTCCAGCATCGCGAGCAGATCCTCGGGCCGGGGCAGGCTGCCCGTATGCGTGGTGAGGATGCGATCGACGCTGCGCTTCATGCGTCCTCGAAGGGGTAGAGGGGCCGGCGGCGATTCCGGAAGGTGAAGAGCTTGAGGTCCGAGCTGGTACAGCCGTCGCCGTCGCACAACACGATGTGGCGAGCGATGGGCTCGAAGCCCGCGCGGAAGTGCTGGCGCGACTTGATGAGCACGTACTTCTTGCGGCGCGGGTCGATGCCGCAGTGGGTGAACACGCCGAGATCGAAGGGCTCGCTCCGCCGCTCCGCGATCACGATCTGCATGGCCCCGGTGTCGAGCACCGCCGTGCGGCCCATGCGCACGCGCGTGCCCGTGGCCATGGGCCCCGTGACCACGAACTCCCCGTCGGTGATCCGCGTCACCTTGCCCGTGACGGCGAGGGGCCGGCCGGGGAGATTGATCTGCGGCATGTCGATCCGGCCGCCCAGGTCGAAGGTCACGCTGGCCGCCGTCCCCGCCTCGACCACGCGCTTGACCGTGGCCGGGTCGCAGATGGGCCCCGCCACCACGTCGTCGAGGCCTTGGCGCATGACTTCGTCGATCACGCTCATTACGTCCTGCGTCCCTCCCGACGCGGTGTTGTCGCCGTGGTCTACCAACACGATGGGCCCGTCGCCGAGCGTCCGCGCGTGCGCAACCTGGGCGGCGAGCGGCGCCCCTGTGTAGAGGAAGGCGTCCCGGCGCTCCCAGGCCATGCCCAGAAGCCGATCGAGCAGCGCGCGCCCTTCGTCGACGCGCCGGTCGCACACGATGACCGCGGACAGGGAGGTGTGCGGGATGTCGGCGTGCGGGAAACCGCCGAATACGGAGGCGTTGAGCACGGCCCCGCTCGTCTCGGCGGCGATGGCCATGTCCATGATGTCGCGCATGGGTTGGCGCGAGGGGGCGTGCACGAGCGTGCTCGACATCATGGGGCGCGATCCCCACACCATCACGGGCTCGATCTCACCATTGAGCATGCGGAGGAGGGTGCGCCCGGCGCGCTGGGCCGTCTCCCCCATGTCGATGTGAGGGTACGTTTGGTAGCCGGCGATCACGCTGGCGTTGTCGACCATGCGCGCCGTCATGTGCGAATGGAAATCGAGGCCGACGGCGAGCGGGGTGCGGGGCGCCGCTGCCCGGATGCGCCGGAGCAGCTCCCCTTCGCCGTCGTCCAGATGCTCGGTCACCATGGCGCCGTGCAGGGCGAGGAAGATCGCGTCGCACCCGCCTCGGACCGCGCCCACGATGGCGTCGGCCATGTCCTCGTAGGCGGCCTTCTCCACGTAGCCCGACGGATGGGCTCCCGCCGCGATGGGGACAACCACCTCGGCATCGGCTTCCTGCGCCACGTGAAGGAAGCCGCCGAGCTGGGTATTGGTGTCCCGGAACTCCTCGATGGCCTGCGCTCCGGACAGCGGCCGGAAGGAGGCGAGCGGGGTGGGCACGGGCGAGAAGGTGTTCGTCTCGTGCATCATCATCGCCACCACGATCTTGCGGCGGGCCATGGGCTCAGCCCTGCATGTAGGCGTTCAGGTCCGGGGTGGCCAGCGAGCGGTCGAGGTAGCCGAAGGTGCCCTTGTCCTTCACCTCGCGCGCGGCGTCGACGAGGCCGGTCATGGCCATCCGATAGAGCGAGGTGGCGAGACTGATCCGCTTCACCCCCGCCCCCGCGAGCTCGGCCACCGTGAAGGACTTGCCCTTGATGCCCACCATGAAGTTGAACGGCTTGGAGAGCGCGCCACAGACCTTGCGCACGGATTCCAGATCGGGCAGGCCCGGCGACATGAGCACGTCGGCCCCCGCCTTCTCGAAGGCCTGGAGACGCGCGATCACGTCGTCCAGATCCGGCTTACCCCGCAGGAAGCCCTCGGCGCGGGCGGTCAGGGTGAACGGGAACGACAGCGCGCGCGCCGCCTGCACCGCCGCCGTCACGCGCTCGGTCGCCTGCGCGATGTCGTAGAGCGGCTTGTCCTTGTCCCCAGTGGCGTCCTCGATGGACCCTCCCACGAGCCCCACCCCGGCGGCGAGGCGGATGGTCTCGCCGGCCGATGCCGGCGCATCCCCGAAGCCCTTCTCGAGATCGGCGGAGACGGGCAGGTCGGTCGCCTCCACGATGGCGCGGGCGTGGGCGAGCGCCTCGTCGCGGAGCACCTTGCCGTCGCGCCGCCCGAGGATGCCCGCGGACGCCCCGCTGGAGGTGGCGAGAGCCTGAAAGCCGAGCCCGGCGAGAATGCGCGCGGAGCCGGCATCCCACGGGTTGGGAATCACGAAAGCCGGCCCCTGGTGCAGGGCGCGGAAGCGGGTGGCCTTGTCGCTCTGACTGGACGCCATAAGAGGCTCCTTTGCGGAAAGACGCCTGGTCTCTACCAGGCGAGGGCGTAGGTCGGACGGCGCGGATCGGCTCCGGCGGAGAGCACGCCGGTGTCCGGATCGCGATGGGTCACCACCGCGCCGATGCCGCACGCGCCGATCTCGGTCACCCCGTGGCCGAGGGCCCGGAGCTCGCTCCGCGTGTTTTCGGCAATGCCCGGCTCCACGTTGAGCTGGCCGGGCTTGTAGGCGCGCGGATAGAAGGAGTTGACGAGGGTCTGAGTGGAGAAGCGGGGCGCTTCCGCCGCCTGCTGTGGATTCATGCCGAAGAGCAGCACGTTGAGGACGAGCTGGAGATTGGCCTGGGCCTGATCGTCGCCCCCGGGGCAGCCGATGGTCATGGTCGGCACGCCGTCCTCGCTGATCAGATAGCTCACCAGCGTCGTCCGCGGCCGCCGGCCCGGGGTGAGGGCATTCGGATGGCCCTCTTCGAGCACGAACATCTCGCTGCGCGTGCTGAGCGTGCAGCCCAGCTCGGCGGCAAAGGCCGACTTCCTGAAGACGCCGCCGCTCGGGGTGAGGCACATCATGTTGCCCTCGCGATCCACGGCGGCGATATGCGTGGTGCCGTCGGCGGCGGGGACGGCCGCGCTCGCTTCGCCGGCATGGACACTGGCGGCCCGCCTCACGTCGCCCCCGCGCCGTGGATCGCCGGGCGCCGGCTGCTCGGGAGTGGCGCGACCCATGCGGATGAGGGCTGCCCGCTCGCGCAGGTAGGCCGGGGCGAGGAGCTCGGCCATGGGCACGGCCTTGTCGCTCGCGTCTCCGTAGAAGCGCTCGCGATCGGCGAAGGCGAGCTTGAGCGCTTCCGCGATCGCGTGGATATAGCGCGCGGAGTTGTGGCCCATGGCGCGCAGATCCATGGACTCGAGCATGCCCAGGGCCTGCATGAGCACGGGGGCCTGTGTCCACGCCGACTGGCCGAGGATCTCGCGCCCCGCGAACGTGGTGCGCAGCGGCGCCTCGAATCCCGCCCGGTAGCCGGCGAGGTCGTCCGCGCGGAGGAGTCCTCCTGCGCGCTCGGAGAATGCGCCGATCATGGCGGCGATGTCGCCGCCATAGAAGCGCTCGCGTGCCGCGGCGATGCCCACCCCGCGGTGTCCGCGGGCACGCGTGTCGGCCTCGGCGAGCCGGCGGAGCGTCCCCCCGAGGGCGGGCTGCACGAAGAGCTCGCCTACGCGCGGCACGCGGCCGCCCGGATAGAAGACGTCGGTACCACCGGGGGGATAGAGATCGAACTGGCTCCGCGTTTCCGGAATGGCGAGGAGCCGGTGCATGTACTCGTACATCGGAAAGCCGTGCTCGGCGTAATGGAGGGCGGGCGCCAAGACGTCGCTCAAGCTCTTGGTGCCCAATGTCTCGAGGACGGTCAGATAGGCGTCGACGGCCCCGGGC
>WNGE01006906.1_pt1 | contig 13342 bp, 15 predicted proteins | sample 5400651 | NCBI WGS metagenome assembly WNGE01 (sample SAMN13153370, study PRJNA577476) | soil metagenome | isolation source: 60 cm soil or saprolite under grassland replicate 2 | place: USA:California | collected 2016-06-15 | reverse complement strand
TTATGCCCTTGCCGAGCGAGATGTAACCGACGATCCCGTCGCCGGGCACCGGCGTACAGCACTTCGCCAGCCGGACGAGCACGTCGTCGACACCCTGCACGTTGACGCCGATCTGGTCCGACGAGATCGTCTTCGCCTTCGGCGCCTTGAGCGGGATCGTCTCCTCTTGCGCGACCTGCTCCGTCTTCAGCCGCTGGATCACCTTGTTGACGATCTGTGCCGGACCGAGCTTGCCGGAGCCGAGTGCGAGGTAAAAGTCCTCCGCCTTCTTGAACCCGGCTTCACGGATCACCTGCGCGAGCACTGCGGAGCCGGCGACCTTCTTATACGGGAGGTTCTGCGCCTTCATCGCCTGCTCGAGCGAGTCGCGGCCCTTCTGCTCGGTGTCCTCACGCGTCTCGCGCGAGAACCACTGGCGGATCTTGTTGCGGGCGCGCGACGACTGGGCGATCTTCATCCAGTCGCGCGACGGGCCCCGGCCGGACTTCGAGGTCAACACCTCGACGAAGTCGCCGTTCAACAGCCGGTAGTGCAGCGGCACGATGCGTCCGTTCACCTTCGCGCCGACCGTTCGGTGGCCGACGTCGGTGTGCACCGCGTACGCGAAATCGATCGGCGTTGCCCCGGCCGGCAGCGTCTTCACCTCGCCCTTCGGGGTGAACACGTACACCTCGTCGTCGAAGAGATCGGTGCGGAACGTCTTCAGGAAGTCGGCGCCCTCTGACGACTCGCTGGTGTCCATCAGCTGCTTGACCCAGGACTGCCATTCGTCGTCTGCCGGTCCAGCCTTGCCGCCCTTGTACGACCAGTGCGCCGCGATGCCGAGCTCCGCGGTCTCGTGCATGTCGACCGAGCGCGCCGTAGCAGTCGCGCGTCCCCTCGTCGGCGGTGCGCTCGACGATCACGCGCATCGCCGTGAGGTCGTAGATCTCGTTGAACTCGCGGCCCTTCTTGGCCATCTTGTCGTAGATCGAGTAGAAGTGTTTTGCGCGTCCGACGATCTCGGCAGGGACGTCGACCTTGTCGAGCTCCGACTTCAGCACGGCGGCCGCCTCACGGACGTGCGCCTCCCGGTCGCTGCGCCGCTCCGTCACCATCGCCTTGATCTCGGAGTACTTGCGCGGGTGCAGCGCCTGGAACGCGAGGTCCTCGAGCTCCCACTTCATCTGGTGGATGCCGAGCCGGTGCGCGAGCGGCGCGTAGACCTCGAGCGTCTCCTTCGCCTTTTGGATCTGCTTCTGCTTGCCGAGGTACTCGATCGCGCGCATGTTGTGCAGCCGGTCGGCGAGCTTGATCAGGATGACGCGGACGTCCTGCGCCATCGCGACGATCATCTTCCGGTAGTTCTCGGCCTCAGCGTGCTCCCGCGATTGGAACTGGCCGCGCGTCAGCTTCGTGACGCCGTCGACGAGGTGCGCGATCTCGTCACCGAACTCCTCACGAACGTCCGCGAGCGGCGTCTCCGTGTCCTCGACGACGTCGTGGAGGAGCGCCGCGGCCAGCGTCTGATCGTCGAGCTTCAGGCTGGCGAGGATCAGCGCCACCCCGTAGGGGTGATGGATGAAGTCCTCCCCGGAACGGCGCTGCTGCCCTTCGTGCGCGCGCGCGGCGAAGGAAAACGCGCGCGTCAGGAGGTCCCGGTCGACGCTCGGGTTGTAGGCCGCGACCTCGGCGAGCAGCTCGTCGACGAGGCTCTGATACCGCTCGTGTAGCTCGACGACAGCCATGCTCCCAGTGTACTCCGGGCCCTCTCGGCTTCCTGTTGCGAGGCAGGAACGCGCGTTCAGATGGGGAATGAGCGTGCCCGTGCTCAGGCGTTGGCGTGAGAGACGAAAGCTGCTCGAGCTGGCGAGGCTGCTCGCCGCGCTCGACACCTTCGCCGGCGAGAGCCGCTAGACAGATCTAGGCCGCGTGTGGCAGCGCGGCCGGCTCGTCGAGCAACGCCCGGAAGCGGTCGGACTCGAGCAGGCTTCGCTTCGCGCCGCCGGCGAGTTCCAGCTCGTCGAAGATCTCCTGCGCGGCGGAGTCTCGTTGCTCGGCCCTCCACTGCTCACGGAACCAGCGGACGAGCTCCTCGTAGCGATCGTGCGTGTCGAAGATCCGCCGGACGACGAGTTGCGGCGCGACGGTCCCATTCCAGTGGTTCTCCTGCAGCCGAAACGCGACGTCGAAGCGCCCGACGCGGCGAAGACGGTCGAGGTGCGTGCCCAGGCCGAAGCCGATCGCGCTGCCGGCGTCCTGCCCGTCCTCGCCGCGGGGACGGAACTTGAGGTGCTTGCCGTCGCCGACCGTTCCGAGGTCGCGCAGTTCGCAGCCGGGGGCGAGCAGCGTCACGCCGGGATTGCCGAGCCCGAACGGCGCCAGCCGCGCGAGCTCCTGCGCGACCTCGAGCGTCAACGGCACGCCTCGCGGAACGATCGCGTCGATCGCGAGCACCGGCGCGAGATCGTCCTCCAAGAGCGTTGCGTCCGCGTGCTCGGCGAAAGCCCGCTGGAACGCCTCGAGCTCGGAGGGCTCGATCGACAACCCCGCGGCCGCGCGATGGCCGCCCCAGCGTGTGAGGTGGTCCGAGCACGCCGAGAGCGCGCTGTGCAGGTCGAACTGCGGCACCGAGCGGCCCGAACCCTTCCAGGCGTCCTCGGCGCCGGCGATCAGCACGACGGGACGGTGGTAGCGCTCGACGAGCCGCGACGCGACGATGCCGATCACGCCCTCGTGCCATTCCTCGTCCGCGACGACGTAGCCGTGACGGCGGCGTCTGTTGTCGGGCCACGACTCGATCTGCTTCACGGCCTCGCGCAGAATCCGGTCCTCGACCGCCTGGCGGTCGCGGTTCACGTCCTCCAGCCGCCGCGCGAGCATGCGCGCGTGCGCCGCATCGTCGGTCAGCAACAGCTCGAGCGCCTCGCGCGGGTGGCCGAGGCGGCCCGCGGCGTTGATGCGCGGCGCCAGCCGAAAACCGACGGCCCCCTCGTCCACCATCGCCGGATCCACGCGCGCGACCTCCATCAGTGCGCGCAGTCCGGGCTTCTGCGTACGGGCGAGCGCGCGTAGCCCGGCGATCGCGAGGCCGCGGTTCTCGTCGACGAGCGGCACGACGTCCGCGATCGTCGCGAGCCCGACGAGGTCGAGCTGCTGCTCGAGGTCCGTCGAGCCGAGCGCCTGCGCGAGCTTGTAGACGACTCCGGTGCCGCAGAGCTCGGGGAACGGATACTCGGAGGGCCGCGTCGCGACGATCGGACAAGCCGGCAGCGTCTCGCCCGGACGGTGGTGGTCGGTCACCACGACGTCCAGGCCGAGCTGCTTCGCCTGCGCCACCTCCTCCACGGCGGTGATCCCGCAATCGACGGTGAGGACGAGGCCGCAGCCCTCGTCCGCGAGGCGGGCGATCGTTTCGCCGGAGAGGCCGTAGCCCTCGTCGAACCGGCTGGGCAGGTGCCAATCGGCGTCGGCGCCGAGCCCGCGCAACACGAGCAGCGCCAGCGCCGTCGCGCAGATCCCGTCCACGTCGTAGTCGCCGTGGACACAAATCCGCTTTCCCGCGGCGATGACGGCCCTGATCGCCTCCACCGCCTCCGTCATGTCACCGAGGAGGAAGGGATCATGGCCGGGCAGCTCGCCGGCGAGGAAGGCTCTCGCCGCCTCGGGATCCTCGTACCCGCGGCGGACGAGGACGCTCGCGGTGAGCTCGCTCACGCCGAGGCTCCGCACGAGCCCTGCGACGGAGTCGTGCGGGCAGTGACGAATCGTCCAACCGCCCTGTTGCATGGGCAACTCACGCTAGGGCGCCGGTCGGACGGCGTTGTTTTATCTGTGTGATTCGCGGCATACAATCGGCTTTCTGATGCTGCGCAGGGTCGCCGTCCTGGTCACGTTCGTGGCGCTCGCGTGTGCCGCCGCGCCGGGGGCGGCGCACATGCCGGCGATCGCGAGCGGCGTCCGCGCGGGCGCAATCCCGCTCGGCGGGCTCACGTCCGAGCCCGCGCGCGCGAGGGTCGAGGCGGCCTTCACGCGCGCGATCCCGGTTGAGCGCGGCACGCGCCGCTGGTGGGTGTGGCCGCAGGAGCTGGGAGCAGGCGCAGCGGTCGACGCGGCGGTGTCCCAGGCGCTCGACGCGCACCCGGGAACGTCGGTAGAGCTGCACGTGCACTGGTCGAAAGCGTCGGTGCGGCGGTTCGTCGACCTCGTGGCGAACAACTTCGACCATCGGCCCGTCAATGCGCAGCTTGTTCGGGTCGGGAAGCGAGGGCCGGTGATTCGCAAGCAAGAGCCCGGCGCCGTCGTGCGTCGCGCCCTGCTCCGGCGCAAGCTCGAGCGCGCGCTCGCAGCCGGCGCCCGCGGCCCGATCGTCGTGCCGGTTCGGGTGCTGCCGGCGGCGCGGACGCGGGCGCGATTCGGCCCGATCATCTGGATCGACCGCGGCTCGAACACGCTTCGCCTCTACAAGACCAGGAAGCTCGCGCGCACGTTCCGCGTCGCGACGGGCCAGGCCGTCTATCCGACCCCGGCCGGGCTCTGGTCGATCGTCGACATGCAGTACAACCCGTGGTGGCGCCCGCCCGACTCGCCGTGGGCGCAGGGACTGAAGCCGATCCCGCCGGGCCCGGGGAACCCGCTCGGCACGCGCTGGATGGGGTTGTCGGCGGCCGGCGTCGGCATCCACGGCACGCCGGACGCCGCGTCGATCGGCTACTCGGCCTCACACGGCTGCATCCGGATGCAGATTCCCGACGCGGAGTGGCTGTTCCAGCACGTCCGTATCGGGACACCGGTCTACATCACTTAGAACGGCGCAGCGACCCCCACGCCATCCGCGCCCACAGCAGCAGCAGCCCGACCATCGCGGCCGTCCCGAGCACGATCACCGGCGCGAGCACGAGGACGTGCTCCGTCGACAGCTCGAACAGCCACGCCGTTGCGAGCGCCGACAGAATGCAGACCGGGCCCGCGATCCAGAGCAGGACGCGCCTCATTCCGCCAGCCTAACCGGGGTAACCTTTCGCCATGCCGGAGCCGAACTACTGGTCGGGCGAGGACTACGTCGTCGAGTTCCTCGGCTACCGGTTCGGCTTCAACCACGCGGACTTCGAGCAGCGCGTCACGGCGGCCGCCGTCAAGCTCGGTCTCCTCCAGGGGAACGAGCTCGACGACGGCGAGACGGCCGACCTGGTCGAGCTCGCCGCGGACGGCGTGATCCCGGATCCGCGCAGCGGCCTCGGCCGCTACCTCGTTCGCCACTGGGAGCGCGTCTCCCTCGTCGAGGGCGAGTCCCTCGTCTACTGGCTGCGCAAACTCGTCTTCCGGGGCGCTTGGCTCGACCACCGCGTGAAGGAGGGCCTGCTCGAGGTGGCCTGGGACGAGGAGAGCGGCGACTTCGGCTACCGCGACCCGCGCGGCAGCCGTACGCTGCTCGAGCTGGCCCCCGTGCCGAGCTGGCACGAGCTGCAGTTTCGACGCTGAGTTGGCGCACGTTTGCGCTAGCGAAAGCGCCACGCGAAGAGGAGATCCGGCTCCGGTAGCCGTTGGCCGCCCGCGGCAGCGTACGTCCGTTGCGCCGCGACGTTCTCCTCGTCGGTCTGCACCCACATCTTCAGCGCGCCGATTCGTTCGGTAAGCCGTCGCGCCTCCTGCACAAGCGCGCGCCCGTGGCCGCGCCGCCGGAAGCGCTCGTCGACCTCGAGCTCGTAGAGGAAGACGCCGGTGTCGCCGTCGACTCGTAGCAGCACGTATGCGTACGCGAAGCCGGCGAGCTCGCCGCCGTCCTCCGCCACCCAGACGTAGACATCGTCGCGTGCCAGCAGGCGCGACGCCTCCTCGTCGGACGGCACGCGCTCCTTGTAGCGGCGGCACACTTCCTGGAGCATCGCTTCGTCGCCCAACCCGAGCCTGCGGATCATGGCGGAAGCGTACGCTCACGCGTGGTGGAGTTCCGCATCCTCGGTCCGCTCGAGGTCATTGCAGACGACGGGAGTGCGATCGCGCTGCCCGCACCGAAGGTGCGTGCGCTCCTAGCCCTGCTGCTGCTGAACAGGAACCGCGTCGTCCCCACCGACGTGCTCGTGGACGAGCTGTGGGAAGAACGGCCGCCGGTGACCGCGGCGAAGACGCTGCAGGTCTACGTCTCGCAGCTGCGGAAGGCGCTCGGCGCCGACCGCGTCGAGACCGAGCACGGCGGTTACCGCTTGCGCGTCGATGCTGGAGAGGTCGACGCGGACGCGTTCGAGCAACTCGTCGAGGACGGACGCCCGCGGGAGGCGCTCGCGCTCTGGCGCGGGCCCGCGCTCGTCGACGTGCGGAGCGAGCGCTTCGCGCGCGCGGCCGCCGACCGCCTCGAGGAGGCGCGCCTCGCGGCGGTCGCGGACCGGATCGACGCCGAGCTCGACGCAGGACGCCACGCGGCCCTCGTGGGCGAGCTGGAACAGCTCGCCGAGGAGAATCCAGTGCGTGAACGTCTGACGGAGCAGCTGATGCTCGCGCTGTACCGGTCGGGCCGTCAGGCCGAGGCGCTCGAGGCGTACCGGCGCACACGCGAACGCCTCTCCGACGAGCTCGGGCTCGAGCCGGGCCGGGAGCTCCGCGAGCTGGAGCAGGCGATCTTGCGCCACGATCCGTCGCTTCGCCGCCCATCGCCGGTGCGCAGCGCCGCGGCCGCCCGCCGCGCGTGGCTCCTGCCGCTCGTCGTCGTGCTCGCAGCCGGCGTCGGAGCGACGGCGCTCGTCGCCTCGCTGCGGCACGGCCAGGCGGGCGACGCGCAGCTGCGCGCGTTCGCGCTCAAGGTCGAGAACGTCGTCGCCCAGGCGCACGACGGCCGCGCGGCGGTGCAGCGGGCCGTGTCTGCCGCCCTCCGCTGCAAGACGGCCTTGCCGGATGCGGCCGCTCAGATCGAGGACGTGACGGCGAACCGGAACAGCCTGCTCCAGCAGATCGCCGCGCTCAACGTCCCGGACGACGAGCGCGCGCGACGGTCCGCGAGCCTCCTCCAGCAGGCCGCGGCGGCTTCGTTCGCGGCCGACCTCGGCTACCGCCGCGACCTGCTCCGGGCCCGGCGTTGCCCGCCCCGGTTCCGGTCGGCGCCGACTGTGCGCGCCGACCGGCTCAAGCGTGAGTTCGTCACGGTCTTCAACCCGCTGGCCGTCCGCTTCCACCTCACGACGTGGAGTGCGGACGAGATCTGAGCGTTACGGCTGGTACTGCTGGTCGAGCGCGAGGACAGGGTTGGGGTACTTGGAGCCGACGCGAATCCAGTACCCGGCGGCGGGCTCTGAGAGGTGCCGGTGGTTCGGGTTCTTGCCGTTCTCGAGCTGCGTCAGCTCGGCGACCGTGATCGCCGTCGCGTTCGCGCCGTCCGTGAGGACGGTGACGCGCGCGGTCGGGGACACCAGGTACGTGAGCAGGCGGTGACCCTCTTCGACGATGTAGTAGTCGTTCGGAACGTCGCTCGATCCGTGATCCTCCAGCGCGGCACGCTGCGCCGCGTAGCCGGTGAGCCACCATGCAGGATCGAAGCGAAGCCGGAAACGGCTGCCCTGGTGCGTGAGCGACTTGATGTGACCGTAGAGCACGGTCTCGCCGGCCGGTGCGGCGGGCGGGAGCAGCCGGACGCCGACCTCGCGAGCCGCGGCCGCGGACACCGCGGCAACGAGAACGACGAGAGCGGCCGGAATGATGAGCGATGCCTTCATGACGTCTCCTTTGAGGTGGGCACGCGGTAGCACGAGCCGTGGGAACGAGGGAACCACCAGGCCTTGGCGAGCACGTCCGTCGGCACGTCCCAGCCACAGACGGTGCCGTAAGTGTCGCGCACGAGCTTCCAGTGCTGCTTGGGCGCGTGCACGAATACGCGCGCTCGCCCGTCGAATGTGGCGACCGCGAAGCCGAGGTTCATGTGGACGGAGTAGTAGGTGTGCCCGGGCAGCGGCCCGTCGGCCCGAGCGCCGGGATGGGCCGCAAGGTAGGCAGCCCGTAGGGCGGCCTTGACCTGCGGCGTGGCGAGAGAGTTCTGCGGCGGCATTCCGTCGCCGCAGGCGAGCGCCGGCGCGGCGGCCAGCGCGAAGAGCAGGGTGAGGATGATGGTCTTCATGCGCCCAGGGTCGCGCGCCGCGGTAGAGCGCCGGTAAAGCGCCGCTAAAAGAGCGAGCCGGCGTCCCGAACGGCGCCCAGATGCGCCCGACCGAGGTCGGTGACCACGCGCCCGCGGGGCGTTCGCTGGAGGAAGCCGAGCTGGAGGAGGTACGGCTCGTAGACGTCCTCGATCGTGTCACGCTCCTCGCCCAGCGCGACGGCGATCGTCGAGAGGCCGACCGGGCCGCCGCCGAAGCGTTCGACGATCGCGCGCAAGAGCTCGCGGTCGGTGCGTTCGAGTCCCTGCTCGTCCACCTCGTGCAGCTCGAGCGCCTCGCGCGCGATGTCGACGGTGACGACGCCCTGGTGGCGCACCTCCGCGACGTCCCGAACGCGGCGGAGGATCCGGTTGGCGACGCGCGGCGTGCCGCGCGACCGGCAGGCGATCTCCTCGGCCGCGACGTCCGCGACCTCGACGTCCAGGATCCGCGCGGAGCGGCGCACGATCGTCGTCAGCTCGTCCAGCTCGTAGTAGCCGAGCCGGAACGTCATCCCGAACCGGTCGCGGAGCGGTGTTGTCAGCAGGCCCGTGCGCGTGGTTGCGCCGACGAGCGTGAACGGCGGCAGGTCGAGCGTGAGCGTCCGCGCCGCGGGTCCCTGGCCGACGACGATGTCGAGCCGGAAGTCCTCGAGCGCGGGGTACAGGATCTCCTCGACGGCGCGGTTCAGGCGGTGGATCTCGTCGACGAAGAGGACGTCGCGATCCTCGAGGCCGGTGAGGATCGCCGCCATGTCGCCTTTGCGCTCGATCGCGGGGCCGGCGACGGTGCGAATGCCGACGCCGAGCTCGTTTCGGACGATGTACGCGAGGCTCGTCTTGCCCAGCCCCGGCGGGCCCGCGAGCAGGACGTGGTCGAGCGCCTCGCCGCGGTTCTTCGCCGCCTCGAGGGCGATCGACAGCTGCTCCTTGACGCGCTCCTGCCCGACGAAGTCGGCGAGCGACTTCGGACGCAACGAGCGCTCGAGCTCGGCGTCCTCCGGCAGCAGCTCGCGGGCGACGACGCTCATGGCGCATCCCCCGCACATGAAATCGTCATGCCGCAGTCCTCAACGCCGCACGCACCTGCTCTTCGACCGGCAGATCGGCATCGACGTCGGCGAGAGCGCGCTCGGCATCGATGAGGCTGTATCCGAGCTCGACCAAGGCGTCCCGTGCGACGTGGTTGTGGACGACGGGACCGGCAGAGCCGAGCTTCTCCTTCAGCTCGAGCACGACGCGCTGGGCCGTCTTCTTGCCGATTCCCGGAATCGCCTCGAACCGCGCCGTGTCCTCGAGCGCGATCGCGCGCCGCAGGTCGGACGGCGTCGATCCGGAGACGATCGCAAGCGCGACCTTCGGGCCGACGCCCTGCACAGAGAGCAGCAGCACGAAGAGATCGCGCTCCTCGCCGCTCGCGAAGCCGTAGAGCTGCAGCACGTCCTCGCGCACGTGCAGATACGTCTCGACGGTCAGTTCCTCCCCACCCTGCCGCAGCACCGACGGCGTCGCCTGCACGAGGTAGCCGACGCCGTGCACGTCGAGGACGAGCCCGGCGGCCGACAGGCCGGCGCGCTTGCCTCGGAGCCGGGCGATCATGCGACCACCCTGGCGAGCGGCGGCGCCAGCGTGTGGCAGATCGCGACGGCGAGTGCGTCCGCCGCATGGTTCGGCGTCGGCAGACCGGGCAACCCCAGGATCGCCTGCACCATCTTCTGCACCTGGTGCTTGTCGGCGCGCCCGTAGCCGCACACCGCCTGCTTCACGCGGGCGGGCGCGTACTCAGCGGCCGCGACGCCTCCGGCCGCGCACGCCACGAGCACGGCTCCGCGCGCCTGTCCGACAGAGAGCGCGATGCGGGCGTCGGCGCCGACGTACGACTCCTCGAGCGCGACCGCATCCGGCACGTGCTCGGCGATGAGCGCGGCCACCCCGTCGAAGATCGTCTTCAGCCGCAACTCCGGGCGCTCGTTGGCGGGTGTGGACCACCAGCCGTGAACAACGCCCCTGAGGCGCCCGTCGCTTTCGTGGACGATTCCGTATCCGCAAGCAGCCGTTCCCGGGTCGATGCCGAGGACTTTCACGAGGACACGTTAGGCAGCGGATCGGACAACCCTGCCGCCCGTATCCTGCAGGGCGGCGACGGCGTTGACAGAAGCGACGGTGGGCGCCTCTCCGGGGGCGTCCACCGCCCTTCGTGCGACGATCGGCGCGGAACGATGATGCGGACTCAGCTCGTGGCCCTCCTGGGGGCTGTCTCGGTCCTCGCCGGCTGCGGCGGCGGCAACGGGTCGAGCGTCGTCCGGGAGACCGTGCAGAACGTCCGCGACATCAGGAGCGGCGTCTTGCACGTGAAGCTGCTCGTGCAGCCCCACGGAGCGAAGGCGCAGCCGTTCGGCTTCGAGCTCGAGGGCCCGTTCTCGCTCGGCCGGCAGGGCGTCCCGCCGCTCGCCCGCCTGACCTACACGCAGATCGCAAACGGCACCCGGGAACGGACGTCGGTCGTCCTCGGTCACAAACGCGGCTCGATCACGTCAAGCGGCGCGCGCCGCGAGCTCTCGCCCACTCAGCTGCGGGCGCTTCGCGCGGCCGTACGGACGGCGGGCGCGCAGGTCGAGCAGTTCCTGCCCGTGCAGGACTGGGTGAGGCACGCAACGCTGCACGCGTGCGGCGCGTACGACTGCGTCGAGGGACGGCTCGACGTCGTCGAGGCGACGAACGACCTGCTCGCCTTGGCAGGCTCGCTCGGCCGCGAGCTGCCGGCGCTGAACGACGCCGGTGAGGAGCAGCTGAGTAGATCGGCCCGGACCGCAACCTTCGTGCTCGTGACCGGGAAGACGGACCGGCTGCTCCACCGCCTGTCGATTCGGCTCGACTTCGGCGTCGCCGTGCCGCACGAGCTGGCGAGGATCCTGAACAGCGTCGTCGGCGCGACTGTCACGCTCGACGTCGGCGTCGACCGGCCGAACGCGACAGGCTAGGCGACGGTCTCGAGCACGCGCTCGGGAATGTCGAAGTTGGAGTAGACCTCCTGCACGTCGTCGTTCTCCTCGAGCGCGTCCATCAGGCGCAGGATCTTCTTCGCTGTCGCCTCGTCCTCGACCTCGACCGTCGTCTTCGGCACCATCGTCAGCTCAGCCGACTCGACCGTGAAGCCGGCCGCCTCGACCGCCTCGCGCACGGCCGTCAGGTCTTCGGGCGCGGCGGTGATCTGGAACGTCGAGCCGTCGAGCGCCACGTCTTCCGCCCCGCCCTCTGCCGCCGCCATCGTCAGCTCGTCCTCGTCCGCTTCGCCCGAAACCAAAACCACTCCGCGCCGCTCGAACTGCCACGCGACTGCGCCCGACGTGCCGAGATTCCCCTCGTGCTTGGCGAACGCGGCGCGCACGTCGGATGCCGTGCGGTTGCGGTTGTCGGTAAGCGCCTCGGCGAGGATCGCCACGCCGCCCGCGCCGTAGCCCTCGTAGACGACGGTCTCGTACGCTGCTGCATCGGCGTCCGCGCCGGAGCCGCGCGCAATCGCGCGCTCGATGTTGTCCTTCGGCATCGAGTACGAGCGCGCCTTCTCGACGGCGTTCTGGAGCGCGAGGTTCGCCGCGGGATCGGGCCCGCCCTCGCGCGCGGCCACGATGATCGCGCGCGAGAGCTTCGAGAAGAGCTGGCCGCGCTTCTTGTCCACGGCGCCCTTCTTGTGCTTGATCGACGACCACTTACTGTGCCCCGACATAACCGCGTGGGAACCCATGGTTCCCCCGCGAACCCCCTCCTTCCTTTGCACGGAAGCTTGGGCTCCCGCCGGGCAAAGCCCGGCTCCGCCCGCGTACACGCGCGCTCATGCGACCGCCCGAGACTTGGCTTCTCGCGCATCTCGAGCGGCCTGCAGGAACCGCTCGTGTACGCGCGTATCGTCCGTCAGCTCCGGGTGGAACGCCGCGACGAGGTAGCGGCCGTCCCTCGCGAGCACGGGGTGACCCTCGTGCTCGGCGAGGATCTCGACTTCGGGGCCGGCCTCGTCGATCCACGGCGCGCGGATGAAGACACCGCGGAGCGGCAACGTGTCGCCTGCAACGTCGAGGTCGGCCTCGAAGCTGTGTACCTGCCGTCCCCAGGCGTTGCGCTCGCAGTCAATGTCGACGAGCCCGAGATGTCGGCGGTCGAGCATGATCATCCCCGCGCACGTGCCGAGGACGGCCCCCTGGAAACGGCGGATCGCCTCCTCGAGCCCGTAGAGGCGGATCAAACGGCCGATCGCAGTCGACTCGCCTCCGGGGATCACGAGTCCATCGAGGCCGCGAATCTGCTCGGGCTTACGCACCTCGACGACGTCCGCGCCGAGCGCACGCAGCATCGCCGCGTGCTCGCGGAAGTTCCCCTGCACGGCGAGGACGCCTATCTTGAGCCGCTCGCGCATCCAGGCAATGGTATCCGGGAGGAAACCGACTGCTGCTGTCAGCCTCTTAGGCGGCTGACGGGGGCACCGGCTCCCGCCGATGCAGCACGAACGCGAGCACCATGAAGACGAACCCGAGCGCGGCGTAGGAGATCGGACGCGCCCACGTGTGTTCGGCCTTCCCACCGAAGCCGAAGAGCGGCAGCGGGCTGGGGAAGCCGAACCACTTGTCCACCCAGTGCGTCGTGCTGAGCAGCAGGCCGAACGCGCCGAGCACCGCCCAGCTCGACCGCCCGACGCGGTCCGCGACGGCGATGAAGGCGAAGCCGGCGAGCGCAAGCAGAATCCAGTCGAGGTCGCGCGTGTGCCAGAACCAGAGCAGCCCGCCGCCGATCGTCAGTCCGGCGACGACGTGCACCCAGAATCCGTACGGACGCGACGGCCCGGTGTCGAGCGCGAGCGCGACGAGGAGCAGCACGAGGCCGACGACGATCGAGACCGTCGCGGACCAGTCACCGCCGCCGGAGACGAGGTCGGTGACGAAGTACCACGCGGTGCCCGCGACGACGGCGACGAGCAGCGGGAAGCGGAAGATGCGCAGCGCCACCAGGGCCGCCGCGAGCAGCGCCAGCTCGATCAGGAAGAGGCTGATGTGGAAGCCCTGGAACGGCGAGCTGGTGTGCGCGAGCCAACCGAACCAGTCCTCGAGCGCGCCGACGAAGACGGCAAAGGCGACGACCGCGGAGAGGGCGAGCAGACCGGCGGCGAGCGGCCTGGCCGCTTGTCGGAACGAGAACGCGCACATCTCGAGGAAGACGAGCACGAGCAGCGACCAGCCGACGAACGCGGCCGCG
>WNGE01007090.1_pt1 | contig 13345 bp, 10 predicted proteins | sample 5400651 | NCBI WGS metagenome assembly WNGE01 (sample SAMN13153370, study PRJNA577476) | soil metagenome | isolation source: 60 cm soil or saprolite under grassland replicate 2 | place: USA:California | collected 2016-06-15 | reverse complement strand
AGGCGCAGGGCGGGGCGTTTTGACAGGACCGCCTCCCGCCGGTAACCTTGCGAGGTTCGTGCAGAAGAGCGCGACGACGGCTTTCGCAAGCCCTTGTCGCCGCCGAAGGCGCAACTCCCGAGAACCGCTCAGGCAAAAAGGACTGCACGAATGCAAGTCGGATCTGGAGAGCGGCCGCGCGTCTGAACATCGCGACGGCCCACCGAAGGGGCATCCGGCGTCGCTAGGCGCCGCAATCTCTCAGGTAAACGGACAGACGGGGCGAAGCGGGCGACCGCTTCGCCCCTTTTTGTTTGTGCGCCCGGCAGGGCGCACGTACTTGGAGGTGGAAGTCCTCTACACACCCGGCAAGGGGAAGTGTTAGCCGAACGGCAAGGGTGTCGCGGGCGACTGCGAATCTGAAGGAAGCCGAAGGCAAAGCGCTGGCGCAACGAACAGGAAGCGGATAGAGGCGACGCATTGGGGTGAGCAGGCAAACATCTGTAAAGCCCGAAACTTGCACGGAACGATGCGGCGTAGATCCGATGCGTATAAGCGTGAAGGTGCGTGCGCAATACCCGGGGAGATCTGGCGATGTGCCTTGTGCTATCGACTTCGCAAGGGGTTGAGATGCGTTGCCAGAAGTCAGCCGAGGCCATAGTAGGCGTCAGTGCGAGCCGAAGGGCCGAACATGAAGTGCCGTGAGTAGGCGGCGGGATTCTCAAGGAAGCCGATGAAGGCGGAAGCTGATCGGGCAGATCAGGCGGGCGCAGCAGACACCGGACGGAATTCGGTGGTGGCGGCGACTTGCGCCGAGGCGGACGTGGCGACCCGTACGCGGACGAAAGCGGAGGTGGCGACAACGAGTCTGATGGAGGCCGTGGTGGAACGCGGCAACCTCATGCTCGCGTATCAGCGGGTGGTTGCGAACCAGGGCGCGGCGGGGGTTGATGAGCTGACCGTGTCCGAGCTCAAGGACCATCTGAAACGGCACTGGCCGACGATACGAGCCAGACTGCTGGCGGGCCAGTACATGCCGGCGGCGGTGCGTGGTGTGGACATTCCCAAGCTCCCGACGGTGGTGGATCGCATGATTCAGCAGGCGTTGCATCAAGTGCTGCAACCGATCTTCGAGCCGATCTTTTCGGACGCGAGCTTCGGCTTTCGTCCGGGCAGGAACGCGCATCAAGCGCTGCGCCGAGCGCGCCAGTATGTGGCGAGCGGCAAGCGGTGGGTGGTGGACATGGACATCGAGAAGTTCTTCGACCGGGTCAACCACGACGTACTGATGAGCAAGCTCGCGGCAAAGGTGGCGGATGCACGGGTGCTGGCGCTGATTCGAAGGTATCTGCAGGCGGGCATGATGGCGGACGGAGTAGTGCAGCCGCGACAGGAGGGCACGCCACAGGGCGGGCCGCTGTCCCCGCTGCTGTCCAACATCCTGCTCACCGAGCTTGACTGGGAACTGGAACGACGCGGGTACGCGTTCTGCCGGTACGCGGACGACTGCAACATCTATGTCGGCAGCGAACGGGCGGGCGCGGAGTTGCTGCAAGGCGTGACCCGGTTTCTGGCCGAGCGGTTGAAGCTCACGGTGAACGTGGCCAAGAGCGCGGTGGCGCGGCCATGGCAGCGCAAGTTTCTGGGCTACAGCATGACGTGGCACCAGCAGCCGAAGCTGCGCATTGCCAAGCCTAGCCTGCAGAAGCTGACGGAGAAGGTGCGAGACGAGTTGCGTAGCGCGCGCGGGCGAAGCCTTGCGACCACGATCCAGCGGCTGAATCCGGTGCTGCGTGGGTGGGCAGCGTACTTCAAGCTGACCGAGACCAAGCGGGCGCTGGAGGAACGCGATGGATGGATACGGCACAAGCTACGCTGTGTCCTGTGGCGGCAATGGAAGCGGCCCTCTGCGCGAGAGCGCAATTTGAGGCAACGCGGACTGACGGTAGATCGGGCATGGCGCTCCGCCAGCAACGGGCGCGGCCCGTGGTGGAACGCGGGCGCAAGCCACATGCATGCGGCCTATCCGAAGTCCTGGTTCGACACTCTGGGGTTGGTGTCGCTGCTCGATACGGTGCAGCGCTTCCAGCGCATTTCATGAACCGCCGTATGCGGAACCGCACGTACGGTGGTGTGGGAGGGCGGCGGGAGTGATCCCGCCCCCTACCTAATCGTGCCGGGAGAAGCCGCGTGCTCAAACAGACTCCGCTCCACGCAATCCACCGCGCCGCCGGCGCACGCATGGTCGACTTCGGCGGCTGGGACATGCCGGTTCACTACGGCTCGCAAATCGACGAGCATCATGCGGTGCGTACCGACGCCGGCATGTTCGACGTTTCGCACATGCGGGTCGTCGACCTCGAGGGCGCGCTCGCCCGCGACTTCCTGCGCTACGCGCTTGCGAACAACGTCGACAAGCTGAAGACGCCCGGCAAGGCGCTGTATTCGTGCCTGCTCACGCCGGAGGGCACCGTCATCGACGATCTGATCGTCTATTTCCTGCGCGAGGATCTTTTCCGGATCGTCGTCAACGCCGGAACGACCGACAAGGACATCGCGTGGTTTCGGCGGCTTCTCGCCGAACACGCGCCGAAGCTGCGCCTCGCGCCCCGCGAAGATCTGGCAATGGTCGCGGTGCAGGGGCCGAATGCGCGGGCGAAGGTCTGGGCGGCGCTTCCCGGAAGCGAGCCCGTGTCGGCGAACTTGAAACCGTTCACCGCCGCGACGATGGACTCGCCGTGGGGCGAGGTGTTTATCGCCCGCACCGGCTACACAGGCGAAGATGGTTTCGAGATCGTCCTCGCCGCGGCGCATGCCGATGATCTCTGGCGCGCACTCGTGGCCGCCGGTGTCGGTCCCGCGGGACTCGGTGCGCGCGACACGCTGCGTCTGGAAGCGGGAATGAACCTGTACGGGCAGGACATGGACGAGCGCGTGACGCCGCTCGAGTCCGGCCTCGCGTGGACCGTCGATCTCGCCAGCCCGCGCGACTTCGTCGGCAAATCCGCGCTCGTCGCCAATCCGCCGCAACGCCAGCTTGCCGGGCTGTTGCTGATCGACAAAGGCGGCGTGCTTCGCGCGCATCAGGCGGTGCGCACGGCGCACGGCGACGGCGAGATCACGAGCGGCACGTTCAGCCCGACGCTCAATCGCTCGATCGCGCTCGCGCGGCTGCCGCTGGCCCTATCGCCGGGCGACGCCGTTTCCGTTGCGGTTCGCGACAAGGCGCTCGCCGCACGCGTCGTCAAGCCGCCGTTCGTGCGGAACGGCAAGGCGCTGGTCTCGTGAGCGCACCGCCGCAGAAGATCTGAAACACGAAGGACACGAAGAGCACGAAGGAAATGCAACACAATATGTGCGGAAACATAAAGCTTTTTCCACGGGGCTTCTTCGTGGCCTTCGTGCTCTTCGTGGTTCCGAATTTTTCTCCACACATCCCGGAGCGCGCATGAACATTCCCTCGAACCTCCGCTACACGCCGGCGCACGAATGGGCGCGCGCCGAAAGCGACGGCACCGTGACGATCGGTATCACCGACCACGCCCAGGCGCAGCTGGGTGATCTCGTCTATCTCGAGCTCCCTGCCGTTGGGCGCAAGGTCGCGGCCGCGGAGGCGTGCGCGGTGGTCGAGTCGGTCAAGGCCGCTTCCGACGTCTATGCGCCGCTCGCGGGCGAGGTCATCGCAGTCAACGATGGACTCACTCAGGCACCCGAGCAGGTAAACCAGGATGCGTATGCCGCGTGGTTCTTCAAGCTCAAGCCCACCGATGCCGCAGCGTTCGCCAAGCTCCTCGACGCCAAGGCCTACGAGGCCGTGGTCGGCACCGAATAGTGCGTTCGCAATGATTCAGTTCGCCCCGACCGCGTCCGCGCGGGCCCAGGAACTATGACGATGAACGATTCCCACCTCCCGTCCGCAGCCGCGACGTCACCCCTCGCAGCGCTCGAGGACCACGGCGCGTTCATCGCGCGCCATATCGGCTCCTCACCCGCCGATCAGGCCGCGATGCTATCGGTGCTCGGAGCTACGTCGCGCGCGGCGCTGATGGAGGCGATCGTCCCTGCCGCCATTCGCCTTGCCACGCCGCTCGCGCTCCCGGCTCCCCTAACGGAGGTCGAAGCGCTCGCGCGACTGAAGGCGATCGCCGCAAAAAACCACGTGCTGACCTCGATGATCGGTCAAGGTTACTACGGCACGCACACGCCCGGCGTCATCGCGCGCAACATCCTCGAGAATCCTGCGTGGTACACCGCGTACACGCCCTACCAGCCGGAGATTTCGCAAGGCCGCCTCGAGGCGTTGGTCAATTTCCAGACGATGGTGTGCGATCTCACGGGCATGCCAATCGCGAACGCCTCGATGCTGGACGAAGCGACCGCCGCCGCGGAGGCCATGACGCTATGCAAACGGATGAGCAAGCGTCGAAGCTCGCGTCTCTTCGTCGCCGATGACGTGTTCGCGCAAACGCAGGACGTCGTGCGCACGCGCGCGGCGCCGCTCGACATCGAGATCGCGGTCGGCTCCGCGGCGGACGCGGCGAGCGTCGATGCGTTTGCCGTGCTCGTCCAGTATCCCGGTGCGAACGGCGACGTCCGTGACTTGCGCGCGCTGGTCGAAGCGGTGCACGCGAAGGGCGGACTCGTCATCGTCGCGGCGGATCTTCTCGCGCTGACGCTGCTCTCGCCGCCCGGCGAGTGGGGGGCCGATGTCGTCGTCGGCTCGACGCAGCGCTTCGGCGTGCCGATGGGCTACGGCGGACCGCATGCGGGGTACCTCGCGACGCGCGACGACTTCAAGCGCTCGATGCCAGGGCGGCTCGTCGGCGTGACCTTGGACGCCGACGGCGGACCGGCGTATCGGCTTGCGCTGCAGACGCGCGAACAGCACATCCGCCGCGAAAAGGCGACGTCGAATATCTGCACCGCGCAAGTGCTGCTCGCGGTGATCGCGAGCATGTACGCCGTCTACCATGGTCCGGTGGGGCTCACGCGGATCGCGCGGCGCGTGCATCGACTCGCGACAATCCTCAAGTCCGGACTCGTGCGTCTCTCCTTTAGCGTGCCGACGGCGACGTTCTTCGACACGTTCATCGTGACTGCCGGCGCGCGCACGGATGAAATCCTCGAACGCGGTGTCGCAGAGGGCATCAATTTTCGCCGCGTGGATGCCGGAACGCTCGGAATCTCGCTCGACGAGACGACGACGCGCGCCGACGTCGAGCGCGTCTGGCGCATTTTTGCCGGCGCCAACGTACCGTTTTCGGCGGCGGCGCTCGACGCCGCAACGGACGACGCGTTGCCGGCAGGGTTCGTGCGCACGACGCCATTCCTCACCCATCCTACGTTCAACCGCTATCACTCCGAAACGGAGATGCTGCGTTACCTGCGCCGGCTCGCTGACCTCGACATCGCGCTCGACCGCGCGATGATCCCGCTGGGCTCGTGCACGATGAAGTTGAACGCGACCGCCGAAATGATCCCCGTAACGTGGCCCGAGTTCGCCGATCTGCACCCGTTCTGTCCGCCGGACCAGGCTGAAGGCTACCGCGAGCTCGTCGCCGATCTCGAGCAGATGCTGTGCGCTGTGACCGGCTACGCGGCCGTGTCGCTGCAGCCCAATGCCGGCTCGCAGGGCGAGTACGCGGGGCTGCTCGCGATCAAAGCGTGGCACGCGAGCCGCGGCCAAGGTCACCGCAAGGTTTGCCTCATTCCCGCGTCGGCGCATGGGACGAACCCCGCATCCGCGCAGATGGCCGGGATGCAGGTCGTCGTCGTCGCCTGCGACGCCGGTGGCAACGTCGACCTCGCCGATCTCGAGGCGAAGGCGGCGCAGCATCGCGACGATCTCGCGGCGATCATGGTCACGTATCCGTCGACCCACGGCGTGTTCGAGGCCGGCATCCGCAAGATCTGCGACATCGTCCATGCGCACGGTGGGCAGGTCTACGTCGACGGCGCGAATCTCAATGCGCTGGTCGGTCTCGCCGCACCGGGCGAATTCGGCGCCGACGTGTCACATCTCAATCTGCACAAGACGTTCTGCATTCCGCACGGAGGCGGCGGCCCGGGCGTGGGTCCGATCGGCGTCGGCGCGCATCTCGCACCGTTTCTCCCCGGACACAGGTACCTTCCGCCGCGGCATGCGAGCCCCTCACCCCTTCCCCCTCCAGCCCTCACCCCTTCCCCCTCTCCCGCTCGCGGGAGAGGGGAAGCAAATGCCTCCCTTCTCCCGCCGGGAGAAGGGTCGGGGATGAGGGTTGAGGTGGAAGGGAATGCATCGCTCCGCGATGGTCCAACCATGGGTGCGGTGAGTGCCGCTCCCTACGGCAGCGCAAGCATTCTGCCGATTTCGTGGATGTATATTGCGATGATGGGGGCCGAAGGCCTCACCGCGGCGACGGAAAGCGCGATACTGGCGGCGAACTACATCGCCAAACGCCTCGATGAGCACTACCCCGTGCTCTATTCGGGGCCCGGCGGGCGGGTCGCGCACGAATGCATCCTCGACCTGCGGCCACTCAAGGAAACCTCCGAGGTCGCCGTCGACGATGTGGCAAAACGGCTGATGGATTACGGCTTTCATGCGCCGACGATGAGCTTTCCGGTCGCCGGCACGCTGATGGTCGAGCCCACCGAGAGCGAATCGAAGGCCGAGCTCGACCGCTTCGTCGATGCGATGATCGCGATTCGCGCCGAAATCCGCGCCATCGAGGAGGGCAGAGCCGATCGCCGCGACAATCCGTTGAAGCACGCGCCGCACACCGCGCGCGCCGTGACCGCCGACGACTGGAAGCACGCGTATCGCCGCGAGGAGGCCGCGTATCCGGTTGCCTCGTTGCGCGGCGCCAAGTACTGGCCGCCCGTTGCGCGCGTCGACAATGTCTACGGTGATCGCAACCTGTTCTGCAGCTGCATCCCGATCGGCGCGTATGGGGACGGTGACGTCGCCAGCGACGCGCCCGCGGAACTTGCGGCGCCGGCCTGACGAGCTTAAGCCGATGCGTGTTCTGGTTCTCGGCGCCGGGGTGGTCGGCGTCGCGGCCGCGTGGTATCTCGCCGCAGACGGGCACGAAGTCGTCGTCGTCGACCGCGAGCCCGGTCCTGCGCTCGAGACGTCGTTTGCCAATGGCGGCCAGATCTCGGCCTCCCACGCCGAGCCGTGGGCCAATCCGGAGGCCCCGTTCCAGGTCCTCAAATGGCTCGGCCGCGAGGACGCGCCGCTCCTGTTCCGGTTGCGCGCGGATCCGCGGCAGTGGCGCTTCGCGCTGCAATTTCTGCTCGAATGCCTGCCGTGGCGCGCGCGGCGCAACACGATTCAGTGTCTCAACCTCGCGCTTTATTCGCTCACCTGTCTCAAGGCGTTGCGTGCGGACACCGGGATCGAGTACGACCATCTGGAGCGCGGAATCCTGCAGTTCTACACCGATCCGAGGGCGTTCGCGCGCGGCGTAGCGACGGCGGATGCGATGCGCGAACTGGGCTGCGATCGCGTGCCAAAAACGGTCGCCGAATGCGTGGCGATCGAACCCGCGCTCGCGCAATGCCGCGATCGTCTCGCCGGCGGCATCTACACCGCGAGCGACGAATCCGGCGACGCGCAGCGTTTCACCGCGGAGCTCGCGCGCCTCGCCGCGGAGCGCGGTGTCGCGTTTCGTTGGGAGGCGACCATCGAAGGGCTCGACGCGGAGGGCGACACCGTGCGTGGCGTCCGATGTTCGGGCGCGGAGGGTCACAAAGAGGTTCTCGTCGCCGATGCCTATGTCGTCGCGCTCGGCAGCTTCAGCCCGTTCGTGCTGCGGCCGCTCGGGGTTGCCTGCCTGATCTATCCGGCGAAAGGCTATTCGGCGACGATCGCGATCGGCGGCCATCGCGGCGCGCCAACGGTGTCGCTCACGGATCTCGAGTGGAAGATCGTGTTGACGAGGCTCGGCGACCGCCTGCGCGTCGCCGGCACGGCCGAGCTTTCCGGGTACGGCACGGAACTGAACCTCGTGCGCTGCGAGGCACTTGTCAAGCGCACGTTCGATCTGTTTCCGGATGCCGGCGAGCGTGACAGCGCGGAGTTCTGGACGGGCCTGCGGCCGGCGACGCCGTCGAATGTTCCGCTCGTCGGCGGCACGCGCTATCGCAACCTTTTCCTCGACACGGGACACGGGACTCTGGGCTGGACGATGGCTTGCGGCTCCGGTCGCGCGCTCGCCGACGCGATCGCCTCGAGGAAGCCCGAGGTCGAGTTCGCCTTCACTCACGGTTGAGCATCACCGCCGGCACCGCTAGAATTCGGGCCCATCGCCAGACTCGTTGCCTGCCCGATGAATCTTGCTTCGCTCAATCGCTGGAAAGCGGCCGCCATCCATCTGTGCCTGTCGGCGTTGATCGCCGTGACCGTGGTCGTCGTGATGCTGCGGTTCAATCCGTACTGACGAGCCTGGTGAAAACGGCGCTGCCGCTATAATTCAGGTCTTTCTCGGTTCGCGTTCATGTTCCTTTTCCGGTTCCTCGTCGCGGCGGGATTCGCCGCGGCCGCCGCCGTTCCGCCTGCGCCGGCAGTCACCGCCGCGGGCGTTGCGGCAGCGACACCCGCCCCGGTCGTCGCCGCGGCGTCGTATCTGTTGCAGGACACCGCCAGCGGGCAGCCGCTCGTCGAGGAGAATGCCGACGCGCGGCGCGATCCGGCGTCGCTGACCAAGCTCATGACCGCGTACGTGACCTTCGCGGCGTTGCGCGACGGCAAGCTCACCGCGTCGCAGATGGTCACCGTCTCGCCGGCCGCGTGGCGTGCGGAAGGCTCGCGGATGTTCATCGAGCCGCGCAAGGCGGTCTCCGTCGACGAGTTGCTGCGCGGAATGATCGTCCAGTCGGGCAACGACGCGTCAATTGCGCTCGCCGAGCAGGTCGCGGGGAGCGAATCGGCGTTCGTCGCGCTCATGAACGCCGAAGCACAGCGACTGGGACTCGCCAACACGCATTTCGTCAATGCGACGGGCCTGTCGCATGCCGAGCACTATTCGAGCGCGCGCGACATCGCCGTGCTGACATCAGCGCTGATCCGCGACTTTCCCGACTACTATCCGCTGTACGCCTTGAAGGAGTATCGCTACAACAACATCACGCAGCCGAACCGCAACCGGCTCCTGTGGATCGATCCCTTCGTCGACGGCGTGAAGACGGGCCACACCGACACCGCAGGCTGGTGTCTCGTCGCCTCGGCGAAGCGCGGACAACGGCGCCTAGTTGCGGTGGTGCTGGGCGCAGCTTCCGATGCGGCGCGCGCGAGCGAGAGCCAGCGGCTTTTGAATTACGGCTTCCAGGCGTTCGATACGGTGCAGCTCTATCAAGCCGGGAAGCCCGTGTCGACGCTGCGCGTGTGGAAGGGCGCTGCGAACGACGTTGCCGCCGGTTTCGTCGCCGATCAATACCTGACGCTGCCGAAAGGCAAGGCCGACAAGCTGCAGTTGACGATGGCGGCGACCGAGCCGCTGGTCGCGCCGGTGACCCAAGGCCAGCGCGTGGGCACCGTGAAGGTCTCGCTCGAGGGTAAATCGATGGCGGAGTTTCCGCTCGTCGCTCTGACGGAGGTGCCGCAGGCCAACATATTCGGTCGCGCGTGGGACAGCGTGCGATTGTGGTTCCACTAAAGTGCGCGTGGCTCGCGACGCGGTTTTCCCTGGAAAGTCTCCGATGATCGTCTACCTCGATGGGCAGTATCTCCCGCTTGCCGACGCGAAAATCTCGGTGCTCGACCGCGGCTTCATTTATGGCGACGGCGTCTATGAGCTCATTCCGGTCTATCAGCGCACCCCGTTTCGCATGCCGCAGCATTTCTCGCGCCTGCAACGCAGCCTCGACGGCATTCGGCTCGCCAACCCGCACACTGAGGCGGAGTGGGCATCGATCCTGGAAGAGCTGATCGCGCGCCAGCCGTTCGCGGATCAAGGCGTCTACCTGCAGGTGACGCGCGGCGTTGCGAAACGCGATCATGCGTTTCCACAAGGCGTGCCGCCGACGGTGTTCATGATGAGCAACCCGCTCGCCACCCCTGCGGCAGACCAGGTCGAGCGCGGCGTCGCCGTCGTCACCGCCGAGGACAACCGCTGGCGCCGCTGCGATTTGAAGACGATCTCGCTCGTCGGCAACGTGCTGATGCGGCAGCTCGCGGCGGACGCGGGCGCCATCGAAACGGTGATGTTCCGCGACGGCTGGCTCACCGAAGCGTCGGCATCGAACGTGCTGGTCGTGATCGACGGGCGCATCGTCGCGCCGCCGAAGGACAACCTGATCCTGCCGGGCATCACCTACGACGCTGCGGAAGAGTTCGCGCGCGAGGCGGGCTTGCCATTCGATATGCGGGCCGTGGCGAAGGAAGAGGCCCTCGCTGCCGACGAAATGTGGCTTTCGTCGTCGACGAAGGAAGTGCTCGCGGTCACGACGCTCGACGGTCGCTCTTTCGCGGGCGGCGTCCCGGGCCCGATGTTCCGGAAGATGTACGCGCTCTTCCAGCAGCACAAACCCCGGAGCCCGTCCAGGCAACCATTGCGGCAATCCTGAAACCCGATTCCCTGGGCGCGTCTCGCGACTCAGGTCATTCGCCGCTCGGACGCGTGGCGCTGTACCGGCTGTGGTGGAAGACGAGCGCGGTGCCGGTCGTGCGCTCGCAGGTCTCGACTTCGCCGATGAACAGAACGTGGTCGCCCGCATTTTGCTGCGCGTGATGCCGGCATTCGAACCAGGCGACGCAGCCCTCGATCAGCGGCGCGTCGGCTGCGCCCAGCCGATACGGCACCCCGGCGAAGCGGTCGGCGTGCGGCCGCGAAAAGCGTCGGGCGAGCTCGATCTGGTCGCCTGCCAGCACGTTGATCGCGTAGCGCTGCGCCGACTGGAACGCCGCCAGATTCTCAGCCTGGCGATGAAGGCTCCACACAACGAGCGGTGGATCCAGCGAAACCGAATTGAACGAGTTGGCGGTAAAGCCCACGTAGCGCCCGTCCGCGCGGCGCACGCAAATGACGGTCACCCCCGTCGCGAACTGCGCGAGCGCGTCCCGGAACTGCCGTTCGGTGGGGGCGCGCGCCGGAGGGCTGGCGTCGCCGTGGACGCGGGGCTTGGGCAAAGAGAAAGGGCGCCAGCGGGCGGCGGGACGAAAGGAGCGATGGTAGCAGCGCCGTCCGGGCTGTCAAAAGGCCATCCTCGGGCCCGCGCTGGCCACCCCGCCGCTCCCCCAATTCCCGCGAAGTCGCTAAAATGAAGCCTCCGCGGTCAGGGCCGGCTTTTCGCCGGCGCTTGATTCCGCGAGGCACCTTTGTTTCCAGTGACGATGACCGAACCGCTGCAGAAGCTCATCGCGAGTCGTTACCAGGGGCGCGACCTGCCCGTCGTCCTGGTGCTGCCGGACGGCGGCCGCGTGGCGCTGTCGTCCGACGCCGATATCGAGATCATCGCCCGTACGTGGCGGGGCTTGAAAGCGCTCGCGTCCCCGGTGCTGGGCAACCTCGCGCGTGCCTACGTGCGCTGCGACATCGATTTCACCGGCAGCACGCGGCACGTGCTCGATGTCGCCGAGTCGATGGTCGGCGCGATCGCCCACGGGCGCGACTCGGCGCGCGCCCGCTGGCGGACGTTCCTGCATCAGCATCGCAGCAACAAGACCAACATCCAGCATCACTACGACGTCTCCGACGCCTTCTTCCGGCTCTGGCTCGACTCGCGGATGGTCTATTCGTGCGCTTATTTCCACAAAGACGGCGACACGCTCGACGAGGCGCAGGCGAGCAAGCTCGATCACATCTGCCGCAAGCTGATGCTGAAGCCCGGCGAGACGTTCCTCGACATCGGCTGCGGCTGGGGTGGGCTCGTCTTCTGGGCCGCGGAAAATTATGGCGTCACGGCGACCGGCATTACGCTGTCGCAGCACCAGTTCGAGCACGTCGAACGGGAAATCGCCGCGCGCGGGCTCACGGGCCGCGTCAAGGTCGAGTTGCGCGACTATCGCGATCTTCCGGAGGATGTGCTCTACGACAAGATCGCGAGCATCGGGATGTTCGAGCACGTCGGCGTGCGCCGCTATCCGGCGTACTTCGGCAAGATCTATCGGGTGCTGAAGCCCGGCGGCTTCGTGCTGAACCACGGCATCACGCACAACGTGCTCGGTGCCGATGCGCTCGGCAGCGGCATCGGCGATTTCGTCGAGGAATACGTTTTTCCCGGTGGCCAGCTCACGCACGTCCAGACCGTGATCGAGGGACTCGCGCAGGAAGGTCTGGAGCTCGTCGACGCCGAGGCGCTGCGCGAGCATTACGCGAAGACGCTGTGGCATTGGCTCGACGGGCTCGAGGCCAACGCGGACGCCGCGCGGGCCGCCGTCGGCGAGGAAAGATTTCGCGTCTGGCGCGTCTATCTGGCGGGTTCGGCGCACGCGTTCGACCGCGGCTGGCTGTCCTTGTGGCAGCTTCTCGCGGGCAAGCCGCTCGAGGACGGTCGTCTGCCCCACCCGCTGACACGGGAGTACATGTACCTGCGCGACGGCGGCTAAGGTTCCGGTCCGGCGCGCGGGTTGCGGCCGCGCCGCATCATCCCCATCTACCCGGTCTGGAGCCGCCATGCCGATCATCCCCTCCGCCGCCGAAGAGTCGCCGCTCAAGTTTCCCTGCGCGTTCCCGATCAAAGTGATGGGGCGCACGCGGGACGGTTTCGCGCAGGCGATCGTCACCGTCGTCCGCAAACACGCACCGGACTTCGATCCCGCCACGCTCGAGATGCGGGCTTCGAGTGCCGGCAATTACCTCTCGGTGACGGCGACAATCCAGGCAACGTCGCGCGCGCAGCTCGACGACCTCTACCGCGACCTGACATCCCACCCGATGGTGACGATGGTGTTGTGACGTGACGTGGCGTGACGTGGCGCACCGGCGCGAAAAGCCTGCTAGGCGTCTGATGAACCAGCGATCTGCACGAGCGCCCTGCTGAGGCAAGCGCTGCGCTTGACAGCCTGCTGTTTCTGTGGAAATATATAGACTATATTATTTCTGCAGGAATGACCGTCCGTGCCCGCGGCCACGCCCCTTCGAAATCCGCAGCCGACCGCCAGCGAGGAAACGGTGCTGAGCAAGGCCGTGGTGCGCGCTGCGCGCCTGCTGGGGCTTACGCAGCGCGAAGTGGCAGAAGTCCTCGGCGTATCGGTGGCAACGGCCTCGAGGCTGTTCGCCGACCGCTATCGACTCTCGTCCGAGCGGACCAAGGAATGGGAGCTCGCGCGACTTTTCGTCCGGTTCTTTCGCGCGCTCGACGCGCTTTGGGGCCACGAGGAGGCGGCCCGGCGCTGGCTCGCGAGCGAAAACGTTGCGTTGGCGGCGCGGCCCGTCGATCTGAT
>WNGE01006204.1_pt1 | contig 13345 bp, 12 predicted proteins | sample 5400651 | NCBI WGS metagenome assembly WNGE01 (sample SAMN13153370, study PRJNA577476) | soil metagenome | isolation source: 60 cm soil or saprolite under grassland replicate 2 | place: USA:California | collected 2016-06-15 | reverse complement strand
CAGGGCCTGTCGCACCATTCGCCGATGCACGCCCAGTTTCTTCGCGACCGCACGAATCGTGCCCGCTCCATGCGCATGTTCCCGCCTGATCTCTTCGAATAGCTCCACCTTGCGTCTCCTGTCCATCGCCCTCCCCGTCTGCTTCGCAGACAGGGTAGGCCGATCTATCGGTTAGGGTGGGGCCAAATGTGACGATCGAAATGGGGCCACTTCAGAGTAGCGAAATCACGCGTCGCCGCCGTGAAAGGGCGATGTTCTGTTGGATCACGTTGTAATTACAAGGCAGCGGTCGCTCTGCAACGCCCTGTAAGGAACCGATAAGAACACCAAGGAATAGGTTGAGGTTGTACCGTCGACGTACCGCGGAGTTTTTGGACCCGATGCTCCGCAGCCTAGTGCATGTCTCGTCCTGGCCAGGGACAGAATTGAAGCCATTTCAGGGTCTGCATAACAGGTACTTGTAACAACTTGCAAAGTTACGAGAGGCTGTCAAGTGCTTGCAAGGGCGTGGAGGGCAAGGCAATTGCGGACTGAGGCTGCGGTCTGACTGTTGCGAGCTTAAAATGTGTTCCGACTTGATTGCCTAAGCCATCAAGAAGATCTGGAGGCCTGCAGTTTCTCTGATCTGGCTCAGTTCGCCTTTTGTGAAGCGGCGTTACTCTTCTTTGCGCGCGCCACAAGGATCACGAGGCGGTGGTCTCCGTGAAGCGACTTCAAATCCTCATCGTTCTCTATGGCGAGCGCCACCCTGGGGGCTAATCCGTGCCCTACAGCTTGGTCCAGTAGGGACAATGCCTGCTCGCGGTGACCCTGGACCGCTGCGAGGCATGCCAGATTGTAGGTGGAATTCGCGGTATAAGGGTGTTCGGGCCCAAAGACGCGCTGTTGAATGGCGCGAGTCTCCCGGTACAGTCCCTCGGCTTCCTGATAACGAGCTTGCTTCGCCAAGGCGGTCGCCAGATTGTCCCGCAAGACCAGGGTGTCAGGGTGCTCAGGTCCTAAAACGCGGCTCTGCATGCGTAGGGTCTCACGGTATACCTTTTCCGCCTCAGCGTATTGTCCTCTCCGGCGAAGAATTACACCGAGGCTGATCATTCCGTTGAGCGTGTCGGGATGCTCCGGCCCCAACACGCGGCGCTCAATGGCTACAGCTTCGCGCTGCAGGCTCTCCGCCTCCGCATAAAGCTTTTCCTGCCCCTCCCCCCAAAGGATCGAAACCAGGTTGTTAGTCAAACGCAGTGTCTCCGGGTGTTCGGGCCCGAGGACACGGCGTTCGATGTCGACAGCTTCGCGCCCCAGCTTCTCTGCCTCCGCGTTCTTGCTTTCCCAACTCAACACTCTTGCGAGCCGGCTCATGGAGTGCAGCGTATCCGGATGCTCACGTCCGAGAACGCGGCTTCGGACGGCGAGCGTCCCCCGCTGCAAGGTCTCCGCCTCCGTGAACCGCCCTTGCTCCACAAGAATTTTGCCCATGAGATCCATTGATGTGAGGGTCTCCGGATTTTCTGGGCCAAGCACCTTGCGCTGAAGCCCGGCTGCTCGCTCGACGAGTGACATTCCTTCAGGGATTAGGCCGAGATTGTCATATACCTCTCCCATGACGTACATCATGTGAGCCTGCGCCTCCGGATCCCTGGCGAGGCCAGTCTCAATCTGATGGGCCGCCTTGTCCAGAATCTCCCGCGCCGTAATGCTTTCTCCGCGCGCCTGAGAGGGGTCGGAGACCTTGAACATGTCAGTCATGAATCCAGTGATCCGGTTTGCGCGATCGCGCTCGCGAAAGGCAATGTCGCGCTGCCGTCGAGCGGTTCGCGCTTGCACGAACGTGCCGGCGAGTCCCGCTAGTATAGCTATTGCAGCCAGCATGGCCAGAACCACCGCGGTTCGGTTGCGACGCACAAACTTTGCTGTGCGATACGTAAACGTGTCCGGTCGCGCCCGGATTGGCTCCTGCTTCAGGTACCGGGAAAGATCGTCCGCAAACGCCGCCACCGACGAATATCGCTCCTCTGCATTCTTTTTCAGTGCCTTGGCCGCGATCGTATCGAGGTCCCCGCGAAGGACACGACCCAACTTGTCTGAGGTTGTTGCGCGGTTCGCCGCTGCACTGGACTCGACATCTGCGGCAGTCGAACTTGCCGCTGCGGAGAGCCGTGGGGCCTCTGTTTCGACGATGGCTTTGAGGAGTGCCGCAGGAGAGCGTAGGCTGCCTCCGGCTGGATGGTGCCCGCTGAGAAGGAGGTAGATCAGCACGCCGAGCCCGTAAACGTCAGTTGCGGTGGTCACGAGTGCGCCCGTAACTTGTTCCGGCGCGGCATACTCGGGAGTGAGCGGCGACCCGCCTTCTCGAGTCAGCAGCGTCGCCGCTCCGTCCTGCCCTTCTCCTTCCAGCAACTTGGCGATACCGAAATCCAGCAGCTTTACTTGGCCGTCTTTGCTCACCAAGACATTCGACGGCTTTATATCTCGATGCACGATCAGGTTCGCGTGCGCGTGGGCGACTGCATCGAGCACGTCAAGGAAGAGGCACACACGGGCTTTTACATCGAGTTTCCGCTGGTCACAGTACTGGTCAATCGGTTTACCTTCAACATGCTCAAGCACAAGGTATGGGTGTCCCGTGATTGATACGCCAGCATCCAGAAGCTTTGCAATGTGCGGATGAGAGAGCCGCCCTAGAATTGCCCCTTCCCTTTTGAACCGCTCCTCACCCCCGCGACCGACTAGAGCAACATTCAGGACCTTGATTGCCACCCGACGCTCGAAACGTCCGTCGCTGCGTTCCGCCAGCCAGACTACCCCCATGCCTCCTTGTCCAATGGACGAGATCAGCTTGTATGCTCCCAGTGCTTCACCGGCGAGATGGTGGCTTGCAGGTGACAGGGTCGGCCCTTTCTGCGGAAAACCCTCCTGCGTCGCCGCCCGATGCTCTTCGAGAAGCGCTTCCAACTGACTCGCAAGCCCGGAGTCTCGCGCCCGCAGCGCTTCCATCCACGCGACCTGGGCGTCTCCGGAGAGCGTAAGAACTTGGTCCAGGTATGGACTTAGTGCTCGCCGCTGCTCCGGATTTAGCTGGGACATAGACTCCTCACGTTGCTAGATCCGTGCGGCGCTCGCGACGGAGATAGATACGCACCTTTTCCCATTTGCGCTGGACGGTGCGTTCTGACAGCTGCTGCGTAACGGCCATTTCGGCGAATGAAAAACCGCAGAAGAATTTCAGGTCGATAACCTCAGCCAATACTCGCTCCACTTTAGCCAGCTTCTCCATAGGCTTCACTGATGCGCGTCAGCTCGCGGTCCGTGACGGGACTCTCGGGCGTCTCGTCGGTCATGCCGTCCTTGCCCTTCCCGCCACATCGACCAGAGAACTGGTAGCTGCGTTGCCGCATAAACGGCGTGAACTCGGTAATGGCTCACTGATTGTTCCGGCCGGAACGGTAAGAATGGAAGCGGAAGAACCGTGACAATTGCTCCCGCCAAGCTGATCGCACTCCACCCGAGGAGCAGTTTAACTGAGAAGTCATGGTTTGGAAGTAGCAGCCACGCGAGGAAAATGAGCAGCCAAGCCAGCGAGGGAATGGTGTACTCAGGACGTGTGAGCGCCATGAGAGGAAACTCGCTGATGTTGTGAACGACGAGGCCAAGCCACGCCAACAACACGCCGGCAGCAACGATCCAAGGTGGTACACGCCGAAGTGTCGATGAAGGCGACATGGTTCAGGCTGGGTTCCGATCTCCATCGCCGTGCCACTGCTGACAACGATGACAATAAGTCGGTTTTTCGGAATTATCGACGTTGTGTCGCACATGCGGTTGATCGCGAAGGAATGCGAACAGCGCGCGCAGATCGTCGTCGGTCAAATTGCGATAGACCCCCCAAGGCATAACCGGATCGAGGCTGCGTGCCCCCATCTTGCCAGTTCGCATGGCGCTGATGAACATATTCTCGGTGTAGTAGCTGATGCCGGAGGGGTCGAAGGTTATGTTTGGGCTCATGACATTGTGAATGGGGCCAGCAATCAGATTGGCGCCGCCGAATGACTTCTCGTGCACTGGCGCCTTGGGGTAATAGTGGCTGGTGTGACAACCAACACAGTCGGCAACGCTGGCCAGGTAGGCGCCGCGTTTGACCCGCTCCGATTGGTCAGGGTCGGCTACCGGAGACGTAATGGGTTCGGGCAGGTAAGCCGCAGTTAGTTTCTCTATCAGATTCAGGTTTGATCGCGGAAGAGGATGATTGACGGCGGGAATGGAACGGACGTACACGACGACTGACGCAACATCTTCATCGGAAAGATGTCGGAAAGAGGCGTACCACATAGCCGGGAAGAGGGCCCGACCATCATGACCTATGCCTTCTCGGATAGAACGCGCCAGCATGTCGTCGGTCCACGATCCCGCCCCCGTGTCGCTGTCTGGCGTGATATTTGGAGCGATCAATCTGGGATTTCCCTGCGCAGCATAGTTGTATCCCGCACCTTTCTTGCCCAGCAGCGGCGGAGCTCCGGGCGTATCCCAGTCACGCTCGGAATGGCGCCGGAAGCAGCCAAGAATGCCCTCGGCCAGATATCTACCGCGAGCCAGCCGCGCCGGACTCGGCTCAAACTTTCAGCCAGTCAGAGAACGGCTCCGAGGACCGAACATCAACCGCCATGCTGCAGGATAGAATCGCCAATCGAGGAAGAAGCCAGGCGAAAGCACGGTGCAGAAAACCAGCACGGACATTATGCCGATCCACATCCGGCGTCTGCTAATCCGCCCCACATTGCACCCGATTCGTCGCAGCATAGTACAACCGCCAGAGCTCACAGTGCAAGCTCGCGACAGCTCCCTTTGCGGATAGTTGGGGATCCCGATAGGGACAACCATTTCTGGTTGCCCCCCGTACAGAGCTCTTCGGTGGGGTTCTGCTGCTCCAACTCCACCAGGTACTGGCGCACGGTGTGGTTCACCTGCGCCGCCTCCACTAACTGCTCCGAATCCGGCTCTGCTTGGCCGCGTTGGCTTCCACGAAGCTGCCATCTACCGACAGGTTGTCCCCTTGCACCAGTCCCGCCTCCAGGCAGTGCCTCACAATCTCTTCAAACAACTGCTCGAATAGCTTCGACTCCTGAAACCGTCCGTGCCGATTCTTGGAGAAGGTGGAGTGATGCGGAATCTCCTGATCGAAACCCAGGCCGGTAAACCAGCGCCACGCCTGATGCATGCGCAACTCCTCGATCAGCTTGCGCTCACTGGTGACCCCGTACAGATAACCGATCAACAGGATGCGCAGCAGAAGCTCTGGATCAATCGACGGACGCCCCGTCTCGCTGTAGCTGTCCTTCAGCTTTTCGCGCACGAAGGCGAAGCTGATGTGCTTTTCGATCAACAGCAGCAGATGATTCTCAGGAACTTGATCTTCTAGGCGGAAGTAGTAAAACAATGCTTCTAAACGAGCGTGTTGCCCCATCATGATTAGCACGCCTCCGAGAGTGGTGATCCAGCAGAGCATGGCAAGGATTTCTTCCTTGTACCACGCTTCTGCCACCACTCCGCTTGCTAATCACAGTGACTTTTTCAACACCCACCCCTGATTCCATCAACAATCGCGTCGTACAACCTATACGACCGCACACTTCCTATTCGACCGCACATTTCGAATCACAATTTGGATACTAAACTTCTGCTCCAGTAGGGTCAGCAATCAAAAACGCAAAGATATCGCATAAACGATCTGGCGGCTCGGTCTTGTGGGTTCGCTGAGCGGCTGCGTGCCTGACAGGTACTATGTGCTCTTCCGGCATCGGTCAGCACGAATCTAATAACCTCCCAGCTCGATTCAAAGTGCGTTTGCGAGTTTTGGGAGTGTGCTTCTCGAAGTGTCCTGCCGATACTGCCCAACCGTAACTTGCGGCAGCACGATTTCGGGCACAGCATTGCATTACGCTTTCGATGCAAGACAACCTGCGCTGCTACGTCGTGCCAGCGCCACAGGCCCGACCTGGATACGAGCTTGACTCTGCGAGCCAAAAGCTCCAATCGCGAGAGGAACAGATGACCAATCCACTGCTCGATATAATTGCACGAAAGTCCACGCTCATTGCGGTCGTGCTAGGGCTTATCGTCACCGCCGCTCACGGGCAAACCTCCCCCACAGCCACCGCCGGTACGCAAATGACGGGTGCTGTCCCCAGCGGATTTCGTGCCGGTCACGTCCTGGTTCGATTTAAAGGGGCACAACCTCAGGCTGTCTTGGATCAGCTCACTAACGCATTCGGCGCGAAGGCGGTCGGAAAGATAGCCGAAATCGGCATTACGCATCTGCAAGTGCCGCCCCAAGCGGGGTTGGCCCTCCTCGAACACTTGCGGCAGCGTGCGGATGTAGAATTCGCCGAGTTCGATTCCAAGGTACAAGCATTCTTGCAGCCCGACGATCCGTACTTCAATACATCATTTGCCAGCTCTCATTATGGAAACGTCTCTCAGTGGGGGCCGCAAGCAGTTTTGGCACCTGCAGCGTGGGACGTAACCATGGGCGATCCAAGCACCGTCATTGCAATTGTTGATACCGGAGTGGACAGTTCGCACCCAGATCTTTCTTCCAAGATCGTTGGGCAGTACAGCCTTACTGGCAGCACCAAGGATGGTTTTGGGCATGGGACCCACTGCGCCGGAATCGCAGCCGCGGCCACTAATAATGATGTTGGGATCGCAGGTATGTGCCCAAAATGCAGCATCCTTTCCGTCAAGGTGCTTGACGATCAAGGGTCCGGCTACATGTCCGACGTAGCTTCAGGAATCACTTATGCCGCTTCCCATGGCGCCCGTGTGATCAGTTTATCGCTCGGCGGGAGCGCGCATAGCGACACGATGCGGAGCGCCCTCCAGTACGCTGTTTCCAAGAATGCCTTGCCGGTGTGTGCCATGGGCAATTCCGGGTCGAGCTCAAATACCCCGGAGCCCGCCTACTGGCACGATTGCCTCTCGGTTATCGCGACCGATCAGAACGGAGCGAAGGCCAGTTTTTCCAATTCCGGAATGAAGGCAGATGTCGCGGCCCCCGGAGTAGCTATTTTATCTACGATGCCGACATATCCCGTCACCCTGACGACGAGTTACGGCTACCGTACCAACTATGATGCGCTAAGCGGCACTTCAATGGCGACACCTATGGTGGCTGGGATTGCAGGACTGGTGCTTTCGGAAAACCCGTCTCTTAGTCCCGCGCAGGCTGCTGGGATTTTGATGGCCTCATCCGGCGACGGTTTGAGTTGGAATCCCAATCAGGCATTCGGAATCGTCAATGCTTCTAAGGCTGTTGCAAGTGCGATCCACAGTGATTACAGTGCGCCTCTCGTGAACATCATCTCGCCAGCTGAGAGCGCGACGGTATCCGGCCTGGTGACGGTCCAAGCCGCTCCGACGGACAACACGACCGTGCACCACGTAGACATCGTCCAGAACGGCACACGCTTTTTGCAAGTCCTAACAGGTGTCACGAGCACGGCCGGGACGCGCAAGAACTCGGTCACCACGCCGGCATGGACGGCCTCATGGCCGTCGACAACCGTGTTCAACGGTCCCGTGACCGTCTCGGCATCGGCGGTGGACGCGTTCGGTAACACCACCACGCAGAACCTGGACTTCACGGTTCAGAACAGGTTAGTCACGCAGAGCGGCACCGCGCACCTGTGCTGGCCGTCTTCCTCGAGCTGCCCTAATACTCTCTGGCAGCCGGTGACCGCGGGAGTGACAACTGCGGCCGCGACTCATCTGCATGGCACGGTGACTTACAGTTCGCAGCAGAATGTTGGATACTCCGACTTTTGGCTGCAAGTGGCGAGTGGGAGCGCATCAGGGACGTTCATTTACTACTGCGGAGTGGCGACAGCGACGGTCGATTGCTATCCTCCGATTCTACTGCAGCCAGATGGCAGCAAGGCCGTTTCCAACTACAGCGGCGGGCAGATCGACGCTGGATCAAAGAACAGGAATGCTGCTAGTGAGCAGGCAGACATACAGTGGACGTTGACATACCCGCAGTAATGAACTGCACAGCTGGGATCTGCAGATGAAGAAAGGGGGCCTTAAGCGGCCCCCAATTTGTTTTGCAGTGCAGAGAACGGTCTCAGAGCCCCGGTATCAGAGTGACTGAGAAAGACCCTCTGATATCGGTTGTGCTCACGCTGTTGCTGGTGTCGGTCAATACTACGTTCGTGTAAGAAACGCTGGCGAGAACGAGGGTTTGACCTGACGGGCAAGAAAAAGCACCTGCGCCGGGAGCACTCAATGTGATGCTTCCTACTACCTTTCCGTTTTGGGGTGTAAAACTCGCACCACCACTGAGGTCCTGAGATACAGTTTCTTTGTTGGCGGCTTGTGGATGTTTACCACCCCCATTGAGGCACGCGTAAACGGCGGTACCGGTCGCGCCCAAGGTGTAATTCACATCCAGGTTGCCGAGGCCTGCTTCCGTAAACGAGACGGTGAGGGCCCCAGTGTTGCTGTTCACTGAAGCCACAACAGAGTTTTTCTGAAAATGTGCCCCGCTGCTCTGAGCCCATGAGGCGGCTGTCAAGCTAATCAGGACAAGGAAAGAGAGTGTAAACAACGATACGCGGCGCATTGGGATTCCTCCTGTATTTGGTTCGTTCAAAGTTGTCTGTGAGTTTTCCAAGGAAAACTCTCAGGGGAGTACATGCTGGACCTTTCTTCAAACGTTTCGGCAGGAGAGGCTGGTAGCGGACGACGAAGTACGCGTGGGCTGCCCTAGGACCCCCTCGGGAGGGCTGCAACCCCTGCTGGAAAGTACCCGAAGTCTACGCTTAGCTCTGTGGAGCGTGTCAATCACCAAAAAGTTGTAGTTTCTACAACTCCCCTAGTTGTGGCCTCACCGGGCCCGGTAAACTCTGAAGGATGTTAATGTAGCGTAATTGTTTTTTCCAAGTTCGGCGGTCGTGTTCTGGACGAATTCAGCAACTCGGAAACTATGGGGGGTATTGGCGATCGCGGTAGGGACACCAGTTGCCCGGTGCCCACCGGGTGGCCGGGGGCGGTCGCCCGCGCCCCGGCTCCCACAGAACGTAGCGTGCAGATTTCCCGCACTACGCTCGTCAGAAGTTGCTTCACAGCGCAGCGATAGCCTGCAGCCCCGAGTAAGGAAGATACAGCTTTGGTCGCAGCAACGGAAACCGCTCCTTGATCTGCTGGAATTGCTGCCACCAGATCTGCCCTTGCCAACTCCGACTGCTCAGCATTTTGCGCCAGTAACGTTCCACGGCCCGATGGACCCGTTGCAACGCCCGTATGTTCCCGGCGATGCCGTAGTACGCATAGTGACCGCGGAGCATTTGATTGAGGCAGTCGGTTTGCTCCCGGATCGATAAGTGCCGCATTCGCCGCATCTGGTCTTGCAAGCGCATCAACGCGCGCCGCAGCCGTGACTTTTCCGTACGCAGCCCAACCCGAAAGTTGCCTTTCCGATTGCGCGTGCAATACAGAGTGAACCCCAGAAAGTAAATCGTCTCCGGGCGTTTACGACCACGCTTGCTTGCGTGTCGCTGCGCAAAGCGGCCGAATTCAACGAGCTTGGTCTTGGTCGATTCCAGAATCAAACCAAACTTACTCAGTCTCTGGCACAGTGCTTTCTGGACACGTAGAGCGTCTGCGCGATATTGGAAACACAGCACAAAGTCGTCAATGTACCGCACCAAATAGGCTTCACCCCGTAACCGAGGCTTGACCACACGCTCGAACCACAGATCAAGCGCATAGTGCAGATACACATTACTCAGCAATACGCTGATCGAACCACCTTGTGGAGTACCTTCCTCGTTCGCATGGAGTTCCCCATCTTCCAGAATGCTTGCTTTCAGCCAGCGCCGGATCAAGCTGATCAGACGCGGGTCTCCTACTCGATGTTCGACAAAGCGGAGCATCCATTCGTGGCTCAAGCTCCCGAAAAAGTTCTTCAAGTCCGCTTCCAGCACCCATTCCACTTTCCGGCCGGCAATTACTTCGTGCAGTGTTGCCAGCCCGTGATGGGCACCCCGCCCAGGCCGTCCACCAATCCAGTTTCTCGATGCTGCCGAAAAGGCACCGGCGGAGCAACAACCCGTCATGCTCCTGGCGGCCGACTTTATGCTTCAGGCGCTGTGGTGTCCTTCAGAGCAAAAGATCCAGTGCGATCAGCTTCGCGACCAGTTTGCTGAGCACGAGCTTACCTTTGCCTACTCAGAATTGGGTGGTGGATCTTATTACCAGCACGATCTTCTCTGGCACGTCTGGGAACATTTCCCAGCAACCGAGTGGGGAGAACGGGCGTTTTGTTCTTCTTCTCGACTTCGGCTGGGATACGAGTTGCACCTGCGCTAAGGGCACCAATCAGTTCCGTGAAGTGATTCGCCAGGGCGAATCCTTTTTGCAGGAGCACCCCAACAGTCCCTTTCGAGAGTTCGTCGTCCACTCGTCGGCCAGGCGTATGCCACATGGTGGTCGCTGAGCAATGAACCGATCTCTGCGATGGCGGACTACGTTGACCCGAAGTTATATAAAGAAGGCTCTGAACAGGCCCGCCTGAAGGCTATCAGGTCTTTTGAGCAAATTCTGCAACTCTCACCGAGAACCCTGCTTGGGGAATACGCTCGGCAAATTCTGCCTACCTTACGCCAGCAGCGGCTCACTGTAGATGGTTACCGATTTTTGTGCGTTTATGACTGAAACGAAGCCCCCCGGCATTCGCACCATGATTGAGTTCGGATTCCGAGCAGTAAATCAGTCTCGCCGGATCGCCATTAGCTCATTACCAAGTGTGAGTGTTAAGCCTGACTACGCCAACGACGGATTTGTCGCGGCGATCTGGGGGTCCTGGAAAAAGAAAAAGGCTGCGGATTCCTGTCGCCAGTCAGTCACGCAGCCGCCACAGAACAGAGGAGACGGGGCACCTCCCAGCATCTTTCGTGCAGACGTCTCAGACTGTTTTGAATGTGACTCACACTACCATTAAATTGTGGTGCGACAGACTGTGAGTTTTTTGCAAATTAAGTGACGTCCGCTGGTTTCATCTGCAGCAGGCGAAGCGACTGTCAGCCGCGAAGTGTTTCGGTCAAAGTCAGGGAAGAAACACTTTTAATTAATGTAGTTCCCCTGGTTACTTCAGTAACCACCCGCACCAAGCGCAAACTTATTTTTCCTTTTTTTTCCTTTAATTAAAAAACTCACATTAAAAAACTCACCGTGCGAAATGCAAAGACGTGTGCTATCTTCCAGGGCAGACGAAGTGGCGCGCAACGGGGCGTACCTGAGAATAACTTCGGCCAGAAGTTTCTTGGGCGCCCCTTGCATTTTCCCGTTAGGTCCTTGACTGTCTGAGTAGGAACCTAGCTTTCGCGTTTCAGCGATCTGCGAGTAGTAAGTAAAGGATCACGGGCAACTCTGACGTAAGGCAATTAGGTAAGGGTTGCCGACTACTCGCGACCTTCCGCTGGTGCTTCAATGATTTCTGGGACGATGTCTACAGGGAATCTTACAGACCTCGCAATGAAGCAAAGGGATGGGCTTCGTTGTGAAGAGCGAGAGCTCTGGTTCGATCATCGCCAGCGGAAATTTTCACTGTAGGTCTCAGCGTCACTCGGACGACCTCTCCTGAACCGTCCTTGCCTTCCTCCAGTACCCCAGAAGCTGAATCCCGATAGTCGAGGACGATCACATGATTCACCGAACACAAATGAAGGTACCAAAGCATGTGACATGAGGAAAGGCTAGCGACCAACAATTCTTCCCGGGTTGTAGCGGGATCGATCACCACGAAAGCTGGGGGGCGCTTGAGCCCTGGATCTGAGGCTTGCCCTCGCAGATTAGAAAAAATCTGTCATGCTTGTCACACTGCCCGCGGCACCGGGAAAGCTAGTCAAACCGAGCGCTTTCATCATGGTCTTCAGTGCGTTCTGGTGCTGATAGAGAGTTGCCGACTTGTAGCCCGCCTTCACTTTCGGGCCGATCACGATTGTCGCGACGTGTCCGCCGCCGTGCTGCGTGTCGGTATCAAAACTCTCGTCGAAAAGGATGATCAGAATACCGTCTTTCTGAAACGTTGCGCTGGCGATCAGCGGAGCGATGTTGGTCTTCAGCCAGGAATCGGCGGTGCTGAGTGAACCGTCATGCGCATCATGAAGCAGATTGGGCACGATGAAGGAGAAATTCGGCAACGTGTTATTTGCGCGGTCCGTGGCGAATTTGGTGAAAGGCACCAGGTTGTATTTTTCGCTGCTGTTGGCCACATCGGAAAAATAAGCCAGCGGATTGTGCCGCTTAACGTACGGATAAACTCCGCATCCGGTGTACCCGGCGCTGGGCAAGCTCTCGGCATAGGCCTTCCAGGTTTTCCCGGCGGTCAGCAGATGGCGAACGATGTTGTCCTGCGTGAGAGTGCTGCAGAAACTGTCGTTGTTCGTGATGGTCTGGCCGGCGGTCATCATGAAATAATTGCCGATGGATGGGTGCATGTTGGCGTAGTACTGATTAGGGTCAAGCGGTCCAAAACCTCGGATCCATAAACTCGGTGTCCGTTCAGGCGCTGAGGGGGAGGCAGTAGTCCGATGTTCTCGTAGAACCGGATGGTGGTCGCCAGAACACCGGTCCGCTGTGCCACTTCGGAAATTCTCACGAAAATCAGTCTAGATCGCCCCTTGACTTAGAGTCCCTGAAAATTCAGCTGCACTTTGAACCAGGCGGGCTTCTTTGAAAAACGAAGGGTGGGGCAACCTGCGACGCGTGCCAGGCCGTACGTTTCCAGGCTATACGCTCTCCCACGGAGAAAACGTGGCCCCACCCTTTCGCTATTTCCCGATCTTGCCCTTAACGCTCCCGATTCCGGTGCAGAGGTCCCAGCCTAACTTGGCCGAGAATCCAGCAGTCGGACCGCAAAAGCCGCTGCTGATGTCATTGAAATCCGTGGTAATTGCCAAATTGTTGTAGATGAGGTTCAATTCCGCGTGGCTGGAGCCAAGCCTGTTTCCGGCTGCATTCACAATTCCTGCCAGCGCGGGCGAAGCCAGACTGGTCCCTCCCACGATGAACCACCCGCTGCCCGCGCCCTGCACCGGTGTCGAATCGAACACCCAAGCGCCGGTAACCGGATTGGAGTCAAACGACAAGTCTGGAACTCCACGCCTAGTTCCCACGATCGACTGGATGACATCCTGATAGACAGGGCGCGCTTCGAAAGCGCTGACACCGCTGCCGGCTAGATCCCAGGGTCGCTCGGACAAAAAGTTTGCAGTGAAGGGATTGCGGGCCGTGGTAGTGCCACCTGCGGCCACCACGTTCGGAGAGGCTGCCGGATACTGTACGCCCGGCTGAT
>WNGE01011149.1_pt1 | contig 13346 bp, 15 predicted proteins | sample 5400651 | NCBI WGS metagenome assembly WNGE01 (sample SAMN13153370, study PRJNA577476) | soil metagenome | isolation source: 60 cm soil or saprolite under grassland replicate 2 | place: USA:California | collected 2016-06-15 | reverse complement strand
AGTAGATAGATGGGAGCCATAGTAGACAACCATACGATTTCGTCTGCCCGACTCGCCTACCCGACTCGTCGGCCCGATTCCATCGCATGGTTTTCCACTATAGCCCCCATCTATCTACTGGCCTAGCGGCCAGGTGGAGCCTAGAAATTACTGATACTAGCTTTCCCGCTATCTACATAGCCATAATAAAATAATTTATTATTTTGTCTCATTGCTTACAGGGGTCTTAGTAGGCCAGAATTCAATGACTAAATAATTTATTATTTTGTCTCAAACTTAAATCTTGTGTACAATAGAAAAGCACATTATTCTCAACTATTATTACTATACTATTTTTCTTTTATATAATGTTGTATATGATAAATGGAGTCACTTCAAGAGAAAGCACTGAGAAAATTTATACTTTCTACTGACAAAAATGATGATGCTATTTTGAAACACATGCTGCAATATGCGACAGATTATAATAGATTATCCGAAGAAACGATTGGTCTGATTATTCGTTATTATAACAAGGAACTTATTAACATACTACCGGAAGAGTTTATAGCTAGACTCATGCGAAGATTATCAGAAAAAACACTTGGTCTGATTTATTGTTGTTGTAACTATGAAATTATTAAATTACTTCCTAATGGGTTTATGGATAGAATCGAGTGTGCTTGGAAAGAATTGTCAGACGAAATCGATCGTAGGGCTGACTACTCAGGTAGTGATTTTGAATGTTCTGATTCAGACTCAGATTATGATTATTAAGTTTTCTTTTATAAATACTATACTAATATAAATGAAGAAGTTTACAGATCTAACTATGAATTACAGGTACACTGTAATATCATATAAGCCAGTAAAAACACCATATGGTGATTCTTATATTTTAATGTGTACAAATAATTATAATTATGATGAGGTATTTGAAATGTTTGCAACGCCAGGCATCGCTGATTATATTAGGATATATGAGCCAATAAAAAAATTCGCATTTACGTTTACTGTTAAGCAATCTTCCAAATATAAATATGCGGAAATAGATAAATACAGTTAAAATTATTTTTTTATTTTATATAACTCTACTACTAATAAATGGAAGCTGTATGCAAGTTGTGTAATAAAATTAAACCCAAATCTACTTTATGTAAAGAATGTGCAGCAGCAAAGCAAAGAATAAAAGTTAATTGCCTAATTTGTCAAAAATTAATATCCTACGGTAATATGTCAAAGCACATGTATTCACATAATCATAATAACCCATTGAAAGAACTAATTATTTGTGCCTGTGGCAACACAATCTGTAAATATAGTTTACCTAAACATTTGCTGAGTAAAAAGCACAAAGAATTAATTTAGTTATTTCTTGTATGCTATATTTTTGTTTTATATAATGTTGTCTAATATAAATGGGGCTGCCAAATGAGGAACAGAAAAAACTTGATTTATTTAAAAATTTCAAATTGGACAGAAATCAGACTGAAACTATAATAGGAAGGAAATTAAATAATACTGAATGGAAGCAATTGAAGCCTAAAGATTATAAAAAGATATTTAGTCCAATAGCTAGACAGGTAGCGAAAGCTGCAAATAAAAGAAAGCCATCAATGGATTTACGACAGATGTTTAGAAAGGTTGCAATGCAAGCTGCAAAAAAAGCAAATAGAAATCAAAAGAAAAAGGCTGAGGAACCTGAAGACAATTTTCATTTTATTAAGTCGCTATATAAAAACACAAACGATGATTATGAAATAAATAAAGTTTCGGAATATTATAGCAACAAGTATAAAACAACAGTTTCAGACTGGAAACTTTCTGGCTCAGTTAATTTATTTAATATAAACAATGTTATGAAAGATCTTATTCAAAAGATGACTGAACATTTACATCCAAATTCTAAAATTCAAGTTAGTTTAAAAATTTCAAATAGTACAAGGCAGCCACATACTTCATTGCTGTCAAAAGATCAAATAACTGATCTGTTATCAGAATGGGTAAACTATTTCATTGATTATTATGATATTAATATTGAAGATATAACATTTAAACTGACTGCTATTGAGCTGCCTCAAGGAGCTGGTAGAAAAGTAAATGCAATTATTAATTTGGATGATAAGCGTAGCATTACCCAGATTAAAAATAAAGACACCATTTGTTTAGTTAGAGCTATAATAGTTGGATTAAGTTACAATAAGAATAAATTACAAGAAACTTTTAAAGGCAAGTTATCAGATAATGAAATAAAAGAAATAAATTATAGAAGACAGGTAAAAACTGAAATTAACGATGGTATAATTTCAGATAACGAAATTAAATACATAAGACAAGGCGTAAAAATTCAAGACGTATTAGCCGTAGCATTTCATAGAATTTACTCAATTCTAATTAAGGCCACCGGTAACGATTTTGCAGATGTACAGTTAATAGAAAAAAGACTAGACATCGAAATTCAAATATACAATATGAAATCAAAACAAATCTATGCGGGCGTTGCGAAGACAGATAAAATTTATTTACTTATAGACAACAATCATTACGATGTAATTTCTAAGCTTCCCGCATTTATTGGATCAAATGCCAGAACCTGGGAGGCAAATGAAAAATTAAAATGTGAGGCGTGTAAAAATCCTACTAAATGCAATAAAGAAAATAAGATAAAATGCCAAACCTGTGGAAAAGTATTTTACAGTCAGAACTGTTTTGATAGTCATATTAAAAATAAGAAATGCATTGAACACTCATACGTATGCCAGACATGTTTTAGATTCTTCAAAGTCATAGTAAGAAAAGTAGAGGATCATAAATGTGGTGAAAAGTACTGTTCAAACTGCAAAGACTGGCGTATTGGAGAACATAAATGTTACATGCAAAAGAAAGATATCAAAGAACCTAGTGAGAAATATATATTTTATGATTTTGAGACCAAACTAAACGAAAAAGGGAAGCACGTAGTTAATTATTGCATAGCTCAGTACTTTTACGGCAAGGAGTATGTATTCAATACAGCGGATGTGTACAGGAATGGCTGATAAATCATACGGCAACAGCAAAGCCAAAGGTAATACTTAATGGGCAAAAAATATTGTTATTAGAAGTAAAAAGAGACTACAATATCAGATTCATTGACAGCATATCGTTTACAATGCAACCTTTAAGGGATTTTCCTAAAACGTTTGGATTGGTTGAATTAACTAAAGGCTACTTTCCTCATGAATTTAATAGCGATGAAAATCAAAATTACCTTGGTAAATATCCAGATAAAAAGTACTACGGATATGAAACTATGACTAAGAAAGTACGGGGAGATTTTGATTCTTGGTATGAAACGACAAAAGAATTGACATTTAATTTTAAAGAAGAAATGTATAAATATTGCAAATCAGACGTGGATATATTAAGAAGAGGTTGCTTAAAATTAAGGGAGCTATTTTTAGAAATTTCAAATATAGACCCTTTTCAGTATGTGACCATAGCCTCGGTATGCCAAGCAATTTATAGAAACGAATTTTTACCTCAAAATACTATTGGAATTGTAAATGAAACGCCAACTGACAATTACTCAATCAAATCTTTGAAGTGGCTTAAATATATTTCATTCAATAAAAATATTAATATCAGGCATGCTTGTAACGGTGGCGAACAGAGCCTTATTGTAAATGGTAAACGCTACAAAGTAGACGGTTTCTGTGAGAAAACTAACACTGTATATCAATTTCACGGATGTTACTTTCATGGATGTAATAAATGTTATAATGAGTTAACTGTAAACACAACATCCGGATTTTACATGTTTAGGCTATTTGAAAACACAAAGCGAATTGATCAGGCTATAAAAGATGCCGGTTATAGTTTAGAGATAATCTGGGAGCACGACTTTGATAGCAACAAGGAAATTAAAAACACAACTTTAAACTTCAGAGATATCGTTGAGCCTCCTAAAATAAGAGATTCTTTCTTTGGGGGCCGTTGTGAGCCTATAAAACTACTTCACAACTTTAAAGAAAATAATCAAAGAGGTAGATATATCGATGTAGTTAGTTTATATCCAGCAGTTATGTTTTATGATAAGTATCCTACTGGGCACCCGATAAAGATAATAAAGCCGCCAAGGTATGATTCCAATTGGTTCGGATTCGTTTACTGTAAAATATTACCTCCAAGAGCATTATATCAACCAGTCCTACCCTATAAACAGAAAACTAAACAAGCTCACAAGTTGCTATTCGGATTATGCAGAATGTGCATGCAAAATATTGATTTAAGATGTACCCATTGCAAAAAATTAAAATGCAAGCCAGATTGTAAGACCGTAAGCTGTATGGATTGTAAATCCATTAGAAAAATTATGAAACAAACTTGTAATCAATGTTACAACATACGAAATGGAGAGTGCTTTCATACAGATGATGAGCGTTCTATAACAGGTTTTTGGTGCACGACTGAAATAGAAAAGGCATTGGAAAAAGGATACAAGATACTGGATATTTATGAAGTATGGCACTTTGAGAATACAAGCACGGAATTGTGGAAAGGGTATATTAGAAAATTCCTTAAAATTAAACTGGAAACCAGTAAGTTTGACTGTTCAGAAGAAGAATATCGAAATAAAGCTGTAAAATTAGGCATCGAATTGGATACTTTAGAATTTAACCCAGGTCTACGATTTATATCTAAAATATGCTTAAATTCGTTGTGGGGTAAGTTTGGCCAAGTTCCTAAACACAGACAGAATAAATATATTGAAACTGAAGTGGATTTTTATAAGATTGTTTTAGACGATAAAATTGAAAGTCTATCACTAGCATTCTTGAATGACACTACGGTATATGCCTCGTATGAAACAAAAGACGAATTTGCCAGACAAAATTACAATACAAATATTTACATTGCATGTTTTACAACAGCGTGGGCTAGATTAAGATTATACGATATAATAGATAGATTAGGAAAAAATGTATGCTACATGGATACTGATAGTGTTGTTTACATCGAAGACGAATCAAACATAGCCTTTCGAGAACAATACATTGGGGACTCACTGGGAGAATGGACAGATGAACTCGATGGCAATTATATAGATTTCTGGGCTTGTGCTCAATCAAAAGATTATGGCTACATAATGAACGATGGAAAATATGTAGGAAAGGTTAAAGGCTTTCGAGTAACAGCGGAAACTGAGCATAAGATGAATCATCAATCCAGAATAGGCCTAGTTAAAGGAAGTATTGCTAACGTAGATATCCAGTATTCCCAATTTACAATTAAAAATAGTCAGATATTCACTCAACATTTAGTTAAACAGTGGGGTTTTCAATTTGATAAGAGAAGAATTATAAAAATTAATGAGAACGAGATAGATACAATTCCATATGGGTATTAATTTAACTACTATGCAATTACGGCTAGCAAACTAAATTATTTTAAAAGAACTTTGCATTAATAAATGGAAGAGAAGTATTACTGGAATTCAACGAAGTCAAAGCATCATTCAAATATGTTTCCAGATTCGTTTAGAGCACTAATAATAGGCCAATCCGGTTCAGGGAAAACAGCATTACTTATGAGAATGTTACTAGAAGAAAATGTATTAGATTATAACAAATTATTTGTCTTTGGCAGATCGCTTCATCAACCAGAGTATCAAATACTTAAAGTAGGTTTTGAAAATAAACTGCCAAAAGCAGTAATAATCCAAATCCTAAAACATGATTCGAGGATCAATGAAAGCAATGAAAAACCAGAACATGTCGCTGCTGGATTAGGCCAAGCGCTAGATGAAGATGAAAAAGGAGATATAAGCTGCGAATTTTATGAGGACCCCAAAGATATTCCGGATCCAAAAGATTTCGATACACACGACAAAAATCTAATCATATTCGATGACATTATGACTGATAAAAACCAATCAGCACCGGGAGCATTTTTTACTCGCAGTAGACATAATAACATTGATTGCGTATACATTTCTCAAAATTATTATCATTTACCTAGACATACAATCAGGACAAACTCGAATTTCTTAATTTTATTCAATCTAGATCCAATAGATACAGATCATTTATACAGAGATTCTGGTGCTAGTGTTGATTTCAAAAGTATAGAAAAATTTAGACAGTTGTGTGAACAAGCCTGGAGTAGAAAATACGGCTATTTAGTAATAGATAAATCTAAACAAGATTTAGACCAAAAATATAGATTTCAGCTTGAATTAAAAAATAAAGAAGTTGCTCCCCCTTTAATTGATAAAGAAGCCAAGGAAGCGGTGCCCCCTTTAATCATAACCAGAACCAGAAAAGGATGCCCAGCTTGCAATATTGAAATTCTAAGTTCAAGCATGGCAAGGCATATTAAATCAAAAAGACATTCTAAAAAAGCTTCATAAATAATATATCTAATAAATGGAACAAACTAAAAAGCTACAGGATCTTGAAGTTAACAAGAAATATAAAGTCCTGGCTAGAAAAGAAATAAATACTAAATACGGGAAAACATATATTTTGAAAGTACACGGAGAAGATTATAATGAATTTGAGTTATACTCAACCAAATATATAGCCTCTTATATAGATAAAGAAAAGCCAACAGGTCCCTTTGAATTTACTATTACCAGCGACAATAATATCAAACATGCTAAAATAAACAATTATAATAAAGATTCGATTGGATTCGTTCCATTTTGATGCATTAATTTTTATTAATAAATGGACATCTATTGTCTAAAATGCAAGGCACATACCCTCAATGTAGATGAACAGGAATCGTTAACAAAAAATAATCGACGTGTAATAAAAGCTAAATGCTCGGTATGTGGTAAATATAAATCTAGGTTTTTGAAATCAAATAAATCAGGCGGAGACATTGTTTCTTCACTTATTTCTAAAATACCATTTGAGTTGCATCTTAGAACATTAACAGGCAAGAAATACTCATTTTGCGGACCCAATACCAAATTAGATGAAAGATTAAATTCAGACGATACACCAAAAGAATGGTCTAAGCCTATAAATAAAGTTGACGAGGTTTGCTTACATCACGATTTAGCCTATAAGTATGCAGATGAGGGGAAAGGAACAAGACACGAGGCAGATGAAAAGATGTTGGAAGAATTGAATAACCTCACAGATTTGAATTTTAGTGAAAAAGTGGCTAGAGCAGTAATTAAGCCAATTATCAAGACAAAGCATAAATTAGGCCTAGGAATAAAAAAAAACAACTCGCAAGAAGCTAAAGAATTGCACAAACCAATAATTAGAAAATTTAAAAGAAGGAAAGTTATAGTTCATAAGATAGATGAAATTTGGTCTGCAGATTTGGTAGATATGAGGCACTTTTCAAAGCAGAACAAACAATTCAAATATTTACTCACTGTCATAGATATATTTTCAAAATTTGCATGGGCCATTCCATTAAAAACTAAGACTGGAAAAGAACTGATACAATCATTTCAAAAATTAACCAAAGAACGAAAACCTAACAAACTATGGACTGATGCCGGAAAGGAATTTGTAAATAAAGAATTCAAAAAATTCTTAACTGATAATGAAATAGAATTATATCAAACTTTCAACGAAGGGAAAGCTGTTGTAATCGAAAGATTCAATAGAACACTAAAAGAAAAAATGTGGAGATATTTTACAGAAACAAAGTGCAACAAATATTTAGATTTTCTACCAAAGCTTGTATCTAACTATAATAACACTATTCATTCTACGATTAAAATGACTCCGACGGAAGGCTCACAGCAAGAAAACGCTCATAAAATTAAATACACGCCGGCGATCGCCAAAGATAACCCTAAGTTTAAAATCGGCGATAGAGTCAGAATATATAAATACAAAAAATTATTTTCCAAAGGTTACGAAACCAATTGGACTAAAGAAATATTCGTTATATCTAAAATTAATAGCACATCGCCCTTAACTTATAAAATCAAAGATCTACATGGTGAGGATATTATTGGGTCATTCTATAAACAAGAACTTAGCCTATCATCTTTATGAATATTGTTTGTACAATATATTTTTAATTAAATGAGTTCACTAGAAAAATTTAAGGAAGATTTACTGAAAGGTGAAAAATCAGAATTAATTAAAAGAGTATCTAAGCAGAATAAAAATCTAAGAAATAGGTTTGATGATGAAGTTATAACCAAACAGAATCTTCAAACAAATTTGAAAGAAATATACAAACCTATTACAGATAATCAACAACTAACTACAGGTGAACAGAGTACAAAAACAGATACTCTATTTCAACAGTTATTGAACGATTTGCATGGTAAGCATGACGGAACTTCTAGATTGTTGAGTGATATAATTAGAGGTCTTGCAAAAACTAACGAGCAAACTAGACAACAAGGTTTAGACATTGTGAGTGCAATTGCCAAACAACCTCTACTGCCAGAGTTGATTAATACATTAAATTACAATTACCCTGAATTAGTTCATAAAATAGCAAAATCAGGGGACCTTCGAGACCTTTATAATGAAGATAGGAAAGCATTGGAACCATTAGGCCAACTCAATGACAATGACTTAAAAACTCTAATCCAGTATTATGCATTAAAAGAGCAAATTAAACCTGGAGTATCAGAGGAAGATTTGGGTGCTGTCGGCGGACCCCCCTCATATACTGAATCTCAATTTCAAGAAAATCCTACCGATTTACCTATTTATAATGAAACTATAAAAATTCTGCATAAAAGAAACCCCGGATTAAGTGGTGGTTCTAGGAGTGGGAGTGTTCCAGTGGTTTCTCCAACTTTCTATTATAATGCGGATGATCGAGACACCGTTAAGTTTGGCAATCATAATGTATTATTCAAGGACAATAACATTAAAATTGGTGATAAAGAATATATACTAACTACAGGGCTAGAAAGGTTACTGAATAGGTTAAATCCCACTCTAGATGAAAGAATAACAAACGATGATCTAAATAATTATTTAGAAATTAGCCGACATGCAGGCTTGGATTACACAAAACATATTACAATTGGGAAGAAATTGGAAAATGTTCTGAGAAAATTAAACAAATTGGATGAACTGGATCAGAATGTCAATGTACTGGGCAATGGACTCAAAACAATTATTCTTCCAGACAATGTAGATGAACTGAAGAAGAGATTAGCTCTTTTGTGTGGAGAATATTCAGCAGGAAATAAGAGTATGTTCAATGAAATTAACGCTGTATTGGATATTTTACTTAAAAAACGAATAATCAGTAAGTCACTATTACGAAAAATTTTGCATTCAATAAAATCATAATAAATGGATCCGCGATTAATTAATCTCATTGAACCAATATCTAACAGTTTTCAGAAAAAATCTATATCTATATCCCCACTAGTATCCTATAGCACTTCAGGAATATTTACCTACAGGTTTCCAACTCCTATTATTCTACCCGATTATGATTTTGAAATCGCTCTAGTAAATTTAGAAACCTGGTATAGTTTTGCTAATGTTACGCCAATAAATAATCTATTCAGATATTCTGCAGATGGTGGAAACACGTGGAAATTAATATCCATTGAAACTGGGTCGTATGAGATTGAATCATTAAATGATGAAATTCAGAGATTAATGAAAATAAATGGAGACTGGAATTCAGAAAATAACGCTTATTACATCACTTTATCAGCCAATACCTCAACTTTAAAGTCAATAATTGATATAACAAATGCTGACTATACAATTGATTTTACGATAGCTAACACGATAAGATCTATTTTAGGATTCGATTCTATAATAATAGCTGAAGGGCACAATGTATCCGAGAATATCGTTAACATTATTGATTTTAACAGTATTTTTGTCAATTGTGATTGTATAAGTGAATCTTATGTGAATGGAATTTCGTCCCCAGTTATCTATTCATTTGGACCAAAGGTTTCCCCCGGTTATAGAATTGTAGAATCCCCAGTTAATCTGGTTTACTTGCCTCTAAACAGAAAAACCTTAAGCGAGCTTAGCATTTGGATAACAGATCAAGCAGGTCGGCCTATTGATTTCAGAGGTGAAAATATTACTTGTAGATTTCACATAAGAAACATAAAATAGAATATTACTTTTTATGCTTAAATTACAGTAGTAAATGGGTCTTAAACAAAAGAAAACAGTTAAGAGGAAAACAATATGTGGAAAAGGATTTTGCAATTGTCAAAATAAGAAATATGTCCATGGAAAAGGCGTTATGGATATATTCAATTCAATTAAAAATCTCGCGGCACCAGCATTAAATTTGATCAAAGATAATGCAGATACTTTCAAAAGTGGTGCCGAGGCGATTGGAAATATTGTGAAACTGGGCGATTCAACAAAAACGATAGTTCAAGAGATCATGAAGAAAAGAAAACAAAAAATAAATAATACTTCGCAAGACGACAATTTACGAAACATTATTGATAAAATAAATCAGTTTAAACTGGGGTCTGGCTTTGCCTATATTTAGTTACATATTAACTTGTTACTAATAAATGGAAAAGATAAAGGAGTCCTACTTGGAACTTGGCAATTCATACGAATACGATGAATCTATTGAAAGATTTCAATACCGGGTTTATGACCCTCTGCAAGGAACCCCACTTAACACAAATGGTCAAGAAATTAGAATTCAAATTTTAAACGAGGATATTTGGGCATTACCCTGTAAAAGCTTTTTATACATCGAGGGGCAATTACTAGATTCTGTAACTAATCAGCCTTATGCAGCTAATACTCTTGTTTCATTGCAAAATAATGCTATTATGTATCTGTTTAGTGAAGCACGATATCATATTGGTGATCACGAGGTTGAAAGATTTCAATACCCCGGTCAAACAACCACGATAGACGCCTTGTTGACCAAAAATAGCAAATTTAATGGATTAGATCAGTGTTGGGCTTTAGATTCCGGTAATGGCTCCCCACAGACTTTAGGCGAAATTGTAAACTTAGTAGCTGGAGATGTTCCAGGAAATACTGCCGCAAATATTTTAACTGCCTTGCAAACTGCTATTACTAGATTAACCGATGGCTTAATCAATCAAAACAAAGGGTTCGAACAAAGACTAAATCATATTTCTACTGCAGCAAATGTAGGATCGTTTGCTTTTAAGATTCCTTTAGAATTTATATTCAACTTTTGTAAACAATATAGAAAGGTTATATACGGCTGTAAGCATTCCATTATTTTCCCTAGACAGACCGATACACAGGCAATAATCAGAAATCAAGGGATCGCTCATGCTGGTAAAGTGAATATAACAAAAATGCAGTGGCACGTGCCAGTTGTTAATACGAGCTTAGAAGAAAAAGACATTCTGAACAATTACATAAAAAATAAAATGTCATTCCCGTTAGCTTTTATGAATAAAAAATCTGAGAACATAATTGTTCCTCAAGCTACAGAATTTACTTGGAGACTATCGATCGCATCCGGCATTGAAAAACCGAGATACATCGTTGTAGGATTTCAGTCACCTGCTGCAAATGCTGCTGAAACTAATTACGCTGTATTTAACGCAAATGTACAAGTCATTAATGCCTACGTTGAGCTAAACAGTGAAAGATATCCCAGCAACGATTACATAACCAATTACGATAATAATCAGTACGCTCAATTTTACAATTCCTTCAAGGAATTTAAGAAAAGTTACGCCGGAGATGATGACGAGAATGATTGCGTATCGTATCAGTCTTTCAAAAAATTATTTAGATTGTATGTATTTGATGTTTCAAAACAATCTGAGAGACTGAAAAATACAGTTGTAGATATTAGGATAACTTTCAAGTTTGCGGCTAATGCTCCTGCCAACACTGTCGCATATGCCGTTGTATACCACGATAGAATTTGGGCAATCGAATCGGATGGGTCAAGGCAATATATAAGATTTTAAATTTCATTAACATTTTCCCTAATTAAATGGTATATTATCAGACTAAGTTTAGTTTAACTAAAAATCAGTTGCAGAAGATAGCTGCTGCTGTTCATGAAAATAAAGAAATCACTTTGAGATTAAGTAATGCAAATTTCAGTCCTCAAATTAAATTCATAAACAGTAAAATAAAAAAATCTGTAGGCGTTAAGGATGGTGGGTTTCTCCCTTTAGCTGCATTAATACCAATTGTGGCTACAGTTTTGGGTGGATTAGGCTCTGTAGCAGGGACTATTGCTTCGTCTGTTCAAAAAGGACAGGCTAACACAGAGGCCCAGAGGCACAATAGAGAACTAGAAAATCAATTGAAATCTGGAAGTGGTTATGAAAAATTAATTAAGTATTACAATAAAATGGCTACTAAAGGACATTCTAGAGATGCAATAATTGCAGGCCTGCAGCAGAAATTTGGGTCAGGAGTGGTTAGTGATTTCTTATCCAAAATTCCAATTCTGGGTAATCTGCTCTCCCCACTCACTAATATGATAGGACTGGGTTTGAATGTGTCTAAAAAGAAAACTGCAAAAGGTCTGTATTTGAAATCGGGGAATGGTTTGAGGTTGTAAGAAATAATATTTTAATAAATGGACAAAATTCCTGATAGTTCTCTTAGCAATATTGATATTGAAAAATATGCCAAGATATTGAAAATAAAAAAATTCAGAGGGTGCTATATGAGAAATGAATTGTTTAATTTAAAATGCAATAATATGGAATGTGGTGTGCTTAATTTAAATGTATCTGATGAGTCTGGTAGCCACTGGACGTGCTGGTTCAAAACGAACGAGAAAAAATATTATTTCAACAGCTTTGGCTTACCTCCTCCTAAAGAACTGGTTGATTATTTAAGGTCTACAATATTATATTCTACTTTTCAGTTGCAAGGAATTAATGATAAAAATTGTGGTAAATGGTGTTTGCTTGTTCTAAAGGGACTATCTGATGGGCATGATTATCGCGATTTCATCTTATCTTTAGTTAAATAAATGGATCATCCTAAAAGCAAAAATATTAAATTATTCTTGGATAATAAACTGAAGGAATGTGAGATAAAAATCAACAAAATGAAGAGAAAAAGAAAAATGGTTAAACTACTTTATGGAACAACTATAGTTCTATCACTTACAGCCTCGACATTGGCTGCAGCCATTTGTGGATTTATAAGTGCGCCACTTCTGCCCATAGTTATTACATCGCTATCTACTGTTGGCGCAATAGCAACTACCGTTTCAACTAAATTTAATCTGAAAAATAAAAAAGAAGCGCTCAATGCTATGATTTTAAGACTAGAAAGATTGAAACAACAAATAAGTTACGTTATCACTTGCAATGGCGATTTGACGGAGAAGGAATCGAATGATATTATAAAAGAATTTCTATAATAAATGACTAGTGTAGATGTGTTTGGTAGACCCTCGAAAAAATCAGAGTCTATTTTAAA
>WNGE01006203.1_pt1 | contig 13347 bp, 13 predicted proteins | sample 5400651 | NCBI WGS metagenome assembly WNGE01 (sample SAMN13153370, study PRJNA577476) | soil metagenome | isolation source: 60 cm soil or saprolite under grassland replicate 2 | place: USA:California | collected 2016-06-15 | reverse complement strand
CGCCATCCGCGGCTGCTCCTGTGGGTGCGCGAGGTCGCCGATCTCACCAAACCCGATCGCATCGTATGGTGCGAGGGTAGCGACGACGAATACGACCGCCTCTGCGCCGAGATGGTCGCCGCCGGAACGCTGCATCGGTTGAATCCGCAAAAGCGGCCCAACAGCTATCTCGCCTGGTCCGATCCGTCCGATGTCGCGCGTGTCGAAGACCGCACGTTCATCTGCAGCGAATCGGAAAGCGATGCGGGGCCGACGAACAACTGGGTCGCACCGGCGCAGATGCGAAAGACGCTGGGAGGCCTCTTCGACGGCTGCATGCGCGGCCGCACGATGTACGTCGTGCCGTTCTCGATGGGGCCACTGGGCAGCCACATTGCGCATATCGGCATCGAAATTTCCGACAGCCCCTACGTCGTCGCGAACATGCGGATCATGACGCGGATGGGAGAGGCGGTGTTCGCGGTGCTGGGCGACGACGGTCCCTTCGTTCCCTGCGTGCACTCGGTGGGCGCGCCACTCGCGCCGGGACAAAAAGACGTGCGCTGGCCCTGCAACAAGGAGCACAAGTACATCGTGCATTTTCCCGAGTCGCGCGAGATCTGGAGTTACGGCTCCGGCTACGGCGGCAATGCGCTGCTGGGCAAGAAGTGTTTTGCGCTGCGCATCGCCTCCGTGATGGGCCGCGACGAGGGCTGGCTTGCCGAGCACATGCTGATCCTGGGCGTCACCTCGCCCGCGGGGGAAAAGACCTACGTGAACGCGGCATTTCCCAGCGCCTGCGGCAAGACGAACTTCGCGATGCTGATTCCGCCGCAGGGCTTCGAGGGTTGGAAGGTGACGACGATCGGCGATGACATCGCCTGGATCAAGCCGCATGCCGACGGCACGTTCCACGCGATCAACCCGGAAGCCGGTTATTTCGGCGTCGCGCCCGGCACCTCGTGGGAGTCGAACCCCAACGCGATGAAGATGCTCACGGAGAACGTGATCTTCACGAACGTCGCACTGACCGACGACGGCGACGTCTGGTGGGAGGGCCTGACCAAGGTCCCGCCTGCGCACCTGGTCGACTGGCAGGGCAACGACTGGACGCCGGAGTCCGGGCGCAAGGCGGCCCATCCCAACGCGCGCTTCACCGTAGCGTCGATCCAGTGCCCGTCACTCGATCCGCAGTGGGACGACCCGGACGGCGTCCCCATCGATGCATTCGTCTTCGGTGCCCGGCGCTCGGACACGGTGCCGCTCGTCGTCGAGGCGGCATCGTGGGAGGAGGGCGTCTACAAGGCGGCGACGATGGGTTCGGAAACGACGGCCGCGGCGGCCGGCAAGGTCGGCGAAGTGCGGCGCGATCCCTTCGCAATGCTTCCCTTTTGCGGCTATCACGTCGGCGACTATTTCGCCCACTGGCTGCGAATGGGCAAGGCGGTGGCGAAGCCCCCGAAGATCTTCAACGTCAACTGGTTTCGCACCGACGAGCGGGGCAAGTTCGCGTGGCCCGGCTTCGGGCAGAACATGCGCGTGCTGCAGTGGATCGTCGAGCGATGTCGCGGACGGGGTCATGCGGTCGAAACGCCGCTGGGGCGCGAGCCCGCCTACGGCGACCTCAACTGGTCCGGTCTAGACTTCCCGCCTGCCCGCTTTGCTCAGGTGATGCGGGTCGATCGCGAAATGTGGACCCGCGAGCTCGCAGCGCACGACCAGCTTTTTGCCAAGCTTGGAACAAAGCGCCCGGCCGCATCGGAAGTCGAGCGGGCGAGGCTGGGCGGACGTCTGGGCGCTTGACGTTCCTGCCTAGGACCGCGCGATGGCGTTGCAGGACGGCCCAAGACATGAGCGCTCCATGAGTGTGAGCGCACACACCGTCGAATATCGGCTGCATTCAGTCCCAAGTTGACAAGACGGGCCGGCCGGCGCGGGCGCGTCGACTATTACACAAGGCGGCGGCCAAGGCGGGCGGGCACTCGTAGCGAAAATGCCGGGTAGTGTCTCGACACTACCAAATGCCGGTGCCTTTGTGTCGCGCTTCCGATGCGCTAGGCGCGCTGCTGAGCGACTCTCGAACGGGGGAACCATCTCGCGATAGGGCAAGGGCACCGGACATCACAAACAGACCAATTGTCGCGGGAGGGAAGCAATGCCATCGGGAGCCGACCAGGAGAGGTCGCTTGGCAATGAGGAGCTCGACGTCGCGCCGGCGACTGTCATCCTTCGAGACGGAAAAGACGGTTGGTGTTTCACGTGGAACGATTCTCCTGGCAGCGATTTAGCAAACGCCGCGTCGGTGTCGGCCCGAACCTCAATCCGCGGCGCCGTGTTACCAGTATATGTTCCACGTGGAACCAACACATTGGCGCTTTTGGATAGCGCAGTTTTGCCGTATGATTCCGGCCTGAGTTTTCCGTGGCGACCCAAGAGGCGTCGGGCACATAAACCCTATTTAAATCATGCACTTTCCACATCGATTCGATGTCATCGTCGTCGGTGGCGGCCACGCCGGCACCGAGGCTGCGCTCGCCAGTGCGCGGATGGGGCGCAACACGCTGCTGCTCACCCACAACATCGAAACCCTGGGCCAGATGTCGTGCAATCCGTCGATCGGCGGAATCGGCAAAGGTCACTTGGTGAAGGAAGTCGACGCCCTTGGCGGCGCCATGGCGATCGCGACCGATGAGGCCGGAATCCAGTTCCGCGTTCTCAATTCGAGCAAGGGTCCGGCGGTCCGCGCGACCCGCGCCCAGGCCGACCGGGTGCTCTACAAGCAGGCGATCCGGTCGCGGCTCGAGAACCAGCCGAACCTGACGCTGTTCCAGCAGGCAGTCGACGACCTCACGCTCGATGGCGACGGGGCCGGCGCGCGCGTGACCGGGGTCGTGACGCAGCTCGGGATCCGCTTCGATGCGGACACCGTCGTACTGACGACGGGAACGTTCCTGTCCGGCCTCATTCATGTCGGCCTCGATCACTACGAAGCCGGGCGCGCCGGAGATCCGCCGGCGAAAACGCTCGGCGCGCGGCTGCGCGAGCTGAAGCTTCCCGTCGGCCGGCTCAAGACGGGCACGCCGCCGCGCCTCGACGGGCGCACGATCGATTTTGGGGCGCTAGAGCTGCAGCCAGGCGATGATCCGGCGCCGGTGATGAGCTTCATGGGCAATCGCGCGATGCACCCGCGGCAGGTGCCGTGCTGGATCACGCACACGAACGAGCGCACGCACGAAATCATCCGCGGTGGACTCGATCGCTCGCCCCTCTACACCGGCGTCATCAAGGGCGTGGGCCCGCGCTACTGTCCCTCGATCGAGGACAAGGTCGTGCGGTTCGCGCAACGCTCGAGCCACCAGGTCTTTCTCGAGCCCGAGGGCCTCGCGACCCGCGAGATCTATCCGAACGGCATCTCGACCTCACTGCCTTTCGACGTTCAACTTGCCTTGGTGCGCACGATGAAGGGCTGCGAACAGGCGCACATCCTGCGGCCCGGGTACTCGATCGAATACGACTACTTCGACCCGCGCGCGCTCAAGGGCACGCTCGAGACCAAGGCGATTCCGGGCCTCTTCTTCGCTGGCCAGATCAACGGCACGACGGGTTACGAAGAGGCCGCTGCACAGGGGCTTCTCGCCGGCATCAATGCGGCGCGCCTCGTGCGCGGCGAGGAGGGCTTTCGCCCGCGCCGTGACGAAGCGTATCTCGGCGTGCTCGTCGATGATCTCATCACCCGCGGCGTCACCGAGCCGTATCGGATGTTCACCTCGCGCGCCGAATACCGATTGCAGCTGCGCGAGGACAACGCGGATCTGCGGCTCACCGAGATCGGACGCGCTCTCGGTGTCGTCGACGATGCGCGCTGGGACGCCTTCGCGCGCAAGCGTGACGCGATCGCGCGCGAGCAGGAGCGTCTGAAGTCGACCTACGTGAGCCCGAGTGTGCTCTCGACGCATGATGCGGAACGCGTGCTCGGCGCGCCGATCGAGCGCGAGTATTCGCTCGCCGATCTGCTGCGCCGGCCCAAGGTCAGCTATGCGGCGCTGATGACGCTGCGCGGCGCTGGCGAAGCGGTCGCTGATCCCGTCGTCGCCGAGCAGGTTGAGATTGCCGCGCGGTACTCGGGCTATATCGATCGTCAGCGCGACGAGATCGAGCGGCAACGCGGCGACGAAGCACTGCGGCTCCCGCCCGATCTCGACTACCGTACGGTGCGCGGGCTGTCGACCGAAGTGCAGCAGAAACTGAACCTGCACCGCCCCGAAACATTGGGCCAGGCGGCACGCGTCTCCGGCATTACGCCGGCGGCGATTTCGCTCCTGCTCGTGCATCTCAAGCGTGGCTTCGGCGTGCCAACCGCGAGCACGGCGCCGTCGTCGTCGGCCTCGGAGCTTACGCGGCGTTCCGCGTGATCGTAACGCTCGATCTCGACGAGGGACTCGAGGCCCTCGCGGCGCGCGGCGTTGCGCTGCCGGCCCACGCACGTGACGTGCTCGCCGCGTATCTCGCGCTTCTCGCGAAGTGGAACCGCACGTACAACCTGACTGCGATCCGCGAGCCCGAAAGGATGGTCACGCATCACGTCCTCGATTCGCTTGTGGTGCTGCCGCATCTGCCGGTGCACGATCGTCTCACCCTGCTCGACGTCGGGAGCGGCGGCGGGCTTCCGGGCATTCCGCTCGCGATCGCCCGGCCGGGCTGGCGTGTCGTCCTGCTCGACAGCAATCACAAGAAGGGCGCATTCCTGCAGCAGGCGGTGATCGAGCTCGGCCTCGCGAACGCCGAAGCCGTGACCGCGCGCGTCGAGGACTACGCACCGAATGCGCCGTTCGACGTCGTGATCTCGCGGGCGTATTCGGACCTTGCGACATTCGCGCGCGCGAGCGCGCCGCATCTCGCTCGCGGCGGCCACGCGATCGCGATGAAGGGCGCTCTTCCTGACGATGAGATTGCCCGACTTCCCGCCGCTATGCGCTTGACCGGGTCGCCAGCGCTCTCGGTTCCCGGCCTCGACGCGCAGCGGCATCTCGTGATCATGGAGCGATCGTGAGGATGAATTCGTCGTGGGGTTTGGCGCGCGGTGTCGAGGCGCGCACGTGACCCGCATCATTGCCGTGGCGAACCAGAAAGGCGGCGTCGGCAAGACGACGACCGCGGTCAATCTCGCGGCGAGCCTGGTCGCGATGCGGCGACGCGTGCTGCTGGTCGATCTCGATCCGCAGGGCAACGCGACGACGGGCGCCGGTCTCGACAAGCGTGCGCTGCCCGCGACCGTCTACCAGGTGCTGCTCGGCGAACGCAAGATCGCCGACGTGCGCGTCGCTTCTCCGAGCGGCGGATTCGACCTCGTGCCGGCGAACCGCGAGCTCGCGGGCGCGGAGATCGAGCTCGTCGATCTGCCCGAGCGCGAGATGCGCTTGAAGGACGCGCTCGCCGAAGCGCTCTCGCAGATGCGTGCGGCCATTACCGAGGTCGCGCCGGATTACGACTTCATCCTGCTCGACTGCCCGCCATCGCTGTCGCTGCTGACCCTGAACGGGCTGTGCGCCGCCGACTCGGTGCTGATTCCGATGCAGTGCGAGTATTACGCGCTCGAGGGTCTCTCGGACCTCGTCCAGACGATCCGCAAGGTGCGCGCGCACTTGAACCCGGCGCTCGAGATCGAAGGGCTTCTGCGCACGATGTACGATCCGCGCAACACGCTCGCGCTTAATGTCGCGGCGGAACTCGAAAAGCATTTCGGCGACAAGCTCTATCGCACCGTCGTTCCGCGCAACATCCGCCTCGCGGAAGCGCCGTCGCACGGAATCCCCGCGCTCCATCTCGACCGCAACTCCAAGGGAGCGCAGGCCTATCTCGCGCTCGCCGGCGAGATGCTGCGCCGGATGGAAGCACAGGCGGCCGCAAGCAAACAACCCGCCGTCGCGTGATGTGTAATCTCACCGGGAGGACACGATGATCCGACCGAAGGGACTGGGCCGCGGGCTCGATGCGTTGCTCGCCGGGTCCGACGAAGGAAGCGCGAGGGAGTCACTGCAGACCATCGCCATCGACCGCCTGCGTCCCGGCAAGTATCAGCCGCGCACGCGGATGGACAAGACGGCGCTCGACGAGCTCGCGGCGTCGATTCGCGAGCATGGCGTGATGCAACCGGTACTTGTACGGCCGGTCGATGGGAACCGTTTCGAAATCATCGCCGGCGAGCGCCGCTGGCGCGCGGCACAACTGGCGGGCCTGACCGAAGTGCCGGCCCTCGTGAAGTCGGTGCCGGATCAGTCGGCGCTGGCGCTGTCACTGATCGAAAACATCCAGCGCGAGGACTTGAATCCGCTCGAGCAGGCGAACGGGCTGCAGCGATTGATCGACGAATTCGGTCTCACGCATGATGCGCTCGCCAAGGCGATCGGCCGCTCGCGCAGCGCGGTGACCAACCTGCTGCGATTGCGCGAGCTTGCGAAGCCCGTGCAGGAGTACCTGATGGGTGGCGAGCTCGACATGGGTCACGCGCGGGCGCTGCTCGCGCTTGCCGCCGGCGCGCAGACAGCGGCCGCGGCGCGCGTCGTCGCGCAAGGACTGTCGGTCCGCGAGACCGAGCGGCTCGTCCATCATCTTGCGCATCCGGGCCGACACGCGGTGAAGCGCGGCGCGCGCGCTGTCGATCCCGATCTCGCGCGGCTCACCGAAGAGCTCGCCGAAACGCTGGGCGCGAAAGTCGCGATCGAGCCGAAGAAGAACGGATCGGGCAAGCTCGTCATCGCGTACTCGAGCCTCGAAGAGCTCGACGGGATTCTCGCGAAGCTGCGTTGACGCGGCGGCGGAAATCAAAACGGCGGCCCGCGGACCGCCGTTTTTTCCCGAGTCGGCTGTACTAGCCGAGTTGCTTCAGCATCGTCTCCGCGTCGGATACTTCGTATTTGCCGGGCGCTTCGATGTTGAGGGTCTTCACGACGCCGTTATCGATCAGCATCGAAAAGCGCTGGCAACGCACCCCAAGGCCCTTCGCGGTGAGATCGAACTCGAGGCCCAGCGCCTTGGTATACGTGGCGCTGCCATCGCCCATCATCCGGATCTTGCCGCCGGTCTTCTGGTCACGCGCCCACGCGCCCATCACGAACGCGTCGTTGACCGACATGCAGACGACCTCATCGACGCCCTTCGCCTTCAGCTTGTCGAGATTCTGCACGTAGCTCGGCACGTTCTTTGCCGAGCACGTCGGCGTGAACGCGCCGGGGAGACCAAAGACCACCACTTTCCTGCCCTTGACGAGATCGTCGACCTTGAATTCGTTCGGGCCGATCGTGCAACCGTTGCCTTCGACTTCGATGTATTCGGACAGCGTACCCGCGGGCAGCCTGTCGCCAACCTTGATCGTCATGCGCACTCCTTGTCGGGCTTTATGAAAGCGGATCCGGGAAGAATTGCAGGCTCGCGCGGTATTTGCAACCCCTTCCCGGCGCGGGGAATTGTCACACCGCTTGCAGCGTTTTCGCGACCGGGGTAGCGTTACCGGCTCGACCTGCGGAGAACGACGATGCCCACCCCGAAGAACAAGAACGCGGCCGGCGCACGGCCGGTGCGAAACACGACGCTGCTGATCGCCACACGCAAGGGACTCTGGTCGCTCACCGGCGATGCGATGCGACGAAAATGGACGCTGGTGGGCCCACAATTCCTCGGCAACGTCGTCCATCACGCGATGCTCGATCCACGCGACGGCAAGACGCTGCTCGCGGCGGCGCGCACCGGACATCTCGGGCCAACGATCTTTCGCTCGACCGATCGCGGTCGCACCTGGAAGGAAGCTTCGACACCGCCGGCGTTCGCGCCGGATAGCGGCCGCACCGTCGACCACACGTTCTGGTTGACCCCGGGCCACGCGACCGAGCCCGGCACCTGGTATGCGGGCACCTCGCCGCAGGGCCTTTTTCGCTCGACGGACGGCGGCGCCACGTGGCTGGGCGTGGCCGGGTTCAACAACCATCCGCGGCGCAAGGAATGGTGCGGCGGCGATCAGGACGGCACGCCCGACGGGCCGAAGCTGCATTCGATCCTGGTCGATCCGCGGGACGCGAAACACCTGTACATCGCGATGTCGAGCGGCGGCATTTTCGAGTCGATCGACGCCGGCGCCGACTGGCGGCCGTTGAACCGCGGTGTGCGCGCAGATTTCCTGGCGACGCCCGATCCCGAATTCGGCCACGATCCGCATTGCCTGCGACTTCATCCGCTGGCACCGGACCGGCTCTATCATCAGAACCACTGCGGCATTTACCGGCTCGACCGGCCGGGCGAACGGTGGACCGAGATCGGCGCCTCGATGCCGAAGTCGGTCGGCTCGATCGGCTTCCCGATGGTCTTGCATCCGCGCGATCCGGACACGCTGTGGGTGTTCCCGATGGACGGGACGAGTGTGTGGCCCCGAGTATCGCCGGGCGGAAAGCCGGCCGCGTACCGATCGGTCAACGGCGGCAAGACGTGGCAGCGGCAGGCGACGGGGTTGCCGAAGGCGCAGGCCTGGTGGACGGTGAAGCGGCAAGCGATGACCGCGGATCAGGCCGCGAATGTTGGCGTTTACTTCGGCACGACGAGCGGAGAGCTCTGGGGGAGTCGCGACGAAGGCCGGACGTGGAAATGCCTCGCCGCGCACCTGCCGCACATCTATGCGGTCGAAGCCGTCTGAGTCAATACGCGCGCGGCGGCGATGCCGCGCGATGCCTGGCAGCGCATGCTGAACGTGCGGATCCCGGGGCTGTTGCGCTCTTATACGAACGGCGCCGAGCGGGTCTCGCTCCAGCTTTCGGACGGCGAGCGGACGCTGGCGCATGCGCTTGCAGCGCTCGACCAGAAATACCCCGGCTTGCGCTTTCGCATCGTCGATGAACAGGGCGCGGTACGGCCGCACATCAAGTTCTTCGTCGATACGGTTCTGGTGCGCGACCTGGCCGCGCCACTCGAGCCCGATTCGGAATTGATGATCGTTGGCGCGCTCTCCGGCGGTTGACGAAGATCAAATCGAGCGCGTTTCCGACGCTGGCGGGCCCGGCGCAAGGCAGCAGTCTCGTTGCGATGCCCTCCCAAGGACGGCTATAATCGCCCGTTTGCTTCTGCCGGAAGCGCGTCCGTCGCGCCCGAGTGATTCACCCCTTAAAGACCAAGCCGATCCGCACCGTTCTCAAGTGGCAAGTCATCGCCACGGCGGGCATCGCGGCAATAGCGGGGTGGTGGGCCGGTGGGCACGGGGCGATTTCGGCGGTGCTGGGAGGCGTCGTCAACCTGGCGGCGGGCGTGGCGTACGCGTTCCTGCTGGGGCTCGGACTCGGGGACGCGCCGGTGCCCAGCGCCGGTACGTCGCTCGTCGCGATGTTCCGTGCGGAAGCGGGCAAGATCCTCGTGATCGTCGGCGGGCTCTGGCTCACGCTGTCGCTGTATCGGGACATCGTGGCACCGGCGTTCTTCACCGCATTCGTGATCACGGTGATCGTGTTCAGCATGGCGTTTTTCGTTCGCGACTAGGGAAGACAACGAGATCACCGCAATGGCTGCCGAGCACGAGCTGACCCCGACGTCGTACATACAGCACCACCTCACGTTCTTCGCGCAGCCGGTCCGCGGCGACGGCGGCTTCTGGACGGTCAACGTCGACACGCTCGCGATGACGCTAGTGGCCGGTGTCCTGTTGTTCGGCTTCTTCTGGCTGATCACACGCCGGGTGAGCGCCGGCGTGCCCTCGAAGACGCAGGCGTTCGTCGAGCTCTGCATCGGGTTCATCAACGACCAGGTCAAGGGCGTCTATCAAGGCGAGAGCCTGCTGGTCGCGCCGCTCGCGCTGACGACGTTCATGCTGGTGCTGATCCTCAACGCACTCGACTTCCTGCCGGTCGACATCACGGCCGCGTTCTTCCGCCAGATCGGCTTTAGCGAATGGCGGCCAGTGCCGACGGCCGACGTCAACACGACATTTGCGCTCGCGCTCTCCGTGTTCGCGCTGATGATTTTCTACAGCATCAAGGTGAAGGGCCTGGGCGGCTGGATCCACGAGCTCTTCTGCTCGCCTTTCGGTGTTTCGCCGTGGTACTTCTCGCCGCTCCTGGCGTTCGTCAACCTGCTGTTCAACGCGGTCGAATACCTGTCGAAGCCGCTGTCGCACTCGCTGCGGCTGTTCGGCAACATGTATGCCGGCGAGATCATCTTCATGCTGATCGCCCTTCTCGCCTCGGCCGCGGCCGAGATGGCGCTGCACTGGATGGGCATCACTTTCGTTTTCTCGGCGCTGCTCAACCTGGCGTGGGCGATCTTCCACATCCTGATCGTCGTGCTGCAGGCGTACATCTTCATGATGCTGACCGTCGTCTACGTCGCGATGGCCCACGAGCATCACTAGTCAGACGCACCACCGCATCCCGTTCCCGTCCGCAAACGAAAGGAAACCAAGATGGATCCGAAACTGCAACTGCTGGCGATGATCCAGGCGTACACCGGCGTCGGCATCGGCCTGATGATCGGGCTGGGCGCGCTCGGCGCCTGCGTCGGCGTGGGCATCATGTGCTCCCGCTTCCTCGAAGGCGCCGCGCGGCAGCCGGAGCTGATGCCGCAGCTGCAGGCGAAGGTGTTCCTGCTCCTCGGCCTGATCGATGCGTCGTTCATCATCGGGCTGGGCATCGCGATGATGTTCGCGTTCGGGAACCCGCTGCTCGGCGTCATCCGCTAGAAACGAGGAAAGGCGGCGCCCAGTCGTCCGGAGAGTGCGATGAACATCAACTTCACGCTGGTGATGCAGGCGATCGCCTTCGCCGCGTTCATCTGGTTTTGCAAGCGCTTCATCTGGCCGCCGCTGACGCGCGCGATCGAGACGCGCCAGCAGCAGATCGCCGACGGCATCGCGGCGGGTGAGCAGGGAAAGCAGAGCCTTGCCTCCGCCGAGAAGCGGATCGCCGACATGCTCGCCGAGGCGAAGTCGCGGTCGTCCGAAATCATCGCGCAGGGCGACAAGCTCAAGAGCGAGACGATCGAGGCCGCCAAGTCGGACGCGAAAGCGGAGGCCGATCGCATCCTCACCGCCGCCAAGGCCGAGATCCAGCAGGAAGTCGCGCGCGCGAAGGAAGCGCTACGCGACCAGGTCGCCGATCTGGCGGTCGCCGGCGCCGAGAAGATTCTGAAGCGCGAGGTCGACGCCAAGGCGCACGCCGATCTCCTCGCCTCGATCCGGCAGCAACTTTGACGAGCGCCCGATGGCCGAACTGACGACGATCGCCCGGCCGTACGCGGAAGCGGCGTTCCGGATTGCGAGCGAGGCCAACGCGTTGCCTGTGTGGTCGCAGATGCTGCGCTTCGTGAGCGGCATCGTCGCCGACCCGCGCGTCAGAGCGGCGCTCGACAACCCGAAGCTCACCGCCGGCGACAAGGAGGCGCTGCTGCTCTCGATCGTCGGCGACAAGCTCGACCCGATGGGGCGCAACTTCGTGCGGGTGCTGATCGAAGCGGAGCGCATCGCGGTATTGCCGCAAATCGCGATGCTGTTCGAGAGCCTGAAGGACGCCGCAGAGGGCCGGGCCAAGGCGCGAATCGACAGCGCGTTTCCCCTTTCGGACACGCAGCTCGCGGAAATCACGGCGGCCCTGGAGAAGCGCTTTGGCAAGAAGATCGAGGCGACGGTCAATGTCGACCCGACGTTGATCGGCGGGGCGCGAATCACCGTCGGCGACACCGTGATCGACGGCACAGTGACATCGCAGCTTGCAACGATGGCGACCCGCTTGCGGGCCTGATTGAACAACCGGATTACCCTGACGCCGGCCGCACGCGGCCGGCGCGACGCGAGGACACCATGCAGTTGAATCCTTCCGAAATCAGCGAACTGATCAAGACCAAGATCGCGCACCTCGACACCGGCGCCGAAGTGCGCACGCAGGGAACGGTGGTCTCGGTCACCGACGGTATCTGCCGGATTCATGGCCTGTCCAATGCGATGGCCGGCGAAATGCTGGAGTTTCCCGGCAACACGTTCGGTCTCGCGCTGAATCTCGAGCGCGATTCGGTCGGCACGGTGATTCTGGGCGCCTACGAGCACATCACCGAGGGCGACACGGTGAAGTGCACGGGCCGGATCCTGTCGGTGCCCGTGGGCCCCGAGCTGATCGGCCGCGTGGTCGACTCGCTGGGCGTGCCGCTCGACGGCAAGGGCCCGGTCAATGCCAAGGAATCCGACGTCATCGAGAAGGTCGCGCCCGGCGTGATCTGGCGCAAAAAGGTCTCGCAGCCGGTACAGACGGGGCTCAAATCCATCGACGCGATGGTGCCGATCGGCCGCGGCCAGCGCGAGCTCATCATCGGCGATCGCCAGACCGGCAAGACGGCGGTGGCGATCGATACGATCATCAATCAGAAGGGCAAGGACCTGTTTTGCGTGTACGTTGCAATCGGGCAGAAAGCCTCGACCGTCAAGAATGTGATCCGCAAGCTCGAGGAAACCGGCGCGATGGCGTACACGATCGTCGTCGCGGCGATGGCGTCCGACTCGGCTGCGATGCAGTACATCGCGCCGTACTCGGGCTGCATCATGGGCGAGTATTTCCGCGATCGCGGCCAGGACGCGCTCATCATCTACGACGACCTGACCAAGCAGGCGTGGGCGTACCGGCAAATCTCGCTGCTTCTGCGCCGGCCGCCGGGGCGCGAGGCGTATCCGGGCGACGTGTTCTATCTCCACTCGCGCCTGCTCGAGCGCGCAGCGCGCGTGAACGAGGAGTACGTCGACAAGTTCACCAAAGGCAAGGTCAAGGGCAAGACCGGTTCGCTCACCGCTCTGCCGATCATCGAGACGCAGGCCGGCGACGTGACCGCGTTCGTGCCGACCAACGTGATCTCCATCACCGACGGGCAGATCTTCCTGGAAACCGATCTCTTCAACGCCGGCATCCGTCCCGCGATCAACGCCGGCATCTCGGTGTCGCGCGTGGGCGGCGACGCGCAGACGAAGATCATCAAGAAGCAGGGCGGCGGCGTGCGCCTGTCGCTCGCGCAGTATCGCGAGCTCGCCGCGTTCGCGCAATTCGCCTCCGACCTCGACGAAGCGACCCGCAAGCAGCTCGATCGCGGCCGCCTCGTCACCGAGCTCATGAAGCAGCCGCAGTATCAGCCGCTGCAGGTCAACGAGATGGCGGTCACGCTGTTCGCGGTGAACAAGGGCTACTACGACGACGTGCCGGTCGACAAGGCGCTGGCATTCGAGTCGGCATTACGCGCGTACCTGAAGAGCAAGTATGCGCCGCTGATGGACAGCATCGAAAAGACAAAGGACCTCTCTGCCGACGATGAGAAAGCGCTCGCCGCCGCGGTCGAGGACTTCAAGAAGAACGGGGCGTACTGATG
>WNGE01022322.1_pt1 | contig 13350 bp, 9 predicted proteins | sample 5400651 | NCBI WGS metagenome assembly WNGE01 (sample SAMN13153370, study PRJNA577476) | soil metagenome | isolation source: 60 cm soil or saprolite under grassland replicate 2 | place: USA:California | collected 2016-06-15 | reverse complement strand
CTTAACCGCCGCGCCAATGCTCCTGGCAATCCCCAAAGTGCGCTTAACCAGCTTAGCAGGAGACTACCCCCGGCGATGAATAGAGCCACAGCGAGTTGTTGCAACCAGCCCACCGCTTGCGCGCTCCCCAGAAGAAACAAAAGCCCTCCCACGAGCAGGCAAAGCGGACCGCGCTTCCAGAGACCCCAAACGAGACCACCAACGGCTTCTTTCCCCCGCGAGACCCGCCGGGCAGGTGTTTCGGGGATAGGCTTGCCATGTTCATCCACCGGTCCTTTCCACAAGGAGAGCCACATTCTGCCTACCGGCGCGGGCGAACGGGCTGGCTCATCCAGGTCACGAATGGCGATGACGATGTTCAGGCGGCTGATCCAGAATGCAGTCACCAGCACGGTTCCTATTGTCACCAGCACACCCAGGCACGCTGCGCTAAGCAGGCTCTGCCAGCTCAGCGAGAGGTGTGGTACACCGACCTCAAGCACCGGGATGGGTACCGAATTGGCGGCCACGCCTACCCCCAATTCGGGCAATAGTGAGAATGTTTGCAGTTCAAGGGCTGTGATCCCGCAGCCCAACAGAAGACCGAGCAGCGCCGCGCTTATCGCATAACCACAGCCCTCAAAAAGCAGGAGTTGCACCAGGTGAGAGCGCCGCAGGCCAAGAGCGCGGCTCATTCCCAGTTCTGTGCGCCGCTCGGCCGTCAGCAGAATCACCAGTAGCACCAGCAACAGCATTCCGGCCCCAACAAGCAGCCACGTAAAGAGCGGAGGCAGCCACGAGAACTGCTGGCCAATAGGCGAGAGAAAGACCAGCTTGTTCATCTGCAACAGTCCCGTTGCGCGTTCCGCCACATCTGGCTTCATCGGGTGAATCCTGGTCGAATCAAACTCAGTTGTACCGAAAGCGTGCGCCACGTTCAGATTCGCGGGGGTACCTGGAAAAATCCTCTGTAAGAACTGGATCACCGCCTGGCTGCGGCTGCCACCAGGACCGGCGTCGGCCAGGCCACCTGGACCAACGTTCTTGATACAAATTGTATCGAGCGGCTGCGGATCGACCTGATACACGAGAGCCAGGGGGACAATGATTTCGGGCAAAGGGCCTGCAACAGCCTCGCCACTCGTGACACCAATATCGTTGGAGAGGATGGCTCGCACTGTAACATTGGACGTTTTTGTACCAAACAAGATGGTGAGTATATCGCCAGGCTGAGCAGCAAGGCTCTGAGCGAGAGCGGGGCTGACGAACGCCTCTCCTGCTGCGAGGTCAGCGAAGTGGACTGCTTGTCCACGAGCATCACTGAGAGGGCCGTAAACATGGTCAAAGTCAGAGGGTACTCCATAAAAATCCGTATTGTGGACGGCGAATCCAGTGCGTGTAGAAACGACCGTTGGTCCTTGAGGAGAGAAGCTGATAGCCGCGATCCCCTGCACATCCGGATTCCGCCGTATCTTTGCTATCGCAGTATCAATCTGGGACTGTGTGAAAGGTCCCGTGATGCTCTCATCAACATTACCCATACGCGCCAGGCGGTGCTGTAACGCCGAGTCGGTGAAGCTATCCGAGAGTCCGAGCGACGCAGTGATGACAGCCGTCGCCAGCGCCAGGCCACAGAGGAGTACGAGTGCTCGTCCAGGTCGACGACCCATATTGCGCAGTCCCATGCGCAGCAGCACGGGGTTATTCGCTCCCAGTCCCAGCAGGACACATAGCACACCCGCCGTCATTACCGCCAGAGCGAGTGCCAGCAAGGTAGGCGAGATACCTTGAAAAATGCCGGTAATCAAGTTTGCTTTTCCTTCCTGACCAATATGTTCGCGCTCAATTCTGTTGAGGGGATACAAGCGATTCACGAACCACAAGCTGATCTGCTTCGATCCTGCCATCATGCATGGTGATGAGACGCTGGGCCTGCCGCGCCACGTCAAGCGCGTGCGTCACCCACACAAACGTCAGCCCGTACTCGCGGTTGAGCTGCAGCATCAGGTCGATGATCTCCTGGCTGGCCTGGCTATCGAGCGCGCCAGTCGGTTCATCGGCCCAGACAATTGAAGGCATCGTCGCCAGAGCTCGCGCAATGGCGAAACGCTGCCGCTGACCTCCGCTCATCTCTGCAGGCCGGTGCCGCGCTCGATCAAGTAGCCCTACGCGCTCGATGCTCGCTAGAGCTCGCTTGCGGGCTTCGCTGAGACGCACCCCACTGACAAGCAAGGGAAGTTCGACATTCTCCAGACCGTTGAGGACGGGGAGCAGATTAAAGGTCTGGAAGACAAAACCCATCTCGCAGGCGCGAAAGGTTGTCAACTCCCGGTCAGAAAGCCCCCGGATATCCTGCCCGGCAATTTTGACTACCCCGGCAGTCACACTATCCAGGCCGGAAAGGCAGTTGAGTAAGGTCGTCTTACCGCAGCCACTCGGCCCCATAATCGCGACGACCTCGCCATGCCTGATCTGCAAACTGACGCCTCTGAGCGCTCGCACTTTGAGCTTACCAGTATCGTAATCCTTGTAAATATCGCTGACCTCGATGATCATTTCCGCAGACTCCGCGCGCCCGCCCTTATTGAGTTTTGCTATGGTCATAATGCGTGTACCCCTTATGTGAGTGTTATGGAACACATCATCCTTGCTACGGAAGTGTACCTGGAGCACGAGGCCATGCGCATCGTTCGTTCCTGCAACTTCGACCTACCGAACCTGGCATTGCAGAATCATGCAACCCTGCATTGTAGGAATGTACATGTTTTCTCTCAATGCAGCATGCTATACTTTGGAGTGAGTACCGGTGATCAGAGCAATAGTACGAAAAAAGTGAGAACACCATGAACACAAACCAGAAACACCCGCTGCGCTGGCTGCTCCTTGCCTGGTTGGGAGTGGTGTATCTACAGCGACTTCTAGATGGAAGCAGCGGACCGCGCATACCGCTCACAGATGGGCGCATACCCCTCCCAGCTAATATAGATCCGGCATTGTTCGCCCTGGTAGCGTTTACCCTCTGCATGGTGCTCCATTGTGTACTCCATGCACTTGCCCTCTTCAAAACGATGCCTCCATATCTCAATCTCCCCTACTTCCTCGGACAGGGTTTGCTTGTCCTGGCGATTTTTTCTTTAGGGTTTGCTTGTCCTGGCGATTTTTTCTTTAGGCGATGGCCAGCAAGCAGTGTTTGGGCTTTGCCTCGTACTTACCCTTGAAGCAATCCACCTGCTTAGACGGCCTCGCTTGCTCATCGCACTCGTGGGAGGGTACCTGCTGCTCTATGTCCTCTCGTTGAACCCGCTGCAGATCTACCTGAGTGTTGAACTGTCATTCAATTGGAAGCAGCCCATATCCAGCTTGAAGATTATGCTGCGCGAGTCGAGGCCCTGACGCTGGTAACAGAACGCCAGCGTCTCGCCAGGGAACTGCACGATACGCTGGCCCAGGGACTGGTCGGGTTAGGCATGCAACTGGAAACCATAAACGGCCTGCTGCTGCGGGAGCGGCCGCAACAGGCCCGCGATATTGTTCAGCAAGCGCTCTCCCGCGTGCGCACAACGCTGGCTGACGCGCGCGATGCGATAGATGATCTACGATCCGGGGCAGCAAACAGCCCGGATGATCTTGAAGCCATGCACGAAGAAATCCAGCGCTTCACCAACGCTACAGGTATCCCCTGCCATGCTGATCTGGAAGCTCTCACGCTCCTTGCCAGACCACTACATGAGCATATTCTGCGTATACTGAGCGAAAGCCTGACGAACATCTCTCGCCATGCGCAGGCCAGCGAAGTCTGGATTCGAGCTAAACGAGATAATGAGGATGAGCTAACTCTTGAAATATGCGACAACGGCGTAGGCTTCAACGCGGCAGCAATGATGACGCTTGCCGGACACTACGGTCTGCTCGGTCTGCGCGAACGCGTGCGTCTGATCGACGGGCGCCTGGAGATAACAAGCGCCTCTGGCCAGGGGACGACACTACGCTTCACATTCCCGCTCACAAGCCAGGGGCGAGAAATGGCCTCCGGCAAGGAGCTGCGGCAGGCAGCACTCCCTACTACGAGAAAGGCGGTTGCGTATGAGTGAGAAGCAAGGCGAACAGCAGCACATTCGCGTGGTCGTTGTCGATGACCACCAGGTCGTGCGCGAGGGATTGCGCATGATGTTGGAGATTCTGGGAGAAGGCTTTGTCCTGGTGGGCGAGGCCGCAGACGGCGCGGCATCCATTCGCGCTGTAGCGGAGACGCAGCCGGATGTAGTGCTGATGGATCTGCGTATGCCCGGCATGGACGAGCTGGAAGCGATCAAGCAAATTCATAGCGAATGGCCGCAGGTCGCCATAGTTATCTTAACCACGTACAACGAAGACGAATGGCTTATCCAGGGTCTGCGCGCAGGAGCCAGTGGCTATCTGCTCAAAGACGCTAGCAGCGAGACGCTATTTCACGCTATCCGCAGCGCCGCGCGTGGCGAGACACTCTTGCAACCCGATGTCCTGGCACGCCTGCTCTCGCACACCTCGCCGAAACCGCCCAGATCGGGCAAAGAGTTTGCCGGAAGAATCGAGCTTACCGAACGCGAACGAGAAGTCCTGGCAGCAGTGGCGCGAGGCGAACGCAGCAAGGAGATCGCTATGCAACTCGGCATCAGCCTGCGCACTGTCGGAGCCCACCTGACAAGCATCTACACCAAGCTTGGCGTTGACTCACGCACCTCGGCTGTTGCCACAGCCATCGCTCATGGCCTTCTTCAGCAAAAGGGTTAATGTAGTCGGAACCGAAGACCCAGCCTATGGACCCCACATCCCATCCTCGGCCGGTACTGCACCGCCTCCGCTACATGATTGGCCACAATCATCCCCGCCAACTTCAGCACCCTATGGTACGCTCTGGCCGACAAATGTAATTGCTGCATCGCCGCCTTGAGCAGCCTCTCCCCGGACGCATCCGTCTTACAAAAGTCGCGCACCTCCGACGGCCCCATCTCCGCATTGCAGGTCATCTTCGTTCCATTAAAACGCTGCAGTTGTCGTTCTCTCGCCTCCTGCACCCGCGCCCGAATCGTCGTCGAGTTCTCGGCATTGCGTTTATCGGCCAACTTCTCATAATCGACACGCGGCACCTCAATGTGGATGTCAATGCGATCCAGCAGCGGACCGCTGATCCGTTTCTGGTAGCGCATAATCGAGGAGACCGAGCAGCTACATTCCCGGATTGGGTCGCCGAAGAAGCCGCAGGGGCACCTGTGCGGATAGCTGTTGTAATCAATCTTCGACATTGCTGTTACACGTTCGTCACCTGTTTTATTTACGCCACCTTATCCCATCACAGAGGGCAGAGGAGTACCGCGATCACGAGGATGAACGCAGTGAAGGAGAGGCATGGCGGTATTGCTCGGCCAATTCGTACTTGTTCGCAAACATGCGGTTGCCACAATAGATATTACGCCGGGCGAATGGCTCCGGGGTCTGCTGGAGGAGGTAGGTCCGCACCTCGGGTTTGTGAGCCATTGGAGCGTCAAACCAGGGTTCAGGTAGGGTATAGACTGAACGATACACCCAGGCGGGGCAAGGAACCGAAGAACGTGCGCAGAGATATTCTACAGAGGCGGCGCAAAACGCCGCCCAACGACGCTGCTGTTGGGCCCCCTCAGGCAACGAGAGTGGAGTCGCGACCAGTTCCGCACGCCGGTCCTTGGCGTAATCAAACCACTCGTTCATAAAATTGCCCAGAGCGATCCAGGGCTCTTCCCCCCGACAGATATCTTGGAAGGTCGCAGCCATCGTGTGCAGACGATCAGAATGGTTCATCATTTCTCCTCATGGTCCCACGACATTTCGTGCTCACGTCGGTATTGTACCACATGGCGTTAGAGGAGCCACTTCGCATATGTGCGCACAAAGCTGGTGGTTGCGATCAATGACCCAAGCAGCGCCCGTTTCTGTGACGGGGATTCCTGGCTGTACAACGAAGCCATTTGGTGGAGTACTTTCCGCGTGGCTTGAAAGCTCAACGACCGTTCCACCCTTCCCTCTTCTAAAAAACACGCATCGTGCGGCCTGCGTGCGGAGGTTTTACTCTTTCTTGAGAATCTAAGAAGGTAGCTCTTTTCAAGAGTAACAAGCAGAGAAAATATCCAGAGACAAATAAGTTGACATATCCGATGGCGAATACGACCTTAAGGAGCAGGTCTGGATTAGCCAGGTGATAAACAAAGCCATAGCCATTGGGGATGAGTCTGGTTACTTGACCGAAGCTCTAGCAGCTACCTGACCGCACCTGAGAAGGTTACATGCCAGTTCACGCACTTTGGCCAGCAGCGGTTCCACTCGCTCTGCTTTGCGGTCGGAAGGCACGATGGATGAGTAGAACTAACGAGAGAACCACCGCAAATGCAAGCACCCAGCCCAGCTCAGAAAGCCAGGCCGGGAGCAACGGCCAGTCTTTCTGAGCAAAATCAAGATGACCGTGATGATGGGTATCGGGTTAATGGCTGCGCCTATGGCCTGGGTCAGAATTGAACTGATGGCGCTTCCCATTGTTTCTTTCCTCCGAACGCCTCCCTCGTATGCTCTTGATGCAGAAGGGGTCTCCTTCTAGCTTGCTGATCCAGGTGGAAATGATGCTCTAAGCGTTCACCAGCGGTCCCAGTGCAGTACCGACTCCAGCGGCTTGCGGGGCCCCGGTTTAAAATCCGCACCCAGCGTATAGGCCACCGGGATGAGCGCCGCCTGCGTCACCTGTTCGTAGGGGATGCCGAGCACGTGCGCCGCCTCTTGCTCGAAGAAGAGATGGAAGCTCGTCAGGCTCGTTCCCAGGCCACGCGACCGTGCAGCCAGCATAAAGTTCCAGGCGGCAGGCATAATCGAACCCCAGAGGCCGGCCTGAGCAACGGTCGGCAGGTGATCGGTGCGGCCCCACATACAAGGAATCACGTGGACGGGCACTTCGTGGAGGTGATCAATCAGGTACTGCCCGGAGCTAGTGAGCCTGGTAACGGCTGCTGCTTCCTGTTCACTGGATGTCGCTCGCTGCTGAAACACCGGGGCCATCAGCGCCCTATACTGCTCCGCTCCTTTGCGATAGAGCGTCGCCAGGGCCTGGCGAGGCTCGGGGTCGGTCACGACGACAAAGTGCCAGCTCTGGCTATTGCTCGCCGTGGGAGCCTGGAGAGCAATCTCCAGGCACTCGCGGATCACCTCAGGCTCCACCAGGCGCGCGAGGTCCAGCCGCTTACGCACGGAGCGTGTCGTGGTCAGTAGTTCGTCAATAGAAAGATCGAGGATGGGCATGAGAGTACTCCTTCTTGTATCGCCGTGCAGGTGCAGTCCGGCACTTGTGAAAAGAGCAAACCGCGCTTTTGAGAGATCGACAGGCGGCTGTGCTGAGAGTGTACACCACTGTCAGCGGATGTCTATCGTAGAAACTACGTATTCGATGACGTATCTTGAGTGGCTACACGAGCCGGCGTTCAATAGCAAACAGTATACCCTATTTTCTGGTCAGGGTGTAAGGCATAAAAGTAGGCTGCTGATCTAGACGAAGACAGTACCCGTACCTTCATGTAGACAGAAAACCAGAGAAGACACAATCGGGAGCTCATTTGACTACATCCCCACCCGCGGCCGATACTGCACCGCCTCCGCCACATGGTTTGCCATAATCTCCTCGTTCCCCGCCAGGTCCGCAATCGTCCGCGCCAACTTCAGCACCCGATGGTACGCTCTGGCCGACAAATGCAATTGCTGCATCGCCACCTTTAACAACTTCTCCACAGGTGCATCCGTGCAGAGGATTGTTGTACATTGAATTTGGAATTGATACTTAAGATGCACTTCACTTAACATCCTACCCATCATGAATGTTTGCGACGAGCAGCCATACGCTGTTTCGCGCGTTGCAAACGATCTTCTTTCGTCTTTATCGAAAATGGCGCGGAAAGCGTATCTCCTCCTGAGGATAGTACGTTAGCCCGTAATGACGAGAGTAATGCCCTACCTTGGCCTGTAATAATTTCAATCTCTGGCAACTCACTTTCATTTAATAAAGCATCAAGTACTTTGATAGCCAGACGCCGATTTAATAACCCACGTCGCATTGGCTCTTGAGCATCAAATGTGAGCAGGCAATCTAGACAGGCAGTCTCACAAAATTCATTATGCTTATCATTCACAAACAAAGTAGTACGAGTTTCTTGCAACCACTCTCTGCCTAGTGCTAAAAGTTCTCGAACATGACCTGCACCACCGGGGACATTATCGTACAGAACAGCACCCAAGCCTCTGCCATGATCTCCTGCGGGAATAACAAGTATCCCCAGCTCCCGGCCATCCAATTCTAACAGTCGAGCACCGCTAATCTGAAGAGCTTGAGTCAGGGTCCAGAGCAACGCAGCATTGTCTGCATATTGCTGTAAGCACGATGAGAAATCCAACATCAATGCATCGGTGGTTTGCCTGGCAGCGAGTACCTGATTACGGAATGCCTGCGGTGTATCGTGCTTTGTCCAACAAGATATATTCTCCCGCGTTGAAGTTAGTGAGGCATGGCGCCTGAAGGTTGGTAGGATATCCATCATTCCCTCCCCATACAGCCTCTCACTTTCGGCATAACCGCACTTGAGACAAATGGCAAATCCTCTCCCGTACTCACCAGCATTGTATACAAGGAGTTCTCCGTCTTCTTTGTAAAATGCCTTTAAATCTTTCACACTGCCAAAGTCATCCTGCTTGTCGATGTCGGCTCCCTCACGACGTACAAAGGTAATAGTAGCCTTCTCAGTGTGACCAACTCGCTCTACATCTGTACTCTTTTTTGGTGAATCCCATGCTGCACTGCTGAAGCCATGCATAGGCATGAGGAAGTTTTGCGGATTGCTTATCTGTTCTCCATTACAAATTGGGCAAAAGCCCAAAGAGCCAGCAGCTATTTTGTAATAGAGATGCCCATTCACACATTTTGTATACTGTCCTCGTAGACCCAGATAGTTGTCAATATTTGCACCAGTCCAATGCTTCAACAAACCATGCGAAGTAATGAGTTTGCCGCCGACTAATAACTGCGAACCAGGAACATATTCGCCCATAGCTATAAGTCCGCTGCGTTCGAGACGATATTGATCTTCTTCACGGAACTTTCCTGGAAACCGTTCATCAGGAATGATAACCCTGAGTCTCTGCAATCCAATTGGGAAACCATACCGTGGCATGAATTGCTGGTCTGCCAATGCCTCAATAACGGTCATTTCGTAGAGTGCTGCCATTTGATATCGCAAAGCATTAGCTTGTGCCCGCGCATTCAACATACTGTTAGTGTTATTACTGTCTATTGAGTGCCATGCCCGTAGCATTTCATCAAAATCCTTGCGCCAGTCATCCACTGCTGCTTTGAACTTTTCTATAATCATCATGAGAAATGCTGCCCAGTCATCAAGGCAATCGTTTGCACCTGTATCTTGAAAGAGTCGTTCCAGATGCGGTCGAACGTGAGATTCACCATAATCACGTATCCAGTTGAGATATTCAAGGAAACGCTCCTTCAGACCTGACTCACAGCTGGCAGGATTCCACCATAACGCCTGTGAAGGCTGTTTCCAATCTGGTATATACGAAGAGACTGTGGGTTTGTTTGTCCCCTTTTGCCAATTTGGTGGTAACGAGATACCACAAAAGTGTCCCATGTTTCCGAAAGCATTCATAGCACCAACATGGGTATCTGGTGGATAAATTTGACGGAAAAAGTTCCCTAGTAGAAAAGCGTGACTATGCCGCATGACAATACGTTTTCGATCAAGAAAGACCTTAGGGCTACGCAATGAGCGTGCAAGATACTCACTAAATTGGAGAAATACTGCTCTATCAAATGGTTGTGGGTGGCAAAATGTCACGACAATAGATGATCCATCAGCACGGCGTCCAGCTCGTCCTGCACGTTGGAGATAGTTCGCCTTCCCTGGCGGGACGTTGCCCATTAGAACTGCATTTAGACCGCCGATGTCGATACCAAGTTCCATTGTCGTTGTTGAACTCAAAATATTGCGGACACCAGACTTGAACAAGTCTTGTAATCGGCGATTTTCTTTCGGTGCCAGTTGTGCACTATGCTCCTCTGCCCAAAGTCCAATCCTAAAGACCGGGGATGATGTATACTCACTACGTTGACGTCTAATTCTTGGGTCCTGATCCAGTATATCTTCATCTACGAGCTCCAGATTTGTGCAGCCACTTTCGGGTGCACATCCCATTACTTCGCGTGGCCAGATATGCCCCGTTGTTGGACAGCGATATAGCCTGAGTGGTAACCTTAAGCCTAACTCTGGAAATTTCAGTCTAATTGCCCAAACTGGGCCTCGATCGTCCCGCGATTGTTTCTGCCTTGCCTCTAACCATATGATGGAGTTTCCAGCGTGAGCTTGCAATTGATGAAAGGCTGCACTAAGAAGATTACCAGCATATTCATCGACCATACCTTCGCTGATGCCACATTTTCTTAGAACTTCTGCTGCAAATCTCCTTCTGCGCTGCTTACTCGTTGCACCTACGAAGCGAGCTGAGCGACTACTTAATTCTTTAGTTTCTGCACACCAATGGCCAATTAGATCACTAAACAGGTACAATTTATCTTCTTCATCAGAGCCTAAAGTGATCGCACCATCCGTACGCAGTGTGTCACATAAAGAAGCCAGGAATGCAGTCCAATAATGCTGTAATTGCTCCCTTGCTACGATATTGGGTAAAATACCTGATATACTCTCAGGTATTTGCAATATATCCAATCCAGGATAGGTTACTTCGGCCAATCCTAGTGTTTCTAGTGACACTTGTCGCTGTGTAGGCCTTGCAAATTCGCGGGCTAACAGTAGTTTCAATTCTTTGTGGACATGACCCACATTATTTTTCCATTCCTCCTCAGCCTTTTCTTGCCAGTGTATCGCCTCGTGATTTGTAGCTGATTCCGTATCTATAAGCTCCTCTAATATAGGTACTTTCGTCATTGCAGTAATCCAATCGCCCAATGCCCCACCCATCTGGGCATCTATGAGTTCTTGGCGAGCCTTAGAAAGCCTCCGCTCTTTTTGTTGATGCTGTGCAGAGGTAAGCATAGACTGTTCTAACTCGCGCTCTAATCTCTCAATCTCTGTTTGTAAGTCGTGGATTACAGGCTCATCAACGACAGGATAATTATTTAAACATTGTACAATTGCTGCACGCACGAGTTGTATTTCATGCTGTCGTGTAAGGCGTGGACCAAGACGAGCAGCTCCCTGACGACTATCGCTGAAAACGAGCATACGCCGTCCACGAGCAGGAAGCCAGGGTTTCGCGGGACTTGGATATTCGGGCAGTTCCGCAAGAACACTTTCTGCCAGGATTGAGAGAGCAAGGGACTCCGATTGAGCAAACGCTTTCCAATCCTTTTGATCATCAGTTTTGCACTGAGGGCAGGCAGGAAGAGTAAACAAAATTCGTTCGTTTGTTCCTTTCCTATCAGTTCGTCCAGTACTACTATCAATCGCTACCCGTTCTGCTGCTGCATATGAATTGAGGGTTAAACGCAGGAGTTCTTCAGGGGGCCATAAAGCAGGCACAGGTTTTAGACAGGTACGCGTTTCATCATAAACACCTGCTAGTGCCCAGGCTCCACAATTGTCACAACGATAGAGCGATAATGTGGCACTCTGGCAATAGATGCAGCGGTCAGATAATCCTTCAGATATACAACCCAGGCCTTCCAATTTGAGATTCTGGGGTCCGATACAAGCACTATTGAGGCAAATAACTAATCCATCAGTTGGACGAGCTAGTAGGTGAATGCGATGTGGTAAAAGTGGATAATCTCCAGCCTTTATGCGCGCAGAGGCACCTAATTGTAGCAATAGAGCGGTGACTTGCATAGCATTTTCATCTACAGTATCCCAAAGATACCTTGTAAGATCATGGAGAGACAACCGTTTGCATTCCCAAAGAATTGATTCTATTTTATGCAGTAATGGAGCATACTTTAAAGTCTTATGGAGCAAAACAGCTGGAATATCACTATCATGGTGATGCGCTTCTTTGACAATTGACTCATCAACAAGAAGAGAGAGGTCTTCAGAGAGAGTGTGGCACATTTCAGTATTCTGTGCCAATTGTGACTCGTATTGACTATCAATCCCGATAGTCGGATGATCTAGCCAATTACAACTAACAATCTCAGCAGCAGTATATATTGCTTTTGGAGGGGCTTCAACCGGTAGAGGCTGGCGAGTAGTTTGTCCACGAACAACCTTTACGAGTGATTGATCTTTGGTGAAAAGTTTGGCAGCAAACGTTTCCAACTCACCTGGCAAATCTCTACCGATGGTTGCGGAAGTAGCAAAATGAAAAACATTCTCTGGTGCCAGTTCACATCGATCCAAAAGTCTGCGTAGCAAAAGAGTAATCTCTGCCGCAAGAGTGCCTATATAAAGGTGAGCTTCATCAAGAACAATCGCTCGTAGTGATTTGCCGAAGAAAACTGCATCCTGTGGACGGCAGAGCATATATTCCAACATCGAGTAGTTAGTGATGATAATATCGGGAACACGACCACGTGGTGAGGTGGTAATGTTGATCCTTCGCCCGTCGTGTGTTTCCAATCCACGTGCCTCACGCCGCGTTCGCATACGACACGGCTCCCATTCAGGTACACCATCCTGGTTTGCTCGTAATGTATCCTCTGGAGTTTCGCTGGTAAAATGGAAGAGGGTGACATGCTGTTGTCCACTAAGCCAGTGATAGAGTCGATCGACTTGATCGTTAACAAGCGCGTTCATTGGGTAGAGGATGATACATTTAACACCTGCCTCTTCACTTTTCCTGTGTCTATAGAGGTCGTTGAGAATAGGAAGGAAGAAGCTTTCTGTTTTTCCTGCACCTGTCTCAGCAGTAACAACAAGAGCAGGTTTAGCGTCATGAGAATAAGTAGCCTGCGCTTGAGTAATAGCATCACGCTGATGTAGATAGAGTGGGCGTTGTTGAGGTACTACTTTTCGCATATCGAGATGATTACAGAGATCTGCACTAAATAAGTTCTGTTCAACCAGGTCTTGTAGAGATTCTTCAGCAGCCTTTGCTGGAAAAGCACCTTCTATCCATAGATCGCTGAGAAGTCCTCCCAGTTCAGGCGCACCAGACCACAATGAGCGACACGCTTCAGCCAATTTAGGATCACGTACAAAATGATCATCCAACGCGAAATCGACAAGGCGCTGCTTTACCGATTTTGACAAGGCTATTGCGTCAAGTTGTGACATGATCCCTATCTCCCAGAAATAATAATTTGTTCTATGACTTCTAATACCCGAATCCCTAGTAAGCGACGGAAAGGTTCTATATTAAGTGCTA
>WNGE01007837.1_pt1 | contig 13353 bp, 10 predicted proteins | sample 5400651 | NCBI WGS metagenome assembly WNGE01 (sample SAMN13153370, study PRJNA577476) | soil metagenome | isolation source: 60 cm soil or saprolite under grassland replicate 2 | place: USA:California | collected 2016-06-15 | reverse complement strand
CGCCACCGAGGTCGAGGTCGAAGTGCCCGCCGAGCTCGAGGCACGCGCGGACATGGAAGCTTTCGAGCGCATCGTCGGCAACCTGATCCAGAATGCACTCCGGTACGGCGAGCCGCCGATCCGGGTCACGGCCGAGCAGCGCGACCGTCATTTTCGCGTCGCAATCGAGGACCGAGGTAGGGGCGTCCCGGTGGAGTTCGCGCCACATCTGTTCGAGCGCTTCACCCGCGCGGAGTACGGTGAGCGCGCGGCCGGCGCGGGCCTCGGGCTTTCGATCGCGCAGTCGTACGCGCTGGCGCACGGCGGCAAGCTGATCTACGAGCCGGCGAAGCCGAACGGGGCACGCTTCGAGCTCGTCCTACCGAATTCCTAATCTCTACGAGCGACGCGACGTCCAAACTGGCCTGCGGAAAATGCGCAGCATTTTCCGCAGGGGAAGCTAGCATGAGAGCGAAGAAAGGGGCTCAATGGGGCTTGCACGCCTGCTTCCGCGTCCGGGCATCCGGACCGAGACGTCAAAAGGACCGCCGATGGGGCGAGTGATCTCATTCGCAAACCAGAAGGGCGGGGTCGCCAAGACGACGACCACGCTCAACCTCGGCGTCGCGTTCGCGGAGCAGGACCTGCGCGTCCTCCTCGTCGATCTCGATCCGCAGGGGAATCTGACCATGAGCCAGGGCCTGAACCCGGACACGATCGACCGCTCGATGTTCGACGTGCTCGTGCACAGGCTTCCGATCGAGGAGGTGATCCACCGGGCGGAGGTCGATCTCGCGGTCTCCTCGATCGATCTCGCCGGCGCCGAGCTCGCGCTCTCGAGCATGATCGGCCGCGAGCGCGCGCTCGAGAAGGCGCTCGCCACGGTGAAGGACAGTTACGACTACGTCCTGGTCGACACGCCGCCGTCGCTCGGGCTGCTGACGATCAACGCGCTCGTCGCTTCGAACGGAGTGATCGTCCCCGTGCAGTGCGAGTACCTCTCGCTGCGTGGGCTCGTCCAGCTCGAGAACACGCTCACGATGATCCGGGAGAACCTGAACCCGACCGTCGAGATCGAGGGGATCCTGCCGACGATGTACGACAAGCGCACGCTGCACTCGCGCGAGGCGGTCGAGATCCTCCAGGAGAACTTCGGGGAGCTCGTCTTCGACACGAAGATTCGCAAGACCGTTCGCTACGCGGAGGCGCCCGTGAAGGGTAGCTCCGTCCTGAAATACGACCCCAGCGGGAACGCGGCGGAGGCCTACCGCATGCTGGCGAAGGAGGTGCTCAATGGCGCGAAGGCGCGCGAGCATGCGTGAAGGCCCGCTGGCCGAGCTGTTCCGGGCGACCGAGGCGGCGCAGAGGCAAGCCGAGAAGGAAGGGCGTAAGGAGGACGCCGCGCCCGCACCCTCCCCGGCCGAGCCACCGGAGCAGACCGTCGAGCACGTCCCCGAGTGGGAGCAGGAGGCCGCTTCGGCGCCACCGCCCCCCGAGCCGGTGCGCCTGCCCGAGCGCAGCCCCGAGCCGACCCGCGAGCGGCCGCAACCCCGGCTCGAGCCGCTTCCCGAGCCGCCCCCGCGCCTGCACCGCGTTCCCGAGCCGGGCGCGTACATCGCCGTCATCCGGGTGGTCGGGGTCGGCGGCGCCGGCCTGAACGCGGTCAACCGAATGATCGACGCCGACCTCGCGCAGGTCGAGTTCGTCGCCGTCAACACAGACATCCAGCAGCTCCAGACGAGCGACGCGCCGGTGAAGATCCACATCGGGCGCGACCTGACCGAGGGTCTCGGCTCCGGCGCCGATCCGGATCTGGGCCGCCGCGCCGAGGGCACCCGCAGGCACCGCCAGGCAACCGACGGCGTCGATTCGCTGCGCTCGAGCTGCGACACGGTGATCGTCGTCCCGAACGAGCGGCTGCTCGAGGTGCTCGACCGCGAGACCTCGATGCTCGACGCGTTCCGGATCGCCGACGACGTCCTCCGCCAGGGCGTCCAGGGGATCTGCGACCTGATCACGTTGCCGGGCCTGATCAACCTCGACTTCGCCGACGTGCGCACGATCATGAAGGACGCCGGCACCGCCCTGATGGGAATCGGCTTCTCGGCGAGCGAGGACAACCGGGCCCAGGAAGCCGCGGAACGGGCTCTGCGCTCGCCGCTGATCGAGACGGACGTCGGCGGGGCCAAGGGCATCCTGCTCTCGATCGCGGGCGGGGACGACCTCTCGCTCTACGAGGTGAACGAGGCGGCCGAAGCGGTGCGCCAGGCCGCGACCGAGGACACGAACATCATCTTCGGAGCGACCGTGGACGAGCGGCTCACCGGGCAGGTCTGGGTGACGGTGGTCGCGACCGGCTTCGGCGCCCGCGCGGCTCAGCGGCGGATCGCGATGCGCGCCGGGGCCCCGGACGACGAGCCCCTCGAGCCGCCAAGCTTCCTGCAGCCGTAGAGACGCTAGCGGTCGTCGCAGACCTGCGAGCGCTCGCCGACGACGGCCGCGGTCAGCGCGTTCGCCGGTGTGACGTGGAAGGCGAGCTCGAGCCGGCCGGGCCTGTCGACCGCGATCGCCGTCATCCCGTCCTCCCGGCGGATCAGGCACGCGCCCTCGGCGCGCCAATAGGGCGAGTAGCGGACGGCGAGCCGGTAGCTGCCCTCGCGCGGCAGGTCGACGACCAGGCGCGTCCCGGTCAGGCGCAGGACGCGGGCGGGCGCCGGCCCGGTCAGGATCGGCCTCGGGCGCGGCACCTCGAGCACGGTCAGGTCCGCCGTGCGAAAGACGGGCCGCAGGGCCGAGCGCCCGCTGCGCAGCAGAGCAGACTCGCTCCGGGCGCTGTAATCCGCTGGCGCCTTCGTGAGCAGGACGTAGCGGACGCCGAGGCTCCGCAGCCAGCGAAGGTACGCCGCGGGCCGAAGCTCGTCGTAGAGCAGCTTGTTCTGCGGGAAGTCGTTCTGCCGGTAGCCGCCCCGCGCGAGCGGGATTCCTGCCTCGGCGAGGTAGACGGCGGCCCAGTGGCCGGTCGTGTCGACGGCCTCGACGCGGTACGACGGCGTCAGGTGCGAGCGCAGGTACCCGATCGCCGGCGTCCAGTAGGCGCGGTTGGAGGCGGGGTCGTCACTGCCCTTGAGGATGTTGCCGGCGATCGGGCTCACGTTCCAGGAGACCGCGAGCGCGAGCGCGGCCAGACAGACCGGGAGCGGCCGCCAGCGCCGAAGCGAGAGGGCCAGCACGGCGACGGGGATCGCCGCGTAGCGGAGCCGTGCCACGTTCTCTCCGATCGCGGAAGGGACCAGATACGCGGCCACGCAGGCGACGAGGTAGACGACGAACGTCCAGCGGAGCATTCCCGCGCGCTCGACCCGCCAGGTCAGGCCGGCGCCGAGGAGGCAGAACGTCAGCGCGGCGGCCAGTTCCTCCGTCGAGAAGGGTAGCCGTCCGCCGCCCGGGAACGCCCGCCACAACAGCATCTCGATCGCGCCGAAAGCGGTGATCGTCAGCGCGGGAGCGAGCAGCGCCGAGCGGTCGCGCCACTGCGCGATCCCGAAGCCGGCGAGGAGCAGCGCCAGGAGCAGGAAGGCGAGCGGGCTCGCGGCAAGGGTGAGCGCGGCGAGCAGCGCGAAGCGGCCGTGCCTGCGGGCCTGGAGAGCCCAGAGCGCGAGCAGCGCCAGCGCCGCCCCGAGTGCGAACGGGAACGCGGCAGAGAAGACGATCCCGGCCCAGACGACCGCGAACGTTCGGCTCGACCAGCGGGCGGTGGGGCCCCACTCGCGCCCGATCACGACGGCGAAGGCGAGCGCCGCCGTCGAGACCGTCGCCACCGCCAGCAGGCGGATCCCGAACAGCGCCGCGAGCGGGTAGTAGAGGACGCTGTAGGTGACGAAGCTGTAGCGGCCCGCGTACCAGAAGTTGTTCCAGAGCGCGAAGCCGTCGTTCATGAAGAGCGTCCGCTGGTAGGCGTGCTCGGCGAGGTCGGCGCCGGGCGGCCCGAGCCACACCAGCAGCGCGGCGAGAGCTGCGGCCGCGGCGGCGGAGAGGCCGGCCTCGCGTGCGAGCGGACTGGCGTTCACGGCGCGGAGACAATAGCGGCGCGCACTCACCCGGCGGTCACCCGAGTACGCTTGGGCGCATGAGAGGCGCGGTTGGGGCGGGGCACCCGTTGACCGCGGAGGCGGGCGCGCAGGTGCTGGCCGAGGGCGGGAATGCCGTCGACGCCTGCATTGCCGCCGCCTTCGTCTCCTGGGTGGCGGAGAGCCCGCTCACGGGGCCCGGAGCCGGCGGCTTCATGCTCGTTCACCGGGCCGGCGACCGCTCGACGCGGGTGCTCGACCACTTCGTCACGGTCCCCGGCCTCGGCCTGCGGCGGCCCGGAGCGGCCGAGATGGAAGCGGTTGCCGTCGACTTCGCCCCGGAGTCGTCGCAGACCTTTCGCATCGGCGGGGCCTCGTGTGCCGTGCCGGGCGCGATCGCGGGCCTGAGCGAGGCTCATCGCCAGTTCGGGACGCTGCCCTGGCGCGTGCTGCTCGAGCCTGCGATCGAGCTCGCGAGGACCGGCGTCGTGCTCTCGCGCCCACAGGCCTACCTCCACGCGCTTCTCGACTTGATCCTCCGCCACACGGACGAGGGCCGGGCGATCTACGGCCGGAACGGCGACTGCCTCGTCGCCGGCGACCGGCTCGTGATGGCGGATCTGGCGCGCACGCTCGAGCAGCTTGCGGAGAAGGGCGCTGCCGATTTCTACCGGGGCGAGCTCGCCCGAGCCATCTCGCGTCACGTGGGGGAGCGAGGCGGGGAGATCACGCTTCGCGACCTGGCCGACTACCGCGTGATCAGGCGCCGCCCGGTGCAGGTGGCATTCCTCGGGCACGAGTTCGAGTCGAACCCGCCGCCTTCGACCGGAGGGATCCTGATCGGGCTCGGCGTGCGCCTGATCGACCGGCTCGGCCCGGCCGGACCGCCGGGGAGCGCGGAGGCGATGGCGCAGCTGGTCGAGATCATGCGCGAGCAGGAGGTCGCGCGCGGAGGCCCGTTCTCACGCGAGCTCTACCGCGGCGGCCTCGCGCGGCGGCTCTACGACGAGCGGTCGCTCATGGCCACGGCGCGGCGGCTCGGCCGGCGCCTACCGGCCGCGGAGCGCGGGACGACCCACATCGCGGTGGTGGACGGGCGCGGAAACGCGGCCTCGCTGACGGCCTCGACCGGAGCCGGCTCGGGGATCATCGTCCCGGGCACCGGCATCCACCTGAACAACATGCTGGGCGAGTTCGATCTCGCCGCTACCGGCGGGATCCCGCGGCCCGGTGTCCGCTTCACGAGCGGGATGGCGCCGTCCCTGGTGCTCCGCGACCGCCGTCCGCGCTTGGTCGTCGGGAGCGCCGGCTCGCTCCGCCTGCGCGGTGCGATCCTCCAGATCGTCGGCAACGTCATCGCCCACGGGCTCGGAGTGGAGGAAGCGATCGACCGCCCGCGCGTCCATCTCGACGAGCCGCACGTCCACTGTGAGGGCGGCAACGACCGGGCCGAGGTCGAGCGGCTGGCCGCGTGGGGTTACGAGCTCGTGCGCTGGCGCCGGCGGAACCTCTTCTTCGGCGGCGTCTCCGGGGTCGAGTTCCGCGAGGACGGCACGCTTGCGGCAGCCGGCGACCCTCGCCGCGGCGGCCACGGCGTCGTCGTCCAGTGAGCGAGATCGTGATCCGGCGCGCCACGCCGGCGGACGCGGCCGGGTTGGTGGCGCTCGCGCGCGAGGTCGGGGCGGAGCCCGAAGGCTGGCTGATCTCGACAAGCGACTGGCGCGGAGCCGGGGAGGAGCGCCGCTACCTGCGCGCGATCCGCCGCTCCCCGGACGCGGCCGTCTTCGTGGCGGAGGCGCCCGAGGGTCTCGTCGCCAGGCTCTCGCTCGCGCGCGACCCGCATCCTGCGAGCTTCCACGTCGCCGATCTCGGCCTGATGGTCGCCGCGAGCCACCGGCGGCGCGGGATCGGCAGGGCGCTGCTCGAGCAGGCGGTCGAGTGGGCCCGCGAGCGGGGCGTCTCGAAGCTCGAGCTGCACGTCTTCCCGCACAACGAGCCCGCGCTCGCGCTCTACAAGGCCTTCGGCTTCGTCGAAGAGGGGTACCGGCGCCGGCATTACCGCCGCGGGCCGGGGTACGTCGACGCGGTCCTGATGGCCTATGACGTGGTGCCTAGACTGGACCGGTGACCGAGCTCGTCCAGAACTACGGGCTGATCGCTCTCTTCCTGATCGTGATGCTCGAGTCGGGAGGCGTGCCGCTGCCCGGCGAGACGGCGCTAATCGCGGCGTCGATCTTCGCCTCGCGCGGCGACCTGCCGATCGCCGGCGTGATCGCCGCCGCGGCCGCCGCCGCGATCGTGGGCGACAACCTCGGCTACTGGGTCGGGCGAACCGGCGGCAGGAAGCTGCTCGAGCGCTGGGGACCGCTGAAGCGCTGGAGCGCGGGGGTGCTTCCCTGGTCGGAACGCTTCTTCCAGCGCCACGGCTCGAAGACGGTCTTCATCGGCCGCTTCTTCGCCGTGCTGCGCGTGACCGCGGCCTGGATGGCCGGGATCTCCCGGATGCCATGGTGGAAGTTCCTCGCGTGGAACGCGACCGGCGGGATCTGCTGGGCCCTGCTCGTCGGCCTGCTCGCCTACTACTTCGGCCACGCCGCTGCCGACGTGGTCAACGAGTACGGGCTGGTCGGCGGGGCGGTCCTCGTCGGCGTGGCGGCGATCGTCCTCGTCGCGCTCCACTTCTGGAAGAAGCGGCTGATGGAGGCGGAGACGGAGCCCTGAGGCGAGCGGTAGCAGCCCTGCTGGCGGCGTTCGCGCTCCTGCCTGGGGCGCAGGCGGCCGAGCGGCCGGTGCCCGCGTTCGAGCGGGCCGTCGTGATCGTGTTTGAGAACAAGGCGCCCGCCGCGGTGCTCGGCAACAGCGACGCGCCCACCTTCAACTCGCTCGCGTCGCGCAACACCGTCCTCTCCTCGTACGGCTCGATCACCCACCCGAGCCTTCCGAACTACCTCGCGCTCGTCTCCGGCTCGACACACGGGATCTCCAGCGACTGCACGAGCTGCCTCGTCTCTGGTCCGAGCCTGGCCGATACGCTCCAGCGGGCGCACAGGACCTGGAAGACGTACGCCGAGGGCCTGCCGAGGCCGGGTTACACGGGCTGCTGCTCGGGGCGATACGCGAAGAAGCACGTGCCGTTCCTCTACTTCCGTCGCGTCGTGTCGAGCCCGGCGCGTTTGCGACGGGTGGTGCCGCTGAGCCGGCTCTCGCGCGACCTAGCGGCGGGGCGGTTGCCCGATTTCTCGCTCGTCGTGCCGGATCTCTGTCACGACATGCACGACTGCCCGGTCAGCGTGGGCGACGCCTGGCTCGGACGCTTCCTGCCTCCGCTCCTGCGTAACGCCCAGCTCGCGAAGGCCGTCGTGTTCGTCGTCTTCGACGAGCCACCGCGCGGTGAGGGGACGCTGGTGCCCGCGCTCGCGGTCGGCCCGCTCGTCCGGCGGGGCTCGGTCTTTGCCGGCCGGACCTCCCACTACGGGCTGCTCCGGACGATCGAGGACGCGTGGGGCCTGCCGCGGCTGGGCCGCTCGGCGCGCACGCCCCCGATCAGGGGCATCTGGCGCTAGACGATCGACCTTCGCTCGATCCATCTAGTCAAGGCTGGTCTGCCTATCCCCCAAAAGAGGGATACGCGCCTCGAGGTGGAACCTTCGCCCTCGTGGCCATGGTCCCGATGCTCAGCAGGGCGATCGAGGCCCGCGACGCCTACACGCGGGGCCACTCGGCGCGGGTGACGAAGCTCGCCGAAGCCGTCGCCCGGCGGCTCGGCTGGAGCGAGGAGCGGCTCGCCTCGCTGCGGGTCGGGGGCCCGCTTCACGACATCGGCAAGCTCGGCGTGTCCGACGACGTACTCCGCAAGGAGGGCCGGCTGGACGAGGAGGAGTTCGCCCAGATTCGCGAGCACCCGAAGATCGGCGCCAGGATCCTCCTGCGCGTGACCGCTCTCCGGGAGGCGCTGCCCTACGTGCTCTACCACCACGAGCGCTGGGACGGGAGCGGCTACCCCACGGGCAAGGCGGGGAAGGAGATTCCGCTCGAGGCCCGCGTGCTGGCGATCGCGGACGCCTTCGACGCGATGACGAGCGACCGGCCCTACCGGCGGGCGCTGACGCGTGCCGAGGCGCTCGCGGAGCTCGAGCGCTGCGCCGGAACGCAGTTCGACCCCGAGATCGTCCGCGTCTTCCTGAAGGTCCTCGGCGGAAAGACCGCGCACGACCTCTCCGCCGCAGCCGCCCGGTAGGCGGCGCCGCTCAGCGCTCGAGCTTGGCGCGCGTGCGCCGGATCACCTCGTCCGTGAACCCGCGCGTGCCGGCCTCACCGCCGAGATCGGCGGTGCGCACGCCGTCTGCGACGGCCTCGAGACAGGCTTCGCGGATCGCCCGCGACGCGCGCTGCCCCTCGTCTCCGGCGTAGCCCAGCACGGCCGCCGCCGCGAGGATCATCGCCATCGGGTTCGCCACGTCCTTCCCCTGGAGCGAGGGCGCCGTGCCGTGCGCCGCCTCCGCGAGGACGACCCGCGGTACGTAGTCCTCCCCGAAGCCGACGAGCAGCGACTCGGAACCGGCGATCGAGCCGAACAGGGGCAGGACGAGGTCGGAGAGGATGTCGCCGTCGCGGTTCAGCGCCGGGATCACGAGCGGGTCACCCGAAGACGAGACCAGCAGCGCGAACGTGGCGTCGATCAACTGCGGCTCGTACGGCACCTCCGGATGGCGCTCCGCCGCCGAGTCCATCTCCTCCTTCAGCATCCCCTCGTAGACCGGGCTGACCGTGAACTTCGGCCCGCCGAAGACCTTCGCGTCCATCTCTTCGGCCAGACGGAACGCGAACTCGGCGACCGAGCGGCAGATGCGGCGCTCGATCCGCTCGGTGCGAAACGCAGCCTCGTCGTCGCCTTCGCCCTCACGCCACTCCTTCGCCCCGTAGGCGTCGCCGACGGCCATCCGCACCACCGAGATCGGCGCGTGAACGCCCCCGAGCGGCGGAACCCCCGGAATTCGCCGGCCCGTTCTCACGATCACGCGCCCGCCGATTTCCTCGCGCAGGATCCGGTTCGGCGAGCCGACGCCGGCGGCGCCCTCGGGCGTGATCGTCGCCGCCTTCAGGCCGAGCCCGGCCTCGCGGACCGCCGCCGCCGCCTGGTGCACGATCTCGTTCCGGGTCGCCCGGCGCGATGCGAGCGAGAGGTCGAATCGCGGAAAGCGGAGTTCGAGCCCCGTCACGTCGGGGGCCAGGACCCGGAGCGCCTCTTCGAGCAGCTCCTGCCCGGTCTCGTCGCCCTCGAGGACGACGATCGCCTTCCCCGCCATCCGGCCGACTCTCCTTCCGGGATTAGGACTGCGCCTCCGCGGCTACACCCGAACTCTATGGCTCGCCGAGGGGGGTGGAAGCGACTCGGCTCGCGGGGACGGTTTCGCTACGTCGACTCCCGTGGGCGGAGAATCGAAGACGACGAGCGCCGCGGCCCGGCGCGAAGCTCCAGGCGACGGGCCTCGACAGGGCCGGGCGGCGCCAGTACCTCTACCACCCGGCGTACCGAGCCCAGCTGGAGCAGGCGAAGTTCGACAAGCTCATCGGGTTCGCCGAGAAGCTGCCGGATCTGCGCGCCGCGATGGCGAAGCACATCGAGCAGGAGCCGCTCAGCTTCGAGTGGACGGCGGCGGTGGCCCTCCGGGTGATCAACCTCGGCTGGTTCCGCGTCGGCGACGCTCGCTACGCGAAGACGTTCCGGACGTTCGGGATCACGACGCTGCACAAGGGGCACGTGCGCGTGCGCGGGAGCAGAATCGCCTTTCGCTATCGCAACGGTGACGGCTTCGCCAACCTGACCGGGCAGAGACTGAACGACTACATCCGAGAGCACATGGGCGACGATTTCACGGCCAAGGATTTCCGCACATGGGGAGGAACGCTGCTCGCGGCGATCGAGCCCGCCGAGCGCGACGAAGTCGAGACGGAAACCGAGCGGAAGCGGACGGTAGCCGCGGTCATGCGGACCGTCGGCGAGCGGCTCGGAAATACGCCGGCGGTCGCGCGAGCGTCGTACGTGAGCCCGGCGGTGGGTCGAGCAGTATCTCGACGGACGAACGATCGACGATTTCCGGCCACGGCATTTGCGCGTCGTCGGCGCCCGCGATATGGGGCTCGATCTCGAGGAGCACGCGCTGCTCAGCCTGCTCCGTTCGTGGCGAATTCGCCGCGCGCGCGAGACGGCATAGGATTCACCTTCGCCGTTGCGCTAGGCTAGCGGTAATCCGAACCATGTAAGGAGGGACGACTTGGCACGCAAGACTGTGCTCGTCTGTGACAATTGTGGGCGGGAAATCGGCGAAGGAAAGGGCGCGACCATGCGCCTGAACTTCTCAGACGCCCGGCGCGGCTCGAAGCAGGCCGATCTGTGCGACAACTGCGCCGGTGGGATGCCCGGGCACGCGGCGGCTCGACGAGGCCGGCGGCCCAAGGCGGCAGCGGCGGCCTGAAGAGCGCGGGGGAACCCCTGGTTCCCCCGCGACCCCCCTCCTTCACGGCGCCCGCGTGGTGCGGAGCCCTGCCGGAGCCGCCGCTTCGCGGTATGCGTCCAACGCGTCTGTCGCGGTGAGCCTCCCGCCGGGCGAAGCCCGGGCTCCGGCGGCCGATCATTGCGGAGAGCTACCAGCGTCACCTGGGTGTTTTCGCGGCTCGGGAGCCGTCGGCCCTCGCGACTAGGATGGGCCGATGGCTCTCAGCCTGCTCGCCGGGCCTGCCAACGCGGGAAAGGTCGCGCTGCTGCTCGAGCGCTACCTGGGCGCGCTCGAGTCCGATCCGTTCCTGATCGTGCCGAACCGGCCGGACGTCGACCGGGCCGAGCGAGAGCTGCTCCGCCGGACCGGCGCGCTCGTGGGCGGCTCGATCGGCACCTTCGACGACCTCTTCCAGCGCATCGCCCGTGGCAACGGCGCCCATCGCCAGGTCGTCACCGAGGCGCAGCGAACGCTGCTGCTGCGCCGGGTGGTCGCGCGTGTTGCTGGGGCGCGAAGCGCGGTGCGCTCGGCGCGCTTCGCCGGATTTGCCGACGCGCTCGGGGCGACGGTGGCCGAGCTCGAGTCAGCGATGCTCGAGCCGGGCGAGCTCGACGGCGAGCTGGCCGAGCTCTACGCCGCGTACCGGGAGGAGCTCGACCGGCGCCGGCTCTGGGACCGCGAGCTCGAGCGGCGCCATGCGGCCGAGCGGGTGGCCGGCGAGCTCGAGGCCTGGGACGGCCGTCCAGTCTTCGCGTACGGCTTCGAGGACCTGACAGGCGCGGAATGGGCGCTGCTGGAGGCCCTGGCCGGCCGCTCGGACGTCGCCGTCTCGCTGCCCTACGAGCCGGGGCGCGACGCGTTCGCCTCGCTCTCGCGCACCTCCGACGACCTAATGCGTTTGGCCGACGGCCGCGTGCAGGAGCTAGCCCGCGATCCCAGGGCGCGTAGCGCTGTGCTCGCACACGTCGAGCGGGCGCTGTTCGGCGAGTCAGGGACGCGTACCGTGGAGCTCGACGGCTCCCTCAGGTTCCTCGAGGGCGGGGGCCTGCGGGGGACGCTCGAGCTGGTCGCCGAAGAGGTGCTCGCGCTCCTCCGGGGCGGCACCGCCGCTGAAGAGATCGCGATCGTCTCCCCGTCGGTCGACCGTTGGCGTGCCGCGCTCGACACCGCCTTCACGACCCTCGGCGTTCCCTACGCGCTCGAGGGCCGGCTCCGTTTAGGCCAGACGCCGTTCGGCCAGGCCCTGCTCGCGCTTCTCCGCTACGCCTGGCTCGACGGCGAGCGGCGCGACCTGTTCGCCTTCCTGCGCTCGCCGTACTCCGGGCTCCCGCGCGCCCACGCGGACTTCCTCGAGGGCCGCCTGCGCGGACGAGCGGTGAACGCGGCCGCCCGGGTGGAGGAGGAGGTGCGCAAGCTGCGCGCGCAGCCGCTGCCGCACCTCGAGGCGCTGCGGGGCTCGGAGGACCCGCTCCCCGCGGTGAAGGAGCTCGCCCGCGCGATGGTCCGCGCCGCGTACGGGCTCGAGTCGCCCCCCACCGGCGAGGGCGGCTTGCTCGACCTCCGGGCGCACAAACAGGTGGCGACGCTCGTCGCGGAGCTCGAGGGCTGGCTGGAGCTCGACGGCGAGCTGAGCCGCGAGGAGCTGATCGGCCTGCTCGACGCCGCCCCCGTCCGGCTGGCGGGCGCGGGCGAGGCGGGGCGCGTGGCCGTGCTCGACCTGCTGCGGGCCCGCACGCGCCGTTTCGAGGTCGTCTTCGTGCTCGGCCTCGAGGAGGGACGGCTGCCGCGGCGCGTTCACGGCTCGCCCTTCCTCGACGAGGAGCAGAAGGCCGAGCTCGAGCGCTCCTCTCGCGCCGGAAGGCTCCTGCGAACCGACCCGGTCTCCCGCGACCGCTACCTCTTCTACACCGCCTGCACGCGGGCGACGCGGCGGCTCTACCTCGTCCGCGAGGCCGCGAGCGACGACGGCGCGCCGCGCCAGCCGAGCCCGTTCTGGGACGAGGCGCGCGGGCTGTTCGATCCCGGCGACGCCGAGCGCTGGACGCGGCGGCGTTCGCTGTCGGCGCTGACGTGGCCGCTCGAGGGCGCCCCGACGGAACGCGAGCGGTTGCGAGCGCTCGCCTCGGTCGCGTGCGCAGAGGAGCGGGCCGCGCGTGCGCTCGCCCGCGCGAACGGCTGGGAGCGAAGGCTCGAGCGCGCGCTCGCAGCCTTCGACCGGCCGACCCGCCTGAGCCACCCGGCGGTGCTGGAGGAGCTGCGCCAGAAGTCGAGCTTCTCGGTCACCGACCTCGAGCGCTTCCACGACTGTTCGTCGATCTGGCTGCTCGAGCGGGTGATCTCGCCGCGGACGATCGACGCGGAGGTCGATCCGCGCCTGCGGGGCACTGTCGCGCACCAGGCGCTGTCCACCTTCTTCAAGGGCCTGCCCAAGCGGAGCGGCGCCGAGCGCGTTCAGCCGGAGAATCTCGACGACGCAATCGCGTTCCTGCGCGAGTGTCTGGCGGAGGCGCTCGAGGCGCATGTGCGGCTCGACCTCCCCGAGCTCGAGCGGCGCGAGCTGGAGGAGAGCCTCGCCCGGGACCTCGAGCAACTCGTCCGCCGGGAAGCCGAGTCGCCCTCGCCCCTCGTCCCGAACCGCTTCGAAGTCTCCTTCGGCTCGGACCGCTCCGCCCCGGAGCTTCAGCGCGGGCTCGACCTCGGCGGCTTCACCGTCTCCGGGAAGATCGACCGGATCGACCGCGACCCGTTCGGGGCGCGCGGGCTCGTGCTCGACTACAAGTCCGGCAGGACCGCGCACTCGGCATCGAGGA
>WNGE01006197.1_pt1 | contig 13354 bp, 29 predicted proteins | sample 5400651 | NCBI WGS metagenome assembly WNGE01 (sample SAMN13153370, study PRJNA577476) | soil metagenome | isolation source: 60 cm soil or saprolite under grassland replicate 2 | place: USA:California | collected 2016-06-15 | reverse complement strand
GCTGAGAGCATCCGGGAACGCGGCGGTCTGCGTGCCTGGCTGCTGAGAAAAGCGGGACTGAACTACTCATGATGATCGCGATCTGGGTTCTGGGCAGCGTCGCCGTGGTCTTGCTCACCGCGTTCACCGGGTGGGCGCTCGTGTCATCGACACCGCTGGAGTTCCCGCACGGGTTCCGGGGCGCTGCGGCGTACAAGGGCGGCGTGGAGGGCGACGTGTGCGACGTGCTCCGTAACGAGCTGGACGCCCGGAAAGCCGCGACGGTGCCGGGGCGGGTGGTGTGCCCGGAATGTCACCGGGAAGTCCCGGTGCGGGACAGCGGCCAGATCCGCCGGCACCGCGCGTTCGCGACGGCCCGGTCAGCGGTCTGCGCAGGATCAGGACGGCACGCGTGAACCATGCGTAATCTCTGGTACCGGGTCGAGCACCGCATCCACTGGTGGCGGCACCGCGGGCTGCACCAGCAGTCATGCACCTGTAAGGGAACCGGGCGCTGGCCGCCGCGTTCTCGGTAGCGGGACCAGGATTCGGACCTGGGACCTCCGGGTCATGAGCCCGGCGAGCTACCTGGCTGCTCCATCCCGCGTGGCCCATGGTACTAGATGACGTACCGGCCGTTTACGTGTCGCAGGTTGTCCCACCGCCACTGGTCGTCCCGGAACGGCTCGATCACGTGCTCGCCGCGGAAAATGACCCGGGTGCCGTCTTCGAACGGGCCGTAGGTGCCCGGTTCGTCCCACGGGGTCAGGCCGCCGGGGCGCTGTCTTTTCTCCCGGACCACCAGTTCCCCCTCGACCAGTTTCGCCAGGCACGCTGCCTGCCGGAGGACATGGTGCCCGGGCGCGGCGTTCAGGAGCTTGAACGCGAGCCAGAGCCCCCCGGCGGTGTCACCCAGGTACACGGGCAGGTCCCCGAGGTGATCACCCCAGGCGCGGGCCTGCGCGACCGCGTCGAACGACCGGCCGTCGAAGTCGTCCCGCATCGACACCCACGGGACGCCTGCCGCGGCGGCGAGTTTGCCCGGGGACACGCGCCAGCGTTCCCAGGCTTCCGCGCGGAAATTGTCGATCACCGCGTCAAACGCGCCGGTCCCGATGTAGGACGCGACATGGCGGGCGTGGTGCTCGTACAGGAATTTGCCCTTGTTGATCCATTCCCACAGCTCATCGCCGCGTTTCAGGCCCTCGATCGGGTCAGGTGCGGCCCCCGTCCACTTGGTGACCTCGTGACCCTGCTCAGCCAGCAGCAAGCCCGCATAGGCCGGGACCAGATATTGCCCAAGCTCTAGTATCCGCACGTCAGACCTTCTTTAGTCGCATGAGCTGTTCACGGATTTCGTTCATCCTTGCGATAGTCGTCTCGGGCGTCCGTGTAACCAGACCTTTGCGCGGGTTATTGCCGGTTCCCCGACCTGCCCGTATGGCGTGCAACTCTAGCGCCAGATCCGCCTGATCGGCCTTGAGAATCAAGTAAGGCCGGATCTGGTCAAGGATGTCAGCGGCTCGCCAGGCTATCCAATCGACTCGCCACATCGGCCGGTCCTTGCGCAGCCTCGGCTCATAGTTCGGCGCAAGCCAGCCGCACACCGTCGCTAGCGGTTCGAGCGTTGCCATCTGAATCGTGAGTAGCGGGTACCAGGGCTCCCGGCTTAGGTCGATCTTCTTAGCGCGGATACAGCCCTCGCCGTCCACCAGGCCAGCCAGGTAGCAAGCCTGACCCGGTTGCAGGTGACGGAATGGCCGACCGTAGCTCAGCGTCATTGCGACCTTGGCGGCACGTATTCGAATGAGCGCAGTCCCAGTGTCCGGGGCGTGAGCTGCCGTTCCCGCATACCGCCGCGGAGCCCGGTTTCGCGTTTCCCGGTGGCCAGCCCTTTTTTCCGCTGCCCGGTTTCGCGCCACCGGGGGGACGTGGCGTAGATCCGGATCATCGCCGGGTGCGCGACAGTGTTCCGGTACCGGAAACCCCGGTCGTAAAGATACTGCCCGAGCCAGTCGTCGAGACGGCCCGCGATCCCGAGACCCTGCCAGTCGGGGAGAACAACCAGGCGGTGACCCATCCGGATGTTCCTCGTGGCCGGGTGCGGGAAGTTGATGTAGGACGTGAACGCTACCGGGCGGCTGTTCACGTACCCGGCGTAACATTGCGCGGTGGGGTGCAGGCTGGCGCTCAGATAGTGATGACGTGCAAACACTCGCCAGAGGGCGCGAGAACACTTCCGGACTTCAAGCCGGACCGGGGGGTGGGGTTGAACGGACCTCCAGGTGAACTCCGCGGCGGCGACGTCGTACGCCCAGTCGGGTTGCAGCCAGTCTTCCACGTCGTAATGACAGGTGACCGCGACCAGCTGACGGCCGGTCCGCCGGACGGCTTTCTGCACGGCGTGGGACGCGATTTTCGCGACCTGCCGGTCGACGACGGACGTGAACTCGTCCACGACGGTCAGGCCATCGGTTTCGGCGAGCGCGCGCGCGATAGTCGCGCGGAACGCCTCCCCCGTGGACAGGGTTTTGTAGGGCCGCATCCACGCGGGTGGTGACCCGAGCCCCACGGACGTGAGGAGGCCGCACACGTCCTTGATGCCGAGCCCGGGCGGGAACCCGTCGAGAACTGACCTGTCATCCGGCCAGTCATGGCGGGTGACGACCCGGCCGGGCCACAGGTCGCGGGCCAGCACCGTTTTCCCCGCCCCGGACGGGCCGGTGACGAGACCCACGTTCCAGTCGCGTTCTTCCAGGGGCAAGACGTGATCCCACGCGAGCGTGGCCGTGCCGGTGAGGGGAACGTCGAACAAGCCAGCCATCTGGCGGACCCGCGGGGTCAGTTCCACGGGCGTCGAAACTTCGACGTGGGCTTTCATTTACCCGTCTTCTCCGCGCCGGCGAGCAGGTCAGCGAACACCTTGGCGCCGCACCCGGGGCACAGGTTCCAGTTGTCCCACTGCCACTTTTTCTCGTCGTCCTGGTATTCGCGGGTGAGGGTGAACCAGAACTGCGGGTCCATGCAGGTATGTGACGTGGACGCCTGATGTTCCCGGCGTCCGCAGCGGTCACAAATCGTGATCACGTGATGGGTTTCGCTCATGGAACCTTTTTCTTCGTCACGGGCAGGCCGAGGATGACCCGGCACGCGTTGTCGTTTTTCGGGGAACCTTTCCCCCGCGGGTAACCCAGGGCCCGGCAGCAATGGATGCACCGCATCGCGCCCATCCGGGTGAACAGTCCCGGGATGCACAGGTACGTCACGGTGCGCCCGCACGCGAGCCGCACCGCCGAAGTCACAGCCCAGCCGACCGTGATCTCTTCTTCGTGGCCGGTGACATCCGCCCAGTGCAGCCGCCTCCCCGCAGCGGTCACGTACCAGTCGTACCGCCCGATGGCGACGAACTGGTCATGATCTTCCAGCAGGGCAGTCATCAGAACGGGGTGCAACCCGCGCCGCAGCGGGGGCACGTGCGGCAGCTGCCTGTCTGCCCGCACGCGGGGCAGCGGAACCTGCCCTTGCCGGGGTGCTGCGGGTTGACGACGTGCAGATCGCAGCAGCGGACAACTCTCAAGACGGGCCTCCTGCCGCTCATTCGTACTGCTCGTATCCGGTCGTACCGCTCTTGGTGCCGGGGAACGCGTCCGGTTCCGCGGGCGGGATGATGCCGCGCTCTACCAGGGCATCGACGGTGTCGTAACCGATGACCAGGATCTCAGGGCCGCCCGGTGCGCGGGTGAACGCGGTCCGGTGGACAGGGTCCCGCTGCCGTTCCCCGATCCCGGTCCCGAGCCTGCTCCCGCGCGTCTGCGGCCCGGGGCTGGCCACGGCAGCGTAGTGCCCATGAGGGGCGGCGTAGTGCTGGTGGAACACTTCGGGTTTCCGTTCGGCGTAGACCGCGAACCCGATGACGCCCGTGTTGCTCGTGGACCCGGTGGCCTGCGCGGCGACGCTGCGGTCGGGGTGACCGAACGTGAACTCGCGGGTCGTGTTGTCATCAACCCGCCACCCGGTGAACGTCGCCGTATCGGTGACGATCAGGCCCCGGTTCTTGTCGTAGTCACCAGCCTCGTCCTTGAGGGTGTTACGGCCGTCAACGGTGGTGATGACCTCAACCCGGCCGGGTATCGTGTTGCGGACCCACAGCTTGTACGTTGCGCCGGGTGTCCCGGCGACGTAGTACCGGCTCGGCGCGTGGGCGTTATACAGGGGCTGGGGGACGTTGTGTATCATGACCGCGACCTCGACGGTGCCGCGGGGGGTGAGCACGCTGGTACGGGCAGGCATTTGGCTGTCTCCTGTCAGTTGTAACGTTTCGCCCCGGGCTTGTACTTCTTCCGCATGCCGCGGGGCACGGTTTTCGATTTGACGCTGATCCCGGAGTTCCCGCCTTTGCTCTGGTTCGTGCCCTTAGGTTTCGGCGCCCGGTACTTCAGTTTCAGGTTGCCCCCGCACAGCTCAACGGCGGTTATTTCTTCGTCGCGCATTTCAGGCACATCCCGTTCAGGATGAGGATTTTCAGTTTCCGGCATTTCACGCACCGGGCCTTGCGCTGCTCGGTCACGGGCACCCCTGCCGGCACGGGTCCGCGTGCCGCGGGTGCCGGAACGACGGGCAGTGCTTGCAGCAGTTGTACAGGACCCGGTCCGCGGCCACTGCGAGGGCTACGAAATCCGGGTCAAGCGCTGCGGCAAGCACCGTCTCAATCCCGGCGCGAGTCCCGGACGGCAGTGACGCAGGGGCGGTGAGGTTCCGCGGGCCTGCGACCCTGTGCGCGGGCGTGCAGAACCGGGCGTCCTTCCGTCCGGTGAACTCGGCACCGCAGTGCTCGCAGGTTCGCAGGGTTCCCATGGCCCGCAAGCATACGAAGTTTTTCTACAACACGCAAGGGCTGGTGGTATCGTTGGTTCCGGCGAAGCACCGGCCGCATGATCATCGGCCGGGCAAGGGGCTCCCGCGCGCGTGGCCCGTGCTTCCGGGAGGGGTCGAACCCCCGGGGTCCCACCAGCTTTTCAGCCTAGAGATAACCGCCGGGTTCAGGCTGGGCGTCCGCTTTCGGCGTCACCTTCGTCTCCACAGTGACGGTCTCGGACACCAGCTCGCCGTCCTCGTCATACTTCCGGATCACCCACTCAGTGCGGGGACCCTTCGGCTTATCCTCGCTCACCGGGCACCTGTCCGCGCGGGATCACGGGCTTGTGCGCGCAATCACACCATGTCGTCTCTACCCACAGCACGCCCGGGTTCAGGCGGTCTTCTCGTCGCTGCCAGCACATGTCATGTACCTGATTACGGCACGGAACGCAAACCATTGGACAAGCCTTCCCTAAGCCAGGAGAGCGCGGACGTTCAGCCCCTGACCGCCGAGTTCTTCCAGCAACCGGACTTGTTCATCCTCGGTGCCGCATTCGACGATGATGCCCCACCTGTTTCCCTCATCAGCGTCCACCGGGGCGTCACCCGGTTCCGGCATGATTTCTTCGCCGAGCAGTTTCGCGATCTCCGCGGTGTTGTACCCGAGGGCCTCGAAATCGCCGTCCTGGAGGCGGAGCAGCGCGGTCAGCGCGTCGTCGTCGTCCCCGGCGAGGTCGGACAGCCGGTTGTCGCGGATGTTCACCGACCTGGCCTCATGGTCGGTGTAATTCCACACCTCGACCCGGGCTTCTTTCGCGCCCACGGCTTCCAGCGCGTCCGCGGTCCCGTTCCCCGCGACGATGACCAGCTGCCCGTCTTCGAGTCTGCGGACCAGCAGGGATTTGTACTGGCCGAGGGCCGCGGAGTCCCGGAGCCAGTCCTGGGCGTGCTTCCGGGAGTTCCCCGGGAACCGTTGCAGTTGAGTTAGCGGCACTACCGTGGTTTCCAGGTATTCCATAACCTGATTCTACACGGGGAGGCTGGCGCTGGTGGCGACTCTGCGGGCCGGTTCGTCAGCGGTCACCACCGGCACCAGCTCCGCGACGCTTAACGTCACCATCCCGTCCGGCACCGTCGTCGGGGACACGGTCCTGATCTGGCCCACCATGGGTTTCCAGACCATCACGTTTTCCGCGACCGGGTTCACCGCGCAAACGGCTACGTCTACCACTTTCGCGTCCTGCCAGCTACTCAGCCGTGTCATGGACGGCACTGAAGGGTGGACCCCGGGGACCACAACGGTCACCGTCACCGCTTCGGCGTCCCATTCGTGGAACGCGGTCATCTGCGCGGTCGGGGACACGGCCGGGTTTGACCCGGCGCTGTCCGGGTCCGGGCAGATCAACGCGTCTTCCACCACCCTGTCGGTTCCTGGTGTTACCACTACCGCGGCTAACGACCTCCTGGTCTGGTTCGGGTTCGAGCAGTTCGGGTCCGGCGTGACACCCGCGATAGAGATCACCGTGCCGTCCGGGTTCACCGCGGCGGTCACCGAGGTGCTGTCCAGCGGCGTGAACACGTCCAACATAGGCACCCTGTTCGCCACCCATACGCAGGCCGCAGCCGGCGCGACAGGTAACGAGGACGGGTCGATCTCCACCGCCCGGGTCAACGGCGGGCTAGTGGTCTCGTTCGCCCCGGCCGCGGCCGGGGCCCCCGGCTATGCACAGCCGGGGAAAACGTGGCTGCGAAGGTTCCATCACCGGCAGCAGCCGCCCCCGGCCCCGGTCCCGGTCCCGGCTGTCAATGTCACCGCCGGCGTCGCCACGGCTTCCGCGGTGGCGACCCTGGCTGTGATCGCAGAGGCCGTGAACACTGCCGCTAGCCCGGCAGCGGGGACTGCGCCCCAGCCTATTGCCGCTATAGCAGTTAACGCCGCGGTGGCCGCCGCGGCCGGGGTCGCACCGGGGGCCACGGTCCCCGGGGGCACATTCGCCAACGCCGGGGTAGCGGTCGCGTCCGGGACGGCGATGAGCCCCACGTTCCCGGGGCAAACGTCAGTGAACGCCGGGGTTGCGTCCGCGTCCGCGGTTGCCCTGGCCGCTGCCGTCACCGGGATTATCACTGGCGGGCGCCCGCCGCCGCTGTCACCGGCGATCCGGTACTTCCCGCCTGGGTTGCGGCGGGTGTACTGGGTTCCGGCGCTGGTGAATTACCAGGCGCCTACGCGGGGCGAGCTGAACGCGGGCACGGACCTGTCCGCCGAAATCGCCGGCATGGACGGGTGGACGGTCACGGCGAAAGTCGCGGACCATGCGGATATTCCGTCGCGGTTCGTGGCCCAGGTTCCTGTGCCGGGCGGCATGGTGGCGTCCAGCGTGTCGTGTTACACGTCGCAGAACTCGGGCGATGTGCGGTCGTTGCTGACCCGGTGGGCGACTGGGTACGTGGTGTGCTTGTGGGAAGGTGACGTCCCGGGGCGGCGGATGGACGTGTTCCCGGTCCGGGTCACGGACCTGGCAGTGGGCACCGGCGAGGATGCGGGACAGGTCACGGTCAGTTTCGCCGGGTGGCTGATACCGGCAACCGCCGTCGTAATCCCCGCATAGTTTTTCTACCCGCAAACGTGTAGAATGCTCGTATGTTGTTCAACAACTTCGTACCCATGCAACCCTGGCGGACCCAGGTACATGTCCTGTCCATCACCCCGGCCGAGCACGTCATGGACGTCGAAGTGCCCGGGTGGCACGAGAACGACGTGTTCCAGGTTGACACCCGGAACGTGCCCGCCGCTGTCATGAACAGGCTCTGGGAAGGAGACCATTTGTACGCCTACGTCAACATCGGCGCGGAGCGGACGGAAGACCTGAAGTTCCGCGACTGGCACCTCGCCGAGCCCCACGAGAAGCTGAACGGCCGATGACCGCTGACGACATGCTGACCAGATTCGCGATCGAGCCAGCGACGCGGCTGACGGGTTTCCTGACCCGGTTCACGTACAAGCCCAGGTGGCATTTCCGGGTCTTCCCGGCCAGTCATGGCCTGTTCGACTGCAATGCCCTGCAGATCACGATGCACACGCAGGACGTGAACTGGCCGCACGGCCTGGTGCCGGTGGTGGGCACGGTCGCGATACCGGAGGCCCTGCCGGTTATGACCGACGATCAGGTCATGGAGTGGCTGCGTGAGCAGATCCGTCGGGTGGAGCTGCATGAGGTGGATGAGTGGTTCAAAGTGGACGGCAAGGCGCCGTTCGACCCGCACGCGAAAGGGAACGTGACATGACCGATCAGGGCAGTACCGCTGAAGTGGCCGCGAAGGCCCGCGAGTTCTTGTCCGGGCCGTCCCGGTGGCGGCACGGCGACGGGTACAGCGGCCCGGCAGGCAACCCGAGCCGGGTGTGTCTCGGGAACGCACTGGTCCTCGCCCGGCACGGCATGCTTTACACCGAGCGGAACGCCAACCCGATATGGACCGTTGACCTGGACGTAGCGGCGGAGATCATCCGGGAGCAGTTCCCGGAACGGGTTCTCCGGGAAGGCGTGACATCCGCGGCGCCGTCCATTGTGGGCAGGTTCAACGACCACCACGACACGACATGCGGTGACGTGCAGCTGATCCTGGAGAAGATGGCGGCCGGGTGAGCGACGCACGGTTCGTTGACGAACTCACCATGGCGTTCGTGATCGAAGCCGGTGACGAGCCGCAGTCGCTGTGGGTCCGGGTCGGTGCCGTGTACGGCCCGGACGGGGAACGTGACGAGCCCGGGGTGTGGGTCGAGTACCAGGAAAAGCACATGGCCAGCCGGATGCAGGGGCCGGTGCTGCTCACCCCCGCGGTGTGGCGTCAGCTCGCGGAACACGTCGAGGCATGGCTACAGCAATGGGAGAAAAAGGATGCCTAGCGGGACGGAGCACCTGCGGAAAGCGGAAATCATCCTGGCTGAATGCGAAGCCCAGGTTAAGCCCGGCACCTACAACATGAGCGACATGCTGCTGTTCGCGCAGATACACACGCTGATCGCGGTCGCGCGGAAACTTGACCAGCTCGCCGCCAAGGAGGACAAGTGACATATGGCAGTGTGCCGACCGTGCCGCGGCGAAGGATGGATCAGGTACTGGCACAAAGGTGAATGGAAACGGAAACAGTGCCGGGCCTGCCGCGGCACCGGGAAAACAAGGTGAATTCATGACCGTGATCTTGTTCATCACGTGCCCGGACTGCGGGAAGGTGTCCTGGCACCCGGATGACGTGGCCAGCGGGTACTGCGGGAACTGTCACGACTTCACCCACGGCCAGGTTGCGGAGATGGAGGCACGGTGAACGGCAAGTACATGGTGTTCATCCAGCCAGGCGAGAACGGGACAGGGACGTCGATCCACATCCCCGCGCTGGACTATGACAAGGTGTGGCCCGACTGTGACGACTGCAACGACGAGCTGACTGCGCTCATCACAGCCCTGTCCGGGTCAGTACCGGAGATGGTGCTGCCCAGTTTCCATGTCCTGGTCGGGAAACTGACCCCGGAAATGCGGGCGCAGATCGACGACCCGTCCGGGCATATCGCCATCCCGATAGGTGACCGTGACATCGCTGACGTCCTGGACGGCGTCATCGGGAACCTGGGCGAAATCCTGGACATCACCGAAGCCGAAGACGAGGAAAGACATGAGTGAAGAATTCGCGGCAAGAGTCGCCGCCCAGCTGTACGACGTGGTGACCTCCGGGTCAGCCACCTGGGACGAGTACCGGCACAGTAACCTGCGGTACCGGGGGTTCCTGCTACACGACCTGGACGGGGCCTCGGTTGAGGTGACCGTGACGCCGGTCCTGGAAGAAGTCTCCCCGCAGATCCCGGTCAGCACCGCGTGCCCGCACTGCGGGCAGGAACCACCGGCGCACACGCTGAACTGCCCGGACCAGCGAGCGTTCGGGTGAAGTGCTACAAATGCCGGCGCCCGCTGAGCCTGCTGGGTAACTGCTCCGGGTGCCGGCTACCGCCCGCGTCCTGCACGTGCACGCGGGTCACCGCGGCAAAGTGATCCATTTCTGGTAGATGTCCCAGGAGCGGCGGGTCGCTTCGGCTTCGGTGACCCACCCGGGCGGGAGCTGCCCGTTCTTGAGCCGTCTTTCGCGGCGCAGGGCCGCGAGTTTCTTCGCGTTCTTCTTGTTATCGGCGATGATGTACCGGGTGTTCATGAGCTGCGCCCAGAGACGCTCCTCCTCAGTCACCGGCCTTTCTGCGTGTGTCAGCCATAGCTGACACCCTACCACAAAACGTGTAGAATAGGGTTGTCCACCACGGAGGTAGGGATGTTGCACTGGCTTTACGTTGAACTATGGGAACCGTTGTGGCCGAACTCGTTCGCGCCCTCGGTTTTCACCATCACCGCGGTGATCGTGACCTATGTCCGGGCTCACCGTCACCACGAACAGCGGCACCAGGAACTGAAAGCCCTGCTGGAACGGCGTGACCGTCAGTGAGGTTCGGGGAACCGTTCCGGTTTCCGGCCCCCGGGACGGTATGACAGGAGGGTGGTCTGCTCGCCGTCCCGGTACGCGTTCCACGCCTTGATCATGATCGCGGCCAGGTACGTCTCGGAACGCTTCGCGCGGATGTTCGCGGTGGAGTAGTTCGCGGCAGCACGACGCAGCTCGTACATCGGGTTGCCTTTGCCCATGTTCTGCCCGTCACCGAGACGGGCGAAGAAAAACTCGGCGTCGTCGGGGGCGAGCTGGGTGAACAGGTGCATCCCGAGACCCAGGATCGACCCGGGCAGGCCGCACGTCAGCGCGGTCAGCTGCGCGTCGCGGGTGACGTCCCGCAGCCCAGGGTATTTTTCCAGGGTCTGCAGCAGCTGCGCGTTCGTGGGCGGGTACTTGACTTTCGTGCCGATCCTCCTGGCCCCGGTTTCCCAGATGTGAACCCGGCGGGTGATCGCGGCGAGCAGCGCGGTGTTGACTTCGCCGCGGAGGCGGAGCAAGTCACCGAACCGTCGTTTCGCGCCGCCGTCGATGGTTTCCTGGGTTTCGTCAGGGAGCCCGCGGACCACCAGCATTTTCACCGTGACCCCGGCGTCGATCACGGCGAGGAGACGGTGCTGCCCGTCGAGAAGAACGTCAGTGACGGAAAATTTCAGGGATTCGCCGTTCCATAGCCAGTGTCCTTCGGTCATGTCCGCTGCGTACGCGAGGACGACGCCCTGGCGGATGTTCCGGTTGTGCGTGTTGTACCCCAGCCATTCACGGGCCAGGTCAGGTGTGACGTCCACCAGTTCCACGGTTTCGGTCATGACCGGCTCCCTTCGTCGAGTAGTTCCCCCAGGGCCTGGAACGCGTATTTCAGGTGCTCCCCGAGGATGGCCGTGATCTGGGCGCGGTGTCCCCGGTAACGGTCGTCGCCGTAGATGCGTTCCAGGCGGTCGATGTCCTTGCGGAGCGCCCACCCGGCCTTGGTTGCCTGCTCCGGGAGGGGCTTGCGGGGCATGTCCCGCACCGGGCCGCCTTTACGCTGGCGGTATCGTTCGCGGCCCCGCTGGTTGGTGCAGGTTTTGCACACGTAGTTCAGGCCGTCGCTGGCGCCCTTGCGGACCCCGAACTCGCCCAGGAACTTGTCCTGGTGGCACTGGGTGCATGTTTTCTTATCCACAACCCGGATTCTACAGGACAACGTGTAGAATGCAAGCAGGAAAGGTTTTTCTTCACCAAGGAGGAGGCTCACCAGTGCATGAGTGCCCGGATTGCGGCCGTCAGGTTTTCTGCGGCCAGCACCTGTGCAAACGCGGCGTCCCGTCCGCGTGGGACGTCCTGCTCCGACTCGAAGCGGAAGGGAAGATCAGCCGTGATATGCCGCCGCGGGACGTCCTCCAGCTGCTAACCGACGCGCTGTACGCGGCAGCGAAAGAGGAGGAAACAACATGAACATGATCCCGTTGAAACGATCTTTCACCGGGCTGCCCCGCTACGGCTTCACCCCCGCAGACGGGCAGCCGTCACCCGTTGTCTACCTCGGCCGCGCCACCGGTTCCCCCAGGGAAACGCTGACCCGGTAGCGTTACGAAACCCTCGACGCGGTCTTCCGCGACGGCTGGGAGGAAATATGAAATGCTGCCCAGGCCCCGACTGTCACTGCCGTCTCCGGTGCCGTTGTACCTGCTCAGGGTGCACCTGCAACGGAGGGCCCCGGTGACCCGCCACCACGCCCTCCGACACCCTCGGCGTGACAAAAACAGGAGGGCCGTTTGATCGTCACCATCGTCCTGGCCGTGCTAGCAGCCGCGATCATCACCGCGATCGGCTACCTGAACGTTGACAAGCTCATCGACTGGCGCGCAGCCCGGAAAGCCCGCCAGGTCACCGACGACATCGAACGACACGAAATCTCGGACCAGCGAACCCCGCCCGGGCGGGAAGACGGAGAATAGCCCATGGAGATCAAGGTCAGCATCGAAGACGTATCCCTAGCCGACGTGGTAGCCGTCGCCTACGACTCCTACGAGGAGAAACTGGAGACCCGCACCCTCGGCGAGGAGATCACCGGCGCGATCCTGGACCGGATGGCCGCCGATGCCACCCGCTGGAAATCGCTGACGGAACGGTTCGAGGCGGTCATCGACAAGTACCTGCGCACACTCGCCCCAGCGCACGTAGAAAACCTGGTGGCGCGGGAAGTCAACCTGCAGCTCACCTCACGGAACCAGGGAGCAGTAGCCAACGGCGGGCCATCCACCAAAGCCGAAGCATACGTATCCACCGAGGTAACCACCCAGCTCCGCGCCGCATTCGCCCCCGTAGTAGCCAGGCACCTAGCCAGCCTGGACAAGGAACTACGCGCCATCACCGCTGAGATCACCGCAAAGTTCCGGCGTAAGTAAAATGGGACTCTGGGTCAGCCACGACTGCTGGACAGGCGCGTACTCCGCGTTCCTGCGCTGGCGGAACACCCTCGCCGAAGCAGCCGGGTACCAGCTCCGCGACCCCACCCCGGAGGAACGCGCCGGAGGGTTCTACGCCAAATCCGTCGACATCCGGTGGGACGAGTTCAAGCCAGAGAACTACCTCGGTGGATGGGACACCGTGCCCGGGGACGACCCGCTGCTCTACCTCATCGTCCACTCCGACTGCGACGGCATCATCCACCCGGAGCAGGCCGTCCACATAGCGCGCAGGCTGGAGTTCCTCCTGCCCCTCCTGGACGACACCGAAGCGACCGGGCACATCGCCCCGTCCATGCGGGCGAAGACACAGGTATTCATCGACGGACTCAAAACCGCGGTCGAAGCCGGGGAAGACGTGACCTTCGCATGACCGCCGAGCATGTCGCCCCCGAAGACGCGAAATGGATCACCCCCGCCGACGAACTCGACGACATCGAACTCGGCCGGAGAGTCACTAACCAGCTCACCGCCTGGCGCTTCGCTGGCCTATTCGCACTCGTCTCCGACCGGAGAGTGAACGCCATCAGCATCCTCACCGCGCAGGTAGCCGCATCTACCTCCTGGCGAGGACTCCCGTTCCC
>WNGE01006196.1_pt1 | contig 13355 bp, 8 predicted proteins | sample 5400651 | NCBI WGS metagenome assembly WNGE01 (sample SAMN13153370, study PRJNA577476) | soil metagenome | isolation source: 60 cm soil or saprolite under grassland replicate 2 | place: USA:California | collected 2016-06-15 | reverse complement strand
CGACCAGATCCTCGCGAATGGAGTTCGCAAACGGAAATGGGGCGAAGAGCGGCGAGCTGTGGACCGAGTGGACGATGACGGGCCGTCCCGTCTGCGGCGTGATCGTCACCCGCGCCACGCATGCGAGATGCTCGTCTCCGGAGAGGAAAACGACGTTGCGAATCTCGTTGGCGCCGATCCAGGCCAGCAGCCGATACAGCGATGCCGGATATCCCTCCCAGCCATCGGCACGCAGCGCGCTCGCCGGCGCGCCGTGCTGGATCGAGCGCAGATGGCGCGGCAGCAGCATCGCCGGCGACGCGACGAACTTCGGGCGACGGGGATCCTGTTGCTGCAGCCAATTCAAAAGCATCGTGAACTGGGCCCGGCTCATGATTCGTGCGCGCTCGATATCGTGCACGCTCCGCGTTCTGCGCTCGGTGCGCGTATCGGCCATGAAGAACGGAAATCCATTCACCGCATGGCGATACCACATCGGGTCCGTCGAATCGCCGATCGGCCGCTGTGGTTTCGGTCCGGCTGCGCGCTCGAACTTGAGGTACGAGCGGCGCCCCTCCAGCATGATCGGATCGGGACGCACGTCATCGATTCCCGGCTCCCAGTTGTCGACGATCTCATGGTCGTCGAGCAGCATGTACGTCGGCAGACGCCGCGTGATGTCGCGCACAGGTTCCAACCGATGGAAGATCTCGTAGGGCCGCACGAAGCGGTCGAACCCCGCGGTTGGGTCGAAGAGCCCCGCGGTGCCATCGACGTAAATCTGGTCGCCCACGAGGAGCAGGCATTGCGGCCGTCCGGCGTCGCTCCCGTCGAGGCGGTCGCGGAGCCGCTCGTAGGATGCACAGGCGACCTTCCCCTCCAGCAAACCGGAGGGATATTGGCAGCTCGCAACGGCAAACGTGATCTCGCTCTCGGCAACCGCGGGGCCGCGGATTTCGCTCAAGCCCGACCGCAGCTGCAATGCATTCTTCGTTTTCAGCAACGCCTCGAGGGCCTCGACGGCACCTTCGACCATCCGGCCCACGAGAGGTGCATCGGGGATCGGAACGGAAGGCGACCACGAGCGCACTGCAGAGCGCGCCCGCGCGATGATCTCCTCGGCCTGATCCGCCAGCGGAAATTCGAGGACCTGCCCGAATACATCGAAGAATTCGTAGACCAGCAACTCTCGCGACTCGTTGTAGAGCAGGACGACCAGCACGCCGGCAATGCGGCCGCCCCAGCGATCGATGCGAGGCGTAATCCGGAACCAGCCATCGTGATCGCGGTCTGCCGCCTGCAGCCACGCGACTTTTTTCACCGGCTGCGGATTGCCGTCCTTGTCGGCGGGCACGAAATTGCCGTCCTGTTTGATGACCGGAATGAACGCGGCCGCGAACGCTTTCATCAATGCCGGGTCGACGGCACCGGCGAGCCGGAATAGCGTCGGGTCATCGCAATCCGAGGGCACCGCGCCGACGATCGGACCGATCCACGGAAGCGCGGCATGGTAACGCAGCGGCGCCGTATCCACACGTTGAGCGGAATCGGGATTCGCCATTGATCACTCCCGATCCAGGAATTCGTGCACGACGGCGAACACCTCGCCGGCGTTCCGCCCGATCAGGCTGTCCTGATGGCCGAAACCGGCGAAGGCATGCGTCTCGTAGTTTTCGAATCCGAGATCGTCGACGAGGAGCTTCCTCATTCGCGCGAGCGTGGCCACGTCGGCGAGCCCATTGTCGCTGCCGTGGATGGAAAGCGTGGGAATGTCCTTGTCGTCGACCCTCCACCGGCGCAGGAAATTGTCCCGCGATACGTATTCGTTGCGCCCGGCACGGCTCGTGATGACTTCGAGTCGGGCGAAATTGATCGCCTGCGAGACCGTGTCGATCGACAGCGGCCCGAAGAGGTCGTCGACATAGTCGAGCACGCGATCGTCGATGTTCTCGAGGTTGAAGTCGCGACCATAGAGCGCGTCCATCCGATGTCGCGTGCCGACGAAGGGCGTGCGTCGCCACGGCGGCCAGAACGGGTTTTCGAGACTGAATTCCTTCTCCGGGTACGGCATCGCCGCCAGGAACCGGTCGATCAGCTGATCGGTGAGCGACGGGTCGGGTCCCACGCGAAACTCGTAGTTCGCGAGCGGCAGGAAGTTGCGGAGGTAGCTCATCAGGTAGGCGCGAAAGATGTTCGCGGGGCTGAACACGACGACCGGCCCGATTTGCGACAGCACTACGCGATGGATGATTCCCGGCAGCGCGTCGCGCTCGCGGAAGAATGCGTCGCCGGACGCCGGCGGCGCGAGCAGCGCCATGCTGAACATCGCCGAGCCCATGCAGTGCGCGAAAATATCGAGCTTCTTGCGTTCCGTCTCGCGGTAGATATAGTCGAAAGCCGCCGGCAGGTCGGCGAGCGCGACCTCCTCGAACGCCCACGGGTAGCGCGCCGTCGGCATGCCGCTGCTCGTGCGCAGGTCGAGGATCCAGACGTCGCGCTTGCGCTCCCACAAATACCGCGCGAGATTGGGATCCACTGCCGGATGCGCGAAGGTCGTCCCGCTGGCGCTGTAGCCGTGGATCATGACGACGGGCGGCTTGTCGGAATCAAGACGCGGATACCGCGTGAGCCGCACGCGCACCGGCCGTCCGTCCTTCATCGCGCCGAGGTCGAGCTCGCGGATGACCGGCGCCGGAAGACCGTCGACCATTCCCGGCAAGCGCTGCGGCTCGCGCGGCTCCGCCGCGTCGGGACGCCGGAAGCTCCAGACATGAACGGAGAGCAGCAGGCGGACGAAATAGGCGCCGAACGAGGCGAGATCGGCGAGTGCCGAGGGCTCGTCCTGCTGCTTCACGATGCGCATCAGGGGAATCCGCTCCTGGGCGAGAAAATTCGTATCGAGCTCAAGCACCGGTGGCGCTTCCTCGGCGAGTCCGGGGAACGTTTCGAGCGTCATCTGCGACAACTGGCTCCAAGGATTCGACGATCGTGCATAGGTGAAGCGCTTGCGGCCGCCGATTGTGCGTCTGCGTTCGAACGCAGCGGCGTCGATGGGCGTGTTTGGCGCCACCGTATCCAGATCGCCGACGGCGAGCCGGTATTCGAACTGGCGGACTTCGCCCGCATGCGACGCAAGCGCTTTAAGATCGCGCCAGCGGCCGCGAAGGTAAGCAAACAGATCGGAGGGCAGCTTCGACCCGTCGGTCAAGCGCGTGATGACCTCCTGCACGACGTCGCGCAGACCGCGGTTGACGAACCATGCGCGGAGCGCCCGGCACTGCCGCTCGTCTTGCGTCGTGGCTTCGCGATGGAGGAAATCGAGCTCACCGGTTAGGGGTGCCTGGATCTCGACCAGCCCTCCGAGCTCGTCGTCGTGACCGCCGCGCACGCGCCACGCTTCCCACGCCGCCTTCCTGAAGACTCGCAGCATGCCTTTTTCGACGTGGAGCGTGCGTTTCATCGGCACGCGTCCGTCCTTCCCCGGCAGGATCAGATCGGCGAGCGCCACGCGGCCGAACCACAGCGTGAGCTCGACGACGCAACGGACGGCCCCGCCGCCCTTGCCGGCGATCGTGACCGCGCCCGACATCCGCTCGACGAATTCGACCTCGGTACGGCGAGGCGCCTGCGGGTGCTCATCGGGAACGAGGAACACGGGCCGTATCTCGTGCTTCCGGGGTGTCTTCGCCGGCTGAGCGTAGTCCCATGCCGTGCGCAACCCATCGATTGCGCGCAGCGCCAGCGCCGCAATCGTCAGCGACGGGTTGATCCGCAGCGCTACCGGAACGATCGAGCCGTCGAGCACGACGAGCCCGGGAAGCTCCCTCGAAATCGTCGCGAACCGTCCATCGAAGACGCGCCCGAGCGGGTCGACGACACCGTCGTGGACGACATCGGCCATCGGACAGCCGCCGAGCGGATGCACAGTGAGCAACGGCCCGCGCTTGTTGTCGAGCAGCATCTGCATCTTGTCGGGAAGAAGTTGCCACAGCGGATTCGGCAGGATCTCGCCCCGCGTTGCCGACTCGCGAGCGAGCGTGCGCAAGGCATCGATCTGCGCGGGAAAAAGCGGATGCTTGTGGATCCCCGGCCAGCGGACGCGGAGCGCACCATCGCCATTGCGTTCATCGTCGTCGCCGACGAGCTCCAGCGCGCCGGCGGCATCGTCGTCACCCATCAATGCGACGATCGACGAACGACGCATCGCCTGGCGGTCGACGGCGCACGGATCGTGCGGCGGTCCGGCCGGCTTGTGCGCGTCGGTATCCGCGCTCGCGAGCCCCTGCAGCAGGTTGCCCATTGCGACCGATTCGTCGAACAGGCGCGCGAGCGGCCCCGGGACTGCGAGCTCCTCGACCACGAGGTCGCAATCCCCCGCCCCGCGGAGGTCGATGATGCCGGTGATCGTCGGTCCGACCGCGCGCGACCGCGGCGCCTTGGTCTCGTCGGCCGCCGCGTTGACGTCGCGCCGCTTGCCGTCGATCTCGATGTGCTGGTCATAGGCAACCGCGATCATGTCGCCGTTGGTCGAGAACCGCTGGCCGAGCCGTTGCGAGAACTTGAGCGTCTCGGTCTGCGAGCGCATCAGGATCTCGGTCGATCCGAACGTGCCTGCGGCAAGGATGACTTTGCGCGCGGTGATGCGAAAAGGAGGGCCCTGGCGCGCGCGCAACCGCGCTTCGGTATGCACGACGTCGAGCGTCCATACGGTAGGTTCGGTGTCGCGCGTGTCGGGGGCGACATCGATGTAGGCGGTGCCGGGGCCGGGCGTCACTTCCTTGGTGCGCTCGATCTTCAGCACCGTCGCTCCGGTATAGATCCTGGCGTCCGCGCGCGCGGCCGTCACGAGCAGATTGACGTCGAGCGATTCCTTGGCCTGGTGGTTGCAGCCGGTGGCGCAGTCGCCGCAGCGCACGCATTGCTTGAGCGCAACGCCCGAGGAGCTCTCCTTGTCGGTCATCGCGACAGTGATCGCCGTTGCGCGAAACGGTTTCGCCTTCGCCCTGCCGCTCGTCGCAAGCTGCTCGAGTGCCGCGAACTTCGCCGGCACGCCGTCCGGATGTTCCGCGATCGTGTTCCGTTTTGTTTCGCCTTTCTCGCCGATGACGGCACCGAGCATCCTGCGCGCCTGTTCGTAGCATGGGCGAAGCGACTCGAGCGTGATCGCCGCGGGCCATCCATGCTCGAACACATTGGCCAGGGGCTCCTCCATCACTCCGGCATTGATCAGCGATCCGCCGCCCAACCCGTTGGCGACGACCGCGCAGACGTCCGCGCCGACGCGGACGTCGAACAGGCCTTCGCGCTCCCCGCGCGGGCACGCCTTCCCCTCGGTGACGAAGCGCACATGGCTTGCGAGATCGGCCATTCGCTGCGGGAACATGCCGGGCAGGTACTCCTTGCCGCGCTCGAGCACACAGATGTTGATGGCGTGTCCGTTGTGCGTGCAGCCGGCGAGCCCCGCCGCCGCAACGGCGCCGCCGTAACCGCTGCCGACGATGATCACGTCGAAATCGCAGCCTTCGCGCGAGGACGTCTGCGCGCCGATATCGTGAATCAGCTCCTCGAGGCCGTGCGAAATCCAGGCGGTTTGATGCCCTTTCGGAGCGCTGCCCGCGGCTTGCGACTCCGCGTCGTGATCGGTCACGGCTCGGCTCCCTCGACGCGCGCACCCGCCGCGCTGATCGCGTCGGCGAGGACTTCGACGGCCACCGGCTTGTGCAGCAGCGGGATCCCCGCCTCTTCCGCTTCGCGCAGCCGATCGGGCGCCGTGTCGCCGGAAAGAAGAATCGCCGGCATTGCGGGAAAGAGCCTGCGGATCGATTGGACGGTGGCGATGCCGTTATCGTTGCCGCGCAAGCGGAAGTCGGCCAGCACGACGTCCGGCTTTTCGGCTCTGACCGCCGCGATCGCCGGCGTCGTCCCGTCGACGAGCGTCGCCCGGCACCCCAGACCCTCGAGCAGCGTTTTCATTCCCAGCCGGACCTGGTCCTCGTCGTCGACGACCAGGATATGCAGGCCTTGCAGCTGCAGCGAATTCCCGCGCCGCTCGGGGACGATCGCCGCGGGGGCCGGCGTGCGGGGGAGGACGAACCGGAACTCCGTGCCGCGCCCGGGCGCCGAGGTCATCTGCATCCGAAGCTGCAGCAGGTCGGCGAGCCGTTTGACGATCGCCAGGCCGAGGCCGAGTCCTCGCGTCCGATCGCGTTCCGGATTGTCGAGCTGGTAGAACTCCTCGAAGACCCGCGCGTGCTCGGCTTCGGGGATTCCGCGCCCGGAGTCGGCGATGGTGACGACGAGCTCGTCGCGTTGCGGAACCGCGGTAATCCGCACGTATCCCGCATCAGTGTACTTGATCGCATTGTCGAGCAGGTTGCGCAGGATTCGCTCGAGGAGGAGACGATCGGACTCGACGCATTCGAGCGGCGGGCCCTCGACGCTCATCGCGATGCCCTTGGCCCGGGCGAGGGGAACGAACTCGTCGCCGAGGCGCGCGAGGAAACCGGCGAGCGGAATCGCCGTCCGATTGACGCGCACGACCCCGGCGTCGAGCTTCGAGACATCGAGCAGCGCGTCGAACTGCGAGGCGAGCCCGCGGAGCGCCACGTTCATATGCTCCGAGATTTCGCGCGTTCGCGTGTCGAGCGGGCACATCGCCAGTGCCGCTCCGAAGAGCGACAGCGTGTGGATCGGCTGCCGCAGGTCGTGGCTCGCGGCGGCAAGAAAGCGCGTCTTCGCCTGGCTGGCGGCTTCAGCGCGCTCCAGGGCCGCTTCGAGCTGCCGGTTGAGCGCCGCCTGCTGGGTGCGGATTTCGAAGGATTCACGAAACATCCGGAACGCGTCCCGGGCAAGCGCGATCATGATGAAGCCGAAGAGCGCGACCACCGCCGCCGTCGAACGCTCGATCCACCCCGCCTCGGCGACGCCGGGGCTCACCGCCCACAGCACTGCCAGCGGAAATACCGTCGGAACGAGATAGACGATGAAGACGGGCATGTAGCCCGCGGTCGTGGCGATCGATCCCACCGCCAGGCCGACCAGGAGCATCGACTGGATCGCCCGTTCGAACTCGGGCAGGAACGGGAAGAATCCGAGCGACAGTCCGTGCACGACGCCATTCACGGCGCTCAGCGCGATGGCAATCCGCAGCTTTTCGGCGACCGAAAAGCGGGTCAGCGACGGCAGCCGGCCGAGGATCACGAAACGAGCGCCGAGCACGCAGGCGACGGCGCAGAGCCACGTGCCCCAGATCCACGCCGGCAACCGTTCGGACGCCAGCGCCGCGATCAGCACCGCCACGACGAAGACGGGCAGCGGAATGCGCCGCGCTTGGCGCGCAAGGACGCGCAGCAGCGCCTCCTCGAGGCTTCCTGCGGTGGCCGCCGGTTCGTGTGCGAACGTCATCGCCTCTCATCCCGGAGAGCCGCGCTGGAGTGTGCGGCCGGGACACGCCGCCTGCACAATAAACCAGCCGCCGCCCGAAACCAACCGCCGCGAAGGCACGGGGTCCAGAAGCCGACGTCGAGGGTCTTCATCGCTGTCCTCGCGGTCACGCTCATGGCGACCCGATAACGGAGCGAAGCACGAGGCGCCGGCCCCGGCGAAGGTCCCCAGCGATGCCGGAGGACTGCGCCGTCGCCGGCCGGGACGCGGAGGAACCCCACTTCGTACCGATTCCGGATGCCGCGACGACGACGTCGTGTGCGCCAGGGGCTCGGGCGTCCGCGAAAGACGCCGGCGTGGCACCTTTGCGCCGAGCCTTCTTCCTCGCGACGACGACATCGTGACGCGACACCGAATCGACGAAGGCACAGGTTGCGCCGGGCGAGAAGCTCTTCATCAACTCGACGCGCGCGGCGGCGTCCGCGCCCGTCAGCGCTGCGAGCCGGCGCAGGAGCGCGGTGAACAGCCCGCCGCAATCGCCGCGCAGCAATCCCAGCAGCAGGAAGCAGGCGGGCAGTGCCAGCAGTTGATAGAGCGTGACCATGGCTGTCCGTTATTCGGCGTCCTTCACCGCCTGCCGCGGCGCCGGTGCGCCCGATACCGTCCTCGCTGTCTGCGTACCCGCATCCGGGCCGTTCTTTGCGCGAGAAGCGTCAAATGCTGTAGTGGAATCGCCCGCGGCTTCGGATTCGCCCATCGCCGGCATCGGCGGGACACCGGGTTGCTCGACAACACTGGATGGCGCGCTCGCCCACGGCCCGAACAAGTCGCCGGACCAGTACGTCAGCCCGACGATAACCGCGCTCACGATCAGCATCGCGATCAGCGCGACAATCGGGACAAGCCGGTTTTCCCTCGCGTGCATCGTGTCCTCGCTTTCGTGGTACCGGGTCGGTGTCATCGAATGGCTCCTTGCGACCGTTGGCCCGATTCTCCCGGGATCGCCTGCCCGCCACCATTCTTCGGACGGTCATTCGGGCATTCGTACGGATTGGCCGGATGGCCTAGACGAATGGCCAGGTCGGCATGCCGGAGCCGCGGGCTATACTCGCGGCGTGCAAGGAAGCGCGCCGTGAACCTCCTGCTGGTCGATGATCACGCCCTGTTCCGGGAGGGATTGAAGTTTCTCCTCCGCGGACTCGACGAAGAGCTCGTCATCGACGAAGCGGAGAGCTGTGCAAGCGCCACCGAGCGGCAGGGCGAGTTTCCCTATGACCTGATCCTGCTCGACCTCAATCTCCCCAAGGTCGGCGGCCTCGACGCGCTGGCGGCGATCCGCGCCGGGTTTCCGGCGACGCCGATCGTCGTCCTGTCGGGCGAGGACGATCCGCGGATGATCCGCGCGACGATCGAGCACGGCGCGATGGGGTTCGTGCCGAAGTCATCGACGCCGGAGATCCTGATCCACGCGCTGCGGCTGATCCTCGCGCACGGCGTCTACCTGCCGTTGTCCGCGCTCGACAGCGACGCTTCCGAGGCGCTCGCTCCCGAAGCCAGGGCCAACCCTGATGCGGTGCTGCGCAACCTGTCGTCGCGGCAGATCGAAGTGCTGCGCTGCGTGATCAAGGGTCAGCCGAACAAGCTGATCGCGCGCAATCTGGCGCTGTCCGAGAGCACGATCAAGGCGCACCTCTCGGCGGTGTTCCGCGCGCTCGGCGCGCACAACCGGACCGAAGCGGTCTACGCGGCGGCCAAGCTCGGCCTGCGCCTCGTCTGATTCGAATGGCGCGCGCGCCGCTTTAGTCGTGGGGGGCCAATGGAATCGCGCGCACCGACAGCACGCCATCGATCGCCGAGATCGCCTTGATGACGGATGCCTGGACGGGGCTGTCGATATCCACGAGCGTATACGCCATCTCGCCGCGCGATTTGTTGACCATCGTGTGGATGTTGAGCCCCGCATGCGCCATCGTCGTCGAGATCTGCCCCAGCATGTTCGGGACGTTCGCGTTGGCGATCGCGACGCGGTACGGCGACTCGCGTGGCATTTCCACGCTGGGAAAGTTGACGGCGTTGGCGATTGTGCCGTTCTCCAGGAACTCGCGCACCTGATCGACGACCATCACCGCGCAGTTCTCCTCGGCCTCGGCCGTCGAGGCCCCGAGGTGCGGCAGCGCGATGACTCCGGGCTGGTGCAGGAGGCGCGCGCTGGGGAAATCGCACAGATAAGACTTGAGCTTGTGGGCGTGGAGGACGGCGAGAAGCGCACCCTCGTCGACCAGCCCGTCGCGCGCGAAGTTGAGCAGGACCGCGCCCGGCTTCATCACGGCCAGGCGCTTCGCGTCGATCAGGTTTCGGGTCGCGGCCAGCAGCGGAACGTGCAGCGTGACGAAGTCGGACTGCTTGAGGAGCTCCTCGATGGTGTTGGCGCGGCGCACCGTCGACGGCAGCCGCCACGCCGCGTCGACAGTGATTTCGGGATCGAAGCCCACGACCTTCATCCCGAGCTTGATCGCGATGTCCGCAACAAGGCTGCCGATCGCGCCGAGCCCGACGATGCCAAGGGTCCGCTGCGGCAATTCGATGCCCGCGAACTGCTTCTTGCCTCCTTCGACCTGCGCGTCGAGCTCGGGCGCGTCGGCCTTGAGCTGCGCGACGTAGTCGAGCGCCGGGATCACGTTGCGCGCGGCGAGCAACAGCGCGGCGAGCACGAGCTCCTTCACCGCGTTGGCGTTGGCGCCGGGGGCGTTGAACACCGGGACGCCGCGCTTCGACATCTCGGTGACCGGAATGTTGTTGGTTCCCGCGCCGGCGCGGCCGATGGCCTTGACGCTCGCCGGAATCGCCATCGCATGCATGTCGTGCGAGCGCACGAGGATCGCATCGGGATGGTCGACCGTCTTGCCGACCGTGTAGCGCGTGCCCGGGAAGCGATGCAGCCCGTGGCTCGAGATCTGGTTCAGCGTCAGGATCTGGTAGCGAGTCATTGGGCAGCCTTCCCCAGGCTCGCCCACTGCGTGGGCAACGCCTCCCCCCTCCAGCGGGGAGGGCAGTTGTTGGCAACTGCACACGACCCGCCTTCGGGCGGCCGTGCGGCGAGTCGTGGGCCCCTTCGGGCGGCCGTGCGGCGCTCATCCATGCTGACGCTCGAAGTCCTGCATGTATTGGACGAGCCGCGTCACGCCTTCGACGGGCATCGCGTTGTAGATCGACGCGCGCATGCCGCCCACCGAGCGATGCCCCTTCAACTGCACCATCCCCGCCGCCTTCGCGCCCTTGAGGAAAGCTTCATCGAGGATTTCGTCGTGGAGCTTGAACGGCACATTCATCCGCGAGCGGTCCTCGCGCGCCACCGGATTCCGGTAGAACTCCGTCCGGTCGAGATAATCGTAGAGGAGCTTCGCCTTGGCGATGTTCTTTTTCTCGATCGCCGCGACGCCGCCCTGCTCCCGCACCCACTCGAACACCAGTCCGGCGATATAGATCGCGTAGGTGGGCGGCGTGTTGAGCATCGAGTCTGCCGCCGCCTGCTCCTTCCAGTGGAAAGCCGACGGCGTGATCGGCAGCGCCCGGTCGAGCAAATCGTCGCGGACGATGACGAGCGTCAATCCGGCAGGACCGATATTCTTCTGCGCTCCGCCATAGATCACCCCGTACTTCGCGACCTCGATGGCGCGCGACAGGAGGTGCGACGACATGTCGGCGACGAGCGGCACAACGCCGGTCTCCGGTACCCATTGGTATTCGACGCCCCCGATCGTTTCGTTGGTGCAGACGTGGACATAGGCCGCGTCTTTCGTGAGCTTCCACGTCGTCCGTGCCGGCACATAGGTGAAGTTGCGGTCCTCCGCCGAAGCTGCGACGTTGACCGTGCAATATTTCTTCGCTTCCTTGATCGACTTCTTCGACCACTCGCCCGTATTGACGTAGTCCGCCACCGAACGGTCGCCGAGGAGGTTCATCGGGACGATCGCGTTTTCGCCGATGGCGCCTCCCTGCAGGAACAGCACCTTGTAGTTGTCGGGAATCGCGAGCAGCGCGCGCAGATCCGCCTCGGCCCTGTCGGCGATGCTGATGAACTCCTTGCCGCGATGGCTCATCTCCATCACCGACATCCCGCTGCCGTGCCAATCGAGCATCTCGGCGGCGGCTTTCCGCAGCACTTCTTCGGGGAGCACCGCAGGACCGGCGCTGAAATTGAACACTCGCATGGATTCGTCCAGGATTGAGATCGATTTGGAAGGCGGGCAGCGCAGGCCGACGCCCGGGCCAGCCCCTGGCATCGACGATGAATGCACCTCCCCACGCGCATTTTATCAAGTCGTCGCTCGGAAGCGGACGGAGGCTCCCGGCGCAGCGGCGCAATGTATGGCCTAACACCGTGCGCGCGTCCGAGTTCTGACATAATTGGAGGACGAAACTCGAACGGTGAGCCCATGGCGGATCCGAACAGACGCGCGCTCCTAAGAACGCTGGGAGCGCTGGCCGTGACGTCGCTGGCGTCACCCCTCGGCGCGCAATCCGGCTATCCGGCGAAGCCCATCAAGATCATCGCGCCGGTGCAGCCGGGCGGCGGCGTCGATCTCGTCGCGCGCACGATCGCCGATCGCCTGGGCCGCGCGCTCGGCGTGTCGATCGTCGTCGACAACCAGAGTGGCGGCGGTGGCGTCGTCGGTTCCATGGCGACCGCACGCGCCGCACCGGACGGCTACACGTTGATGGTTGGTTACGTCGGCACGCACGGAACCAATCCGGCGGTGCGCAAGCTGCCCTACGACGCGGTCCGCGACTTCACGCCGGTCGCGATGGTCGGTGGCACGCCGAATGTGCTGGTCGTCGCGCCGGCGGTTCCCGTTGCCTCGTTGCGCGAGTTCATCGCCTACGCAAAGCAGAATCCCGGCAAGCTCTCGTACGGCTCGTCGGGTCCCGGCACGCTCACTCACCTCGCGATGGAAGAGCTCAAGGTGGCGGCCGATCTCGACATCGTCCACGTTCCGTATCGCGGCATCGGCCCGGCGTTTGTCGACATCCTCGGCGGGCAGACGCAGGTGATGTTCCCCGGGCTCGCCGCCGCGCTGCCGCACATCAAGGCGGGCAAGGTGAAGCCGCTCGCCATCACGGGCACGCGACGGCACCCGTTGTTGCCCGACGTGCCGATCTTCGAGGAGCTGGGCTACAAGGGCTTCGACGGCGTCCAATGGTACGGTATCGTCGGTCCCGCGAACCTGCCGGCGCCGATCGTCAAGCGCCTGAACGAAGAGATCAACAAGCTTCTCGAAGCACCGGAATTGCGTGAGCGCCTGTCCGCCGAAGCCCTGCAGCCGATGCCGATGTCCCCCGAGCAGTTCGGGCAGTACATGCGCGACGACATTGCGCGCTGGAGCCGGCTCGCGAAGGACCGCAATATCGAAATCCGCGACTGACCCACGACCGAATGGCCCACAACACCCAGGTGAATGCGGACGCCGACGCGCCCGCCGTGACGCGGATCCTCGCCGACTTCGCCGCGACGCATCCGTCGAAAGGATGGAGCGAAGCCGTCGAGCGCGAGGCGCATCGCACGGTTCTGAACTGGACCGGCTGCGCGATCGGCGCGGCGCGTCATCCCACGGTCGAAGCCGCCCTGGCGGCGGTGCTGGACCTCGCCCCCGGCCCACAAGCGACGATTCTCGGCCGCGACGAGCGTGTCGACATCGGCAGCGCTGCGCTTCTGAACGGCATCACGTCGCACACGTTCGATTTCGACGACACGCATTTGCGGACGATCATCCACCCGGGCGGGCCGGTGGTATCGGCGGCGTTCGCGCTCGCCGAGCACATCGGCGCCAGCGGTCGCGAGCTCATCGACGCCGTGGTGCTGGGCGTCGACGTGGCGTGCCGGGTCGGCAACATGATCTATCCCGATCATTACGACCGCGGCTGGCATATCACCGGCTCGACGGGAATGCTCGGCGCTGCGGCAGCGTGTGCACGAGTCATGGGCCTCGATCCAG
>WNGE01006194.1_pt1 | contig 13355 bp, 13 predicted proteins | sample 5400651 | NCBI WGS metagenome assembly WNGE01 (sample SAMN13153370, study PRJNA577476) | soil metagenome | isolation source: 60 cm soil or saprolite under grassland replicate 2 | place: USA:California | collected 2016-06-15 | reverse complement strand
AGTTGAAGAAGGTGCCGCGGCGCGAGCGCGCGCCGTGCTCCACGACGAAGTGGCCATCAAGCAATATGGTTTCGACGTTGGTGAGCAGCGAGTAGTCGCTGTTGAGATAGGTCCAGCGCGCCTGCACCATGCCGATTTTTTCGCCGCCGTCGGGGTTCATGAAATAGGGAATGGTGCGGCGGAGAAAATCGGGCTCTGGCAGAAAGTCGGCATCGAAAATGGCCACGAACTCGCCCTTGGCGGTCTTCAGGCCGTTTTCCAGGGCGCCGGCTTTGAAGCCCTCGCGATTGGTGCGATGGATGTAAACGATGGGCATGCTCTGCGCGGCGTGGCGCTCGACGCAATCGCGCGCCACCTGCTGTGTTTCATCTGTGGAGTCGTCGAGAACCTGCACGTCGAGGAGTTCGGGTGGGTAGTCGAAACGTGAAACAGCTTCGACGAGCCGCTCGATCACGTAACGCTCATTGAAAATGGGCAACTGGATGGTGACGCGGGGCCAATTGGCGACCGGAGGTGGAGTCGGCGGAATATTTTTCGAATAGATAAAATAGTCGTACACCAGCCAGTAGCGATGCAGGCCATAAACCGCAAGAACGAGAAGGACGATGAAATAGGGAATCATCATCGCGAGGTCGAAGGCGTTGGCGTGATAAATGCCGGCGAAAGTTTGATCGCGGAGCCTGTGCAAGTAATGACTCAGTTGGTTTTGCGCCGCGAGACAAACCGCAAGTAGAAGCGTGGTGTGCACAGTGGTGATGATCTGGTCCAAATGTTTGCGTGCGACGTTTCGCGCTGGGATTTGTGAAAGATTCATTATAAGACCAGAACCCGCGCAGTCAAAGAGCGCACCCGGCCGCTGAAGCTCAAGAGGCTTGCGGCTGGCTAGGGAATAAGGACGATTTTTCCGGCGGCACCGGGCTCCAGGATCTCTTTGTGTGCGCGCGCGGCTTCGGCAAGCGGAATCTCTTTCCCGACCACGGGTCGCAGCGTGCCATTTTCAAGTCCGGCAATCAGGCCGGCGTGGATGTCCGCCTCTTCAGCAGGCGTGATACTCCAAAGCGTAAAAGCCCGAATGGAAGCGCGGCGGGCCATGAGTTCGCGAGGGTTGATGGTGACCTCGCCCCGGTTGCCGATGACGATGACCCGGCCACGAGTGGCGAGAAGTTTCAGGTCGTGGGCAAGGTTCACGTTCGCCAGCATCTCCAGAACAATGTCCACGCCGCGGCCGCCCACCGCTTTCATGATTTCTTCCTGATAACCCGCTTTGCGGTGATCGAAAACATGATGTGCGCCTTCGCGCTTGACCAGGTCGAGGCCCTTCTGCGTTCCCGCAGTGCCGAAAACAGTGAGCCCCATGGCACGCGCCATTTGCACGGCGGCGCTACCCACGCCGCCGCTGGCGCCATGCACGAGGACGGTCTCCGAAGCGTGCGCTTGCGCCGAGTGATACAGCGCGTGATACGCAGTCCCGTAAGGAACCCATACGCCCGCGCCCTGGCCGAAGCTGATCTTGTCCGGAAGCGCGTGCACCTGCTCTTCGAGCGCGAGGGCATATTGAGCATAAGCGCCGGTCACAGTCTTCGCGGTGTAAACGCGGTCCCCCGGCTTTACTTTCTTGACGCCGTCACCGACGGCTTCGACGACTCCGGCGCCATCCGAGCCCGGCGTGTAGGGAAGCTGAGGTTTGACAGCGTAGCTGCCTGCGCGCATGTAGGTGTCATAAGGATTCACGCCTGCGGCGTGGATACGGACAAGAACTTGTCCGGCGCCCGGTTCGGGGTGGGCACCTCTTCGAGTTTGAGTACGTCAGGACCCCCGAATTCACGAACGAGAATGGCTTTCATTTCCGGACCTCCAACGTTTCCATTGCTCCAGTTTCTTTGCGTCCAGGAGACATCCCTCGGCTCCGGGCCAGCCAAAGCCGCTGGCTCTTCCTTCTTGATGGCAGAAAAAGAACAGTTGCAAATCAAAAGTGTTCTTCGGAGGCGATCGCCGCCGCTTCCTTTTCGATGAGCCCGGCGGAGCGGCCCCAGGCGGTCGTTTGCCAGTTGTCTTTCCCTTTTTTCGCCAGAATCCACGGCGGCAGCGACTGATTGAGATAATCGGCAAGGGCGTAGAGATACGGCTCATACATGTTGCGCAACTCGGTGATTTTGCGATCGGCTTCGGGGCCGTCCTGGAGCTTCGTGCCGTGCTGGGCCAGCGTATCGCGAATGCGGCGCAAGTCTTCCGCGGGGAGACGATTGTGGGGAAGCGCACGCGGGGGCGTCTTGAAAACTTGTGACAAGTCAACGGCTGCATGGCGCGCGATGGCGAACGTAAGGTCGGCCTGGCGCTGGCAGGCGTCTTCAATGCCGACCTTGACCAGCGCGCAGGTGTCCAGAATCGCAGTCAGGGCAGCGATCCAGGACTGGTTGTCGTGCTGCGAGCGGAAAAATGCCAGCACCGGGTAGGAAAGATGGCTCTCCATCAGTTCGGCTGCCCAAAACTCCCAGTCTTTCAGAAGTTCGCGGAGCGCTTCGTTGCCGTGCGGGTAGGCGTGACGGCGGAGAAGCTCCCCGGCCGTGGGAGGAGTGCCGGCACGCGAATCAAGCAGGGAAATGTTCACTTCCCGCTTCGAAAACGAACCATAGATAAACGGCAGGTAACCAATGATGGCGGCGAGAAACCCAAATCCAAAACCAGCTTCCGTGACGACAAGCGCGCGTGCGATCGCTGAGTGCGGGACCACATCGCCGAGACCCAGGGTGAAAAAAGTCGTGCCACTGAGATAAAGGTCCGTAAGAAAGCTGGGCTGCGCCCCGGTCATGACCACGGCTGAACCCGCGCCGTACTGCATCAGCCCAAAACTGAACACTAATCCCACGGCCCATACCCCGACCAGGATGAGCAGCGAGATCGGGCCATAGAAACCAAGAAGCGCCTCGCGGGTTTTGCGAGAAGGGACAAGCCGGGTGACGAATTTCCAAGATCTCCAGCTTGTTTTGTAAAACAGCCGCGCAAGCCGGAACCGGCGCGTGACGCGGCGCGGCAGGATGACGGCCTCGAACGCATCCCAAACCACGATCAGGAAGATCGCGACACCTAGAGCGAAAGCGCCGGGAGCTGGAATCATGTGCGGCATTGTACCTGTTTGGCTCAGCGAATGAGAACGCCCGGTTCTTACGGCTCGAGCCGCGCGCTGACGCTGATTTCGGCCTTGAAGAGCTTCGAAACGGGGCAGCCGGTTTCGGCCGCCTTCACCGCGGCGTCGAATTTCGCTTTGTCGGCGCCGGGAACACGCGCGACCAGATCGAGATGACTTTTCGTGATGGCGAAACCGTCCGGGAGTTTGTCGAGCGAAATGGTGGCGGTGGTTTCGAGCTTGGTCGCCGTCATGCCGGCGTTGCCGAGTTGCGCGGAAAGCGCCATCGTGAAGCAGCCGGCGTGCGCCGCAGCGAGCAGCTCTTCAGGGTTGGTGCCGACTCCATTTTCAAACCGCGTGCTGAAGGAATATTGCGTCTGCTTGAGCACACCGCTATCCGTCGAAATGGTGCCCTTGCCGTCTTTCAAGCCACCTTGCCACACTGCCGATGCTTTGCGCTGCATAACTTCGCTCCTTTTGCGCTTTTCGCAGTATTCATCTCAAGAGAATTCGATTCCCGGGCTCGTGGGAAGGGTATATTCAGAAAATGCCGTTGTCGAGACTCGTTTGCGTGCGCTCATGACCAGTGTTCTGGAGCAAACCGCGCACCGCCCCTGGCCGCTGCCCGTGGGCCCGTGGGTCATGGCCCAGCGCTGGCACGATCTGCTCTTCGCGCATTGGCCCGTCCCTGCCGCAGAACTGCAGCACCTCATTCCTACTCCACTGACGATAGATCCGTTTAACGGTCAAGCATGGCTGGCGGTTGTCCCCTTTCGCATGTCACGTGTCCGGTTACGTGGGACGCCGGCCGTACCGTGGCTGTCGGCTTTTCCTGAACTAAATGTTCGCACCTATGTGAAGTGTGAGGGCAGACCCGGCGTGTGGTTCTTCAGCCTGGACGCAGGTAACCCGCTTGCCGTCGCCATCGCGCGAGCGTGGTTTCACCTGCCGTACTTCCGCGCGCGGATGCGCTGTTCGAATCGAGATGGCTGGATCGAGTACGCCAGTCAGCGGGCCCGCACCAGCGAAGTCGCTGCGGCACTCCAGGGGCGTTATCGTCCTGTTGGCCCGGCGATTTTCCCCGGACCTGGTACGCTCGAATATTTCCTGACGGAACGCTACTGCCTCTACACGCTCGACAGCAAGCGCCAGCTCATTCGCGGCGAGATTCATCATCGGCCCTGGCCGTTACAGACGGCCGAAGCCCAGTTTGTGCGAAATACGATGGCGGAAGCGGCTGGGGTTCTGCTCCCCGCCGGCAAGCCGCTGCTGCATTTCGCGAAAAGGCAAGACGTCATCGTGTGGCGGCCCGAGCGCCTGCTCTGATTTCCAGCGGTGCATTGTCACCTTTATGAAAAATGAAGAACGCGGCGACAACCATGGACTGGTTGCAAGTCACGCCCCGGCACTCGAAACAGTTTCGTCAGACGTTTAGGGTCAGAGAGACGAGGTCGGGCCGCGTGGGTGGAGGAAGCGGCGGCAGCTTCGAGCGGTCCACCGGGTGATAGAGCGTGTCGCGCTCGACAGGGACGCGGCCGGCGGCGCGGATGAGCCGTTCTAGTTCGCTGCGCGGCGTGAACTCCGAGGTTTTTGCGCCTGCGTCGTGATAAATCTTTTCTTCGACAACTGTGCCGTCGAGGTCGTTGGCTCCAAAACGCTGCGCAATCTGCGCGATGCTTGGCGAGAGCATGATCCAGTACGCTTTGATGTGCTCGAAATTGTCGAGCAGCAATCGCGAGACGGCGATGTTGCGCAGGTCGGCGTACCCGGTCGGCTTCGGGATGTGCGACAGCGCGGTGTTGTCCGGGTGAAACGCCAGCGGAATGAACGCCACGAAGCCGTGCGTCTCATCCTGTAGTTCGCGCAGCTTGACGAGGTGGTCGACGCGCTCTTCTTCCGTTTCCACGTGGCCGTAAAGCATTGTGGCGTTCGAACGCAGACCGATTTCATGCGCTTGGCGCGCGATGCTGAGCCACATCTGCCCGCTGACTTTGTGGTCGCAAATGATTTTGCGCACCCGCGGATGAAAAATTTCCGCGCCGCCCCCCGGCAGCGAATCCACCCCGGCTTCCTTCAATTTCAGCAGCGTTTCCTTGATGGTGAGCTTGGCGATGCGTGCGAAGTAGCCCACTTCCACCATGGTAAAAGCCTTCAAATGCACGCCGGGACAGCGCTGCTTGAGCCCGCGCATCATTTCTAGGAAATAATCGAATGGCAGATCCGGATGCAGCCCGCCGACAATGTGAAATTCCAGCGCGCCTTCGCGCTCGCCCTGTTCCGCGCGGGCGTAAATCTCTTCCAGCGCGAAGTTGTACGCGCCCGGCGCGTCGGGGTCGCGGCCGAAAGCGCAGAGCTTGCAGTGCGCCACGCAAATGTTGGTTGGATTGATGTGCCGGTTGACGTTGTAATAGGTGACGTTGCCGTGTTTTTTTTCGCGCACCTGATTCGCCAGCCAGCCCACGGCCAGCAGATCGGGCGAGCGATAGAGTGTGATGCCGTCCTCAAAAGAAAGCCGCTCGCCCGCAAGAACCTTGTCGGCAATCGGCTTCAACCGTTGGTCGGTGATCGTGAGTTCGCTCATTTCGAATCCGCCGTAGAATTCAAACGCGCCACACCGCCGCCGCCGCGCCCCAGAACAGCAGGAACAACATACTAATATAGCCGTTCACGGTGAAAAACGCAGCGTCCAGCTTGCTCAAATCGTCCGCTTTGAGGAGAGAATGCTCGTAGGCGAGCAGGGAAGCGACCACGGCGACGCCTGCCCACGCCGGCCATGGCAATCCAAAACTGAACGCCAGCCACGCGAGAAGCGCAATCACGCCGATGTGCATCCCTCGCGCAATCACGAGCGCATTGGCGATCCCGAATTTTTTGGGCACGGAAAAAAGCCCCGCGTGCTGATCGTAATCAACGTCCTGACACGCGTAGAGCACGTCAAATCCACCAACCCACAGCGTAACTGCGGCGCAAAGGATCAGCATGCGCCAATCGAGACCGCCGGTGATGGCGATCCATGCGGCAGCCGGTGAGATGCCCAGGGCAAATCCGAGAAAGAGATGCGACCAGTTGGTGAATCGCTTGGTGAAGGAATAGAAAAAAAGAATCGCGATCGCCAGTGGCGCAAGCTTCAGCGCAAGAGAATTGAGCTGCCACGCGGCGAGAAGAAACGCGGTGACTGCGGCGAGCGTGAAAAACCACGCAAATTGCAGCGTGAGAGCACCTGTCGCGAGCGCGCGCTGTTTTGTACGCGGATTCTCACGGTCGTAGCGCAAATCGGCGATGCGGTTCATGGTCATGGCCGCGGAGCGCGCCGCGACCATAGCCACAATAATCCAAAGAACTTGGCGGATTGAGGGCCAGCCCCTTGGAGGTTGATGCGTCGCGCGCGCAGCCAGCAGCGCGCCGGTCAGCGCGAACGGCAGCGCAAAAATGGAGTGCTCGAACTTGATCATTTCGAGCACCGTGCGTATGCGGTTCGTTTTCATCGGCAGAAACAAGAATCGAACGCAGAGTGCGCAGTGAAACCCAGCCGAAGCGGAAAAAATGCCGGCGCTGCTCTGTGAACTCTGTGATCTCTGTGTTGAAATTTTTTCATGCCTTTGCTTCCCTTGCTGACGCGCTATCCAACCAGCGGTACATTTTTTCTTGGGGAAGATTGATTTCTGCCAGCACGCGGCACACATATTGTGTGACGAGGTCGTCGATCGTTTTCGGATGGTGATAAAACGCCGGAACCGCGGGCATGATGACCGCACCGGCCTGCTGGGCACGGATCATATTCTCCAGATGAATGCGATTGAACGGCGTGTCTCGCACGCAAAGAACGAGCTTGCGATTTTCTTTGAGCATCACGTCGGCGGCGCGCGCGACCAGGTCGTCGCTGATCCCATTGGCGATTGCGCCGAGCGTGCCCATCGAACAGGGGATCACCAGCATCGCATCGACGCTGTAACTGCCGGAAGCGATGGAAGCGCCCACGTCTTTGTTCGGCAGAATTTCTGTTTTTGTCGCCGCGCGGTCCAGAATGCGTCCCGGGAGTTGTTTTAAATCACCGGCCGAAATGCCCAGCTCCTCGGCAAAAAGGCGTTGCCCGGTTTCAGTGACCACCAGGTGAATGCGCGCCACGCGCGGGTCTTCTTCCAGCAGTGCGAGAGCTTTTTGCGCGAGAATGGCCCCGCTGGCGCCGGTCACACCCACGGTGACAACCTGTTTTTGTGTGTCTGGCATATTTTCCGCGCGGATAACTTCAGTCTCGCAGCGGCATGGAGGCAAGTCAAGCGAAGGTGATCGTCCCATGCGATGATAGAATTCGCGGCGGCCGGAGAATATGAATCAGAGTGATTTATTGAAAATTCTGGAATTGGTGAAGGCGGGCGAACTCGCGCCGGCAAAGGCCATCGAGCGGCTCAAACATTTGCCGTTCGAGGATATTGGCTTTGCGAAAGTGGACCATCACCGCGCGTTGCGGCAGGGTTTTGCCGAAGTGATCCTCGGAAAGGGCAAAACGCCGCAGCAGGTCGCGGAGATTGTAAGGGCGATGCTGCGCAAGAAAGACTCACGGCACAACATTCTCGTGACGCGCGCGGACACGAAGATTTATTCGGCGGTGAAAAAGACCAACGGAAAAACCACGCGCGCGGCAAAATTTCATCCCGTTTCCGGAGTGATTACAATCGAGCGAAGCCAGGAAATTACCGGCAAGGGAACAATTCTCGTCGTTTCCGCGGGCACCAGCGACATACCGGTGGCGGAAGAGGCGCTGCTGACCGCGCGCATGATGGGGAACCGCGCCGAGCACTTGTACGACGTTGGCGTAGCCGGCATTCATCGCCTGTTGGAGCATCGTGAAAAGCTAACGCAGGCGCGCGTAATTATTTGTGTGGCGGGCATGGAAGGCGCGCTGCCGAGCGTTGTCGGCGGCCTTGTCGGTGTGCCGGTGATCGCCGTTCCCACCAGCGTCGGCTACGGCGCCAGCTTCGGCGGCATCGCCGCGCTGCTGGGTATGCTAAACAGTTGCGCGTCAAATGTGACGGTCGTGAACATCGACAACGGCTTCGGCGCTGCCTGCGTCGCCTCCTGCATCAACCGCTTGTGAACACTTCGCGCAGACTCTCTGCGAATCTCTGTGTCCTTTGCGTCTCGGCGCTGTCTTTTTCATTGGCCCAGGGCATGTTTCCGCCAACGTCAGGATTTCAACAGGACTTTCATCACGCCTGATTGTTGAGCAAAGCGAATCGCCGTTGATGCTTCCGCGAGGGGAAACCTGCGCGTGATGAGCGGGCGCGGATCGACTTTGCCGGAACGAAGCAAGGCGATCGCTTTCGCGAACGGGCCGCATCGCGAACCAATCACGTTGATTTCTTTGACGACGATGGGCCAGGTTTCCACGGGAGCAGCTCCATGAAACGTGGATTTCATAACCAGCGTGCCGCGGGGCTCAGTCATTTCTTGAGCAAGTGCCGGGCCTGTGGGCGAGCCGGTAGCCTCAACGACGAGCGGGAAATCTTCTTTGATGCGCCTCAGGTCACTCGCATCGCCGCTGACTTTTCTTGTTTGAATGCCTGCACGGTACGCGACACGTAATTTTTGTTCGTGCTTGCCGTACATGACGACACGCGGTATCGCTGTGTGCAGCACGCGCGCGATGAGTTGCGCGAGTTTGCCATCACCAAGCAAAGCGGCCGAACGGAGCTTCTTCACGTCAATCTGATCCAAGATTTCGCATGCGGCGGCGAGCGGCTCCACAAAAACTGCCTGCTCATCTGTGACGTTATCTGGAACGAGATGCAGATTTTCCAGCGGCAAAGCGAGATATTCGGCGAAGGCGCCGTCGTGCGCGACGATGCCGAGAACGGTGCGGTGCGCGCAATGCGTTTTCAAGCCGCGGCGGCAAAAATCGCACACCGGCTTGAAGCCATGCGCCGAACAAGAAATGTTAATTTCTCCGCAAACGCGCTGTCCCATCCATCTTTTTTTTGTTGCGTTCGAAACGCCGCGCACTTCCGCGACTTGGCCGACGAACTCATGTCCAGCCGTCCCGCGAAAATTGTGATACCCGCGAAGAATTTCAACGTCGGTGTTGCAGATCCCGGCGAGCCGCACGCGAATGAGCGCCCAGCCCTTTCGCAATTTCGGTAGCGGCCTTTTCTTGGCTACAAGTCTGCGGCCTTGAACGATGAAGGCGAGCATTCATCCCTTCAATCATCAGTGCAGCACGGCAGCCAGGGTCTTAATCAGCAGCGGTTCCTGTTCGGGGAAGACGGTGCGGAGGTCCAGGATGAGGCGCTCATCTTCGACTCGGGCGATGACCGCGATTCCGGCGGGGGCGCGGCGGAGGCGCTGTTCGAGCTTCGTCGCGGAATAACGCGCACTGGCGATGCGAATCACTTTGGACGGCAGGGATTGCGATGGCGTGGAGCCGCCGCCGGCCAGGGAAGTGCCGTCGGCGATTTCGATTTCCACTTCGTCGAGCGGGAGTTCGGGTCGCAGTTCGCGGATGAAATTTTCGGCGCGGCGCTTCAATCCGTGGGGAGTCATTCGAATCATCCGCATGGTCGGGACTTCGTCCCAGGCGGCGCGCAGATAAGCCCCAAGTGTCGCTTCGAGCGCCGCGATGGTGAGTTTGTCCACACGCAGCGCGCGAAACAGTGGATGCCGCCGCACGCGCGCGATGAGATCTTTTTTCCCCGCGAGGATGCCCGCTTGCGGGCCGCCGAGGAGCTTATCGCCGCTAGAGGTCACCAGGCCGACCCCGGCTTCGACGCTTTGTCGGACCGTGGGTTCGTTGATGCCGTGCTCGGAGAGATCAATGAGGCAGCCCGAGCCGAGGTCCTCGACGAGAGGCAGACCGGAGCGCTGACTTAGGGTGACGAGCTCATCGAGCGAAGGCTTGTCGGTGAAACCAGTGACTTTGAAATTGGACGGATGCACGCGAAGCAAGAGACGCGACTTTTCGTTGATCGCGTTTTCATAGTCGGCGAGACGCGTGCGATTGGTGGTGCCGACCTCGCGGAGGATCGCGCCGCTCTGTTCCATGATCTCGGGGATTCGAAAACCGTCGCCGATTTCGATGAGCTCGCCGCGCGAGACGATGACTTCGCCGCCGCGAGCAAGAGCCGCGAGGGTGACCAGGACGGCGGCGGCGCAATTGTTGACGACGATCGCGGCTTCCGCGCCCGTGAGGCGTGTCAGCAACTCGGCGGTGTGAACGTCGCGCTTGCCGCGCGTGCCGGCTTCGAGATCGTATTCCAGATTGCTGTACTGCGTGGCCGTGCGGCGAAATTCCTCAACGACCGATTCGGGAAGTGGCGCGCGCCCCAGATTCGTGTGCAGAATGACGCCGGCTGCATTGATGACCGGCTGCAGCGAATGCGCGAGGATCCGCTCCACCCATTCGGCGATCGTTGCTTCGATATCTCCCACGGAGAGGGCCGCGACGACGCTCGCTGCGAGTTCACCGGCGATGCGCCCGCGCAAGTCGGCGAGCACCGCGCGCGCAACTTCCACCACCAGACTGCGCTCCACCCGTTTCGAAAGCGCCGCCAGGCGCGGCTGGAGAAGCAATTCATCGACCGAAGGAATCTGGCGCAGGAGTTCGGCTTGCTCTGCGGAAATAGCTCGCTTGGCGCGCGCGTCCATGGCCACATTTCAGCATAGAGCGGACGGGCGAGCAATGCCCGGGGCCTGTCTCTGGGAGCAGGAAGGGGGAGAACGGCCCTGAAGGGTGCCGAATGCGCACCGGAGAAAACGTCAAAGGGTTGACGCCCTAGCTATGTACTTCTAGCATTGTAGTTCGGATTAGGATTGCGGTTCGGGGGGCTCCTCCATACATGGCGACTATCGACGAAGATCTGGCTACGGTTGAAAAAGATATCCGGCAGCTCAAGGTGGAATACGACCAGTATTTCGGCGGCGGCCGCAAGCGCCCGCCTTCGGAAATCGAATGGCGCATCGACCTGCTCCTCAAGCGTTACGCGGAGCGCGGCGGCGAGCTGAAGTCCGCGCAGCGCTTCCGCTTCAATAACCTCACGCAAACCTACGCAAAATACAAGGATATCTTCCGCAAAAAGCTGAAGCAGAAGGAAGAGGGCAGTATCCAGCGGCACTTCGGCGCGGCGGCGAGAGAGATTGAAGCTTCCCGCGCGCAAAAACAATCCGGAGAGCAGGCATCCGGGGCGGCGCCGGAGGAGTCCAAGGCATTCCGCATGACCTGTTCCGAACCAGAGCGCGAAAAGGAGAAGGTCGAGCAGCTTTATCAGGCGCTCCTGCAGGCCAAGCAGCAGGCCGGAGAAGAGACGGGAAAGCTGTCGCGCTCCAGTTTCAACGAATTTGTTCTGAAAAAAACCAAGGAGCTGCAAAAGCAGAAAAATTGCCGCGACGTCGAGTACGTCGTGGAAGTGGTCGAAGGCCAGGTCAAATTGAAGGCTCTGGTGAAAGCGTAGACCGCGTCCAGAGTTTCCCACAGACTCCGTACTTCCCCTATTCTTCCGCGACCCGTACACTGTTGTGCTTTTCCTTTTGCGGAGGAAAACATGGCGGTGGAGCGCGCGCTGATCAGCGTTTTTGACAAGACGGGAATTGTGGATTTTGCGAAGCGGCTCGCCGCGCTGAAGATCGAGATTCTCTCGACAGGCGGGACGGCAAAGGTGTTGCGCGAGGCTGGCGTCGGTGTGCGGGACGTTTCTGATTTCACCGGATGGCCGGAAATGCTGGGCGGCCGGGTGAAAACGCTGCATCCGAAAGTGCACGGGGGGCTGCTGTACCGGCGGAAGAATGCGGAGGACCAGAAGCAAGCGGCCGAACATGGAATCGCGCCGATCGATATTGTGGTGGTGAATTTGTATCCCTTTGAAGCCACGGCGGCGAAGGCCGGGCTGACGGCCGAAGAATTGATCGAGAACATCGACATCGGCGGGCCCACAATGCTGCGATCGGCAGCGAAGAATTTCGAGAGCGTGACGGTGGTGACCGACCCTTCCGACTATGAACGCGTGGCGAGGGAACTCGAGAGCACGAGCGAAACGGCCCTGGCAACGCGGCTGGAGCTGGCGCGAAAAGTGTTTGCCACAACGTCGCGGTACGACGGCATGATCACCATGGAGCTGGACAGACTTTCTGCGGAGCGAGGAAACGTCGAACTCAGGGCCAAGCCGGCGCTGCCTGAGCGGGTGCATATCGCGTTGCGGCGGCAGCAAGAGCTGCGTTACGGAGAAAATCCGCACCAGGCCGCGGCGCTGTACGTTCCGGCGGGCCGCGAGCCAGCGGGTTTGGCGGCGGCGAAGCAGCTTCAGGGCAAAGAACTTTCGTACAACAATTTCGTGGACCTGGAAGCAGCGCGGAGCCTGGCCGCAGAATTCAAAAACCCCGCAGCGGTGATCATCAAGCACAACAATCCATGTGGGACGGCAGAGCAGGCGACTCTGCTCGACGCTTATCGGAAGGCGCTGGCCTGCGATCCGGTTTCGGCGTTTGGAGGCGTGCTGGCGTTCAACCGCATCGTGGATGCGGCGACGGCGGAAGAGGTGGCGAAGCTTTTCGTGGAATGCATCGCGACGCCGGGCTTCGACGAAAAAGCCAAGACAATTTTCGCGGCGAAGAAAAATCTGCGATTGCTGGAGCTGCCCGCGGACGGACTGGAGCCGCAGCGCGAACTGCAACTGAAACGCATCCTCGGCGGGATGCTGGTGCAGCAGCCGGACCTCGGTGAAATCCATGACAACGAACTGCGCACGGTAACGAAGCGCGTGCCGACGCCGGAAGAGATGCACACGATGCGCTTCGCTTGGAAAGTGTCGAAGCACGTGAAGTCCAATGCCATTGTGTTTGCAAAAGATGGCGCGACGCTGGGCGTCGGCGCGGGGCAAATGAGCCGCGTGGATTCGGTCAAAATTGCGGTAATGAAGGCGCAGAGTTCGCTGGCTGGAAGCGTCGTCGCTTCCGATGCATTCTTCCCGTTCCCCGATGGCGTGGAAGAAGCAGCGAAGGCCGGCGCGACGGCGGTGATCCAGCCGGGCGGCTCGGTGCGGGATCCCGATGTGATCGCGGCGGCAGACCGGTTTGGATTGGCCATGGTATTTACCGGCATGCGGCACTTCCTGCACTGAGAGTCCGTGACCCGTGTTTCGTGACTCGAGGCTGGGACCGGTGCGGGAATGGGCCGCGCACAAAACAGGGGTGGACGAGTGGCGAGTGACGAGATAGGGAAGCAAGCCGTGTTGGTGCCGGATGCGCA
>WNGE01020477.1_pt1 | contig 13359 bp, 8 predicted proteins | sample 5400651 | NCBI WGS metagenome assembly WNGE01 (sample SAMN13153370, study PRJNA577476) | soil metagenome | isolation source: 60 cm soil or saprolite under grassland replicate 2 | place: USA:California | collected 2016-06-15 | reverse complement strand
TAGCCGGCGTCGAGCTCTGCGCTCACGACGTTGGTGAAGAAATAGCCGATCCGCGCGCCGCCCCCGACTTGGTTGTCGAGGTTGAAGACGTGGTCGTATCGCGTGAACGACCCGAAGGCGCCGAGCTCGAACTGATGCGCGCGCTGCGCGGCGAGGCGGGGGCTGCCGCACACGAGCGCCATTCCCACGATCGCGAGTGTTCGCACCGACCGGTCACTCCCTCCAGGGGGCTGGCCCTACGGTAATAAGTCCGCCTCCGGTTAGAAACCCCAGCGGCCGATGGTGACGGGGGTCACGCGGGGCTACGGCTGGCCGGTCTCGCCCCGCACGAACCGCAGGGCCTTGGCGAGGTTCTCGGTGAGCGCGACCAGCTCGGTGGCGCCGCGCGCCAGGCCTTCGATGGCGCGGAGCTGCTCTGCGGCGGCGGCGGCGACCGTCTCGGCCTCCTGGGTCGAGGCATCGGCGCCAGCCTTGGCCTGGTCGAGGGCGTGGCTCATGCGGCCCGCACGCTCGGTGATGCCGCGCGCGAGCTCCGCGACGCGCTTCCCCGCGCGGGCCGTGCCGGACGCCGTGTCGGTGATGCGGGTCAGGTCCTGCACCCAGTCGGTCGAGTGCTGCACCACGTCGCCGAGGTCGGCGCGGACCCGCTCGAGCAGCTGGGCGGCGCGGTCGAGCGCCCGGCGCGCGTCCTGGGCGGACTTGCCGACGTTACGCGCTTCGCGGCCGCTTTCCTCGGCGAGCTTGTGGACCTCGTCGGCGACCACGGCGAAGCCGCGTCCGTGAACGCCGGCACGCGCCGCCTCGATCGTCGCGTTCAAGGCGAGCAGATTCGTCTGGTTGGCGATGAACCCGATCGTTTCCGAGAACTTCTCGACTTGCTCGGCCACGTCTCGCAGGCGCCGGACTTCGCGCGCACTCTCTTCGGTCGTCGTGCCGAGGTCGGTCAGGCGTCGCAAGGCCGTCTGCGTCGCGAGCCGGATCTTCTCGGTTGTCTGCTCCATCTGCGCCCCGGACTCGCGGGTCTCCTCTCCCGCCGCGGCGACCTCGCCGGCTTGCTCTGTGAGCGTCGCCGAGTCGCGCGCCAGCGCGCCCACGAGGCTCGCGGCCTGGGCGGCGCCGGCGCTCGCCCGGCGCGCCGACGCGGCCACCTCTTCACTCGACGCGTGGATTTCCTCGGTCGTGGCGCCGAGCGTCTGGACGTAGGCGGTCGTGCGGTTGGACGCGCCCACGACCGGCTGGACGGATCCCTCGATCGCGAGCATCAGGGCGAGCTGCGGCGCCAGCAGCGCCAGCATGTCGCCGTCCGGCTCGCTGTACATGGTCGGATCGGAGTGGCGCACGCTCCACAGCCCCACCAGCTGGCCCGCGTGGTACAGCGGGACCAGCACCTCCGATCCGGGGTGCTCGCGGCCGGGGACCACGACTTGCTCCGCGGCCAGCGCGCGGGCGACCACGGGGCGATGCAGCCGCACCGCTTCGCCCGTCAGGCCGGCGTTCGCGTCGAAGCGGAACCGTCCGTGGTCGGTCGCCGCGGTGTCCGCGACCAGCTCCATCTCGTTGCTCGCGGCGTCGTAGCGCGCGAACCCCATGTGCTCCCACGGCACCAGACGGCGGGCCAGCTCCTGAATGCGCTGGAAGCTCCTCGCCAGGCTGATGTCGCGAGCGATCGCCTGGGACAGGTCCTGAATGAGCGCCAACTCGTCGGCGCGCACCGCCCGGCGGATCACCGGCCCGCTCGCCACCGTGGCACCGAGGAGCGCCGCGCCGATTCCGACCAGCCGGATGCCGCCCACGTTCGCGTGCATCACCGCGAGCCACCCGAGCGCCAGCCCGAACGAGCAGACGTAGACGACCGCCTCCCACCGCGCGGTGAGCCTGGCGTCCACCCAGGCGATCGCCCGCCCGAGCGCCAGCTGGAGATAGAACGTGCCGTTGACGATGCAGGGCAGCAGGACGAGCAGGGTGACGAGCGGGAGGAGATTGTCCGGTGCCAGCGCGTCGGGGCCCGTCGTCCCGCCCAGACGGGCGTACGCGAGCCCCGCCACGGCGCTGCCGGCGGTCAGGTGGGCCGCATTGTCGAGCGCCGTCGCGGCGGGCAGCCGTCGCAGCGCCAGGTCGCCGGTGATCATCGCCGCCGGTGCCACGAGCACGCCAAGCGGCCAACCACGGTCGAGGATGGCATACGCGGTGACGCCGAGGATGTAGGAGGTGAAACCCTTCCCCGGGAGGGGGATGCCGTAGCGGCGGGCCAGCGCGCCCACCACGGCGAGCACCAGGATCTCTTGTGCGAACCCCGCACCCCGCGACACTCGTCCCGTCGCGAGCACCGTCACCGCCGCGGCGATGGCACCCGCAGCAGCGAGCGCCACGAGCGCCCGTACGACGAGGGCCGGCGACGCTTTGAGACGGGAGAGGGAACTCATGAGGAGGCCCGGAGCAAGCTCGGCCCCTTGGCGCGACGTGTCAAGCGCGGCTATCGTTTACGGCATGCGCGTCACCATCGAATACTGCGTCGTCTGAAATTACGAGCCCCGAGCCGCCGGTCTGGCGGCCGAGATCCGCAAGGTCTACCCCCACGCTGACGTGAAGCTGATCCAGTCTTCGGGCGGCGTGTTCGAGGTGGAAGTCGACGGGCGCCGCATCTTCTCCAAGAAGGCCCTGGGGCGTCATGCGGAGGCGGGGGAAGTGCTGCGGTTGATGCAGCAGAAAGCGCCTCCGCCGTCGCGTTGAGATTAACGAAGCGCTCGCCGCCCTGAGGTTCAGCCTGGGCGATTGACGGACGGTCGAACAGTGTGACCGCCGTGAGTGACACTCCCCTCCCATCGCCTCTCCCGAGCCAACCGCACTAACCGCCTGCGACGCAGGAGGTTGTGCCGGCCGGTTCCGCGCTGGCACGGCCCTTCCAAAGGGCGGTCCGCCGGAGGTGACCCATGAAACCCTTGATCCTGGCAGTCGGATTGGCGCTCCTGCTGGCCGCACGGCCGGCCGGTGCGCAAACGCGCGTCGCCGTCGTCGTTGGCTTCGGCGTTCCGCAACCGTTCGTGACGGGACTGGTGGTCGTCGGCAGGCCGCGCCCGTATTACCGCGGGCCGGCGTATTTCTACCGGCGGCCGCTCCTCGTGGAGCGCGTGTACGTCGCGCGCCATCACCGCCGTCACCATTGGGGCTACTACCACCGCGGCTACGACCGCGACTACGACGGCGACGAATGACGTGCGTCGGCCGTGCCGCCGGAGTACGGCGTGCAACGGGATGTTCCGGATGTGGCGGCTGATGCCCTAGGCAGTGCCGCAGGTACGGTCGCAAAGCGGGAGGCGCGCACGCACGCCTCCCGTTTTTCTTTCCTGAGCCGGCGCTCATCTATATTGCGACCGTGCGAATTTCCCGCGATCACTTCCTCCCCCCCGATCCCAACGCCTTCCTCGCCGCCGAGCCCGCGACCGGGCGCGTCGTCGTGATCGCCCCGACGCGTGCGGCCTGCGAGACGATCGAGCTGGCGATGGGACTGGACATCGACACGCTCCTCGCGCGGGAGCACGGAGCGGACATCCGGCGCCTCGCGGCCTCGGGGCGGGGATTCGGAATCGTGGCGGGGACGGGTACCGGAAAGACGCTCGCGATCCGGCCCATCGCCGAGACCATCCTCCAGGCACCCCTCAAGGTCGGCGTCGTGAACCGCGAGCGCGAGGCGACGCCCGAGACGCCGACGTGGAACGTCGTCATCGTCACCACGGGGATCGCCCGTCGCTGGTTCGAGGACGGGCTGATCACGGAGCGCGACACGCTGGTCGTGGACGAGATCCACCAGACATCCGCCGAGCTCGAGCTGTGCCTGGCGCTGGGCAAGCGTGCGGGGTGTCGCTTCATCTGGCTGTCGGCCACCGTCGATCCGGCGTTCTACGCCCGGTACCTCGCTTCGGTGGAGGTGCTCGAGACGCGGGCGTTCGATCCGGCACGGGCGGCCGCCGTGCGGGTGGTGTCGCAACAGCCGCTCGAGTTCCTGAACGATCGATTCATGAAACGCGTCCTGCGGGAGCGCCGGGGCGTGGGCGTGTTCGTCCCCACCCGGGCCGAAGTGGAGCAGATCGCGAAGGAGCTGGGAGATCGCTGGCAGGGACTCCCGACCGCGTTCTATCACGGGGGCGAGCCGATCCGCGTCATCCGGCCATTCCTCGATGGTGACGTGCGACGGCCGTTCCTGCTGGCCATGACGGCGGCGGGACAGTCGGCGCTCAACATCCGCGGTCTCGACACCGTCGTGATCTACGACGCGCGCTACGCCAACGTCGTTGAGCGGGGCCGCAATGTGCTCACGCGCCTGTACCTGGGCGCCAACGAGATCCTCCAGATGGCGGGGCGCGTCCACGGACGCGTGGAAGGCGGTGAAGTCTACATCCTGAGCGACCGCGACCTCGCGTTCGAGAGCCTCGAGCCGACGCCTCCCGAGTTCCAGCTCGCGGGAGACGCGGAGCGCGTGGCGATCACCTGCGCGGCGCTCGGCGTGGACGCGCGCGAGCTCGACCTTCCAGTCCCGCTCGACCGCAAGGCGTACCGCGACGCCGTGGACCTGCTCATCGACCGCGGGTTGATCGAGCGCGGTCGCCTGACCCGCTACGGCCGCGAGGTGGAGGCCATGCCGGTCGAGCGCCCCTGGGGCGAGTTGCTGTGTCACGCCGACGTCGACTTGGTCCCGATGGTCGCGGTGGCCGCCAATATCGAATCGTTGCACCGCATGACCCGCGAGGAGCGGGATCTGCGCGGCCTGATCGCGGCCGGAAGCGATCATCTCACGGCGTACAACGTGTACGCCGAAGCGGTGAACAAGCACGGATACCTGGGCGAGGTGTACGGCCTGCCGCGCCACCTGTTTCGTGACAGCATCGATCGCTGGGCGGAGGACCGCGGTGTGCTCGTCAAGGCCATCGAGGACGTGGCGCTCGGGTTGGCGTCCGTGTACCGCCAGTTAGAGCTCCCGCTCCCCGAACGACTCCCCTACGCCGGTGAGAAAAGCGTCACCGCCTTTGCGGATCTCGTGGCGAAGATCATGCCGTTCGACCTCGTGATCGACGAAGCGACCGCGGACGGACGAGAAGCACGGGTCAGCCGGAGCTCCGTCTGCGGGAGCTGGGGCGCCACTGCCGGGACGCTCCGCTACTTCGCGGACCGGTTCGGCGTGCCGCGCGCCAGCATCGACGGGACGCAACTGTCCGATCGTGCGATCCACCGCAACGCCCGGCGCGGAGCGCCCACCGTGGTGTTCGAGCGGCAGCGGCGGCGCGAGGGACTGATGTTGGTGCGCACGGTGAGCTACTTCGGCTTCCTGCTCGAGCGGGAAACCGAGCCGCTTCCGACTCCGTTCCCAGCAGAGCTCGCGAGCCTCGCCCGAACGGCCCTGGCTCAGGCCCTGCTCGCCGGCGAAACGCCGCACCCGGACCAGGGCCGGTTGCGGCGTGCCTTGGAGCGGTTCGGCGCGTACTGGCGTCGCTCGGGCGGCCGACTCGCGCAAGCGGCGCCGGAGCATCTGGCCGCCCTACTGGCGCGGCAACTGGAGGACGTCGCGTCCTGGGAGGGGTTCATCAATACCCGGCTGGCGCTCGATGTCGAAGGCACGATTCCGGAGGAGCAGCTACACGCGCTCGATGCCCTGCCGGACTCGGTGCACCTGTACGGCGACCGCGTCCCGTTGGACTACGAGGTCGAGCAAGGGACGGGGGTCGTGCGGCTGCGGCTCAAGGAAGGGCAGGCCCGTCGGCTCCAGCTCCGGGACCTCCCCAGCGTCGACCGGCCCGTGCGCTTCACGGTGCTCCGGGGCAAGCGAGAGGCCGTTCGGTCGGACACCCTGGAGGACCTGCGTCGCCAGCTGAGCGGCATGTCCCGGGACGAGCGGCAGCGCTTGGCGCGGCGGGGCCGGCATGGGCGCTCAGGCGGGGGCCGGGGGGGCCGGGGGGGCGAGAGACAAGACGCCCGGTACCTCATCTCAACTCACGTTCGCCCCGCTCGGCCAGGCCGTGATGGAATCGGTCAGCGAGGGCGTAGTCGTGTTCGATCCGTACGGCAGGATGTTGTACGCGAACCAGCGGGCCCGCCGGGTCATCGACGCCCTCGGGGGCGAGGCGGGCCGAGGTGAGAGGGTGCGCGAGCGGCTCGTGGCCTTCGGCGGCCGCACCCGCGCCCTGAAACAGGGCTCGTTGGAGCTGGGCGAGGTGGTGTTCCTGCCGGACGGCGACTCCGGCCGCACGCTCGCCGAGCGGGAGCGGCAAGCCATCCTCGACACGCTCGACGTCACCCACGGCAAGCTCGCGGAAACGGCTCGTCGGCTCGGGATCAGCCGGACGACGCTGTGGCGACGCCTGCGCGCCTACGGGCTGCGGCCCAACGGACAGGGCGAGCGGGGGCCTGCGACGCGTAGTTGAAGCCCGCGGCCGCGTCCTGGCGGCCGCGTTTCGAGTCCCCTAGCTTCCCGCACGGATCCCACCGGTCGGGACGCGATGCCCGCCACGCCGTACATCATCGAAGAGTACGTCCGCTGGTCCGACGTGGACTTCGCCGGGATCATTTTTTACGGGTCGTACGTGCGGTTCTTCGAAATCGCGGAAACGGAGCTGTTCCGCGCCTGCGGGCTCCCCTACGCGCGGCTGTTCGACCGTTACGACATCTTCCTCCCCCGCAAGGCCGTTCACAGCGAGTTCCACTGGCCCGCCCGGCTGGATGATCGATTGCGCGTCGCGGCGTACGTGGGCCGGGTCGGGACGAAGTCGATGACGCTGAATTTCGACGTGCTGCGCGACGGCGCGCCGTCGCTGGGCGCCGCCGGTTGGATGGTGCTGGTGTGCGTGGACCGCAAGCGCCTGAAGCCGCAACCCCTGCCGGCGGGGTTGGTCGAAGCGCTGGCTCCCCACACCCTGCCGGTGGCCGCGGCGCGTGCGCTGCTCGGGGTCGCCTCGCCGCCCCCTGCGCCCCCTGCGCCCCCTGCGCCCCCTGCGCATCCTCCCCTGGCGTCCCCCTGAAGACGGTTGGAGTCACCGCGCTCGCGCTCGCCGGTCTCTTGGCTGCGGCCTGCGGGGACGTCGAGCCGGAGGGCCGGGTCCACGCGGTGATAAGCCGCCCCCGGGCGGATACCGTCCGGTTCACGGCGCCGGCGCGCGCGAACCGCTGCAGCGGGGGGCGCGGCTTGCTGCTCCAGGCATCGACCGGGGGCAACGGAGTGGTGGTGTGGTTGCGCACGCCCGACTCGCTCGCGGCCGGTCTCTGGCCGCTGCTGCAGCGCGGTGATACGGTGTCTCCGCGCGGCGCCACCGTCGGCGCCCGCTTCATGGTGGGTGACCTGGCGCACGGCGTGCCGTTGGACAGCGGAGCGGTCACGCTCGGCCGCACGGCGGACGCCCTCAGCGTAACGGCGAGCGGCACCGGACTGGAAGGTGCAGGTCGCGTCGGGGTCGTGGCGAGCTTCGACGGGGTGAGGGTCGGGCCGGACACGGTCCCCTGCGCGCCGCGCCCGTGACGCTCCGCATCGGCGTGATCGGCACGGGGTTCGCGCGCCGGGTGCAGCTCCCGGCACTGCGGTTGGTACCGGGGACGGTCGTGACGGCGGTGGCGAGCGGCAGCGTGGAGCGCGCCCGCGCCGTGGCCGCCGAGTTCGGCGCTGCCCACGCGTTTGGAAGCGGTGACGCGCTCGCGCAATCTCCGGACGTCGATCTCGTGATCGTGTCGTCGACGCCCGACGCCCACGCCCGCCATGCGATCGCCGCGCTCCAAGCCGGAAAGCACGTGCTGTGTGAAAAGCCGATGGCGCTCACCGCTCAGGAGGCGGAGCGGATGCTCGACGTCGCCGAGCGGAGCCCGGGCCTCGCCCGCATCGACCACGAGCTCCGCTATGAGCCGAACCGGTGCAAGGCGCGCGATCTCATCCGGGCGGGAGCGATCGGGTCGGTCCTGCACATGGAGCTCGTGCTCAAGCCGTACCTGCGCGGCGACGGCCGGCCGCAGGCGTTCGATGCTCCCTGGAGTTGGTGGTACGACGCCGCGAGGGGCGGCGGCATCCTGGGCGCCGTCGGGTCGCATCTCATCGACCTGTGCCGCTTCTGGACTGGAAAGGACATCCTGGAGGTGGCCGGTCACACGGCGACGTTCGTGCCCGAGCGGTACGACGAGCGGGGAGTGCGGCGGCCCGTCACCGCCGACGACTACGCGAGCTTCGTGCTGGGCCTGGGCGGCGGAACGATCGTCACCGTGACCCTGTCCACGGTGGCGTCTCACGGACCGGGGCACTTCGTCCAGGTGACGGGCAGCGGCGGCACGCTCGTGCTGACGGGCGAAACGCGGCTCGAGATCGGCCGCGCGGGCGCAGCGCTCGAGGACGCGAGCGTGGCCGACGATCTGTGGGAGAAGACGAGCCCCAACAACATGTGGGCCCGCTCGTTCGTGCGGCTGATGCGGGACCTGGCCGCCGAGCTCGAGGGTCGGCCCGCCGCGGGGGACCCCGCGACATTCCGCGACGGTCTCGCGGTGCAGCGCGCGATGGACGCCGTACGCGCCGGTCGGGGCGTCCGGTTAGATTGACCGCGTGGAGCAGACCTACTTCCGGCGCGGCTTCGGCCTCAAGGGCCACATCGAAGGCGCCCTCGTCGCGGACTACCACAGCCACGTCGTGGATCGCATCCGCGCGCGCGGGTACGTCCTGACGGTGGGCGAGCTGACCTTCAAGCTCGCCCGCGAATTCGGGTTCTGCTACGGCGTCGACCGCGCCGTCGAGTACGCCTACGAGACCCGCACCAAGTTTCCCGAGCGGCGCGTCTTTCTGGTGGGCGAGATCATCCACAACCCGCATGTCAACAAGAAGCTGCAGGCCATGGGCGTCGAGTGCCTGCATCGCCCGGACGCCGGCGAGTTCGACTTCAGCGCGGTTACCGCTCAGGACGTCGTGATTCTCCCGGCCTTCGGCGTCCCGGTGAACGACTTCGAGCGGTTGCGCGCGATCGGCTGCGTGCTGGTGGACACCACCTGCGGGTCGGTGCTCAACGTCTGGAAGCGGGTCGATTCCTATGCGAGGGACGGCTTCACGGCGGTCATCCACGGCAAGTATCACCATGAGGAGACGAAGGCCACGGCGAGCCAGGTGACCAAGCACGCCGGTGGGAGGTACCTCGTCATGCGCGACATGGCCGAGGCACGGGAGCTGTGCGGCTATATCGAGGGTGCGGGCGGCGGGGAGCGATTGCTGCAACTCTTCGCGGGCAAGCTTTCCCCCGGGTTCGATCCGGCGCGCGATCTCGTGCGCGTCGGCGTGGCGAACCAGACGACCATGCTGTCGGGCGAGTCGCTCGCCATCGCCGCGGAGATCCGGCGCAGCATGGCTCGGCGGTACGGCGAAGCGAATCTGCCCGAGCACTTCCGTACGTTCGACACGATCTGCTCCGCCACTCAGGACCGGCAGGACGCCGTGCTCAAGCTGATCGCGGAGCCCCTCGACCTGATGGTGGTGATCGGCGGCTACAACTCGAGCAACACGACCCATCTTCCGGAGGCGGGCACGATCCGGTTCCGGCCCGTCGGCGGCAGCGTCGAGGAGCGGCGCGAGGGTTGGTTGCCGCCCGGACGGGTCACGGTGGGGGTCACGGCGGGCGCCTCGACGCCGAACAACAAGATTGGGGAGACGGTCGAGCGGATCGCCGCGGCGCGGGGTCTCGCTCTGGAGGCACTGCTCGGCTAGGCTCCCGGCTTCGGGAAATCTTCGCCATATTTCAGCCATGTCCCTCTCGGGCTTCCATCCGGTCATCGAGCGCTGGTTCGAATCGCGGTTCCGCGAGCCCACGGAGCCGCAACGGCGCGCGTGGCCCCACATCCAGGCGGGCCGCGACGCCTTGATCGCGGCTCCGACGGGTTCGGGCAAGACGTTCGCCGCTTTTCTCTCGGGCATCGACTCGTTGCTGCGCCAAGGGCTCGATGGGACGCTCTCGGACGCGACCCAGGTGGTGTACGTCTCGCCGCTCAAGGCGCTCTCGAATGACGTGCAGAAGAACCTGGCGGAGCCGCTCGCGGAGATCCGGCGTACCTCGCTCGAGCGGCTGGAGCAGCTCACCGGCCGGCGGCTCCAGCGCGTCGGCCTGTCGGCGACGCAGAAGCCGATCGAGGACATCGGGAGGTTTCTCGTCGGGGCAGGCCGGAAGCTGCCCGAGATCATCGATTCCGGCCACACGCGCGCGCTCGACGTGGCGATCGAGATTCCCGCGTCGCCGCTCGAGGCCGTGATGGCCGCGGAAGTGTGGGACGAGATCTACGAGCGCCTGGTGCGGCTCATCACCGAGCATCGTACCACGCTGGTGTTCGTGAACACCCGGCGCCTGGCGGAGCGGCTGACGCTGCATCTGTCCGAGCGGCTCGGCGCGGACCAGGTCACCTCGCACCACGGCAGCCTGTCGAAGGAAAAGCGGCTCGATGCGGAAAGCCGGCTGAAGGACGGCAAGCTCAAGGCCCTGGTCGCAACGGCGTCGCTCGAGCTGGGAATCGACATCGGCACCGTCGACTTGGTGTGCCAGATCGGCTCGACCCGCTCCATCGCCACCCTGCTGCAGCGGGTGGGCCGCTCGGGTCATCACCTCGGCGCCGTCCCCAAGGGCCGCCTGTTTCCGCTGTCGCGCGACGAGCTGATCGAGTGTGCGGCGTTACTGCGGGCGGCGCGCGAGGGACAGCTCGACCGGCTGGTCATCCCGGAGCAGCCACTCGACATTCTGGCGCAGCAGATCGTCGCGACCGTGGCGTGCGAGGAGTGGTCCGAGGACGGCCTGTACGAGCTGGTACGCGGCGCGTACCCGTACCGCGACCTGAGCCGCAAGGACTTCGACGCCGTCGTACTGATGCTCGCCGACGGATTCACCACGCGGCGCGGCCGGCGCGGGGCGTACCTGCATTACGACGGGGTCAACCGCCGGCTGCGGGCGCGGCGAGGCGCCCGGCTCGCGGCGCTCACGTCGGGCGGGGCGATTCCCGACGTCGGCGATTACCGCGTCATCCTCGAGCCGACCGAGACCTTCGTCGGCACGCTGAACGAGGACTTCGCGATCGAGAGCATGCCCGGCGACATCTTCCAGCTGGGCAACCGGTCGTACCTGATCCAGAGGATCGAGTCGGGCCAGGTGCGCGTGGCGGACGCGCAGGGCCAGCCGCCGTCGATCCCGTTCTGGCTGGGCGAGGCGCCGGGCCGCACGGCGGAGCTGTCCCTGGAGGTCTCGCGCCTGCGGCAGGACATCGGCGCCCGGCTCGAGCCCGACCACCGCGACGCGGTCGGCTGGCTCAGCACCGAGATCCCGGGCCTCCCGGAGGCCGCCGCCCGCCAGATCGTCGAGTATCTCGAGGCGTCGCGCAGGGTCCTCGGCGTGATCCCGACGCAGGAGACGCTCGTGCTGGAGCGCTTCTTCGACGAGGCGGGTGGGATGCAGCTCGTCGTGCACGCGCCGTTCGGGAGCCGGGTGAATCGCGCCTGGGGCCTCGCCCTGCGCAAGCGGTTCTGCCGCAGCTTCAACTTCGAGCTGCAGGCGGCGGCCACCGAGGACGCGATCGTGCTGTCGCTCGGGGCCCAGCACAGCTTCCCGCTCGAGGACGTGTTCCACTACCTGAAGCCCGAGACCGCCGAGCATCTCCTCGTCCAGGCGATGCTCGACGCGCCGATGTTCGGCTCGCGCTGGCGCTGGAACGCGACGCGCGCGCTGGCCGTGCTGCGGGCGCGGGGCGGGAAGAAGGTGCCCACGCCGCTCCAGCGCATGGACGCGGAGGACCTGGTTGCGGCGGTGTTCCCCGACCAGCTCGCCTGTCCCGAAAACCTCGTGGGCGACCGGGAAATCCCCGATCACCCGCTGGTGCAGCAGACCATCGCCGACTGCCTGCTCGAGGCGATGGACTTCCCCGGCCTGAAGCACGTGCTGGAGGCGGTGGAAGCGGGGCAGTGCCGGCTCGTGGCGCGCGACACCACCGAGCCCTCACCGCTCTCGCACGAGGTGATCAACGCGAAGCCGTACGCATTCCTGGACGACGCACCGCTCGAGGAGCGACGCACCCAGGCCGTGATCACGCGCCGCGGGCTCGACGTGAAGACCGCGGAGGAGTTCGGGAAGCTCGATCAGGCGGCGATCGATCGGGTGCGCGTAGAGGCCTGGCCCGACATCGGCTCGGCCGACGAGCTGCACGATGCGTTGCTGGTGATGGGGGCAATCCCGAATGCGGAACTGGGAACGGGGAACGCGGAACAGCAGGTGTATTTCGAGGAGCTGACGACCGCTGGACGCGCTGGGACGGTCCTCCGCGACCCGCGGCTGTGCGTGGCCGCCGAGCGGCTACCGATGCTCGAGGCCGCGTTCCCGGGCGTCCGGTGCGAGCCGCCGCTCGTCGTGCCGGAACGCGACCGTGGGAAAGCCTGGACGCGCGAGGACGCGCTGCGCGAGTTGGTGCGGGGCCGTCTCGAGGCCGTGGGCCCCACCACCGCGAGTGAGCTGGCTCGCGCGTTGGGCGTGCCCGCGTCGGACGTGGAGTTCGCGCTCGGGGCCCTCGAGCACGAGGGGTTCGTCCTGCGGGGGCGGTTCACGCCGGGCGTGGCCGAGCTCGAATGGTGCGAGCGGCGGCTGCTCGCGCGAATCCACCGCTACACGCTCGACCGGCTGCGCCGGGAGATCGAGCCGGTCAGCGCCGCGGATTTCATGCGCTTCCTGCTGCGCTGGCAGCGGGCGGCGCCCGACGCCCGCGCCGAGGGGCCCGAAGGGCTCGCGGCGGTGCTCGAGTTGCTGGACGGATTCGAAGTGCCGGCGGGCGCGTGGGAGGCGGACGTGCTCCCTGCGCGGATCGCCGAGTACGATCCCTTGTGGCTCGACGGGCTGTGCCTGTCCGGGGAGATCGCGTGGGGGCGGATCAGCCCGGCCGCCGCTGGCAACGGACACAAGTCGGGCCCGATTCGCACCACGCCCATCGCGCTGTTCCGCCGGGAGCGGGGAGCGGTGTGGCGGTCTCTCGCAGGGCAGGGCGACCCGGCGAGTCTGCCGCTCACGCACGCGGCGCGCGCCGCGCTCGAGGCGCTCGATCAACGTGGCGCGTCATTCTTCGGCGATCTGGTGAACGCGACCGGGCTGCTGCGCTCCGAGGTGGAGAAGGGGCTCGGGGAGCTGGTCGCGTGGGGGCTCGTCACCTCGGACAGCTTCGCCGGGCTGCGGGCGCTGCTGGTGCCGTCCGAGCGGCGCCGGCCGGTCGGCGCATTCCGCCGGCGGGGCAAGGTGGCGCCGTTCGGCGTGGAGACGGCGGGGCGGTGGTCGCGCGTGCGCAGGGCCGCGTCGTTTCCCGAGGACCTGGTGGCGGAAGCCGTGGCGTGGCAGCTGCTGC
>WNGE01006188.1_pt1 | contig 13364 bp, 14 predicted proteins | sample 5400651 | NCBI WGS metagenome assembly WNGE01 (sample SAMN13153370, study PRJNA577476) | soil metagenome | isolation source: 60 cm soil or saprolite under grassland replicate 2 | place: USA:California | collected 2016-06-15 | reverse complement strand
GGTGAACGCATGCTGGCCGGGCACCGAGATCAGCGCCAGCGCGGACGCGTCGCGCGCTGCCGATCCGACCGTGCGCGGCGCCGCCGTGGGCCGGCCGTTGCTCGACGGGCGCGGCCGGGCGGTGAGCGCATCGGCGGCGACGGCCAGTGCCGCGGCCAGCGCGGAGTCGTCGCGGGCCCGGATCGCGACGAGCAGATCGTCCGGAGAGCCATTCGCGGGCAGCGTGAATCCCATGCCGAGCGCGAGATCGAGGTTGAGCGGCGTCCCCATCGCGACGAGCGCCGCCTCGACGCCGTCGCCCGCGCTGACCCGGCGGCTGACCTGCATGAGCGTCACCGAGTCGGCGTACCCCCCAGCGCGCGCCTCGACGTGTTCGATCATGCGGCGGCGGCCCGTGACGCGCTCGCGGCACGTGCCGCGGCGAGCACGCCTGCGGCAAGCGCGGCACCGGAGGTGTGGCCTACCCGCAGCAGGCCGGCGAGCGCGGCGTCGGTGCCGATGCCGTCATCGAGCGCGAGCAGCAAGCGGCAGACCTGGGGGATCGCCTCACCGGCCGCGGCATGCCTGAGCAGCGCGGCCGACAGCGTCGTGGTCCGGCGCGGGGCCTCGGCGCACACGAACGTCCGCAGCTCGTCGACCGAAAGACCGTAGGCCGCGGCGCCGGCGAGGTAACCGGCCAGCACGTCGTCGCCGGACGGGGTGAGCCCGCTGCCGAGGCCGAGCAGGCGCGCGGGGTCCGCGACGTCGACGTCGACGTCGATATCGCTGTCGACCCGCCGAGGCGCCGGCAGCCGGGGAACGGACACGAAAACGAGCCGGCCGACCGTGATCTCGATCGTACCGATCCGCAGCGCGCCGCCGCCGACGCGCACCGGACCGGTCAGCCGATCGAGCGGGAACTCCCGGCTGGACGACGGTAACTGCACGCCGCACGGCACGCGGACCGCGTCGCGGGTGAGCAACGCGATCACGCCGAAGGCGGCCGGGACGTGGATGTAGATCGCGGTGGGGAAGCTGCCGAGCACCGTGCCGGGCAGATCCGGCCCGGCGATCACGCGGCTCTGACGGGTCGGCGCGGAGGCTCGGAGCGCGGCGCGGGACATCATCGTCGCCGTCGCCATTCCGATCCTCCGGCCGTCCCTTCCCCCCGGCGGCCGGCGATCATCGATCGCGGCCCGGTGGCCGACGCTACCTATCGCGCGTAGCGTCTGCCGATGGTCACAGTTGCCAACGATCGGGCCGACCACATGCGTGATTTGCCAGCCGATCCCGGGCGGTACGGAATGCCCGTCCGGTCGCTGCTCGGCATCTCCAGCCTGCGCGGTGCGAGCGTGCTCGCCGGTGCGGCGGGGCTGGACCGTGAGGTCCGGCGGGTCAACGTCATGGAGGTGCCCGACATCCTGCCGTGGGTCAAGCCGCACGAGCTGCTGCTGACCACCGGATTCCCGCTCCGCGCCGCCAGTTCCGCGGGCGGCGCACTGAACCCCGGCGCGTTCTGCCGCCTGGTCACCGACCTGGACGGCCGCGGCCTGAGCGCGATCGCGATCAAGCTCGGCCGCTACCTCGACGAGCTGCCGCCGGCTGTGCTCGACGTGGCCGACAAGATCGGCATGCCGGTGCTGCGGGTGCCCGACGGCGTCGCGTTCGACGACGTGATCACCGACGTGTTCACCGAGCTCGTCGACCGGCAGAGCGGCGCGATGGCCCGGGCCGACGATCTGCACCGAGCGCTCGCGGCGATCGTGCTCGAGGGCGGCGACCTGCCGCAGATCGCCGACGAGGTGGCCCGCCTGCTCGACGCCGCGGTGCTCATCTGCACCCCGGACGGACGCGTCCGGGCCGAGGGCGGAACGCCGCGCACGCGCCAGGCCCTGCGCGAGCTGCCGCTGTTCCACGACACGGGCCGCTTCCTGGTCGAGCAGCTGCGGCCCGGCGTCCAGGCACCCCCAGGCGTGCGTACCGGCGAGCTCGCGCTGGTGTCGATCGTGGCCGGGGGCACCGACCATGGCCGGATTGCCGCGTACCGCCCCGGCGGCCCGCTGCCGCCGCCGGGCGTGCAGGCACTCGAGCGCGCCGCCACCGTCGCCGCGCTGGCGATCACCAAGCAGCTCGCGGTGTCTGCCGTCGAGGACAAGTACCGCGGCGACTACCTGCGCGACGTCCTCACCGGCGACGCCGGCGACGCCGAGGCAGTCGTCGCGCACTGCACGTCGCTCGGCTGGGACGTCGGACGGCCGATGGTCGTGGTGGTCGCCGAGCTCGACCCCGGTGACATCCACTGCCCGGCGGCGCCGGCGCCGATCTCGCCGCGCTCGCCGCAAGAGCGCTTCACCGCCGCCTGGCAGCAGGTCGTCCGCTCCCGCGACAAGGCCGCGCCCGTCGTGGGGTTCAGCTCGGAAGTCGTCGCGCTGCTGCCGGTCGACGTGACCGATGACGGCGCCGACCCGAAGGACGCCGTGAACCGGACGGTCGACGCGGTCGTCGCGTCGGTGGCCGGTGACCGCGGCGGCGGGCGCCGCTCGTTCTGCGCGGGCGTGAGCCGGCTGGTGGTCAACCCGTCCGGGATCGCGCAGGCCTACACCGAGGCGCGCAAGGCGGTCGCGGTCGGCCGCCGGGTGCGCGGACGGGGGAGCGTCTCGCACTTCGACTCGCTCGGCGTGCACCGGCTGCTCTCGCTCGTACCGGACGCATCCGAGCTCCGCTCGTTCGCGACGGAGGTGCTGGGCGATCTGGCCCGCGACACCGCCGAGGCCACCGACCTGCGACACACCCTGCAGACGCTCCTCGACACGAACCTCAACGTCGCCGAGACCGCGCGCGTGCTGCACTTCCACTACAACACGCTGCGCTACCGCATCGGCAAGCTCGAGCGCATCGTCGGCCCGTTCACCACCGATCCTCACCTGCGCCTGGACGTCGCCCTGGCCCTGCAAGTGATCGAGATGCGCGGCATCTGACGCATCGGGTGCGTCCGCTTCGTCAACACTGCACCATGTGGGCGAACCGTCGCGCTCACTAGCGTCCGGTCACCGCGGATCCCCAGGAGGCCACGATGGCGGCATTCGGCTGGAACCTCGTCTACGGCGGCAAGACGCCACCACCCGGCGAGGTGGTGCGGCCCGGTGAGCGGCTGTCCTGGCCGCGTACGGTCGGGCTCGGCGCGCAGCACGTGGTCGCCATGTTCGGGGCCACGTTCGTCTTCCCACTCGTCATGGGCCTGAACCCGAACCTCGCGGTGATGATGTCGGGCGTCGCGACGATCCTGTTCCTGCTGATCGTCAACGGGAAGATTCCGTCCTACCTCGGCACGTCGGCGTCGTTCGTGGCCGGGTCGCGGCGATCCGGGCGCAGGGTGGCGACTCCAAGGAGGTCACCGGCTCGATCCTGATCGCCGGCCTGGTGCTCGCGGCGGTCGGCGTCTTCATCCATGTCACCGGCGGGCAGATCGTGCAGAAGGTGCTGCCGCCCGCTGTGACCGGCGCGGTCGTGATGCTGATCGGCTTCAACCTCGCCCCGGTGGCGGCGAGCATCTACTGGCCGCAGGACCAGTGGGTGGCACTGCTCACCACCGCGTTCGTCATCGCCGCGGCCGTGCTGTTCCCGGGCTTCTGGTCGCGCATCGCGATCTTCCTCGGACTGCTCTTCGGCTACGTGGTGTCGTGGTTGTTCGACCACATCTTCGGCAAGATCAACTCAGTGCTCGGCGGCGCGACCCAGGCGACCGACCACCACCGCGTCGACTGGAGCGCCGTCGGCGCCGACTGGCTCGGCTTCCCGGCTCACACGAAATTCCTGGCCGACGGCAAGGAAGCGGTGGGCTGGCACCTGCCGAACTTCCACTGGACGTTCATCCTGCTGATCCTGCCGAGCGTGATCGCGTTGCTCGCCGAGAACGCAGGGCACGTCAAGGCCGTCGGTGAGATGACCGGCGACGACCTCGACCCGTACCTCGGGCGGGCGTTCGTCGGCGACGGGGTCGGCACGGCCGTCGCCTCGTTCGTCGGCGGCTCGCCGACGACGACGTACGCCGAGAACATCGGCGTCATGGCGGCCACCCGGATCTACTCGACGGCCGCGTACTACGTCGCGGCGATCGTCGCGCTCCTGCTCGGCTTCTGCCCGAAGTTCGGCGCGGTCATCAGCGCGACGCCCGGCGGCGTGCTCGGCGGCATCACGCTCGTGCTGTACGGGATGATCGGGCTGCTCGGCGCGAAGATCTGGATCGAGAACGGCGTCGACTTCGCGAACCCGGTGAACCTCGTCCCGCTGGCCGCCGGGCTGATCGCCGGCATCGGCAACGTGACCTTGAAGTTCACCGATGACTTCTCGATCACCGGCATCGCGCTCGGCACGATCATCGCGCTCGTCGGCTACCACGTCGTGCGGTGGCTGGCGCCGCCACACCTGCGCGAGGAGCCGCAGGCGGCGGGCCGCGCATATGAGGGCGGCGCGATGATCTCGACCGGAAAGGTCGAGACGCCCGAAGGGGAGATATCGCCGTTCCACGTCGACGAGGGCGGGCCTCGTAGAGAATGACCCGGTGAAGCCTTCGGCCTTCGACTACTCGCGACCCGAGTCGCTCGACGAGACGCTCGACGTGCTCGCCGGGCTGGGTGAGGACGGCAAGGTGCTGGCGGGTGGGCAGAGCCTCGTCCCGCTGCTGTCTATGCGCCTCGCCGCTCCGCACCATCTGGTGGACATCAACCGGGTGAGCTCGCTGTCCTACGTACGGTCGGGCGCGGACGGCGTGCGGGTCGGCGCGTTGACCAGGCATGCCGAACTGGAACACGACGATTCGGCCGCGCAGGTGCAACCGCTGCTGCGGCGGGCGCTGCGGCTGGTGGCGCATCCGACGATCCGCAACCGCGGCACGACCGTGGGCAGCCTGGTGCACGCCGATCCCGCGGCCGAGATGCCGGCGGTGCTCGCGCTGCTCGGCGGTTCCGTGCGAGTGGCGCGGTCGGGCGGGGAGCGGACCGTCGCGGCGGCGGACTTCTTCCTCGGGCCGCTCGAGTCGGCCGTCGAGGCGGGCGAGCTGGCCGTCGAGGCGTTCTTCCCTTCCTTGCCGGCACGATCGGCAGCGTCGTTCGTCGAGGTCGCGCGGCGGCACGGCGACTACGCGGTATGCGGCGTCTGCGCCGTCGTCTCGCTGGACGACGACCTGCGCATCGCGTCGGTCCGGGCGGCGTACGTGTCGGTCGCGCCCACGCCGCTCGTGGTCGACCTGACCTCGGCGCTGCTCGGCACGACGTTCGACGCGTCCCTCGACGATGTACGCGACCTGGCTGTGCAGTCGGTGGACCCCGAGGCCGACATCCACGCGAGCGCCGAGTACCGGCGCCACCTTGCCGGCGCGCTCACCGTCCGGGTGGTGCGGGCGGCCGCGGTCGAGGCGGCGGCGTGAGCGCCGAGCCGCTGCACGACGTCGGCCTGGTCGTCAACGGTGCGGCGCATTCCGTGCGCGTGCCCGCGCGGCGCCTGCTCTCGGACTGCCTGCGACACGACATGCGGCTCACCGGCACGCACGTCGGCTGCGAGCATGGCGTCTGCGGTGCGTGCACGGTGCTGCTCGACGGTGAGCCGGTTCGGTCGTGCCTGCTGCTTGCGGTCAGCGTCGACGGCCACGAGATCACGACTGTCGAGGGGCTGGCGTCCGGGGACGAGCTGTCCCCGGTGCAGCAGGCGTTCGAGGACTGCCACGGGCTGCAGTGCGGCTTCTGCACGCCGGGTTTCCTGACCACGATCACCGCCGGCCTGCGCGCCACGCCCGACCCGACCGAGGACGACGCCCGCGAGATGATCGCCGGCAACCTGTGCCGGTGCACCGGCTATCAGAACATCGTGGCCGCCGTCCTGCGCGCCGCGGAGCTGAGCCGACGATGACCAAGCTTCCCGCCTCGACCCTCCACTCCGCTCCTCGCTGTGTTCCTCGCTCGCTGGCGCTCGCTGCGGTACTCGCTGCGATGCTCGTGAAGGATCTCGGCTCATGACCAAGATGTTCGGCGAGCCCATTCGCCGCGTCGAGGACCGCCGCCTCGTTATGGGCGCGGGCGCATTCCTCGACGACCTGGGCCACGACGCGCTGGCCGCCGCCCTCGTGCGCTCGCCGCATGCGCACGCGCGGATCGTCGATATCGACGTCACGGCTGCCCTGGAGGTCGACGGGCTGGTCGCGATCTACACCTACGAGGACCTGAGCGGCCCGCTGGCCGACCCGCTTCCACTGCTGATCCCGCATCCGGCGCTCACCCACGGCCGCACCGCCTACGCGCTGGCTCGCGACGAGGTCAACCACGTCGGCGAGCCGATCGCGATGGTCGTCGCCCGTGACCGCTACGTCGCCGAGGACGCCGCCGAGCGGATCGCCGTGACCTACGAACCGCTGCCCGCCGTGGTGGGCATCGACGCGGCCCGAGCCGCGGCGAGCCTCGTCCATGACGACGTACCAGGCAACGTCGGCGCTCGCATGATGCAGGAGTACGGCGACACCGAGACAGCCATCGCCGGCGCGCCGCATCGGCTCACGCTCGACCTGACCGTTGAGCGCTCGGCGTCCACCCCGCTGGAGACGCGAGGCGTCCTGGCCCGGTGGGACACCGAGTCGCAGCGGCTGCGCCTGTGGACCTCGACGCAGACCTCGACCGGCGTGCGCGCTGCCGTCGCCGCGAAGCTGGGCTTGGACCTCACGAACGTCGAGGTCATCACCCCGGACGTCGGCGGCGGCTTCGGCGTCAAGATCATGCATCCCTGGCCGGAGGAGGTGCTCGTGCCCATGGCGGCGCGCGCCCTCGGGCAGCCGGTCAAGTTCACCGAGGACCGCCGCGAGCACTTCATCGCGGCCGCGCACGAGCGCGCCCAGCAGCATCACGTCGAGGTCGGGTTCGACGACGAGGGGCGGCTGCTCGGGCTGCACGTGACGTTCTGGCACGACCACGGCGCCTACACGCCGTACGGCCTGATCGTGCCGATCGTGACGTCGACCCAGCTGCTCGGCCCGTACAAGCCGGGCGCGTACCGGGTCGAGTTCGAGAGCCTGTACACGAACACGGTGATCGTGACGCCGTACCGGGGCGCCGGCCGGCCGCAGGGCGCGTTCGTCATGGAGCGCACGCTGGACGCCGTCGCCCGCGAGCTGGGCCTCGACCGCGCTGCCGTGCGCGAGGCCAACTTCATCCAGCCTGACGAGATGCCCTACGACTTCGGCCTGACCTTCCAGGACGGCCGCCCGCTGATCTACGACTCGGGCGACTTCCCGGCGTCGATGGAGAAGCTGAAGAAGCTCGTCGGCTGGGACTCGTTCGAGGCGTTCCGGGCGGCGGCCCGGGCCGAGGGGCGCCGGGTCGGGATCGGCCTGGCCTGCTACGTCGAGGGCACCGGCGTCGGCCCGTACGAGGGCGGCCACGTGCTGATCGAGACGTCCGGCAAGGTCAAGGTCGCCACCGGGCTGACCACCCAGGGTCAGGGGCACCAGACCGTGTTCGCGCAGATCGTCGCCGACGAGCTGGGCGTCCGCATGGAAGACGTCGAGGTGGTCACCGGCGACACGCGCAGATTCCCTTATGCGGTAGGCACGTTCGCCTCGCGCGCCGCGGTGATGAGTGGCTCGGCGATCGCGCTCGCTGCCCGGGCGGCGCGCGAGAAGGTGCTGCGGGTTGCCGCCGAGGCGCTGGAGGCAGACCCGAAGGATCTGGAGATCGTCGAAGGCATCGTCCGGGTTCGCGGCAATCCGGGTGCTGAGATCGCGCTCGGCACCGTGGCAGTGCTGTCGAACCCGCTGCGGTACGCGTTCGACGAGGCGTCCAAGGCGGCCACCCAATTCGCGGTGGGCGACCCGGGCAAGCCGCCCGTCGCCGAGGACGACGAGCCCGGCATCGAGGGACGCGACTACTACTCACCGCCGCACGCGACCTTCGCCAACGGCATGCACGCGGTGATCGTCGAGACCGATCCGGACACGGCGGAGATCACGATCCTGAAGTACTGCGTGGTGCACGACTGCGGCAACCTGATCAACCCGCGCATCGTCGAGGGGCAGATCCACGGCGGCGTCGCACAGGGGGTCGGCGGGGCGCTGTACGAGCGGATGGCCTACGACGAGCACGGCCAGCTGCAGAACGCCTCGTTCATGGACTTCCTGATGCCGTACGTGACCGAGGTGCCGCGCGGGATCGAGATCGACCATCTCCAGACACCCTCGCCGCTGAACCCGCTCGGCATCAAGGGAGCCGGGGAGGCCGGGGTCATCCCGTCCGCGGCGGTGTTCGCCTCGGCGATCGAGGACGCCGAGGGCTTCCCGATCACGGCCATGCCCATCTCGCCGAGCGACCTGTTCGCCCTTCGCCAGCAGCACGCTTTTGGCCGCCCAGCGTCAAATAGACACCTGGACGGCCAAAACCAGGAAGGTAGCCGATGAGGATCAGTGACGAGGTCACGTTGCACGCGCCGCTCGACCGCGTGTGGCGGGCGCTGAACGATCCCGCCGTACTCGTCCGGACGCTCCCGGGCTGCGAGCGGCTGGAGGCGACCGGCCCGGACTCGTACAAGATGATCGTCACCGCGGGCGTCGCCTCGATCCGGGGCACCTACGCGGGCGAGGTGAAGCTGCACGACCAGCAGCCGCCCAACTCGTTCGTCATGACGGCGTCCGGCGCCGGCGGGCCGGGCACCGTGAGCACCGAGGTCCAGGTGCGGCTCGTCGAGGTCGACGGCGCGACCCGGCTCAGCTACGACGCGGAGGCCGTCGTCGGGGGCATGATCGGCGGTGTCGGGCAGCGGATGCTCGCCGGCGTCGGCAAGAAGATGGCCGGTGAGTTCTTCGCAGCTGTCGACGACGTTTTGAACGGCCGAGCCGAGGCACCGGTCGCCGTGGCACCCGAATCCGGCGTATTCGTCGCGCCGGGCGGCCGCCCGCGCCCTGCCGCCGGGCAGGGTTTCGCGGCCGGTGCGATCTTCGGCGCAGCGATCGCGCTCGCCGGTGTGGCCCTGGGTTGGCGCCTCGCGCGGCGTCCGCGCTGAGCTGCCTGGCGTGGTGTCCAGCACTCCCTTACCTTGAGTGCATGCGCGAATTCACTGCGGCGACGATCCAGGTGGCACCGAACCCGGCGCCGCTGACGCGCGAAACGATCTCCGGCAACTGTGCTGCGGCCGCCGACTGGGTGCGGAGGTGCGCCGAGAAGACCGGCGCCGAACTGCTCGTGCTGCCGGAGACCGCGTCGACCGGGTTCACAACCGGCCTCGGCCCGGACGAGCTCTGGGACCTCGTCGCCACGGTGCCTGGTCCGCTGACCGAGCCGCTGCAGGAGGTTGCCCGGGCAACCAGCACGTACGTCGTGTGGGGAACCTACGAGCGCGGCGAGCCCCGCAGCACCCTGTACAACTCGGCGGTGCTGATCGGGCGCGACGGCGAGATCATGGGCGTCTACCGCAAGACGCATCCGTTCTATGCCGAGCACGTCGACAAGGGCGGTTGGGTGACTCCGGGCGACGACGTCTGCGTCGTCGACACCGACCTCGGCCGCCTCGGTATGGCGATCTGCTTCGACGGCGACTTCCCCGAGCTCTGGCGCATCCAGGCGGTGCTCGGTGCCGAGGTCATTGCGCGACCGTCCGCGCTGCTGCGGTCGGCCGACATCGCCGAGATGACCAGCCGGGCCCGCGCGTATGACAACCACGTGTACGTCGCCGCCGCGAACGCCACCGGCACCGACCCGGGCGGCGCACACTATTTCGGCAACAGCCACATCGTGACCCCCACGTCGCACACGGTCGCGCGGGCGACGAGCCACGAGTGCTGGCTGACCGCCCGTCTCGACCCCGCCGAGGCGATGGACAGCATGACGCCAGGCAGCAGCGTTCCGCAGGGTTTCGACCATCTCGCCGAGCGCAACCTGGCCTTGGTGAAGCGGTACGCCGACGTGTTCCAGCAGCCCGCCAGCACGAACTTCCCGTACCGGCGCGACTAGGGCAGGCAAGCCGCGCGCCGTGATCGATCGCGCCGATCTGGTAATCCGCAATGCCCTACTGCGCGGGCGGGACGGGCAGGTGTCCGTCGTGGTCGACGCCGGGCGGATCGCCGCGCTGTCCGATACGCCGGTGGCAGACGCGGATCCGCCCACGGCGGAATGAGTCAGCCGAGATCGACGACCGCAATGACGGGACCGCCGCCGGACGGGCCCTGGTGGACGGCAGCGACGGACACGAAGATCGCCGGGTCGCCGGTCACCGCCGCGGCGACGCCGCCGACCGCGGCCTTGATGGCCCGGTGCCAATGCACGTCGGAGTCGTCCAGCATGATGTTGCGGCGGCCACGGACCTGACCGCTCGGGTCCGCCTCGCACTTGAGGAACACGTTGACCAGGCGGCCCTTCAGGTACCGCGGATGCACGCTGTCCTCCGGCAGGTCAGTCAGGCCGGCGTTGCGGATGGCCTTCCAGACGCCTTCGAAGTCGAGCGCGTCGCGCATGACGTCGTGCCCTACGCGGTAACGCCCGCCGATGCCGCGCACGTTGCCGACCAGCACGATCTGCGCCTGGTCCAGCTCGACGCCCGAGGAGCAGGACGCCACCGACGAGTACAGCGACAGGTCGTGCATGATCTGCTCGTCGGTCGGCATCTCGATCTCGCCGAGCGCCACCGCGATGCCGAGCGCGGCCGTGCCGTTCGACACGTCCATCGAGTAGCCGGTCTCCTCGGTGAAGACCGTCTTGCCGCGCGCCTTGGCGTCGTTGATCGTGTCGAGCACCAGCAGCGGCGTCTTGGTCTGCACGTAGTGCACGTCCGCCGGGTCGGTGATGCCGGCGATCTCCATCGCCGTGCGGACGCCGGCGGCGACCTTCTCGACCATCGCGACGCGGCCGATGTCCTCGGGCAGGATCTTGTCGCTCATCGCGATGCCCACAGACACGCGCGGCTCGTCGGTGACGGGCGCCTGGTCCGCCGGGACCCTGGCGAAGATCGTGGCGTGCGGGCTGAGGATGCCGTCCGTGCCGCCGGACCAGGCGAGCGGTATCTGGCTGACCTCGTCCCAGCTGCGGGTCCCCTTGGTGACGAGCACATCGCGGAACGCGCGGTCGGCGAGGATGCGGGTGTAGTCGTTCACCCCGCCGTTGCCCTCGGTCTTGCCGACGATCGCGACCACGTCGTCTGCTCGGAACACGCCCTTGTCGATGAGCTCCTCGAGCCCCGCCGCATCCGTCACCTTGCTGATGGGTACTTTCCGGACCTCAATGGGTTGCATGTCGTTCCTCCTTGTTGGGTCAGATCCGTGCGGACGGTCAGACCGCGGCCTCTTGCGGGATGTGCAGCTCGTCGTTGGCCTTGACCAGCTCGTCCGGCACGTCGAACACGAGGTCGGCGCCGACCATCTGGCGCAGGTAGTCCGTCACAGTCGAGCCCCAGTACTTCTTCGTGACGTAGTAGACGCGGGCTCCGCCCAGCTCGTGGTGGACGTCCGGCCACGGGTATGACGGCTGGGCCGTGCCCAGGCCCCACCGGTGCCAGCCGTTGTAGCTCTCGTAGGTCGCCCAGAACTCCTTGCTGCCGAGGATCTCGAACGCGTAGTACGCCTTGACGTAGTACATGATCGCGCCGATCCGGGCGCCACGGGCGAGTGCCATCGTGTGCAGGCTGATGTTGACGTCCTCGTTCATCAGCCGGCCGTTCGCGAAGCCCACCCATTCCGCGTCGATGAGACCGCCAGCCGGCGAGCTCGGCATTGATGCGCGCCCCGACCACGTCGTAGAAGTCGTGGTCCTCCTCCATGACGCGCTTCATGTAGCTCATCATGGCCGGGCCTCGGCAAGGGTGGCCGCGCGGACGTACATCGTCCGCCCGTCCTTGAGCCCAATACTCGCGCCGGGCCAGGCCTGCACGCCCATTGGTGGGGCCTGCAGCAGCGGCTCGATCTCGCGCACGTCGAGCGTTATGTAGTCTTGCGAAACCTTGGTCGGTGATTCGAGCAGCATGGCTGAATCCCTCGTTCACCGACAACAAGATCCCCACCGCGAAGGACATCCCCGAGGTGATCGAGAGCCTGGCAGTGGAGACGCCTCAGCTGGACGGGCCGTACGGTGCCCGGGGCGTCGGCGAGCACCCGATGATCTCCGTTGCACCGGCGATCGGTAACGCCATCTGCCAGGCGACAGGCGTCGAGTTGCTGCACATGCCCATCCGGGCTGAGGACGTGTGGCGTGCCCTGAGCGAGAAGGAGCCGATCGACAACTGGATCACGAAGTCGCCGGCCGGGCACTGCCGGACGCGCCGGCTGCCCGGAGACCATCCGGTCGACGTCGTCGGCTGATGGTCAGCGTCCGAGAGCCGCGCGAGGACGAGCGCGAGCGGATCATCGCGATCCTCGTCGAGCGCTGGGGCGCGCCGATCGTGGTCTCGCGCGGCGTGCGTCACGACATGCGCGAGCTGCCTACCCTCGTCGCTGATGAGGACGGCGAGATCGCCGGCGTGCTGACCTACAACCCCGGTGAACGCGATGCCGAGGTGGTGTCGATCGATGCGCTACGGCAGAACCGCGGCATCGGTACGGCGCTGCTCGACGCGGTCGTCGACGTGGCACTCGCCAGCGGCTGGCGGCGGTTGTGGCTCATCACGACCAACGACAACACGACGGCGCTCCGGTTCTGCCAGCGCCGCGGCTGGGATCTCGTCGCCGTGCACCGTGATGCCGTCGACGAGTCGCGCCGGCTCAAGCCGGAGATCCCGCAGACCGGCGACGACGACATCCCGATCAAGCACGAGCTCGAATTAGAACTCGTGCTGTAGCGAGGCGGTCAGCGCCCGGCTGCCCGCCGCGGTGAGCCGGACGGCCCGGCCCGAGCCGATGCGCTCGATCCAGCGGGTGGCGAAGAAGCGTTCGCACATCGCCGCGGCGGCGGCACCGGCGAGGTGTGGACGCCGCTCCGTCCAGTCCAGGCAGGGCCGGGCGAACGGGCGCCGAAGGGCCCGCGCGACGTCCAGGTCGACGCCCACGTCGGCCAGCCACTCCAGCCCGGTGGGCGTCACCAGCCAGCCGTCGTCGCGGCGCAGCAGCCCGCGTCCGGTCATCGCGTCCGCGAGGCCGACGCCGAGCGTGCCGGCCAGGTGGTCGTAGCAGGTCCGCGCCCGGGTCATGGCGGCCCCGGCCGAGGCCGCGCGCAGCGACCGTGGCGCGGCCGGCTGCGCAGGCGCGTGCGCCGAGATGTACTCGATGAGTTCCGCGACCTGCGCGTCGGCGACGCGCACGTAGCGGTGCCTGCCCTGGTGCTCGTGCACGAGGAGCCCAGCCGCCACCAGCCGGTCGAGGTGCTCGCTGGCCGTCGATCGCGCGACGCCCGCATGGCGGGCGAGCTCGCCGCTCGTCCAGGCACGCCCGT
>WNGE01006800.1_pt1 | contig 13365 bp, 15 predicted proteins | sample 5400651 | NCBI WGS metagenome assembly WNGE01 (sample SAMN13153370, study PRJNA577476) | soil metagenome | isolation source: 60 cm soil or saprolite under grassland replicate 2 | place: USA:California | collected 2016-06-15 | reverse complement strand
ACCGAGAAAGGCAGCCCCATGCGCCCATACACTGAGGCACCCCCACAGGACCCGTCGACCGACGGTGACCGGCCACCGCCGCAACGGGTGTTCGGCCACGCCGAGCCCGACCGGCGCGACGACCAGAACCACGTCGGGGACATCGTCGAAGGCCGAACCGCGGACCCGGCACAGCCCCAGGCCCAGCGGTACCCCGACGAGCAGACCGCCGACCAACCGGGCGCCGACGACCAACGGCGCGACGCAGCGGCCTGGCACGACGAGCAGCCGGGCGAGGCCGTTGCGGACGACCAAGCGCACGGTGAGCGCCGGCTGGACGCCCTGGGCGGCATCCACCGCGATGACGTCACCGGCGCAACGCACGACGACGAGCCGGCGGCGATCGACGAACCCGCGCAACACGACCCGGCCGTTGGCGAGCCGCAAGACGACGAACCTCCCCCTGGCCCGCACGCCGGCGAGCCGACCAGCCTCGACGAGCCCACCGACCTCAAGCCCGGCGACGCTGCGGTCACACCGGTCGCCGCCATCTGGGCCGAGGGCTCAGCTCAGGACCTCCGCGACCGTTGGCGCGAGGCCCAACTCCGTTTCGTTGACGATCCGCGAAAGGCCGCCGGCGATACCCGCAACCTGGTCAACGAGGCCGTCGAGGCGCTCACCGCGGCACTGGCCAGCCACCGCGAACAGCTCAACTCGTTGCCCACCAACGGCGACACCGAGCAGTACAGGCGCCGCGGGCAGCGGTCGACCGCGGAAGTCCCGGCACCCTACCGGCGGCTCGGCTCGTCGGCAGCCAGACGCCCGAGGTCCCGGCGACGCATCATCGGCACATCAACGCGCGCGCCCGGGAGGTCCACGCATGAGGACGCCCACGCCGGCCATGGCGCAGTCTGCTCGCACCGGACCAGGCATGGGGGACGGGACGTGGCAGCAGTTACGCCGACCTACAGTTGCGGGTCACCGGACGCCAGCCGGCTAGACCGGCGGCCAGGCCGCCACGTGGCGAGGCTCGCCATTGCCGCCAGACTGTTGGTCGCGGTGAGGTGGGCTTCGTGCCGCGGGGAGAACTCGTCTGTTGGCTGCCGGTAGTCGCCGCGGCGTCGGCGGGCAGCCACCCAGAGCCGGACACTATGGGTCGGTGGTCCACCACAGCTGATAGGACACCCCAGTGTTGCGGACACCCCTCCGGCGTAGATATCGGAGTAGGCATCTCTCCTTGTCGTCCGGTGTGCGCACCGGGGCGCTGGTGGGCATGTGGCGAGACGGATGTTCACCCGTGGGCACCTCGCCCGGACTCGCGCCCGCAGGCGGCCGGTGTTAGCGTCGAAGTTTAACGCGGCCAGCCATCTCCGGCCCGCCGCGACGCCGTGCGGACGGCGGAGCAGTAACGGTCGGCCCCCGGACCCCGGGCGACGCATCACCACCATGAGCACGATGCGCATCCGGGAGGTCAATCGTGGCGGCATCGACAGCACCCACCATCCACTGTGGACCCGGCGCCGCGAGCGAGACTGCGACCGGTGGCGTGAGCGAGACTGCGACCGGTGGCGTGAGCGCCCGCGGCAGCGACTTCGCGGATCTGATGCGCCGGGTCAAGACCGCCGGCCTGCTGGAGCGGCGGCCCGGCTACTACGCGGCGAAGATCGCCGTAACGGGCGGGCTGCTCGCCGTGACCTGGACCGGCTTCGTGCTGATCGGCGACTCGTGGTGGCAGCTTACGATCGCTGTCTTCCTGGCCGCCGTGTTCACTCAGATCGGGTTCCTCGGCCACGACGCCGGGCACCGGCAGATCTTCCGGTCCAAGCGCGCCAACTACATCGTCGGCCTGCTGCACGGCAACCTGGGCATCGGGCTGAGCTACGGCTGGTGGGTCGACAAGCACAACCGCCACCACGCCCACCCCAACACCGAGGACAAGGACCCCGACATCGACATCGGCGCGCTGGCCTTCACCGCCGGGCAGGCCCGCGCCAAACGCAGCCGGGTGACCCGGTTCATCGCCCGCCACCAGCGGTACCTGTTCTTCCCGCTGCTGCTGCTGGAAGCGGTACAACTGCACGTGTCCAGCGTCCGGGCGCTCGCCGGCCGCGGGCTGCGCCACCGGACGTGGGAGGCGGCGATGCTCGGCCTGCACGCCGCCGGGTACCTGACCGTGGTGCTGCTGGTCCTGTCCCCGCTCAAGGCGGCCGTGTTCATCCTCGTCCAGCAGGCACTGTTCGGCCTGTACCTGGGCTGCTCGTTCGCCCCCAACCACAAGGGCATGCCGATGCTGGCCGCCGACGACCAGAGCGACTTCCTCCGCCGGCAGGTCCTCACCGCACGCAACGTGCGCGGCAACTGGCTGGTCGACTTCGTCCTCGGCGGGCTGAACTACCAGATCGAGCACCACCTGTTCCCCAGCATGCCCCGACCCAACCTGCGCCGCTGCCAGGCGCTGGTCAGGGAATTCTGCCACGAGCACAACCTGTCGTACTGCCAGACCACCCTGTGGCGCTCCTACGCCCAAGCCCTGCACCACCTCCACCAGGTCGGCCGACCGCTACGCGCCACCCCGGCAGGCTGACCCGCCGAGCTGCGGTGCGGTCGCCTCCGACCCTGTCGTCTCCGCCGTATACGTAAGTTCGTGCTGAAAGCGGTCGGGTCGCACCGGCGGTTGGCCGCCGTACGCTGGATACATCCGGGTTCGACAACCTCGGCGTCCCACCTGGCCGGCACGTCGGGCGTGATCGGGGGCGGTGTTCATGTCCCTTCTACAGCCCGATCGTGGCGAACCCAAGGCGCGAGATGGTGAGGCGCCGGCGGCCGAACCTACCGACGCGCCGCAGGCTCCGGTTGTTGCCCCGCGCCCGCCCGCGGTGCCTCGCACCCGGTGGGGTGCGGCCTGGGTGGGCATCTGCGCCGCCGCGCTGGCCCTGGTGTTGTTGATCGTGTTCATGCTGCAGAACACCCGCAGCGTGGAGGTCACCTTCCTGTGGATGCACAGCACCCTGCCGTTGGCCCTGGCCCTGCTGATCGCCGCGGTCGGCTCGGCCATCTTGGCGATGGTGTTCGGGGCGGCCCGCATCACGCAGTTGCGTCGGCTCGCACGCCGCCGCCGCGACTAGCCGCCCCGGCGACACAGCCGAGCCCACCGCCCCGGGTCGCACGACTTGCTTCCGGTCGCGGACGGCGGTGCTCAAAGGAACCTCGCCCCGTCAGGCCCCGGAGCCCGGGTCGGTCGTGCCCTCATGCCAAGCGCCGCCATTCCGGTCGGTGGGTGTCGTGCCCGCGCCGCTACCCGCGCGGGCGACAACATGATCTGGTCGGCGGGCAGCCGTGGTGCATGTGGCGGCCCGGCGTCGTGCGGGTCGCTTGTGCCGAGGCGCAGCACCAGGTGCGGCTGGCCGAGGTCGGCCGCCAGTCGCGCTCTCTGGAGACGTCCTGCGGCTCCAGCAGCCCGGGCCACCTCGAACAACGGCATGACGTCCTGCCTGGTCTGGTTGTCCAGGTCTGGCCGCAGCACCTTGTCCATGGCGTTGTTGTGGATGAAGTCGGTGTTCACTCCGGCCGGAAGGACCGGGTTGACCGTGGTCCCATCGGCGGCCACCTCCAGTGCGGAGGCGTAGCCACGATCCGGCCGAACCGATCCGCGACAGGGAAGGTGCCGCGCGACGGTGCCGGCGCGGGATCGGATGCGCACGGCGTAGGCTGGCGGTGACGAGCCGTTGATTAGCCAGTCGCGTTCGACCCGGTCCTTGTCCTACGTCACCCGCCCGTCGCGGCCTCACGAACCATTGCGGTATCGGAGGCGGCCCCCATGATCTCATCATCTGCGGCGCCGGACAGGACGGCGCGATGAACGCCGATCGCCGGATACGGCTGTGGAGCCTGGTCGTCGATTACGCCCAGGGTGGGCCGGTCACCGTCGAGCACGTCTGCGCCGTGGCGCTGTCGGTTACCGGCGTGGACCATGCCGCCGTCGCGGTGACGCTGTCGGCCAGTCCTCGCGAAACGTTGTACGCCAGCGGCCGGGTCTCCGCCGAGGTGGAAGAGCTGACCCTGACCCTCGGCGAGGGCCCGGGCGTGGATGCTTTCACCGGTGGCCCCGAGCTGGTCGCTGACCTGAACACCCCGGACTGCCTGACCCGCTGGCCGGTGTTCGCGCCAGCGGCGGTACACGCCGGAGTTCGTGCGGTGTTCGCGCTGCCGCTGCAGGTCGGCGGGATCCGGCTGGGTGTCTTGGACCTCTACCGGGCCCGGCCCGGCGAACTGCATCGCGGGGAGTTGGCCGACGCGCTGGTGCTGGCGGACACGGCCTGCGCGTTGCTGCTCGATGCGGCACCCCAGCGTGACCGGCTTGCTCGGGACGCAGACGGCCCCGAGCCGGCCGGCTCGCCGCACCCCGAAGTGCACCAGGCCACCGGAATGATCACCGTACAGCTCGGGGTGAGCATGGCGGTGGCACTGGTCCGGTTACGCGCCTACGCCTACGCCCACGACCGGCGGCTGCGCGACGTCGCTGGGGACGTGGTCGCCCGACGCCTACGCTTTGAGCCCGACACCGAGACCGGCCACGACCGTGGTGGTTGAGATCCCGATCCCAGCCGGTCCGTGCCGAGATGGGCAGGCGCGGCTACCGGCCGCCGAACCGGCGGGGCTACTGTGTGACAAGGGTGAGTGAGATGGCCGAGATCGCGCTAGCCGACGTGTTCGTCGAGATGGCCGACACGCTTGTCGACGACTTCGACGTGATCGACTTCCTGCACGTGCTGACCGAACGGTGCGTACAACTGCTGGGCATCTCGGCGGCCGGGCTGCTGCTCACCGACGGGCAGGACACGCTGCAGCTGGTCGCGGCCTCCTCCGAACGGACCCGGCTGCTGGAGCTGTTCCAGCTGCAGACCGACCAGGGCCCCTGCGTGGACTGCTTCCGCACCGGCCAACCGGTGTCGGTCCCCGACCTGCCCGCCGCCGGTCGCTGGCCGCGTTTCACCGCGGCCGCCGCCGAGGTCGGCTTCGCCGCGGTCCACGCTCTGCCGATGCGTCTGCGCAGCGAGGTGATCGGCGCGCTGAACTTCTTCGACACCGCGCCGGGCGCGCTGGATGAGGGCAAGCTGCGCATCGGTCAGGCCCTGGCCGACGTGGCCACCATCGGGCTGCTGCAGCAACGCGCCATCCACCGCAGCGGTGTCCTCACCGAACAGCTGCAAACCGCGTTGAACAGCCGGATCCTGATCGAACAGGCCAAGGGCATCCTGGCCGAACGCCTGCACCTGGACGTCGCCGACGCGTTCACGCTGATGCGCAGCGGCGCCCGCAACCACAACCGGCGCCTATCCGACCTAGCCCAAGCCATCATCGACGGATCCGAACAGACCCAACCGGCCACGAAACCCAGCCGACCAAGCTAACAGCCTCGGCACGGTTCGACCGCCACACATCCAGCCAGACCGACCCCGGCGACGTGGCTCACGCGAGGTGTGGCAGTAGTGGTAGGGCCCGGGCGGATCCCGCCCGAGGCCCCCCACCTACCCCTCAAGAAGGTCTCGATCACCTGTACCGGCGGGGCCTGACGGCATCGCGGCAGGCGATTGGGTGGCGTGGTTCATCACAACCGAGAGCACTGCGTTGGCAAAGCGCTGACCAGCGTCTGTCGGCGGGCACCGCCCTGCGATGTGCCACCGCCGCCACCGGAGCGTGACCGTGGCCGCCGCCGGTCTTGCGCGCCGACGCCCCACGCCGCGTGGTTCCCTCGTCCGCCCGGCCGGCCGGGCGGCGCCACCGACGCCCACACCGGCCACCGCGACGGCCGTGCTCACCGCGACACCGCGATGACCGCAGCGACCAACGGGACAACCATCGCAGAGAATGGTGTGGCCCCGGTCGTATCGACCTCTCAGGATGGCAGGCGAATCCGCGAACCATCGCCTTTGGCGGGCACCGGCGCGTGGCGGCGACAGACGGGGCACTGTTGCGTTAAGCGATCCCCAAGATCGAGAGCCGCAAGACTTCCTGCAAAGATCGACTCGGCGGCGAGGTTGTGAGCACGCAAACCGCCGAAATGTAACGAGACCTTCGTGAGGCGAGCCGATTTGGGTTCGTCCAGCCAGGTGCTCAACCTGGCTCCGCTGGAGGATTTGCGGCGGCCGGGATCCGGGATACCTTAACGCAACAGTGCCCCCTGGGCCGGTCGGCCACGGTCCATAATCCAGCGGCAACCGAGGCCGCCGTGCGGGCGGCGCGGATGGTCCAGTGCGGATCCGGGACGGCCGGGCGAGCACCGCATCGACCAGGTCTGCTGTCCCGGAGGTGGTACGCAGCCGGGTCCGCGTCCGGTCAACGGCCTCAACCGGCGTCAGGACAGCGACGTCGGCGGTCTGTGACCGTGTTCGGGCATGGTGGACTTGTTCGTCCGGTCGAGTCGGGCCTGTAGCCGGGCGATGTCGACGCGGGTGCGGTGCCGGTCGGCGAGGTCTTCCCAGCCGATCGCGAGCAGGCGTAGCCGCTGGCCCTGGGTGAGGCCGCCCCAGATGCCATACGGCTCGCGCACCGTGAGGGCGTGCGCGGCGCACTGCGGGCGTACCGGGCAACGTGCGCAGATCGCCTTGGCCTGGGTTTCGCGCTGGCGACGCAGCGGGCCCGATGCCGCGTCGGGATGGAAGAACACCGAGCTGTCGAGGCTGCGGCAGCAACCACCCAGTTGCCAGTCCCACACGTCGGCGATCGGGGCTGGCAGCCGGCGAAGGTTCGACATCGCTTCCTCCGATCCTCAGGTCGTGCTCCGTGCGTTGAGCCGCGCACCCGCAACGCCGCGCCGTACGCCGTTGACCGGTCGCCGTGACGTGCGGTCAGGCCGGCCGGTCGTGAGGCACCGGTAGAGGCGTTCGTGGTCACGCGCCATTCGCTGTAGGGAGAACCGATCTTCCGCGGCGGCCCGGCAGTGGGCCCGGTCGACGTCGGACACCCGGTCGAGCGCGGCGAACATCTGGTCCTCGTCAGCGCACAGGTAGCCGGTATGACCGTGGTCGACGATCTCGGGTGCGGCGCCGTTGGGGAAGGCCAGCACGGGCGTACCGCATGCCAGCGCCTCGGCCATGACCAGGCCGAACGGTTCGGGCCAGCCGATCGGGTTGAGCAGCGCCTCAGCGTGGCGCAGCAGCTCAAGTCGCTCGGACGGGCCGGCCTCGATGAGCAGCTCGTCGCGGGAACCGAGCAGCGGGCGGACTTCGCGGTGGAAGTAGTCGTGCTCGGCGGGTTCGCGCATCTTGGCGACCATGACCAGGCGGCGCCCGGCGCGGTGGGCGACCCGGACCGCGTGGTGTACTCCCTTGTCGGCGCACATGCGGCCGAGGAACAGCAGGTACCCGCCATCACCCGGGCCGGGGGTGTACCGGGCGGTGTCGATGCCGTGGTGGATGACCGCGGTGATGGGTACCTCGCCGGCGGTGCGGGCCTGGGCGTGGGAGATCGCGACCGTCGCGGCGTATCGGGCCGCTTCACCGAAGATTGCGCGCATGTCGGGCGTGAACGGACCATGGTGGGTCACCGCGACCGGCGGCCCGCCGGTGTCGGAGATGCTCAGCAGCGGACCGGCGAGGGTGTGGTCGTGGATGACGTCCACACCGGCGAGGGCCTGGTACGCCGATAGGGTGTGGGCCAGTTCGTGGGCCACGTCGCCGATCGCTTCCACCGCGGTGGGGTAGCGGTGCAGCCGGGGTACCGGGCTGGTCGACTCACCCACGGTGAACAGGAGTACGTCGTGGCCCAGGTCGGCCAGGCCCCGGGCGAGGTTGTCCACCACGGCCTCCGTGCCCCCGTAGGCCGGTGGCGGCACGGGGATCCACGGCGGGGCGATCAGTCCGATACGCATAGCCACCTCCGGTACCTTCAGGTTGTCGCTTCCACATCGGGACGTGGACGCCGTGCACGGGCGGCTGGCCCGAGCACCGCCGCGCGTTGGCTAGAGGCGCTCGGGTGGCACCACCATCGGGTGGCGTACCGCGTCCTGCGCGGCGAGGACGGCCATCGCACGCTGGTAGTCCTCCGGCGACAGGATGCCGGCGAGGCGCTCACCGGTAAGGATCCGCTCCATCAACTCCTCCTCCGGGTCCGGGCCAGCCGGGCCCCGTATGGCGGGCACTGGCGGGGAGACGGTAGCGGCGGATGTCTTCGGCGTGTCCTGCCGCATCCAGCGGACCAGCCGCGACGGTCCAACGAGGAACACCACCATGAGCGCGAGCACCGCGAGGATCAGCAGCAGGGCCATCTCGTCACCTCCGACGCCGGGCAGGGACTGTAAACGCTCGGTGACCGTCGGCGGCCGCGTCGGGGTCGACCTTGCGCGGGAAGGCCAGCGCCGAGCGGGTCCTGCAGCAGCCGGACTACCACCGGCTGCGGCTGCTGGAGGTGGCCCAGTTGGTCACCACCGGGGCGGTTGTCCATGGCGGTGGAGTAGCGCCGCGCGGGGTCCTTGTTCATCGCGCGGGCGATGAGCCTGCGCATGGCTGGCGGGACGTGGGGCGGCAGCGGGAGCGGTTCGTCGGACAGGTGCCGCAGCGCGATCTGCAGCGGCGTCTGCCCGGTGAACGGCGGCCGGCCGGCCAGGCATTGGCAGGCGACCGCGCCGAGGGCGTAGACGTCGGTGGCGGGAGTGACCGGTCGGCCGGTCACCTGTTCGGGGGCCAAGTAGAGGGCGATGCCCAGGACAACGTCCGCGGCGGTCGCCGCGCTGACCGCGGCCGGGCGGGCCACGCCGAAATCGACCGGGATGACGGTGCCGTCGGCTGCGATCAGCAGGTTGGCTGGTTTGACGTCGCAGTGGATGATCCCGCCGCGGTACGCGGCGTGCAGCGCCTGGGCGGCCTGGAGGAGTACCGAGGCGGTCTCGGCTACCGACAGCCGGGCGGCCTCGGCGATGCGCCGCGACAGCGGCTTGCCGTCCGCATAGGACATGACGAGGTATGCGGCGGGTGGGGCGTGGCCGTAGTCGTAGACGTTGATGAGGTTGGGGCGGGTCAGAGCGGCCATCGTGCGGGCGTCGGCCTGGAACCTGGCATCGGATTGGGGGGCGGCGAGCAGGGCGGGGCGCAGCAGGTTGACGGCCACCATCCGCGGAAGGGTCACGTCGGTGGCCCGCCACACCTCGCCCATGCCGCCGGTGGTGATGGGCCCCGTCCAGGCGGTACCGGTGGTCGAGCACGTCCCCCGAGCGCAGCACGGCCTACCTCCCATCCGCCGCCCGCCGTGCGTCGCCCGAGCCCGGGTGTGGGCTACTTCGAGGGTTGCGGCACATTGCACTGGATCTTCGGGTTGATGCCGATGTAGTTGAGTGGGCCGGCCACGATCGTGACGATGGTGTTGCTGGCCTTCGCGCAGTTGCTGCTGGAACTGCTGAAGTAGCTCCGCTGGGTCGCGGCGATCACTCCGATGATCAACCAGATGACGACGATCACTGCTCCGATACGCATGGAATGCCTCCTGGGGGGTTGGGTCGCTCGTCGTGGCTGTTGGGCGCGCGCCGGATATGGCGCGGTGGGTTGCTGTGCGGCCCGGCTTCATGGCATGTTGGGCTGCGGGTTGCGGCCGACGGTGTTGAGGTGCCGCAGCGTCTGGGCGTAGGAGCCCACCAGGCCGGTCTGGACATAGGGCAGCCCGTGCTCGCGGCAGAACTGGCCGATGAGCGGCTGAGCGCGGCGCAGGTTGGGTCGGGGCATGCTTGGGAACAGATGGTGTTCGATCTGGAAGTTGAGGCCACCAAGGACGAGGTCGACCAGCGGGCCGCCGAGGATGTTGCGGGAGGTCAAGACCTGCCGGCGCAGGAAGTCGCCCTCATCGTCGGCGTCCAGGATCGGCATACCCTTGTGGTTGGGGGCGAACGAGACGCCCAGATACAGACCCAGCAGCCCCTGCTGGACCAGCACGAACACCACGGCCCTTGACCGGCGAGAGGACCCAGAACACCACCGCGAGGTAGCCCACGACGTGGGCGGCGAACAACACCCGTTCCCAGGGGCGGCTGCGCGCGGATCGGCGGGCGAGGTTCATGGCGCTGTCCATGTGCAGGCCGAGCGCGGTGAACAGCAGCAGCGGGAAGAAGAAGTACGCCTGGTAGCGGTAGGCGAGGCGGGCGAACCGGCCGCGACCGCCGGCCTGCCCAGGAGTGAACGCCAGCGCGCCGAAGTCGATGTCGGGATCCTTGCCGTCGGTGTTGGGGTGCGCGTGGTGGCGGTTGTGGTTGTCGACCCAGTAGCCGTAACCCAACCCGACAGCCAGGTTCGCCAGCAGGATCCCGGCGATGTCGTTGGCCCGGCCGGAGGTGAAGATCTGCTTGTGACCGGCGTCGTGGGCCAGGAAACCGACCTGGGTGAACACGATCGCCAGGAATGCGGCGACGGCGAGCTGCCACCAAGAGTCGCCGACCAGTACGAACGCTGCCCAACCCGCGGCGAGAAGCCCACCGGTCACGGCGATTCTCCACAGGTAGTAGCGGGTACGACGATCCAGCAGACCAGCCCGTTTGACCTGCCGCAGCAGGACGGCGTACTGGCTGCCGCGTTGCAGCATGGGCGGGGTGACGGCAGTTGGCGGATCCTGCTGCGCTACGGCAGCCTCCGCGCCGACGGTTCGCATGATGGGCTCCTGGCAACATGTGGTGCCCGGCAGTGAGGGGTCGCCAGGGTCCTGGGCGGGTCGGCCAGGCGCGGCTCGTGTCCGGGACGCGCCGCCCGACGGGTGTCGCGGGCCGCGATCAGGCGGCCATGGCCTGCGCGCCAACATCGGGCGCCACCATGACGGGCGCTGGTGTGGCCGGAGAGCGTGAAGGCCGGCCGCGGGTTGCCTGGCCGCCCGACGGGGCTGGTTCCCTGATGAGGTCGTCGCGGAGCCGGGCGAGGCTCTTGACCAACAGCCGGGACACCTGCATCTGCGAGACGCCGATCACGGCGGCGATCTCGCTCTGGCTCATGTCCCCCTCGAACCGCATCGCGAGGATCCGCTGGTCACGGACGGGTAGGCGGGCCAGCATTGCCCGTAGTGTCGTGCGGTTGTCCACCGCGTCCAGTTCCGGGTCGGGGCCGCCCAGCCAGTCCTCGGGGCGCAGATCCGGGCGAGCGGACGCGCCCCGATCGATCGAGAACGGGCGGTACCCGTTCGCGGACAACTGCGCCGAGACCATCTCACGCCGGCTGATACCGGCTCTACGAAGTTGGCGGGGGTCGGGCGGTCTGTAGCTGTCCACAGTGGACCCTGCAAGGAGGGTGCCCGTAGCTCTGGGTGATCATGCCTGTTGTCGAAGCAAGCTGGTCACAACAGAAGAGCTACGGGCGTGCTTAACGATACGACGCGGCTGCTGGGCCTGGACGGGCTGGCTGTGGTCAGCGTCGAGGATGGGCCGGTGGGTCCGGTCGTGCATGTGGTGACCGCGGATGAGGCGGCCCGGCGGTGTCCGGACTGCCGCACACCGGCGCGCCGGTCGAAGGGCCGGCGGGTGACCCGGCCCCGTGACCTGCAGATGGGTGACCGGCGGCCGCAGCTGGTGTGGACCAAGCGGCGGTGGCGCTGCGACGAGGGGGCGTGTGGGCGCCGCACGTTCACCGAGGCGGTGGCGGCGGTCCCGCCGCGCAAGCGGTTGACGACCCGGTTGCGGGCCTCGGCCGGGGCGGCGGTGGCTGACTGGGGTCGCACCGTGGTGCAAGCCGCCCGTGACCACGACCTGTCCTGGCCGGTTGTCGCGGCGGCGTTCACCGGCCACGCCGGACGGGTGCTGCCGACCCAGCCCGATCCGGTACGGGTGCTGGGTATCGATGAGATCCGGCGGGGCCGGCCGCGGTGGGTCTGGGACGAGACCACCGGGGCGTGGCAGAGCGCGGTGGACCGCTGGCACGTCGGATTCTGCGACCTGTCGGACGGGCAGGGCCTGCTCGGGCAGGTCGAGGGCCGAAACGCCCAGGTCGTCATCGACTGGCTGGCCGCCCGCGAGCAGGCCTGGCGCGACGGGGTCCGCTACATCGCGATCGACATGTGCACGATCTTCAAGTCCGCGATCCGTCAAGCCCTGCCCAACGCGACGCTGGTCGTGGATCACTTCCACCTGGTGCAGTTGGCCAACCAGACGCTGACCGAGGTCCGCCGCCGGGTCACCGTGCAGCACCGGGGCCGACGCGGCCGCAAAGGCAACCGGGAATGGGAGCTGCGTAACCGGCTGACCCGTTGCGCCAGCCGGATGCGTGGCGAGCACGTCGACGCCCTGCTCGACGAGCTGTCCAACCTGCCCGAAGCGATCGCCGCACCGATCACCTCGGCATGGCACGCCAAAGAGGACCTGCTGGACCTGCTCGCCCTGGCCCGCACCCACCCCAACCGCGAGACCATCCGTGACCTGCTGCACCGCTTCTACCAGCGTTGCGCCGACGCCGACCTGCCCGAGCTGCAACGCCTGGCCGCCACCATCGAGACCTGGTGGCCGGAGATCCTCGCGTTCCTGCGCACCGGGATCACCAACGCCGGCTCCGAAGGCACCAACAGAGTGATCAAGACCATCGCCCGCGACGCTTACGGCTTCCGCAACCCCGTCAACCAGCGACTACGAACCCGAACCGCGACCACCCGCAAAACCCGCGGCCACCTCAACCCCCGCTAATTTCGAAGAGCCCTGATACCCAGCCGCTCGGCCAACTCCGACGCCGTCGGCGCGCGTCGCAGCGTCTGCAGCAGTTCCTCGGTGGCGGCCGGCATCTGTTGCTTCAGCTCCTGCAGCCGGCGCGGTACCCGTACCGCCCACGTCGCGTCGCGGAAGTGCCGCTTGATCTCCCCCACGATCGTGGGAATCGCGTAGCTGGCGAACTCGACCCCCCGGGCGGGGTCGAACCCGTCCACCGCCTTGATCAACCCCACGGCCGCGACCTGGGCCAGGTCGTCCAGCAGCTCACCACGACCACCGAAGCGGCGGGCCAGATACACGGTCATCGGCAGGTGCCACTCGATGACCCGGGCCCGCAACCGCGCCCGCCTCGGGTCGTTAACTGGCAGGCCAGCCAGCTCGGCCAGCAGCCGGTCGGGCAGGTCTGTTCCCCGCTGCGGCACCCGCCCCGCCAACCCGGCGGCCACCGCCGTACGACGAACGCCGGGCCGCCTTTGCCCGTCGGGCGGCAATGGCGAACGCTGGGGTGCGCCAGCCGCGACCGGCGACGCGACGGAGGGTGCCGTGTCCGCGATGCTGCTCATCGCGGTGCCGCCCTGGTATGCCGATCCTGAGGGGCCACGGATCTTCCGGACACAGAACCCACTAAGGTTCTTTCTTGGAAGAGAGGTCGTTCATGTCACACAAGCGCCGGTCATTCACTCCGGAATACAAGGAACAAGTTGCTCGGATGGTGGTTGAGGAATCGC
>WNGE01030968.1_pt1 | contig 13367 bp, 9 predicted proteins | sample 5400651 | NCBI WGS metagenome assembly WNGE01 (sample SAMN13153370, study PRJNA577476) | soil metagenome | isolation source: 60 cm soil or saprolite under grassland replicate 2 | place: USA:California | collected 2016-06-15 | reverse complement strand
CGTTATGGCCCGAGCGCACGGACCTTGTGCGCATCGTCGAATGCCTGCGCGGCCGCGTTTCGATGCGCATGGAGTTCATTCTCCGCTGTGGCTATGGCATCGTGACGCCGTGGGTGCGGCGCGTCGACGACGCGCTGCTCGCCACCGCCGGCCCGGACTCTTTCGAGTTGAGATCGGCGGTCGAGACGCGCGGCGTCGACTTCACCACTGTCGCCAGCTTCACGCTGTCGCGCGGCGAGCGCGTGCCCTTCGTGCTCACGTACTTTGCCTCGCACCAGCCGCGGCCCCTGCCGATCGACCCTTACGCCGCGATCGATGCAACAGAGCGCACCTGGCGCACATGGTGCGGCCGCTGCACGTACGGCGGCCGCTGGGGGGACGCCGTCGTCCGCTCTCTGATCACGCTCAAGGCGCTGACGTACGCGCCCACCGGCGGCATGGTCGCCGCCGCAACGACTTCGCTGCCCGAGCGCATCGGTGGCGTGCGGAACTGGGATTATCGCTTCTGCTGGCCGCGCGACGCGACGATGACGCTGTATGCGTTGCTCCTTGCGGGCTATCGCGACGAAGCACAGTCGTGGCGCCAGTGGCTCTTGCGCGCAGCGGCGGGAAAGCCCGGGGACCTGCAGACGGTGTACGGCGTAGCGGGAGAGCGGCAGCTCGTCGAGCTCGAGTTGCCGTGGCTCCCTGGCTACGAGCGCTCGGCGCCGGTGCGGATCGGCAACCTTGCCGCCGCGCAGACTCAGCTCGATGTTTATGGCGAGGTGATCGACGCCCTGGCCGTGGCGCGCTCGGCAGGTCTCGATCCGGATGCCGATGCGTGGCGATTCGAGCGGGTCCTCATCGCTTTTCTCGAAAAGAGCTGGCAGGAGCCCGATAACGGCATCTGGGAGGTCCGCGGCGAGAAGCGGCACTTCACGCATTCCAAGGTCATGGCCTGGGTCGCGGTCGATCGGGCGATCAAGACGGCGGTACAGAATCGGTTCGATGCTCCGCTCAAACGCTGGCGCCGATTGCGCGCGCGTATTCACGCCCAGGTTTGTCGGCGCGGCTATGACCCGGCGCGGCGCTCGTTCGTTCAGTACTACGGCTCCAACGAGGTCGATGCGAGTCTGCTGCTGATGCCGCTGGTTGGGTTCCTCCCGCCGACCGATCCGCGCGTGCGTGGAACGCTTGCTGCGATCCAGAAGGATTTGCTCGTCGACGGGCTTGTCGCCCGCTATCGCACCACGGAGGACCTGGATGGATTGCCGCCCGGCGAGGGCCTGTTCCTCCCCTGCTCGTTCTGGCTCGCCGACAACCTCTGTCTCGCCGGGCGTCGCGACGAGGCCGAAGCGCTGTTCACGCGCCTGCTCGCACTGCGCAACGATGTGGGATTGCTTGCCGAAGAATATGACCCGCGCGCGCAGCGCCAGCTCGGCAACTTTCCGCAGGCGATCACCCATGTCGCGTTGATCGCAACGTAAGCGGCCGCGGCGGACCTTGCGAACATCGCAGCAGCGGAATGCAGAAGGCGCCGCCCGAAAGCGGGCGCGTGAAGCGCAGCCGCGGTCGCGGTCGCGAGAAAGCTGGCTGAGATGAAAGAGGACGGGCGCGCTCGGGTCTCTCAAGCGCGCCCGTTTCTTGTAGCGGCGGTGAGCGTAGGCGTCAGACGCGGCGGCGATACTCGCCGGTGCGGGTGTCGATCTCGATCCTGTCGCCGGTCGCGACGAACAGCGGAACCTGCACCTGGAGACCGCTGCCGAGCTTCGCGGGCTTGAGAACTTTGCCCGAAGTATCCCCGCGCACCGCGGGCTCGGTGTAGGCGATCTCGCGCACGACGCTGTTTGGAAGCTCGACCGAGATCGGCTTGCCGTCATACAGCGTCAATTCGCACTGCAGCCCGTCCTCGAGATAGTTGACGGCATCGCCGATGTTTTCTTTCTCGACCTCGATCTGGTTGTACTCGCTGTCCATGAACACGTACAGCGGGTCCTGGAAATAGGAGTAGGTCACTTCCTTGCGCTCGAGCTGAACGACATCGAATTTCTCGTCGGCGCGATAAACGGTCTCCGTTCCTGAGTTGGACAGGAGATTCTTGAGCTTCATCTTCACGACGGACGCATTGCGGCCGGATTTGTTGAACTCGGCCTTCTGCACGACCATCGGATCGTTGCCGATCATGATGACGTTGCCGGCGCGGACTTCCTGCGCGGTTTTCATAAGTGCACCCTAAGCTAATCCATTGAATCCATAGAGTCGGACAACCAATAATTATACCCGATCCGCGCAGAATTTGACTAGGCCCTCGGCCAAGTCCGATTGAACGGCCAGCGCTGATGTCCAGGATTCGGCGTGGGTGCTAAGCGCGGGAAGGGCAGCGGCAAACTGCTGCCACGCCGCGCCCGCGTCGCCCTCGCCATTCCAGGCGATCGAAAGCCTTCTCAATGCCGCCGCTGGATCCGGTGGCAGCGCGGCGCCGTAGCGCGCGAGAAATGCGTCGAGCTTCAACCGATGTGCGTTCTCGGTTTGCGGGTACACGTGCCAGACCAGCGGCCGTGCCGCCCACTGTGCGCGGACGAACGAATCCTCGCCGCGAACGAAATTGACGTTACAGGCCCAGAGCAGCTGGTCGTAATCGTCCTGGGCGACGAAGGGCACGGCGGCGAGCGTGAGCCGGCCACGGCCGAAGCGCCTGCCCGCATGGAGTTCGGCACCGCCGGTCCAGCGCGCGAGCATTGCGTTCGCCGTGCCTTCGGGAACGAGACACAGGATCGGTGGGTCGCTTTCCGTCCATGCGTCGAGAAGGGATGGAAGCGGAGCGTTGGGATAGCAGAACAGAGACACAACTCGCACTTCAGGCGCGGGCGCCGCGATACCCAGCGCTCGCCATAGCGCTTCTCGCGCACCAGGAGCCGCTCGAAAACGATCGCGGCGGGAAAGGAGGTCGCGCTCGCGCAGGAGCCCGCCGCTCTGCACCGTGAATCCCGGGAAGAAGAAATAACGCGTGAGCGGGAGCGCCGGATGGCGCGAGGCGAGCCCGTGGCAGCCTTCGATCCACGATTCGGCGGAGAGATATTCCAGGTTGATCCAGACCGGCGGCCGGCCGCGCGCCGCCATCGCTCCGAGATACGCCGGCGGCAGCCCACAGCCGAACGCTTCGACGACGACGTCGCTCGGGTCTGACGCGAGATGCACCTGCGCGCCTCCCCAGCGGCACACGTCGACGCCTCGTGCGCGTTGCTCGCTCGTCGCCGCATCGACCTCTGGCGCAAGGCGCGCGAGCGCCCGCATGTCGTCGACGAACAGGCGCACTGCGATGGCGTGCTCGCCGGCGAGCTGGCGTGCAAGACGCCAGGCGACACCGACGTCGCCGTAATTGTCGACGACGGTGCAGAAGATGTCCCAGCGAGGGGCGGGTGCGGACACGAGGCGGCGTGTCGGGTCGAGGATTAGGTTAAGGAACCTCTGAACAAGTCCCACATGAGCCGCGTTTCTGGCGCAATGGCCTCAGATGCTAGGCGTCGCGGCCGCGCGGGACTTATTCAGAGGTTCCTTAGCACCAAACGCGCCGACGCGCCAGCAAGGGGAACCGGAAGTCGCTGCAGTACAATGCGCGGCGAGCGCCCGCGAGGGCGATCCTGACGAACAATAGCTTGAACTCTGTGTCGATCTTGCTCGCACGCCCCCGGGTTCCATGCCGTGGCCGCGTGGCGGCCGGCGCCTGCGAAAGACCGCGGCGATGAGCACGACGCTGCAATCATCCTCCGCCGCCGAGCTCGTTCGCGCGCCGCTTTTCGTCGACGTCGTCTCGGACGTCGTCTGCCCCTGGTGCTACATCGGCAAGCGCAAGCTCGAAACCGCGCTGGCCCGATGGCGCGCCGACCAGCCGGATCTCGCGGCCACCGTACGCTGGCATCCGTTTGAGCTCAACCCGGATCTGCCGGTGGAGGGTATTCCACGTGCGGCGTATCTCGAGCAGAAATTCGGCGGAAAGGCGCGCGCGGTTGAAATCTATACGCGGGTGCGAGCCGTCGGCGCAGAGGTCGGTATCCCCTTCGACTTCGACCGGATCTCAAGGCAGCCGAATACACGCGACGCGCATCGCCTGATCGCATGGGCGCAGCAGCGCGGCGACGCGCGGAGGTCGAAGCGGAATATCGCGAGGCGCAGGAGGCCGGTATCAACGGCGTTCCGTTCTTCATCTTCAACGGTCGCACCGCGGTTTCCGGCGCGCACGACCCGGACGTGCTGCTCGAGGCGATCGCCGCCGCGCGCGCCGACGCATGAGCGGCAACCCGGGTGGCGATACCCTCGGCGCGCTGTTCGCCGCGCAGCGAATGGCGTTCGATGCCGAGCGCAATCCTTCGTTCGCCGTGCGCCGCGACCGGCTCGACCGGCTCGCTGCGCTGGTTGACGCGAACGAGGCGGAGCTCGTCGCGGCGATCGCCGCCGATTTCGGCGTCCGCCCGGCGCAGGAGACGCGGCTCGCCGAGCTGTTCATGGTGACGGCCGGCATCCGCCATGCGCGGCGTAATCTCCGGCGGTGGATGCGTTCGCGTAGCGTTCCTACGCCGCTCTATCTCCGCCCGGGCGGGAGCCGCATTGTGCGCCAGCCGCGCGGGGTCGCCGGCGTCATCAGCCCATGGAATTATCCGGTGCAGCTCGCGTTGCTGCCGATCGTGGCTGCGCTTGCCGCGGGAAACCGCGTCATGCTGTGGACGCGAGATCGCGCGCGCGGCGGCGGAAAACCTGACCCCGCTCACCCTCGAGCTCGGCGGCAAGTCGCCCGCACTCATCCATGCCGACGCCGACGTCGAAGCGCTCGCACCCCGGCTCGCGGTGGGCAAGCTCCTGAACGCCGGACAGACCTGCATCGCACCCGACTATGTGCTCGCACCTGCGGACAGAGTCGATGCGCTGATCAAGGCGCTGGCCTCAAGCGTCGCTGCCCTCTATCCGCAGCTCGGCGCCAATCCCGACTACACGAGCATCATCAACGATCGCCACTACGCCCGGCTCGCCGCGCTGATCGATGACGCGGAGGCCAAGGGGGCGCGGGTCGTGCGGCTCAATCCCGGTAACGAGTTCCTGCCCGAGCGTGCGCGCAAGCTCGCGCCGACGCTGCTCGTCGACGTGCGCGACGACATGGCGGCGATGCGCGAGGAAATCTTCGGGCCGATCCTGCCGATCGAGACGTATACGACCTTCGACGAGGCGATCGCGAAGATCAACGCCCGCCCGCGGCCGTTGGCGCTCTACGCTTTCGGCGGCGACGCACCCTCACGCATGCGCCTGCTGCAGCAGACGATCGCGGGGGGCGTCACTTTTGACGACACGCTCTGGCACTTCTGCAACGAAGAGCTGCCGTTCGGCGGCGTCGGCGCATCGGGGTACGGCGCTTATCACGGCGAACGGGGGTTTCTCGCTTTCACGCACGAGAAAGCGGTGTTCATGCAGCCGCGCTTCGCGCCGACATGGCTGCTCTATCCGCCTTATCGCAAGCGCTTCGATGCAGTTCTTAAAATCCTGAAGCAGCTCGCGTAGCCGCGTAGCCCGGGCTAAGCGCGCAGCGCGATGCCCGGGAGGCGGCATCTCGTTTGCGGCCCCGGGCATCCCCCGGATCAAGTCCGGGTCAGCCCGGGCTACGCGCGGTTCGCGCCGCGCCGCGCGGCGTCAGCGGCGTCGCCGCCGCCAGAGCGCGTCGCTCAGCACGGCGACGACCAGCAGGTTGATTCCGAGCGTCGCAAGCTTGAGCGAGGTCACGCCCTTCGTCAGCGCGTAGATCTCGAAAGGCACGTAGATCAAGCCCGACGCGACGCCCAGCCATTCCGCCCATTCGCGATCGAGCCACAGACCGTATCCTTCGGCGATGCGCATGATCGCGTAGACTGTCGCGCCGATCGCCAGCAGCCACAAATCCATCGACGCGACGCGCTCAGCCAGCGCCACGAAGACTTCCGGGACGCGGCTCGCGGGATCGAGATGCAGGTGCTCCACCAGCTCTTCGACCACGTCACGTATGTCGCGATGCACGAACGCGAGCAGGCCCAGGCCGGCGACGAGCACCAGCGCGCCCTTGGCGAACTCGAACACCGCGACGATGCGCAGCTCTGCGCCGAACCATCCGCGGAGATTCCGGTGGCTTGCGCGTGCTGGCGCCTGCGGATCGACCTGGCCCCGGTCTACCGATTTGCGGCTCAACACGGCGACCTCGCGGATTCGCGACGGCCCATGATGTGAGTGGCGAATACCGCTCGATCGTCCCCGAGCATCATCAGTACGAACAGCCGCTCCACGAGATCGCCCGTGCTTGCCATGCGCCGGGCCATCAGCGGAGTCGCTGCCAGATCGAGCACGATGAAATCGCCTTCCTTGCCGGCGACGAAATTGCCGATCCGGTCGTCGAGATAGAGCGAACGCGCCGACCCGAGTGTCGCGAGGTAGAAAGCGCGCAGCGGCGAGAGGCGCTGGCCGCCGAGTTGCGTGACCTTGTACGCCTCGTCCAGCGTGCGCAGCATGCTCAAGCTGGTGCCGCCACCGACGTCGGTGCCGATGCCGACGCGCACGTTATGCCGCTTGGCCGCGTCGGCATCGAACAAGCCGCTGCCTAGAAACAGGTTGGACGTCGGGCAGAACGACATCGCCGCACCGGTCTCGCCCATGCGCTCGCGGTCGGTGCTGTCGAGATGGATGCAGTGCGATTGGAGATAGACGCCGGGGTGCTCGTCGAGCAGCCTGCCGGCCAGCTCGAGCTGTCGCTCGGTCGACGTCGGCGCGAAGCGGGGCGTCACCGCATAGAGCAGGCGGTCCTTGCCATGCCACTTCTCGATCAGCGCCTTGCTGTCTGCGTAAGCCGAATCCGCGGTGTCACACAGGAACTCCGGACAGTTGCGGTCCATCAGCACCTTGCCGGCAATCATGCGCAGACCGCGCGCCTGGGCAGCGGTGAAGAACGCGTCGACCGACTGCGGATGAACCGTGGCGAAGACCAGCGCTGTCGTCGTGCCATTGCGCAGGAGCTCGGCCAGGAAGAAGTCGGCGACTTCCCGCGCGTACTCGGGGTCGGCGAAGCGCCGCTCGACCGGGAAGGTATAGCGCTCGAGCCATTCGAGGAGCTGCTCGCCGTAGGCGGCGATGATGTCGGTTTGCGCATAGTGGACGTGCGTGTCGACGAAGCCCGGCATGATCAGCTTGCCGGAATAGTCGGCGAGCTCCACGCCCTCCGGCAGCCCGGGCAGCAACGCGTGCGCCGCGCCGGCAGCGGCGACCTTGCCGTCGTGGAGCACCAGCAGACCGTCGTCGAAGTATTCGTGCGCGCTCGCGCCGAGTTCGTCCGGGTCGCCGAGGAAGTGGAGGAGGGCGCCGCGGAACGCCTGCATTCGCGGCGCTGCCTGTGGAGCCGGAGGCTTGCTCAATGCGCGCTTACTTTGTGATTGCGCCCTGCGCAAACCATGCGGCGATGAGCGTCCGCTCGTCGTCGGTCATCTGCGTCAGGTTGCCGATCGGCATGTAGCGGTTGGCCACGGTCTCGGCGAGCTTGGGCGCGTTCGCCGCGATCTGCTCGGAACTGTCGAGCAGAACGCCCTTCGGCGGCTGCGCGAACCCCGATTGTGTCGGCTGGGCGGCGTGACATCCGACGCAACGTTGGTTGAGCACGCTCTGCACCCTCGCGAAGGCAACGGCTTCGCCGCCCTTGGCTGCCGACTTCGGTGCGATCGCGATCGCCACGCCGACGAGCAGCACGACGGCGATGCCCGGCAGCGCCCAGTTGACTCCGCCGCTGTGGCGCAGCACGAAGAATTGCCGGATCAACACGCCCGCCAGCATGATCACCCCGAGCACGACCCAGCCGTACGGATGGCTGTACGTCATCGGGTAATGGTTGCTGATCATGGTGAACAGCACCGGCAGCGTGAAGTACGTGTTGTGTACCGAGCGCTGCTTGCCGATGATTCCCGGCTTCGGATCGGGCTCGCGGCCGGCGCGAATATCGGCCACCATCTTCTTCTGGCCGGGGATGATGTGAAAGAACACGTTGGCAACCATCATCGTGCCGATCATCGCGCCGACATGAATGAACGCGGCACGCGCGCTGAAGATGTTGAACAATGCCCACGCCGAGACCATCACGAACACGAACAGAAGCCCGACGAGCAGGTTCTCGTTCTTCTCCAGCACCCGACACAGCGTGTCGTAGACGATCCAGCCGCCGGCGAGAAACGCGATGCTGATGGCGATGGCCGCAACGGGTGAGAGCGCCAGCACATTCCTGTCGATAAGATAGGAATTCGCACCCCACCAGTAGATGAGCGCCAGCAATGCCACGCCGGAAAGCCATGTCGTGTAGGCTTCCCACTTCGACCAGTGGAGGTTCTCCGACAGCGGTTCGCCCTTCGGGCCGGTGAGATACTTCTGGCTGCAGTAGAACCCGCCGCCGTGCACCGCCCACAGCTCTCCGGACACGCCGCGCCTGGCGTCCTCCGGCTTCTTCGGGCGCGACAGCGAATTGTCCAGCATCACGAAGTAGAACGACGCGCCGATCCACGCGATGCCGGCAATGAAATGCAGCCAGCGCACCAAGAGGTTCAGCCAGTCGAGAACGTACGCTTCCATCGAGCATTGCCTTGATTCTGTTTTTCGCGCGCGGGGCGCGGCCGATCCCCGGGTCGACGGCCGCGAAGCCGGAGACCGGGCCCCGCGCAGTTATCCGGGTCGACGTAAATGCCTGTCGGATTACTTCTTCGGCAGGCTGCCCTGTACCCCTTCGACGTAGAAGTCCATCTTCTGCATCTCGTCGTCGCTCATCGTCTTGCCTGATGCCATGCGATCCTTGCCCGTGTTGTCCTTGATCGGGCCCTGGAACGGATGCAGCTTGCCGGCGACGATGTCCTTCTCCTTCGCGGCCACCAGGGTTGCAACGTCTTTCGGGACGGCGGGGTTCAAGGGCGCGAGCTTGATCATGCCGTCCTTGATACCGCCCCAGACGCTCGCCGGCTTCCAGTTGCCGGCGATCACCTCCTGCGCGATCTTGGTGTAGTACGCGCCCCATTGATGCGTGGTCGCGGTCAGATGTGCGTGCGCTCCGTATTTGGACATGTCGGAGTGATAGCCGAACGCGTACTTGCCCTTCTCCTCCGCCGCTTGCACGACGGCGGTCGAGTCGGTGTGATGCGTGACGACGTCCGCCCCCTGCGAGATCAGCGTGTTTGCTGCTTCGCGCTCACGCCCCGGGTCGTACCAGGAGTTCGTCCAGATCACCTTCAACTCCGCCTTGGGATTGACGCTGCGCATCCCTTGCGTGAAGGCGTTGATTCCCTGGACCACTTCGGGGATCGGGAACGCGGCGACGTAGCCCGCGACGTTGCTCTTGGTCATCTTGCCGGCGATCACGCCGCACAGGTACCGGCCCTCGTAGAAGCGCGCGTTGTAGATGCCGACATTCTTCGCCGTCTTGTAGCCGGTCGCATGCTCGAAAACGCTGTTCGGAAACTGCGCCGCGACCTTGATGGTCGGATTCATGTAACCGAACGACGTCGTGAAGATGAGCTTGTTCCCGCTGGAGGCGAGCTCGCGGATGACGCGCTCCGCATCGGCGCCTTCGGGCACGTTCTCGACGAATTTTGTTTCCACCTTGCCGGAGAGCGCCTTCTCCATTTCCTTGCGACCCTGGTCGTGCTGGTACGTCCAGCCCGCGTCCCCCACGGGGCTCACGTAGACAAAGCCGACTTTCAACGGCGCCTGGGCGAGAGCTGCTCCGGCCGCCAATACGGCTCCTGCCGCCAGGCCCAGTGCCCAGCGGGTGACGCGACTGCTTGATTGACTGCTTGGTTTCATGCTCATTCTCCTCGATGAACGGTCTGCACGCTTGGGTTCGCTTAAAGTCGCGGACGCCCCGTCCGGGTTACGACGGGGCACGCTTAGCGTTGCGATGATGACGCTCGCTTTTTCTTCGATAAGCACTCCTTGGGTCAGTCGGGCCGATACGACTTGGCGAGCGACACCGGCGCGTTGAGCCGGATCGTGGCGAGATTGCGCGAGATGAATACCAGCACCACGATCGTCGCCAGGTACGGCAGCGATGAGAGGAATTGCGACGCGATCGCGATCCCCGCTCCCTGCGCGAAGAACTGCGCAATGGTGACGCCGCCGAACAGGTAGGCGCCGATCATCACGCGCGCCGGACGCCACGTCGCGAACACGACCAGCGCGAGCGCGATCCAGCCGCGACCGGCAGTCATGCCTTCCACCCAGAGCGGCGCGTAGAACTCGGAAAGGTACGCTCCGCCCAGTCCGGCCATCGCGCCGCCGAAGAGCGTGGCGAGATAGCGTATGCGGATCACCGGGTAGCCGATCGCATGCGCCGACTCGGGCGACTCGCCGATTGAGCGCAGCACTAATCCGGCGCGGCTCCGGTAGAGGAACCACGCGATCACCGCGAACAGCGCCCACGAGACATACACCAGCACGTGATACTTGAACAGCAGCGGCCCGAGCACGGGAATCTCCGCGAGCAGGGGAATCGCCGGCGGCGGTGCGACGGTAAGCGACACGCTCTCGTAGGGCTTGCCGAGAAACGCGGAGAGCCCGACGCCGAAGAGGGTGAGCGCAAGTCCCGAGGCAACCTGATTCGCCATCAGATTCAGCGTAAGCACGGCGAAGATGAGCGCCATCGCCGCGCCGGCCGCCATCCCCGCGACCGCGCCGACCCACGGATTTCCGGTCTGCGACGCGACCGCGAATCCCGTGACGGCGCCCATCAGCATCATGCCTTCGACACCGAGATTGAGCACGCCGGATTTCTCGGTGACGAGCTCGCCGAGTGCTGCGAAAACCATCGGCGTGCCGGCGGCAACGGCCGCGACCAGGATCGGAATGAGGGTGTCCATTATGCCGCAGCCTGCGCGAGCTGCACCTGCGCCTTCGGCGGGCGAACCACTTTGACGCGGTAGTTGATGAACACGTCGGAACCGAGCAGGAAGAACAAAAGCATGCCCTGAAACAATCCGGTCATCGCGGAAGGCAGTTGCAGGCCCATCTGCGCGGCTTCGCCGCCCAGGTAGAGGAGCGACATCAACAAGCTCGCGAGCAGGATGCCGATCGGATGCAATCGTCCGACAAAAGCGACGATGATCGCAGCAACGCGCGGCGGCGTCGGCGAGCCCGGCCACCCGCATCTGGAAGCCGAGAAAACTGCGGTTGAGGAAAATGTAGCCGGCGCCGACCGCTGCGAGCGAGATCAGGAAGCCGACATTGAGTCGCGTTCCCGGGAGCAGTATCGGATACAAGGCCGCCTCGGTGAACTGCTTGCTCTGCGGGAAGTTGAATCCTTCCGGATCGCGCCATGGCTCGTGCACCAGCCAGCTCAGCAGGAAATTGGCGACGTAAACCAGCATCAGGCTCACCAGGATCTCGTTGGTGTTGAAGCGGGTGCGCAGCAGCGCCGGGATCGCCGCCCACAGCATGCCGCCGATCGCGCCGGCGATGACCATCGTGGGCAGGATCAAGCCGCTTTCACTCCCGTGGAAATACAGCGCGACTCCGCCCGCAAAGATGGCGCCGAGCACGAGCTGTCCTTCGGCACCGATGTTCCAGACGTTGGCCCGATACCCGCACGCCAGCCCAACCGCGATCAGCATCAGTGGGGATGCCTTGAGCAGCAGCTCGGCGAAGCCGTTGAGATCGTGGACCGGATAGATGAAAAAGGTGTAGAACGCCTGCAGCGGATTCTTGCCCAGCGCCGAAAACAGGATGAATCCGGCGATCACCGTCAGCATCGCCGCGAACAGCGGCGACAGATAACCCATCAGGCGCGACGGTTCCGCGCGCGTTTCAAGCTTGAGCCGCATGGTCACCCTCCGGCGCGAAATGGGCCGGGTCGCCGGCATCCGGCCACATCCCGCTCATCCATACGCCGATTTCCTCGACATTGGTTTCCTTGATCGGTTTGGCCGGCGACAGGCGACCCTTGGCGATGACCGCCAGGCGATCGCTCACTTCGAACAACTCGTCGAGCTCTTCCGACAGCACGAGGATCGCCACCCCCTCGTTGCGCAGGTCGATGATCTTCTGGCGAATGAAAGCGGCCGCGCCGACGTCGACGCCCCACGTGGGCTGCGCGACGACGAGCACCTTGGGCTTCTGCATGATTTCGCGGCCGACGATGAACTTCTGCAGGTTGCCGCCCGAGAGGCTCTTGGCTTCCGACTGCGGGCCGCCGCATTTGACGTTGAAGGCGTTGATGCACGAAGCGGCGAAAGCCGCGATCTCCGAGAACTTGATCAGGCCGGCTTTGACGAATCCGCCGCGGTGAGCGGTGAGCAACGCGTTGTCCGCAAGCGACATGCGCGGTACCGCGCCGCGGCCGAGACGTTCTTCGGGAACGAAGCACAGGCCCAGCTCGCGCCGCGCGGCCGGGCTCATCCGGCCCGCTTCGGCGCCGCAAAGGATGACCGGATGCTTTTCCGAGATCGGCTCCTCGCCGGAGATCGCAAGCAGCAGCTCCTGTTGGCCATTGCCCGATACGCCTGCAATGCCGACGATCTCGCCGCTGTGCACGGTGAGATGCATGTCCTTCAAGTCCGTTCCGAAGGGATCGGGCGATTCCCGGTTCAGGCCGGCGAGGACGAGCCTCGGCTCGCCGGTCTTGGCCGCGCCGTGCTGCGGATGCGGCAGGTCCTTGCCGATCATCATCCGCGCCATGCTCTTGGGCGTTTCCTGCCGCGGGTCGCAATGGCCCGTCACCTCGCCGCCGCGGAGCACGGTGGCGTTGTTGCACAGCTCCTGGATCTCGTCGAGCTTGTGGCTGATGTACAGGATGGTGCAGCCTTCCGCCGAGAGCTGCCGCAGCGTTTCGAACAGTTTGCGCACGGCCTGCGGCGTGAGCACCGACGTAGGCTCGTCCATGATGAGCAGCTTGGGGTTGACGAGCAGGCAGCGGATGATCTCCACACGCTGCCGTTCGCCGACCGACAGCGAATGGACGAGCCGGCGCGGATCGACGGGCAGACCGTAGCGCTCCGATACCTCGGTGATGCGCCTGGCGAGTTCGCCCAGCCCGGGATTGCCCGGCAGCGCCAGCGCGACGTTCTCGACGACCGTCAGCGTCTCGAACAGCGAGAAGTGCTGGAAGACCATCCCGATGCCAAGCTCGCGGGCATGCGCCGGATTCGCTACGATGACCTGCTTGCCCTCCCAGCGCACCTCGCCCGCGTCCGGCTTGACGACGCCGTAGATGATCTTCATCAGCGTGCTCTTGCCGGCGCCATTCTCGCCGAGCACCGCGTGGATCTCGCCCGGCAGCGCAGTGAGCGACACGTTCTTGTTCGCGACGACGGCGGGATAGATCTTCGTGATGCCGCGAAGCTCGATGCGGGGGACCGCAGATA
>WNGE01006185.1_pt1 | contig 13370 bp, 15 predicted proteins | sample 5400651 | NCBI WGS metagenome assembly WNGE01 (sample SAMN13153370, study PRJNA577476) | soil metagenome | isolation source: 60 cm soil or saprolite under grassland replicate 2 | place: USA:California | collected 2016-06-15 | reverse complement strand
CTGAGCGATTAGACGACCTTGGGCACTTACGGAACTGTGAAAAATTCGTGAATGATTATGAGAGTTTGATTTGACATTGTTTCGACGCGTGGGTTAGTTGATCGGCGAGGGCAGCGTTCTTCGTCTCCGGCACAATGTTCGACAACACAGCGGCAACCCGTAGTCCGAGAAGTGGTGTTACCAAAATAAACAGAGATGCCCGAAATCCTTTCGGATAACGGGCATTCTTGCTTGTCACTTAGACGGCCTGAACGTTCTCGGCTTGCCAGCCCTTCGGGCCTTTGGTCACATCGAACTGCACCGCTTGCCCTTCTTGCAGGCTGCGAAAGCCGCCAGCCTGAATTGCGGAGAAATGCACGAACACATCCTCCCCATTTTGACGGCTGATGAAGCCATAGCCTTTGGCGTCGTTAAACCACTTTACTGTTCCTTGTTCTGCCATTTGATATTCCTATTTCCTTTTTTGAATTGTGCTGAGAAGAATCGCTGCGGGTGAGAAGAGGTGACGCTGGTTGGCGGTACCGACTTTCAACTGCGTGTGAGTCAAACTTAGCTTATGGTTATTATACACACTGAACCGAGAAATGACCCAAAAGGCCGAGTCCTTCCCCATCGGCGATCACCAGAGCCGGACCGGAGGTAAACTAGCGTGCTATGCGCAAGCGCCTAATCACGCCGATTCCGCAGGATGCTCCGCCTCGCGACGAAGGCTGGCTGGACCTCGACGGCGCAGTCGTGGTCGAGGTCACATCGGAAGAAAAGGATTATCCGGTCGAGTCTGCACTGGTTTCAGGAGAAACGAGGGGCTGGCGTGCGGCCGCTCCCGGCACTCAAACCATCCGGCTAATCTTCGATCAGCCGCAAAGGCTTAGACGTATCGCGCTAGTCTTTGAGGAAAACGAAATAAAGCGCACCCAAGAGTTCGTCTTGCGGTGGTCTCCGGATGGCGGACGCTCGTTTCGAGACATCGTGCGCCAGCAGTGGAATTTCAGCCCCCCTGACACGGTACGCGAAGTCGAGGAATACCAAGTTGAACTCTCGGATGTCACCGCACTTGAATTGATCATTGTGCCTAATAACAGCGGCGGAGCGGCTCGCGCCTCGCTCAAGAATCTGCGCCTGTCTTGACTTGTTGTGGCGATGCTCTCTAGGCGCGAAGCTAAGACGAACCACCAGGCTCACTCGATGGTCACTCTGAGTAGCCCTCGTCGTCTTCTTCTTCGCCCTCTTTTTCTTCGCCGTCTCCCTCTTCATCATCTTCTTCGTCCGGTTCTTCCCGAACGAGGACATCAGCAGCTACCGAGCGATCAGAGGTTTCTGGGTCGAGGCATTCTGGATGTATTCTGCGCATGCCCAATGGTACGCCTCGTATCCTTTGGCACCGCACCGACAATATGGCAACGAGCGCACTGAGAGGCAGCAGATTCTGAAGGCGCACGAATCGCGGCATCTGACATCTTTGGCGTGAGTGCAGCGACGAGCGGGCAATTGAGCACTTCTCGGCTGCTCTGCTCAGAAGCCATTCCAGCCGTATCATCAAACGGTGACATCATTCATCTCAGTCCTGAGACATTGGGGTGGCATTGGCGTGCTCATTTTGGCCGCCCTCGACAGTTCGGTGCTCCCTACCCTCGGTGGGGTTGATGCGCTCACGATATTGTTGGCCGCTCGGCACCCAGAGTTATGGCCGTATTTACGCGATGTGCAGCACTGCAGGCTCGGTTTCAGGAGCGTCACTCGCCTATCGCTTGTCGGCTCTTGGAGTCCTCCATCGACGTATCAAGGGAGCGGTGTTCGACAGGGTTACGGCGTTCGTGAAGCGTTTTGGGAGCCTTGCTCTGTCGCTCGCCGCGCTGCTTCCGCCTCCATTTCCGACTTCCGCATTCGTGATCTCGGCTGGTGCAACGCGCTATCGCTTCACTGCGTTTGCGCTGTCTTTCGGCGTAGGGCGGGCGTGCCGATTTGCTTTACTAGCTTATCTCGCGTCTGTGTTTGGCAGGCGGTCCGTGGCGCGGGCGTGGTCGGCGCACACTCTGCTACTTCTAGCGGCTATCGGCATTGTGTTGGTGTGCGTCGGCGTGCTGTCGTGGCTCGCATTCAGGAAATCTGAACTGGTGGGGTAGTGCGAACAGCACGGGGGCTGGTGGAATCGCCAAACGTCAATCCTGCTCCCTTGCCTCCTGACATTTGACGCAGTACCGCGCCCATAGAATCGCGTCCAGCCGCTTCGGTTCTATGTCACCGCCGCATTCGGCGCACTCGCCGAAATTTCCGTGCTGTATCCGCTCTAAGGCTTGGCCGAGGGTTTTGAGCATCTGCCGGGCCGTATTGCTCTTGTGAACTATGGATTGTCTTTCGTACTCGGCGGCAGCCTGATCAGCCGGATCGGCATGTCTTGCGGCGCTTGCCCGCGTCTCCTGCTCCGCAGTGGCGAGCACACGGTTCAACTCCGAAATACGGATTTCGAGAACTTGCTTGAAGTGCTCGGCTTTCTTTCCTGACAGCACGAAATGAACCTTAGAAAAACTGCCTATTTATGGTACCCGGATTCGTTCTGATGGTTTCCATCGCTGTAAAGACGCTCCCCCGCGATTCCCCCTTCATAGCTGCTGATGGTGTGGGACTTTTGTAATCTTCGTGCTGCACATTGGACACGGTACTCTGTTCCTTCCCGACCTCAGTCGGCATTATTCCAAATGATGAATTCCCTCACACGTGGCTTTTCGTGGGTTGCCTTACACTGGCGGACCAGCGCAGTGATCGCTTGCGCCGCTGTCGGAATCGCAGTTACGACCAGACGGTGTCTGGAAACCGATGAGGCCCGAGCCCAACGTGTGGAGCGTAATGGGAAGAAAGAACTGCGCAGACTCGCTGACAAAATTTCGATCTACGGGCGCAGTGTCCACCAACGCTACCCAACCGGGGACGTAGTCGTCAGCGAACGCGACTTAGCGGAACAACTTCGCAAGCACCCCGACATTGTTGCCACCGCACTGAACCTCCTCTTGGGTGAACAAAAAGTCCAGAAGGCTCCGCTGAACGGATATTGGAAGCTGAACGTCTGATTCTCCAGACAGAACCTTCTGGAAATGATGATCCTTTCCCCAATCTCATGACGTGCAACAACCCTGTCGCTGACCGTGCCTAAAGACCTGCTCCTAGATGTCGTTAATATTTTTTCAGCGGTCATAGCGTTCGCCTCGACTGGCGGGCTTTTGCAGGAACCCCGCAAAACTCTCATTCCGTGAACTTTGGGTGCAGGTCCCCGAAGGTCACTTGCGTGGGAAAATCCTCGAACAGCTTTTGGGCAAAGGGATAGAGCCCCGAATGAAACAGGATTGCCCGGTGGTCAGGCGATTTCAGCAGCCACTCGCGCAAGCTTGTGTCTTCGTCTTGCGTGGCCACGCGCACCGCCACCGCAGAAGTGCCGAGATCGAGAATCGACTGAATTTGGTCGGCGGCAGTGACTGGAACGTAGCGAACGTTCAGGGCCAGATACTTCGTCAGTTGGCGAAAATAGCGGGCCGGCGCATCGTAATACTGGAGCGGATAATCCTCCTCCGTGTCCTCGACTGCGATTGGCTCATTCAGCATAAACTTGACTGGCTGATGGCCAATCACCCCAGTGCCTTTTACCAGCTTGACCGGTGCCGTGCCGATAATCACGCCCTTTGCCTTGTAGCCGAGTAGAAGGTTGATGTAGCGATCACCCGGCATAACCACGTCCAAGCCTTTTTGCGCGAGGTAGAAGGCCGCCTCGGCTTTACCCTCGCTGTCGCCGCAGCCCACCACCACCTGCGAGTTGAATTCCAGCGCTTGGCTCACGACGGCAGAGATGCCGTGGGTATCTTCAATCCAGCCCATGCCGCCCGCCACATGAGTCGTCGGATAGCCGACCTTATCCGGCAAAACTTCGAACCGGAAGATGCCCTTCTCATCAGGGCCATACCACTGCTCTCCCTTTTTGGCAATCAGGGTTCCGGCAAGCGGCGTGATCTCAATGTTCGCGAACTCTGCCATCTTGTGGACGAACGCGCCCTCGTGATAGCCGATCAGAGTCGCGGGTATCAACTTCCGCGACAGGTCCCAGCGCATCTCGTAGCTCGCCCAGTCACGCGCCACGCGCTCTACCTGCGTGCCCACGCGCATTCCCGACTTAAGCACAATGGTCGTTTCGCCCAGCACCATGGCTTTCGCCTTGGCTGGAATCTTCAGTTCGGCGGCGATATCTGTTTTGCCGAACTGCGGCTTGAAGCTCTTTTGCGCCAACTGATCAAAGATGTCGGCTTCCGGCTTCCTCCCCACACTCCGCGCATACTCGGCGGCCTGCTTCAACACCAGTATGTTCGATTGCTCGCACTCGGGCTCGCCAAAGGCGGCAATCGCCTTCGCCATAAGTTGGCGGTCAGGATTCTGATCGCGAAGATCGCGATACAAGCTTAAGGCAGCGCAATCTTTCACCCCGCTGCCCCGCCATGCGATATAGCGCAGGTCTGCCATCACAATGGGATCGTAGGTTTTGTAGCTCTGGTAGCCAGAAAGGTCGGGAATCTCGGGAAGCGCCCGAACGGCAACTGCACCCAGAATTAGGGCTACAGCGCAAAGCACTACGGTTCGCACCAGATTCGCAATACTCTTCACCATGCTGTCGTCCTCGTGAAAAATGTGCGGCGGAGCAGCCCCACTCTAATTCGACATCTTGGGCTGGCGGAGTGCTCCGCTGGCACACACTGGAGCATTCTTGCTTAGATTTTGATCTCGATCCGATTGATTAGGAAGGGTACTTTGGAAATGTTACCTTCGAGCCGACATTGAGGGGGTTTGCGATTCGGGAGCGGGGTCGCATTCGCTGTAAGAGTAACCGTGGTCTTCTCTCTCTGTGGCGATTGTGCGCCCGCGCCTGCGCCATGTCAATCGGATGGACAGTTGTGCCAAACTCGACTCCGGGAGCGGCATCCAGCAGATTTCAACATTGGCGATGCTTGCTTTTGGTGCTGTTCGTATTCGCGTGTAATTGACCTGAGGTCATCGAAAACAAGCGCCCGAACGGATTCACCAGTGCGAGTCGCTCTTCTGCACAACTCGCACGGAAGATTCGGCCTTCGCCTTTGCCCATCGTGCATGTTGCGTACCTTGCTATTTTTGGAGAAAAAGGTGGGGAGGCGGAATTGCTTCCGTGGAAAACTACTTGGAGCCAGCTTTACTCTTGCTTTTCGTGTCCTTCTTCGACTTCTTGGACTTCCTTCGTTTTGTGCTGAGCCTGCTTTGCTTCGGACAGTGTCGATGCCTTTGCTGACGCCTTTGGGGTTGGCGACTTGCTCAGTGCGTTCAAGTCCGGTTGCCGCCTCCGAGAACCAGTGCCAGTGTTTCCAGCGCTGAAAAGGATTTTCTTCAGAGCGCCCGCCGCGCATCCGTACCCTGATCCGCCGCCCACAATCCCCAATGAAGTGTCGCCTTCGGTGATCTGAGCCGAATGCGGGATTCAGAATTTCCGTAGCGATGCCGGAAGCCAGAACGCCAGCGAGTACGAGCCCGGTCCGGCTAAGAGGAATGCGACTGCCAGTAACAACTGTGTGAGTGCATATTCCGCGCCGCCCTTGCCGATATCGAACCCATTGGGTAGGTGCACCAGAAAGATAGCTCCAAGCATCACAACGGCAATACACGCCGCTCCCAGTCGAAACAGAATGCCAGTCAGCACAGCCAGACCTCCAGCAAACTGTGCCAGTCCGATCAGATATCCCATGACAACTGGCCAGTGATGAGATGCAGCAAACTGCTGAGGGCCCGGGCCTCCAAAGCTCCCGAAGAGGATGGCGCTCCCATGATAGAGAAACGCCATGGCGCTAGCTATGCGAAGAAGCAACAGCGCAGTACTGATCCTCGCGGGCAATGTATTGCCCTTCTCCATGCCTCGTTCGATGCCGGAGAGAGCCATGGACTCAAGCCCGCCTCTCCAGTGGCGGTCCCGGTGATTACCTTCTGTGGGCCACCGTAGCGCCGCATTGTTCCTCAGGAAACAAGGGCTACAATCAAAGGTGTGAGACACTACACAACCAAACGGGTTAAGGACGGCACCATGTTCACATGCGTACGCTGTGAACACCACGTCACCACGCTGGATTTCCACAAAGAGGCTGGAAACCTTCGCACACAAGCAGCGACGGCAATCAATCGGCACGCCGCCGCAGTGCATGGCCAACCGATGGCGGTTTCATCGGCCGATTCGCAGCAGCGTATCCGGTGTCACTAACCTTGGTTGTTTTCTTCGTGGCGGTGTGCCCTCGCCTTCAGCCATCGCTCGACAACGTCCACTTGTGACCTCCGCAAATAACAACTACGACGGAAGTATGCTGCTCGGGGCAGCATACGATCAGGACGCAATTCGGTTTTCGGAGAAGAACTAAAAATTCTTTTCGTTTGCTCCTGTTGTGAACCATTAGACCCGTGTTTCGGAACTCTCCCGTTACCAGCACAATTCATTAACGACACAATCTCTCGGTCTTGTCCTTGGCCTTCCCCTCCGCAATCGTCTGCCACTGCATGTTCGAAGGCGCGTCCGCTCCGCCGCACTGCAGCGGGCGAACATGGTCAACAACGTAGCCGGGGTGAAGGTTCCATCCCCGTTGTTGCGGTACAGTACGTTCTTGCCGTAATACGTGACGAACAAATCCATCACGCCATCATTGTTGTAGTCTCCAACGCACACCCCCTGGCCCCAACCGGAGCGCACAAGATTGGCCTTCGCCGTCACATCCGTAAATGTCCCGTCACGATTGTTCCGGTAAAGGTGATTCGCGGGTTGCGCAATCTGCAAAGAAGCGATTGAACTAGTCAAGCGGCTTGCTGGTTCTTCGCATGAAGTAGTAGTCCACGATATGAACAAAACGGAGACGGTGTCGAAGGCGAAGACCTTCGGCATCCGCAGCGTGCCCGCCGTAGTGATCGACGGCAAACTTGCTTCGTGCTGTGCCGAGCGTGGCCCGGAAGAACATGTTTTGCGTGCTGCACTTGCATAACTCGGTCTTGGCGCTAAGGGCGGCTCCCAATCGAGCCGCCTTGTCTTGTCCTCACATCCTGATATTGCGATTGACTTTAATACTTGCCGCCGTCATCTACAGGCCACGGTGATCCACGATTTCTCCAAAACCTTCCCGCTGGCGTCTGCACAGGATGGGTTACCTAGCGCGTTTGCCCCGCCGATATAATCGTGAAGAGCGTCTTCCAACCGCGCGCCCCGTCCTCTTCTCTTGTGGCCTGCGAGGAAAACAGTTTTCGGAGAGCGGGCGCTTCTTCCATTACCAGTGAAGTCCGCTAGCGACGCCATTTTGCCTCAATTTGCACATTCCCAGATTGCGCCCGGAACCGTGTCGTGAGCGGATTCAGCAGATGGAACGACCGCGAAAAATCACGCTAGGGGCTCGATACGCGCAGCCATCGAAACGACTGCACAGTTTCTCGTCATAGGGCTGTGGAGGGGATGTGCATGTAGTGGGAAACAAGGCAAATCAAAGTCGCGTATGTTTTGGTCGACTTCAAGAGCCAGGGGGCGTACAAGCAAAGCGTGCAGCTCTCCGCCCCGCGCGGAGAGTACGCAATCGCAAGGCAGAATTACGTGCCCGAGTCTCGGTCTCAGCGCAAGGAGTTTGCGATGGCCAGGCGGCAAGAAACCCTCCTCTGTATCGACGATAATCAGAGCAGCCTCAACATTTGCAAAATAATTCTGGAAGACTTTGGCTACAAGGTCTTAACTGCCAGTAGCGCACGCGAAGGACTGGAAATCTTTGCGTCGCATGTCATTGATGCAGTGATTCTCGACTATCAAATGCCGGAGATGAACGGCGAACTGGTTGCTGCAGAAATGAGACGAACGAAGCCGCGAGTCCCCATTCTCATGCTGTCCGGCTGGGTGTCACTGCCAGAAAGCGCGCTTCAACTGGTGGACGAATATGTCGCCAAAGGAGACCCGGTCGAGTTCATGCTCCTAGCAGTTCAGCAAGTATTGAGTCGTGGCAAAAAGCGAAAGCCCGTAAGAGCCGTTACTCAGTCTCGGGTGGCCAGCTACGACTCTGAAGCCAGAGTCGTTTGACCAAGCAGACACACAGTCTCGGTGAATACGCTAGTGCGTTCCACCCCCTCGTAGGACGATGAATGTGCATTTTCTTGGATAAGGGGGTTTTCCCCAGGAGCCCAAAATGAATCCTCGCGGACCGGGAAACGGGAAGTCCCATACCGCCCAACAACCGGAACCTCAGCAGTCCAGACGAGGCTTATTCCCTATCGTCGGTGTGGGTGCCTCGGCCGGTGGCTTAGAGGCATTCACACAATTGCTCAAGGCCTTAGGGCCGGGGACCGGGATGGCGTATGTGCTGGTTCAGCATCTGGACCCGAGCCACGAGAGCGCACTGACTGAGCTCCTGGCGAAGGCGACCGAGATGCCGGTCAGGCAAGTCACTGATGCCACGCCGGTGGAACCTAATCATGTGTATGTTATTCCGCCCAACGTGGACATGATCATTTCACAGGGAATATTGCGGCTCACAGCCCGTACCGAGACACGTGGCTACCACATGCCTATCGATCGTTTCTTACGCTCGCTCGCGGAGGACCAGGGGAGCAACGCGATTGGCGTAATTCTTTCAGGAACTGCTTCTGACGGTACCTTGGGGTTAGCAGCGACCAAGGCAGAGGGAGGCATTACCTTCGCCCAGGATGAAAAATCGGCCAAATTCGATGGCATGCCACAGAGCGCCATTGCTGCCGGCTGCGTGGATTTCGTTCTCCCCCCTGAAGCTATTGGCAGGAAGCTGGAGAGGATTCGTGCTCATCCGTATCTGGCCCCTGCTTCGTCCTCAAGAACACCTGAATTAGTGCCCGACGGCGATCCCCAACTAAAGAACATTCTTCATTTACTACGGATGGCAAACGAAGTTGATTTTTCCGATTACAAGCCCGCTACTGTTAAGCGGCGCATTATACGCCGCATGGCTTTGCACCAGATCGGGACGTTGAAAGATTACGTCCAGCTTCTTCGGCACCATCCGGCTGAAGTGGAGGCACTGCACGAGGACCTCCTCATCAAGTCACCAGCTTTTTCCCCGACCCCGCTGCTTTTGAAGCGCTAAAAGCCGAGGTGTTTCCTGGCATTCTGAAGCACAGGTCACCCGAGGAGCCCATCAGAGTTTGGGTGCCAGGGTGTTCAACGGGCGAAGAAACCTACTCGCAGGCAATTGCACTGCTCGAGTTCTTGGGCCATAGAAGCGCTGATATTCCCATCCAGCTTTTCGGCACGGACCTCAGCCAGGAAAGCATTGGGAAAGCCCGCGCCGGGATCTACCCGGAGAGTATTGTGGCCGATGTCTCGCCGGAACGGCTGCGACGCTTTTTCGCCAAAGTGGAAGTTGGCTATCGAATCAACAAAACGATCCGTGATATGTGTGTTTTCGCCAGGCAGAACTTTCTCCAAGACCCGCCTTTTTCTCGGATCGACGTTATCAGTTGCCGTAACGTGCTTATCTACCTCGGGCCGGTTTTGCAGAAAAGGATCATGCCCATCTTTCATTATGCCCTGAAGCCAAGAGGATTTCTGATGTTGGGCGGCGCGGAAGGCATAATTGGCACGGGCTCGGATTTGTTTGAGTTGATGGATAGGAAGCACAAGATTTATTGCCGAAAATCTACCCCATCCGGGCTGCACTTCGACTTCGCCGCTAGCCAGTACCCGACCGGAGCAGCAAACCTTGCGAGCGACAAGCAAACACAGAAGCGCGAGGGGGTTGTGCAACTCTTGGGCTTACGCAAAGAGGCTGATCGCATCCTCTTAACGAAATATGCTCCCGTCGCAGTGGTGATTAATGACGATATGGAAGTCCTTGAATCCCGTGGACACGTGGGCCTTTATCTTGAGCTCGCGTCCGGCAGAGCCAGCTTCAACGTTTTGAAGATGACTCGAGAAGGCTTGCTGTTCGATCTGCAAGCCGCGATTAACAAAGCAAAGACGGAGAAGGAGGGAGTTCCGGTCCGAAAGGAAAATGTAGCGGTCGAACGCGACGGTGAACTGAAGGATGTGAATCTTGAGGTAACCCGTTTCAAGGTCGCTTCCAACGGAGAACGCAATTTCTTGATCGTGTTCGAGGATTCGAGACCCGCGGGTAGGGCTGAATCAGCGGGAACCATGGCCGGAGAGGCAAAACCTAGCGAAGGAGGAAAGGAAAAACGCAGTGATCGTCAAAGCAGCCACTTGAAGCAGGAACTTGTTGCCACCAAACGGTATCTGCACTCCCTGGTCGAGGACAAAGAGGCCAGCAACGAGGAACTCCAAGCTGCCAATGAGGAGATTCTGTCGAGCAACGAAGAGTTGCAGAGCACAAACGAGGAGCTGCAAACTGCCAAAGAAGAGCTCGAGTCAACGAATGAAGAACTACACACTGTCAACGAGGAACTGCACAATCGAAATTTCGAATTGACCCAAGCCAACAATGACTTCGTTGATCTGCTCAGCAGCGTCAATATCGCGATGCTTATGGTGGGAAGTGACCTGCGAATTCGACGTATTACTCATCAAGCGGAAAATTTGCTAGGGCTGATCCCTACCGATGTAGGACGAGTGATCACCAATATCAGGCCAAATATTGACGTGCCCGACCTGGAGCAAATGATTATGAAGGTAATCAACACGGTAACGGTTCAAGAACGAGAGGTTCGGGACTGACAGGGGCATTGGTATTCGCTTCGCATACTGCCCTATAAGACGCCGGAGAGCATGCTTGAGGGCGCCGTCGTGACGCTGGTGGATATAACTGTCCTCAAGAACAACTTGGAGGAGATTAGACTATCGCACGATCAACTGGTAAGGGAACGGAGGAAATTAGAAGAGGTGCTTCGACAGATGCCCTGTGGGGTCATGATCGCGGAAGCCCCATCAGGCAGGCTGATCCTCACGAACAAACAGGTAGAAGAGATCCTGCGTCACCGATTCCCTCATGCCGCTAACATTGAGGAATACGCCCAAGGTAAAGCTTTCCATCTCAATAAGCAGCCATTCAAACCTGAAGAGTGGCCCCTCGCACGTTCTCTCACCAGAGGCGAGGTGGTCACAGATGAAGAAATTGAGTACGTGCGCGGGGACGGCACCCCGGTTTTTTTAAGTGTCAGCTCTGCCCCCATTCTCGACCGCGAAGGCCGTATCACCGCAGCCGTGATTACCTTTTTTGATCTTACGCATCGCAAAGGAACCGAACAGGTGCTGCGCTCCACAGAAAAGTTGGCCGCTACTGGACGTCTGGCAGCTTCTTTTTGCCACGAAATCAACAATCCGCTGCAGACGCTGAGTGGTGTGTTGTATCTGCTCGGTCAAAGTACCGGACTAGGGGGAGCCGAGCGCCAACATTTGGCCACGGCGCATGCCGAACTGGAACGTGTGGCGCACCTAACCACGAGCATGTTGGGTTTCTACCGCCCCTCCCCTTCACCAGTGGATCTCAAGATCTGCGAAATACTCGATAGCGTGCTGAACTTTTACGGCCCAGCCATTCGGTCCGGCAAGATTATCGTCGAGAAGCGATACGACTCGGAGGACGTGATACACGGCTTTCCCAGCGAGATTACCCAGGTATTCTCCAATCTTGTGGGGAATGCGCTGGGAGCTTTGACCCCGGAAGGAACACTCGAGTTGCACGTTATAGCTTCCCGGGATTGGGGAAACCCGGCAAGGCGCGGCGTCCGTGTTTTCATTGCAGACAACGGACCGGGTATTTCTGCTGAGAATCGGCGGAGAATTTTTGAGCCATTCTTCACCACAAAAGGTGAGAATGGTACTGGTCTTGGCCTGTGGGTCGCAAGTGGGATTGTCGATAAATATGGAGGCTGGCTTCGGGTGCGCAGCAGCACGCAGCCCGGGCGAAGCGGGACCTGTTTCGCCGTCTTTTTCCCGGAGCAGAAAGTATCGACAATGCGTCATACTGCTATCACCCTAGATAAAAGCGCGTGACATTTGATCCCGTAGGGTGGACCCCGATTAGCGTAAACGATGTGCTTTCCGCTCGCCTCCAAGTAGCGAACTAGTAGATGAGCGCTATTTAAGACACTGCCGACCTCTTGCACGGGTTTGGTCCGATATTCGAACAAGTGGGCGCGCGAACACCACCCGTGGCCAGCTTTGCCATCTTGACGTCATTCTTGTTGAAATCATTGTGGATCCAATCGGAGTGGCTGTAAAAATCCCGCACTGCGTGGAGCTTTGGAGATGCGCCTCGAAAAGCGGGTGGAAAACTCCAACGCTAACGAAAATAAACAACTTATGTCGCTGATCATAGCTGAAAATGCCATATACGTATCGCGGCGCTGTAGCCTAGATTCGTAGTGTCAGCCAAGTTCAACAACGACCGCCACATCCAAGGTGGGATAGAGTTCGAAAACGGAGGTCAACTTGGTAAGCTCCAGTAATTCGAGGATCAGATTGCCGGGAGCAGCCAGCGTGACCGAGCACTGGCTGGCTTGCGCCGTCAAGGCAACAGATATGAGTGCTCCGAGGCCAGCGGCGTCGATCAGTTCCACACCACTGAGGTCGATCACGACTCGACGGGTTTGGGGCGCAAGCTCGGCAAATTCGCCGGACAGCGCGGCAGCTTCAGCGCCATAAGCGATTCTGCCTTTGCAGCAGATCACAGTGACGTCTTCGGCTACTCGGGTTTCGAGACTCAGCCTCAACTTCCGCTCCTTGTCCTGACGGCTCAGGCGCTGCTCTTCCCACAATGCGCATGTTGACATTCGGCTGATGATTTTTATCTGAGCGATTAGACGACCTTGGGCACTTACGGAACTGTGAAAAATTCGTGAATGATTATGAAATTTTGATTTGACATTGTTTCGACGCGAATGACGCAGGGGTCAGTTGATCGGCGAAGGCAGCGCCTTCGTCTCCGGCGCAATGTTCGACAACACAGCGGCAACCCGTAGTCCGAGAAGTGGTGTTACCAAAATAAACAGAGATGCCCGAAATCCTTTCGGATAACGGGCATTCTTGCTTGCCATTTAGACGGCCTGAACGTTCTCGGCCTGCCAGCCCTTCGGGCCCTTGGTCACCTCGAACTGCACTTGCTGACCTTCTTGCAGGCTGCGAAAGCCGCCAGCCTGAATTGCGGAGAAATGCACGAAGACATCCTCCCCATTTTGACGGCTGATGAAGCCGTAGCCTTTAGCGTCGTTAAACCACTTTACTGTTCCTTGTTCTGCCATTTGATATTCCTATTTCTTTTTTTGAATTGTGCTGAGAAGAATCGCTGCGGGTGAGAAGAGGTGACGCTGGTTGGCGGTACCGACTTTCAACTGCGGGTGAGTCAAACTTAGCTTATCGTTATTATACACACTGA
>WNGE01012838.1_pt1 | contig 13373 bp, 9 predicted proteins | sample 5400651 | NCBI WGS metagenome assembly WNGE01 (sample SAMN13153370, study PRJNA577476) | soil metagenome | isolation source: 60 cm soil or saprolite under grassland replicate 2 | place: USA:California | collected 2016-06-15 | reverse complement strand
CGGCCAATGATAACCGGGATCAATACCTGAAATCCGTTCTCTGCAAGGAGGCGCGCAAATTGCGACTCAACAGGTATGCCCGGTAAAAGTCCAACAAGTTGTTCAGGCTCCTGGTCTGCATCCGGTATTGCTATAATATTAGCCTTTGGCTTTGTCTTCGGTTGAAGCAAAAGCCCTTCACCATAGACCCTGTTTAAAACCGGCCACCGCACTTGATAAACCCGGTATTTCTCTGTTTCGGCAACAATATCCGGATCATTATTTATTGAAAATTTTTGCATGAGCACCTGCGGGTGTTTATCCGGAATACCCACATTGTAATTAACCGATGGTTCATTTTTATCTTCAACTCCAATGTATTTCATAAATCTTCTGCGATTCGGTTCCACTGATTTCTCATAGGCTTCCTGTGAGGTAAGATCGCGATTCCATAATTTCAAACGGGTAGTGATAGATTCATTTATTTTTTCCTCAATAAACTTGTGGGCTCCATCCAGCATTTTTGTTGAGAGATCACCCTCTGTTGTAAGCGGTTTTGTCGTGGGAAGAACTTCGGGCATTTTATCATAGGTAAAAATTGAATCTTTATTATGGGCAGGCGATTGAAGGACTTGTGCTTTGCAAATCAAGCTGAACATAATTACACAAATAAGTGAGATTTTATTTTTCATTAGCAATCGATTTTTTAGACCATACGAAACGACAGAGAGGTTGAGAACCGACCAATTAATTTTTGAGTTATCATGACCCTATTAATTTTTTATTTTTCTGCGATTAATTATGCCTGTTGCCACAGATTATGAACTTTTTGCAAGTCCTTTTTCATCGCCTCAAAAACAACTTTTTTGTCGCATGAAATCTTCGTAGCTCCACTCTCTGCACCTCCTAAAGAATATTCGAGGTGCAATAGGTGCAATGTTACAGGTACATTTATCTGGTATCGTTTTAATAACTCAAAGTACGTTTTAAAATCAACCATACCTTCTCCTATAGGAGTATTCTGTGTATCCCATACTCCATTTTTCTTTGCCCACATGAAGTCCTTAACGGCTATTGTTTTTATTTGGGATTGTATGAGGCGCAGACCATTCTGCCATGACATGCCACCTTCCACCACAGCGTGGCGGATATCATATTGCAGCCCAATATATTGTTTGTCTGCCTCTTTTAATAATTCCCACAACTCCCATATAGAAGAACCTACTCCGGCTCCAGCGTGATTCTGGTAACATCCGGTCAATCCCAATGCTTTATTGAGGTAGCTTAAGTCTTTTACTTTTTGCTGGAAATACTGCAAAGAATCAGGGATACTTTTTCCTTCGGGATAGGAAAACCAGTTCATTCTATAGTATTGAATGCCATGTTTAACGGCTGTCTCCAATACTTTTTTATCTGTGATATTGTCTGCATCCTGAACGGCTGTAGTCATTAGTAAAGGAGCTAAACCAACCTTATGCATAGCTTCAGCAGCTTTGGGCAGATCGCTTTCAACCCGTTCAGGCAACACATGACCGTTAGGGCGTACCGTGAGGTCTATACCATCAAAACCCATTTCTGCCGCAGCTTCAGCCACGTCATCATAATTCAAAAACTGCAGATGCTTGGAGAATATATGAATCTTTAAACGATCCACAGGAGTGGTATGGAACATCGAGAACAAATTTCCATACATAAATGGGAAAAGAGCACCAGAGAAGGCTGACTTCTTTATAAAGCTTCTTCTGGATTGGTTATTATTTTGTGTTTTCATTATTTAATATCTTTTTTGCGTTGGACTGATAAACTTTTTTCAGAATCCGGTCATTCAAACCAAAACCATATGACGGCCAATGATAAAACCTGTAATAGTAGAAGTGCTCATCTGATGTCTCAAGGATACGAAACGTTATTTCGTACATATCTGGTTTAGGAATGTTATCTGTCCCATATAAAAGTTTGTCCTGGTACTTCTCATAAAATAATGCCATGAACCTGGGTATAGTAGAAGTCTCCCCAAAACGGGCAGATACATCTGCATAAAGATTTGGGTATTTATCTAATAGCGATCCTAAGATTGAAAGATCATACTCACAATTTGCAAAATGACAAGCGATAAATGTTGTGTTCACATTTTCACGAACAACATCCTCAAGAGTTTTAATAAGCTGAGCGTGACCAAGAATGCCTTGCTTAGTCGAATCGATCTTCCACGTATATGCATTCATGAGACCATCATTTGTGGAATCCATAGGTAAATACATCCAATAGGGATCTGCCACGTGTATATTGATAGGTATCTTTAATTCGCCGCATCTTTTTATTAGCGGTTTTATCAGTGGATCATTGATGTGTGGCCCAAAACCTCCGGGATAGCGTAAGCCCCCACCCTTATCACTCAATTCACCCACGCCGCGTGCACCCAGTTTAAAACATCTCTCCAGTTCCTTAACTGCTTTTTCTATCCATCCCGGTTCCTTGTAACCAGCAAGATCAAATCCACACCATAGTTCAAACCTTTTTGGATACCTGGAATATAAAGTATAGATACTGTCAAACCTGGCACCGGTAGCACCTGTTAAAACAATCGTCTTCTCAATTCCGGCCTCATCCATGGTTTTCACCCACTTTGAAAGTTCCTCATCAGTCTTTGCAAACACATGAGAGTGAATATCAATCGCAGGAAATCTTGCTTTTTTGACGTTTGTTTGAGGGATCCGAAAAATGGATTGCGGCTTGAAGTCCTTAAGCTTTAACTGTGTGGGATCCTGTGCAGAACAAAATGTATAGCCTGCAAGAAAGATGAGGGTGACAAACAGTTTATTCATAAGTTATTTTAATTGATTATACAATATCTTGAATTTTTGAACCATCGTAAACTTTGCCTGTATTATATTATCGCCCGAAATATGTGCCCAACTGATTTTCGGAGGCGTATTATCTTTTCCTTTTACTTCTATTTTATGAGCCCTTGTTTTATAATTATGAAGCGTGTATTCAGGAAGCCAGTAATCGTATTTAATTCTTCTTTTGGAATATCTCAAAAATAAAATTGAGGTAGCTTTTTATAGCATGCTAACCTATTGCGAAGTTATAAGTGATAGCATGCTATACAAGCTTAAAAATTGTTCCTTTAATTCAATTTTGAAATAACGAAAACTTCCTAATTTTCTTCCTTCTTACTTTCCGTTTTTAATAGCAGTAAAAAAATGAATTCCACCCATTAATCTGCTTATACAAGCTTCGTCTGCTGCTTATAAAAGGAATTAAATGTTCGTGGTGGTCTTCCAAAAGGTACTTCTGCAGAATCTGTAAAAACAGAATTAGGCCCCTCCATTTTGGTAAGAACAGTTGCAGCATCTGGAAGATGCAACGCTGTGCCCGCTTGGATATTCGGGAAAAGGAGGTGTTTGTATAAGCGGTGTCCATTCCTTATCAATATACTTATTTATAAAAGTTTCAGGTGGTGCATAATTGTAAGTATATTTTGCCTCCCAACAGGAAATAAATGCATCATATAATGCAATAGCAGTTTTTGAAAGCAATGATGCCGTTTTCATTGCATCATACTTTTCTTTTTTTGCGAACAGAACAAGCAATACTGGGGCCCTGTTAAGACATCAAACTTACAATGGCAGCGCTGTAGCTGATAACATTCTTTCGAAAGATTATCTTCATGTAAAGGGTACTAAAGAATTATAAAAACTTAAACATCTTCACTATTTATGATTGGCTTAAATATTTTCAGAAGAGCAATTAGGTGTTCAAACGAATTACCATTTTTGCTACAATTAATTACCTATTGTTGAGAAATAGATTATTCAAGGCAAATCATCTATTTATTTTAAATCCTGACTTAAAGGCAAAATACTTAGCCCTCTTTAAGTACTTGTCTGCTTAATGCACCAATGCACTTTTTTTAAGCATTGACAGTTCTTTTCACTTTTGCATAAGCTCTTACGGGAAATGTTCCAACACCTTTAAATTTTGGAGGAACAGCACTGAACAAATAATTGTTTTCCGGTAATTTATTAAGATTGCACAAATGTTCTGCTATCAAAATTTCAGCACCCAAAAGCGTGGTATGAACGGGACGGCTTCTTCCTTTTGTATCATCTATATTGTGGCTGTCAATGCCAACTAATTTTACCGTGCAATCTCTCAAATATTCTGCTGCTTCTTTAGTTAAGTAAGGATGATTTTCAAAATACTTTTCTGTGTTCCAGTTTTTCGACCAGCCTGTGTAAACCAAAACAGCCCGGTTGTGAATTTCTTTTGCTTTGAAATAATCTATTCCTACTTCAATTGTATTTGCAGCGTTAATCGTAATGGCATCTATATCCACAAAAGCCTCCAAGTCCACTTCTGATAAGTCTTTTCCATTTGCAAAACGATGAAAAGGGCAATCAATATATGTTCCTGTATTTGAAACCATTTTTATTTTGCCTATTTGAAATTCTGTTCCTGCCCCATAAAATTCTCTTGATTTTTCGCGGCTCAAATAATCACAAATAACAGGCGCAGGTAATCCTTTGTATGTAATCAATCCATCAAAAATTGTATGACTTAAATCAATCAGCATTTCATCTTCCTGAACATTTATCGGGAGGCGTTTATGCTTTTCATTAATGTAAAATTTATTCAGAATATTCACTTTGCCAACCATTAGTAATCTTAAATCCTGAACGATATAATCAGCAAGTTCTTTGTCAGAAATTTCCTCTCCTTCAATATCCAGCCTGAAATCCTGACCTTGTATTCCACCGCCATTTGTAAATTCAATTTCAAAATCAAATACTACTCTTTTATCCATATAAAGAATGTTTTGAAACACAAAAAAACAACTTGTTTAAATTACCCGATGTTACATCAAGCGTACTTTTTAACATCAATGGTTGATTCTTTTGGCGCTATTTTCCATTCAGTTTCTTTATAAGATCAACTGCTCCAACATTTTCTTTTTTCAGCATGGGAAGAATGTTGGAAAAACGGCTGTTGCGTATGCGTGCCATATACTCTGTACATATAAGCGGACGACCTGCTGCTTTCAGTAATTGAATCACTCTTAAATGCCATTGCGGTTCCTCATAATCATGATAAGTAACTATATCAGAGTTCTGTAATTGAAATGCATTTAGTTTTTCAAAACTCCAGTCCCATAATCCTGCGCTTAATGGTTGGTCAGGATTAATTTCTCTTGCCCATTGAAATATTTTAGTAAGTAAAAGCAGTGAAGAATCTTTTTTGCCAGAGTTGCCGGGCTCATTATATAAATCCCACAGTAAAATACGTTTGTCGTGTGCAAAATCTTTCAATACATCCTTTACATATTTTTCCAGTTGAGGAAAAATAGTTGTATCGTTTGATGCAGGTTGTCCCGGATCCTGCACCCATCCTGAATTATGAATGCCAGGCTTTGGTGCGGGTTGGGGGCCGGCTTTTGGTGTCTTGTTCCAAACATCATCAAAGAAAACAAACATAGGAGTGATATGATGTCTTTCTGCAATGCTCAAAAACTGATCAACACGTTTTTTAAATCCTATTGGATCTTGTTTCCATGCAACGCTGTGCAGGAATACACGTATTGTATTAAAGCCAATATTTTCAGCCCAGCCTAATTCTTTATCAATGGTTGCAGCATCAAAAGTTGAGGCCTGCCACATTTCCAATTGATTAATAGCAGTACTTGGAATATAATCAGAACCTGTAAGCCATTTATGCTGATTATACCAGTTGTTTGCTTTTTCTATTGACCAAACCGGTGCAACCTGTTGCGCGTTTGGAACAAATCTTAAAACAAATACAAATACAAAACTTAAAGCAATAACATTGATCTTTTTCATGAGTTAGTTTAATGTTATGAATAAAATGTTTTAATTAATTATTAGTCTCACGTTTCACTATTTGCGCTTATTCTTCTCCCGATGGTTTTCTTATCGGCGTATTTATTTTAGCGGGCTGTCCAAAATAAGGCGTTCCATCTGCATTCCATGAAATTTTTTGCATGCGTGGATTTCTTTTATCACCACATCCCTGTCCTGCAGAAGAATTTGCATGATAAATAATCCAGTCCTCCGTGCCGTTTCTTGATTTAAAAAATCCATTATGGCCCGGCGCATAAGCACCATTTTCAGGTTTGCTTACAAAAACAGGTGTAGCAGATTTTGTCCAATCTGCAGCATTCACCGGATCTCCGTTTTCTTTTAACGTTAATAAACCAATTGCGTAATTATCAGTCCAGCACCCACTTGCTGAATAGGTGAGAAACAGTCTTCCATAATTATTTATTATCGCTTCAGGTCCTTCGTTTACAACCGGAGGCGCACCTGCTTTTTCCCAATCAAAAGTAGGAGTGGAGATCATTACTCTCCCGCTATCAATCGTTAATGGATCTTTCATTTTTGCAATGTAAATATTTTGTTGACTGTCCACGTCACCGGTCCAGCCACTCCATATAAAATATAGTTGCCCTTTGTATTCAAATGCCGATGCATCAATCGCCCACTTATCTGTTGAGTCTGCAATCTTACCCTTGAATTGCCATGTGTTTGACAATGGATTTGCAGCGTCATTTTCCAGTGCGTAGACGCGATGCGTTGCGTTGTTGCCATCGTCCGCAGCAAAATAGATATACCATTTGTTTTGCAGATAATGTATTTCAGGAGCCCAGATATCTTTTGAGTAGGCACCTGTTGCAGGCGGGATCCAGATAGTTGTAAGAGGCGCACTCTTTAATGCAGACATTTCACTTGTCGCATAAATAGCAATACGATTTCCAAATGTATTAGTGTAATAATAGGTACTATCTTTTTGCTCTACCCATGGGTCAGGGCCGGAGGGCAATAAAGGATTGGTAAATGTAGTGTCTGCCGACAGCGGAGTAACAGGCGGATTATGATTGGATGTTTTATTACATGCTGTGATATTGAAAAATAAAATCCAGTATAAGGTTATTTGTAACATAGAAACCATTTTCATTTTTAGATATTTTTATGTGCCCGGCATTTGAATCACCGATTGATCTTTCGTTGCGTCGCACTTTTCAGGGTTTTGCAATTCTGATGATCAGATAGAAACCAATTCTTTGTCATCGCAGAAAATGAATGAATTAAATTGAGTGTTCTAACATTTGAGCTCTATCGGAGCGATATGTCTTTTACATAAAATCATCATCGTGTATTTATATATCGCTTCTCTGAAGCTCTTACACATTTGCTCTTTATAGCTACCAATATATCTCTGCTGCGCGAGTTCCTGATAGCGTCAAATGTAAGATTGGATGTTGAAAGTTTGATATGGAGGTTTGTTTAGCGTTGATGTTTGAGTTTCATTTACCTCACCATTTGCATTGATGAAATGCTGGATAAATTTAGAGTTAACAAGCATGAAATAATGAAGCATCAGCTAAAAAAGATTTGGTTGAATATCTTAAATCACTTTGAAAATTTTCCAGTGTCGTGATTCTTAAAGTTAATAAAACACATCAGCTCTCAAACACTTTTAAAGTGTCAAAAGCCCGACTAAAAAAATTCTTATTCAACATTAATTTATCTCTGTTCAGTATTCGTATATTCTTCTTCAGCTTCATTTTATTCCTATTTAACCTTTATAATTACTCGTTTATATGGATACACTTTTTTTCACTTTTGTTTTACTTTACATTTACTATACTTAATATCCTGTCTTCTCTTAAGTTGCACTCCTCAAATAAAGCAATTTATCAGGCAGGTTTCAATCCGCCCTGTATTTTCCGTTTATTTTAAGTATGAGGCAACCTAACAAATGAAAAGCAAGTTTAAACTACAACACCAATTGCCGTTAGTTTTAGTAACCTGTGTCAGTAATATATTTTTCATCATTTAAATTTAGCTACTATGAAAACAATCTATTCCTTCACTGCTTATTGCTTCCGATTTTTTCGAAAGCACCAATTTGCAACATATTACTCCAATAAGAAATAAGGCCTTCGGTAAAGAAGTACTTATCCTATTGGCCTCCTCCCAATCAGTTGCTATATCTATTTCTAACATTTAAATTGTAACATATGAAAAAAAATCCTTTACAAAAAGAAAGCGGCTCAGTTAAAGTTATGCTCCTAAGCCGTAAATCATTATGGGGACTGATAATGCTCCTACTTAGCTCACTAACGTTTATGCAAAGCTGTAAAAAAGTTGATCAGACTCCTGCAAATAATGCCAGTAACTCACAAAATGCAGTCATATCGGGATCTTACGATCTAAAACTGATTGCCGATAATTTTGTTTCCCCTGTAGGAGTAGTGGATCCAATGGATGGAACAAAAAGATTATTTGTGATAGATCAAATAGGAATGGTTTGGATAATATTTCCGAATGGCATAAAATCAGAAACTCCCTTTATAAATATAAGCAGTAAGTTGGTTAATAATTTAGATCCTTCTTATGATGAAAGAGGTCTGCTTGGTCTTGCATTTCATCCTAATTTTAAAAGCAATGGTAAGTTTTATCTTTATTATAATGCACCTCCCCGCCCCGGAGGCCCGGCACCAGGCGTACCTTGGGATAACACCTGTGCCGTTGCTGAATTTAAAGTTTCAGCAGGAGATCCCAACAAAGCAGATCTGTCATCTAAAAGGGATATAATAAAGATTGATCATCCTCAGCCTAATCATAATGGAGGTACAATAGCTTTCGGTCCGGATGATGGTTACCTTTATATTTCCATCGGAGATGGCGGAGCTGCTGACGATACCGGTGTAGGTCACGTTGATGATTGGTATAAGAAAAATGCCGGTGGAAATGGACAGGATATTTATCAAAACTTGCTTGGAAATATACTTAGGATAGATGTGAACACTACAAGCGAAAAAAGAAATTATGGAATACCACCAGATAATCCTTTTGTTAATCACCAGGGGCTAAATGAAATATATGCTTTTGGTTTCAGAAATCCTTACCGTTTTTCATTTGATATGGTGGGACAACATCGCCTTTTTGCAGGAGATGCAGGTCAATCATTGTATGAGGAAATAGATGTTGTCCAAAAAGGAGGAAATTACGGATGGAATGTAAAAGAGGGCACTCACTGTTTTAATGCAGCCGATGCATTTCACGAACGTTTCGCTTGTCCTGTGGAAGATTCGGCGGGTAACCCGCTTATCGATCCCATCATTGAAGTTAAAAATTATTCTAATCCCGAAGGTGGCGGAGAAACGATTGCCATTGTAGGTGGTAATGTTTATCGTGGAACAGATCTACCGCTGCTTTACGGAGAATATGTTTTCGGATTTTTAAGTGCTTCTTTTGATGGGCCTCAGGGAAAAATAGTGGTTGCTAAACCATCATCGATTGGTCTATGGCCTTATGAAGTGCTCAAACTAAAAAGTTTTCCAGACAATTTAGGGCAATGGCTGAAGGGATTCGGACAGAATGCGAGGGGTGATATATATGTTACTGCTTCAAAACAATTGGGACCAACGGGATTCACAGGAAAAGTGTGGAAGCTGGTTGCAGCTCAATAAATAGCTTAATTAATTATTCAAAAAAATTTGAGTAATGAAAGAAGGAGATTAGAAAAGCTGTAAATCGTTTTTAGGAGATAAAATAATAAAGAAGCCTGGTTGGAACTTAAATAATCCGACCAGGTTTTTTCAATAAATAAGATAGATCAGTTTTAACTAAATAACTTTTATTTTGCTTTTTTGAAAGACAATGTATTCAACTAAAAGTGTTTAGTAAATTGTTACTTGTTTTCATTTTCAATATTCGTAATATCAATTTAAAATGATTGAAAGATTATTTGCGGAGATAATCAAACAAAATGCAAGCGATGATGCATGGAACTGGATAAAAGAAAAATCATTGCTTTTGAATAACGATGCAAATGCAACTCAATTGAATTTTGCATTTACTGCTGTGCCAAGAAAAATGGGTAAGAAAATAATTGAAATTACGGCAGACCAGGAAAAAAATATTGATGCTCTTCTCCCGGGTTTTTCTATTCACGAATGGACAATAGACAGGCTAAGCAGGGTATGGTTATTAATGAATTTGAATAGTGCTGATAAGGATAATTATATACGAATAATTGAAAATCTTTTTAAAGCAGCAGAAATGAATGAACTGATTGCTTTATATTCTTCGCTGCCATTGCTTGCTTATTCTGAAGCATGGAAATTTCGTTGCACAGAGGGTATACGCAGTAATATTGGAAGCGTGCTTGAAGCAATCATGTATGAAAATCCTTACCCTTCAAAATACCTTGATGAACCTGCGTGGAATCAAATGGTGTTGAAAGCATTTTTTACTGAAAAAAATGTCGAGCGTATAATTGGGCTTGATCAAAGAGCAAACAAAAGACTCGCTTCCATTCTTTTTGATTATGCGCATGAAAGATGGGCAGCACACAGAACGGTGAACCCGCAATTGTGGCGGCTTGTTGGAAAATTTATTGATGAAAATAATTTTTCCGACATTCAGAAATTATTTAAGGAAGGAAGTCCATCAGAAAAAAAAGCAGCAGCGCTTGCACTTTCTGAAAGTGATTTTGTGCCTGCAAAAAATTTACTGAATCAAACAGCTAATTTGAAAAATGCTATCCAGGAAAAAAAATTGACGTGGAATAGTTTAGTAAAAGAAATGAAAATTTTTTCTTCAAATTAATAAATGAATTTTATGTGTCACGATCCTTCAAAGCGTGAAAAAGAGACTGCAGAAAGTTTTGTTTCTGCCGATTTGCAAAATATCCGGGGCATGCAGTTTTTCGATCCCCATGTCCACATGACTTCCCGTACTACAGATGATTACCAGGCTATGGCCGATGTCGGCATTATAGGTTTAATTGAGCCCGCATTTTGGTTAGGACAACCAAGAACAGGTATTGATACTTTTCGTGATTATTATAGCAGCTTGATAGGCTGGGAGCGTTTTCGTGCATCACAGTTTGGCATTAAACATTATTGTACTATCGGTTTAAATTCCCGCGAGGCAAACAATGAAAAATTAGCGGAAGAAGTGATGGAATTATTGCCTTTATTTATTTTTAAAGAAGGTGTTGTTGGTGTTGGTGAAATTGGTTTTGATGATCAAACTCCTGCCGAAGAAAAATATTACCGGCTTCAGTTGGAGTTGGCAAAGGAAGCAAACTTGCCTGTGCAGATACATACTCCGCATCGTGATAAAAAAAGAGGCACGCAACGCAGTATGGATATCGCAATAGAGCATGGTTTGGATCCGTATATGGTAATTGTTGATCACAATAATGAAGAAACAGTGCAGGAAGTTTTGGAACGGGGTTTTTGGGCAGCATTTACTATTTATCCTTTTACAAAAATGGGTAATGAGCGCATGGTTGAAATAGTGAAGCAATATGGAACTGAACGGATCATGATAAACTCTGCAGCAGATTGGGGCATCAGTGATCCTTTGGCTGTACCTAAAACTGCTTCATTGATGAAACTGCGTGGCATTAGCGACGAAGATATTCGTATCATTACTTATCAAAATGCTATTACCGCTTTTGGTCAAAGCGGCCAAATTGATGACGCAGATTTTGTTTTGCTGAAAGATATTGATCAAAGTAAAAAATTTGCAGGCAATACTATTCTTCGTGGAGGACAACAGCCACGGATCGATAAATCATCTATCATCATCAGTTAAAGATTGATCATTGAATAAAACAAAAGCGTTTTTGCAATTGATGCGGCCTGCAAACATTGTAACCTCTGTTTCTGATGTGCTTGCTGGCATTGCTATTTCGGGTTTTTTCTTTACCCGTTCATTTAATACAGATCAAATCTGGTCTGTTCTCTTGTTATGTATATCTACAATTGGCTTATATGGAGGCGGTGTGGTTTTTAATGATGTATTTGATGCAGAACTTGATAAAGTCGAACGACCCGAACGTCCTATTCCAAGTGGTGTTGTAGCAATTAAAGAAGCAACAGCATTAGGAATCATTTTGTTGTTGGTTGGTATAATAAGTGCATTTGTTTATAATTTTTTCTCGGGATTTATTGCATTTATCATAGCAATAGCAGCAGTTGTTTATGATAAATGGGGAAAGCATCAGGCAGTAATTGGCCCAATCAATATGGGTTTATGCAGGGGTCTAAATCTTTTATTAGGAATAAGTATTGTAACATCTTCCCTAATACAATGGTGGTACATTGCTTTTGTGCCAATTATTTATATTGCTTCCATAACAATGATCAGCAGAGGTGAAGTGCATGGCGGAAACAAAAATTTATTGTATCTCGCATCGCTGCTGTATATATTGGTGATCGGTTTCATTTTTTATTTTGCCATCGTAAACAGAGTGACAATAATTTTTACTATGATATTCCTGGTAGCATTTGCATGGATTATTTTTAATCCATTGTTGAAAGCTATGAAGCAACCCATAGGAAAAAATATTGGAAAAGCAGTTAAAGCGGGTGTAATAGGTTTGATACTAATGAATGCTTCGTGGGCATCTGCCTTTAATGCGTTATACTTAGCGGTTATGATTACGCTTCTGCTGCCGGTTTCTATTGCATTAGCCAAAGTATTTGCAGTAACGTAGGTTTTTATTTTAGATGATTAAATGTTTTTTTATGAGTTTTACAGTAAACAGTTCTCCCTTTAAGGGGTTAGGGGGCATGAATCACATTGAGCAATCATTTAGTGTGAGGTTTGAATACAAGGTTTTTTTTACTTCCGACCTTTTTCATTCTTCAAATAACCTGTTGAATAATTTTTTAAAAGAGTTAGCATTTGCAGGCTCTATTCAAAAAATTCTTTTTGTAATTGATGAAGGTGTTGCTACTCATCATCCTCAACTCTTAACAAAGATCAATGATTATTTTAAAAAGCATGATACTGTTCAATTGATCAAAGATATTTTGGTTATTCCGGGTGGTGAGACAGCAAAGAATGATAAGCAATATTTCGACCGCCTTGTTGAAGCAGTAAATTTTCATGGGCTTGATCGTCATTCCTATCTTACGGCCATTGGTGGCGGTGCGGTGTTGGATCTTGCAGGATATGTTGCAGCAATTGCTCACCGCAGCATCAGGCATATCCGAATTCCTTCAACTGTTTTATCGCAAAATGATTCCGGAATAGGCGTAAAGAATGGGATCAATTATTTTGGCAAGAAAAATTTTCTTGGAACATTTTCTCCTCCTGTTGCTGTTTTTAATGATGATGTTTTATTAACTACTTTGTCTGACCGAGACTGGCGTGCCGGAATTTCAGAAGCAATAAAGGTTGCATTAATTAAGGATGAAAATTTTTTTTATTGGATAGAAGAACATACAGAAGAATTAGTGAGAAGAAATACTGCTGTAATGAACGATCTTATCAGGCGCTGTGCTGAACTTCATTTGCAACATATTGCCAGTGGAGATCCTTTTGAAAAAGGTTCGTCGCGTCCGCTTG
>WNGE01006182.1_pt1 | contig 13373 bp, 11 predicted proteins | sample 5400651 | NCBI WGS metagenome assembly WNGE01 (sample SAMN13153370, study PRJNA577476) | soil metagenome | isolation source: 60 cm soil or saprolite under grassland replicate 2 | place: USA:California | collected 2016-06-15 | reverse complement strand
GAGTCGAGAGTCTGGAGTCGAGAGTCTGGAGTCGAGAGTCTGGAGTCGAGAGTCTGGAGTCGAGAGTCTGGAGTCGAGAGTCTGGAGTCGAGAGTCTGGAGTCGAGAGTCTGGAGTCCACAGTCTGGAGTCCACAGTCTGGAGTCAGGAATCTTAAGTCGGGAGTCCTCGGAGTTCCTCGAGACTGTCGACTCTCGACTCTCGACTGTCGACTCTCGACTGTTGACTCTCGACTGTGGACTCTCGACTGTCGACTCTCGACTGTTGACTCTCGACTCTCGACTGTCGACTCTCGACTGTTGACTCTCGACTGTTGACTCCTTTGAAACCTGTTTGCTTCTGTAATCGTAATATTCTTGCATTATGAGCTCATCTGCATCCCCCGATATTTTGAGTTTTAGTTCTGCTGCCGATCGGGAACTCGTTGCCAGCGCCGCCCGTGGCCTCGAAGGCGGTTTTGAGGAGCTGGTCAGACGTTATCAGCGACCAATTTCGGGCTACGTTTACCGGATGGTCGGCGATTACGAAGCAGCTCTCGATCTAACCCAGGAAATCTTCATCAAGATCTATGGGTCACTTTCGCGCTATCGTCCGGAGTTTAAATTTTCCACCTGGATTTACAAGATTGCACACAACGCGGCGATCGATCACCTGCGACGTAACGCCGGACGCGAACGATCCCTGATCAACGGGAGCGAAGGCGACAGTTACGATCTTCCGTTCGAGAGCGAAGGTCTCAGCCCGGAGCAGCAGAGTGAAAGGGAAGAGCGGCGGGTAGAAATAGAAGTAGTAGTGCGTTCCCTTCCGACCGCCTATCGTGAGTTGGTTGTTTTGCGCCATTCGCAGGATCTTACCTACGAAGAAATTGTCGACGTCACGGGTTTGCCATTGGGGACGGTCAAGAATCGTTTGTTCCGGGCTCGCGAAATGATGCGACAGCAGTTCCTAAACAAAGGCATCACCGGGGTCTAGTTTTAGTAACACTCATGCCTACCGGCCACTCCACTTGCGAGACTGAAAACATCGCCGCCTACATCGACGGTGAGCTTGAGCCGGAGCGTCGTGTCGCTCTGGAAAAACATATCGAGCAGTGTGGCCGTTGTGCTTCCGAATTACAGGCACAACGTCTTTTCATGTGTGAGTTGGATTCGGCGCTGGCCAGCCCCTTCGATCTCGCGGTGCCGCCAAACTTTGCTCAGGTCGTAGCGGTTCGCGCTGAGAGCGACATGAGAGGAGTACGAGATCGTTCTGAGCACACGAAGGCTTTGCGGTTTTGCATTATTCTGAGTTTGGCAGCCTTTGCCTTGCTTGGCGTCGCTTCGAGTAAAGCCGTCATTCTTAACGTTCGTTCAGCCGCCGGCAAAGTCTTTGGCGTCCTGGGTCTTTTCGCCAGGACTACTTTCGATGCTGCGGCTGGGTTCACAGTAATCTCGCGAGTGATGGGCCGCGGACTGATTCCCGATTCGCGACTTGCTGCTCTGGCCGGCTTGTTGATGCTTATCCTCGCGATAGCCCTTCTTTCCCTCCTGGTTTTACGCTACCACCGAACTCGCGTTATCGAATAAGCGCGGTTCGCATGAACACAACTAGAGCATCAATGGTGAATAGATTCGTCTTTCAACGAAGCTACGATCTGCCCTGGCCGTCTTTGCTTCAACGTCTGCGTAGAGCTTCACTGTTGTTGTCTTCCTTGTCGCTAATGCTTTTGGCGGTACAGGCCCAGACCGTTTATGAGCCCATACCCGGTGATAGCCCTTACGTAGTTGAGGGCGTCAGCGAAACCATCGTTTATGCCATGGGTCATTCCTTGAGAATCAATGGCACCGCAAAAAATGGCGCATTTGCCCTGGGCGGTGACGTCATCGTTCAGGGAACAGTGGATGGAGACGTAGCTGCGATCGGTGGATCCGTCATTCAACTTGAAGGTGCGCGAATTAATGGCGACGTAATGGTCGTGGGTGGTACCTACAGGCATGCTGATAAACAGCCATTGCGCAGTGCGGGAACCCAGACAATTATGTATGCCGGTTACGAGCAGGAGCTGCAAAAGCTGATGCGCAACCCCAAAGACCTGCTGGCGCCACACTGGTCTGCCGGATACATCGGTCTTAGACTCCTCGCCATATTGTTTTGGTTCATCGTGTCTCTGGCTTTGACTGCGGCGATGCCCGGAACAATCAGCCGCGGGATTGCGCGTCTGCAGTTGACGCTCGGTCGCGTGGCGATTATTGGCATCGTCGGCTCTCTGATAATTGGTCCCGGAGTTATCTTGAGTCTGAGCTACCTGCCATACATGATCAGCCTTCTGATAGGTCTGATGGCGCTTCTCCTGGTTGTTGTCGCCTTGTTGTTTGGACGCGTGATCATTTACGCCGCAACCGGTCGTTGGTTACAACGGAAGCTATTGAAGAGTGGTACTACCTCGGAAGCGGTCGCCCTTCTCTTTGGCACCACTTTCTGGATTGCGCTTTCGTCTCTGCCTTATATTTGGCCGCTGGTTTTTGCGGTCGTATTTGTGACGAGCCTGGGCCTCGCGCTGACGGCGCGTTATCGGGTTGGTTGGAAGCGACGGCAGGAAAGTTAAAGTTGAGATTTTTCCTCACAAAAAGCTAAAAGATTCCAAAAACTTCAGACGAATCCAACCTCTCGTGCATCCAAAGCTCTTTAGGCGTTAGGCTGCGGATATTTCTGCAACTTTTTCGAACGCCGGGCGTGAACATTCGGCGTGCGTGCGCGCCGTATAGTCATCAGAACGAGCAACTTAACAAGAACATTCATCGCGCCTGATGCGTAACAGACTGGGAACGCCGGGTTGTCACTGCAACAGTCCAATATTTGTAAGGTGTCGTAAAACGAACAGGAGGAGTAATGAAAGCGCCGTTTCTCGCAATCGCGCTTGCACTTGTTGGAGTACTCGCCGGTTTTAGTGCTGACGCACAAACACCGAACCCCTCAGTGCCAGGCAGTGATGAAAATATCACACCGAATAGGGCCGTGGGCGAGCTCAAAGTGATCGATGCGGCCGCCAGGCAGTTGATCATTAAGACCGATGCCGGCTCACTCGTTACTGTAGTTCTCAACGACAGTACCGCCTACATGCGCGTGGCTCCGGGCGAAAAGAGTCTAACTAACGCCACAAAAATTGCTTTCGCGGACCTTGCCGAGGGCGATCGAGTGGCGGCCATGGGTAAGGTTGCCGACGACCATAAGTCTGTTCCTGCCAGGGCTGTCCTGGTGATGACCAAAGCGGACATCGCGAAAAAGCAGGAAGCAGAACGGGCCGAATGGAAGAAGCGAGGTGTACTCGGCATTATCACGGCCCTCAAGCCAGAGACCAAAGAGATCACTATCTCAAGTCGGACGATGGCTGGCCCACAGCCACTGATCATTCCTGTTTCGGAGAAAGTAGAGATGCGTCGTTACGCGCCGGATTCGATTAAGTTTACCGACGCTAAACCGGCAAATTTTGCTGAGCTTAAGGTTGGCGATCAGCTTCGCGCGCTGGGTGAACGTAGCGCCGATGGTAGCGCCTTCAACGCGGAAAAGGTTGTAACCGGTTCTTTCAAAACCGTCGCCGGCACAATCACCGCAGTCGATTCGGCGACTGGTGAAGTGAAGATCAATGACCTCCAGACAAAACAGCCGCTAACGATCGTGGTTAAGCAGGACGCTGTACTTAGAAAATTTCCTACGGGTAATGAGGGGGGCGGCATGATGATGGGTCGCGGAGCGGGCGCCGGCGGGGCAGCCGCGGGTCAGACTCCACCGGCAGGACAAGCAGCGAGTAGGCCGCGGCCAAACGGCGGCCAAGGACCGGGAGGTGGAATGCGCATGGGTGGCGGTGGCGGGATGAACATACAGGACATGCTCGAACGTCTGCCGACTATCTCGATCACCGATGTAAAAGTTGGCGACACTATTATTGTTTCCAGCACCAGAGGCGCCGATCCGTCGCGTTTGACAGCCATCAGTCTTATTTCCGGTGCGGACACGCTGCTTAACATGCTGGCGGCGAGGCAACCGCAGGCGGGCGGCCAGACGGCTCCAAATCCGGCGGCCGGCTTAGGGAGCGGCATTCAATTTGGAATTGGTTTGCCCTAAATAAAAAAATTGGTCGGAACCCGCCGCATGCCGGCGGGTTCTTCATTAGACGGGTCCAGGGTCACGTCCTCGATAGGGTCTCAATTATGAACGTCTCCATAAGTCTTTTGCGGCGGTCTTTGGGCATCGCTTTAATTGTTTTGTTGTCAACGATGGCTACGCTATCCCAGCAGACACGAGCAACGTTGCGCGGTGTAATCAAAGATGAACTGGGCGGCACAATTGTCGGCGCAACCGTGACCCTGACTGATGCGGCCGGGCTCGAAAAGACTGCCACAACGAACGGAGAAGGCGTATATGTTTTTAGTGGCCTGGCACCAGGAAAATATTCGCTGCGCGCGACCGCGCGGGGCTTCGCAGCCACGGATGAGAGCGAGGTGAATCTGACAGCCGGCGCGCGCAAGTCGTTGGACGTCACTTTGAACGTTACGATTGAAGAGCAAAAGGTAACGATCGCCGCTGAGACTCCGCTCAGCACAGAAGCGACAAACAACGCGAACCAGACACTGATAACCGGGAAGGATCTTGATGCCTTACCGGACGATCCCGACGAGTTGGCGGCGGCGTTGCAGGCCCTGGCTGGGCCTTCGATGGGGCCGAATGGGGGACAGATTTTCGTGGACGGTTTTTCCGGCGGCCGGTTGCCTCCCAAAGAGTCGATTCGGGAAATTCGAATTAACCAAAACCCGTTTGCGGCGGAAAATGACCAGCCTTCAGGCCGGATCGATATTTTGACAAGACCGGGGACAGACAAAATACGAGGTAGCGCCTTTTTCAATTTTCAGGACGAAAGTTTTAACTCGCGCAATCCTTTTGCTACGAGTTCGCCTAAACGCGCGCCGTTTCAAGTCAGGCAGTTCGGTGGAAATCTAGGTGGGCCACTCCGGAAAAAGAAAGCATCTTACTTTATCGATTTTGAACGACGCGAAATTGACGACAACGAATTGGTCAAGGCGACTGTTCTTGATGCGAACCTTAACCCGTTTGACCTTGGGTTGGGCGTTGTGGTTCCGCGTCGAAACGTTACCTTCAGCCCGCGCGTCGATTATCAGATAAATACCAATAACACGCTGATCGCGCGCTACAGTTATACGCATTCAAGCACTATCAATAGTGGCGTCGGCGGATTCTCATTGCCGGAACGTGCTTACGATTCGTCTTCGACGCAACAAAACATTCAGCTCACCGAGACGGCAGTGTTGAATGCGTCGATGATTAACGAAACGAAGTTCCAGTTTACTCGCCAGCGTGCCGAGAGCCTGGCGGATAACACACTGCCTGCTCTTAACGTCAGCAGCTCTTTTATCGGCGGCAGCTCACAAATCGGGCACTTGATAAATACCGAGCAGCGTTGGGAACTACAAGACTTCCTCGCCTACCAAAAAGGAAATCATGCATTCAAGTTTGGCGGTCGCCTGCGCGGTGTAAACATAACCGACATCAACCCAAATAACTTTGGCGGTACGTTTACTTTTACAGGCGCGCTGGTTCCGACTCTGGATGCCAATAATCAACCAATCACCAACCAGCCCATTTTTGTGGACAGCCTGGAGCGCTACCGAAGAACGCTGCTTGGCCAGCAACTGGGACTTACGCAATTGGAGATTCGCGCCTTGGGCGGAAACCCATCACAATTGAGCATCGCCTCCGGGAATCCGAAGGCAAGCGTTTCGCAAACCGACTTTGGCGTCTATGTCCAGGATGATTGGCGCGTGCGCCCAAACCTGACCTTCAGCTACGGCTTGCGCTACGAGGGACAAACAAACATTCACAGCATACTAAACTTCGCGCCGCGTCTGGCAGTCGCCTGGTCGCCCGGAGCGGCCAACAGCGCCAAGCCTCCGAAGATGGTGATTCGTGCCGGTGGCGGCGTCTTTTACAACCGGTTTGGGGAGGGGAGCACGCTTCAAGCCAATCGCTTCAATGGCGTGAATCAGCAACAGTTCTCCCTTCGCGAGGTACCCCTTTATCAATGTGTGTCCGGAGCGCCTGCAAATACGAATTCAGCTTGTTCGATCACTCAGACCGACAGCCAAACGTTAGTTGGCCATTTGGAGTTCATTCCTCCTTCTCTGAGTCCTTTGGATTCTTTTCCGGCGTTGCCGCCGACGAGCAGTTTGAACCCCACGCAGCAGATCACCTGGCGCGTAGCCGACGATCTACAGGCTCCGGTTGTTTACCTGGCGGGCACGCAGGTCGAACGCCAGTTGCCAAAACGGTTCACGCTGTTTGCCGGTTTGTTCCTTATCCGCATTCAACATGTGATTCGCGGGCGCGACATCAATGCGCCGATTCCCGGAACAAACGGAACGCGTCCTTTTGGCAACGTCGGAGAGATCTATCAATACGAGTCGAGCGGCAGGTTTAATCAGAATCAGTTGTTCATTGGTTTCAATAATCGCTTTAGCCGAGCATTGACATTCTTCTCGAGTTACTCGTTGAGTAAAACCACCAACGACACTGACGGTCAGGGTGGTTCGCTTTTTCCTGCCAACTCTTACGATCTAACCGGAGAGTTCGGGCGTGCCGCTTTCGATGTCCGGCATCGCTTCACTTTCGCCGGTACAATCAATCTGCCATGGTGGCAGTTGAGTTTGAATCCATTTATCGTGGCGAGTTCGGGAAGACCCTTCAATATCACAACCGGTCAGGACACGAATGGAGACAGACTGTTCACCGAGCGTCCATCGTTTGCTCCAGCAGGTGTGGATTGCAATAACCGGCCGGCGAATATTGTTTGTACGCCGTATGGAAACTTTAACTTGCGGCCCGGGCTCGGAGAGGCATTGATTCCACGCAACTTCGGCGAAGGGCCGGGATTCGTCTCCGTTAACATGCGTGTCAGTAAGACCTGGAGCTTCGGCTCGATCGCTTCAGCGTCTGCTGCTTCCGGCCAGGAAGGTCAGGGCCAGACGGGTCGACGCGGCGGTGGTGGCGGCGGTCGCGGGCAAGCCAGTGAAACTCCTCGAATTCCAAATGTCGGCGGTGGCGGCGGAATTCCCGGTGGCGGACCTGGCGGTGGCGGCGGTCGCGGTCGCGGTGGCGGTGGTGGTGGCATAGCGGGCATCAGCCCACCAGGCGGAGGCGCCGAAGCCAAGCGCTACAGTATGCAGTTCTCGTTGAATTTTCAGAACTTATTCAACCATGTAAATCTGTCACCACCAATTGGTAATTTGTCGTCTCCTTCCTTTGGCCAAAGCGTTTCCCTCAATGGGGGCTTTGGAGGCTTCGGCCCCGGCGGTGGCGGAGGTGGAGGTGGAGTAGGTGGCGGCAGCGGCGCCGGCAATCGCAAGATCACAGCGCAGGTGCGTTTCAACTTCTAAGTAATGCAAACCGTTAGTTTGCGATCGGAGGCAAACTCAGTGCGAGCGTCCGAGGCAACTGCGTTTGCGATAAGTGAATTAAGAATCGTAATGAACTGAAGAGGATTGATGCCATGAAGAAAACTTTTCTAAAGACATTGTCCGTGCTTGCTCTTGCTGTGTCTCTTTCGTCGACCATCTACGCCCAGGGCAGTGCAGACACAAAGGCCGTCACTGATGTCGTAAAAGGTGCCACGCCAGCTGCTGCCATCACTGCCACAACATCGCCAGTTGATCTGGCACGCGCGGCGTTGGCGGCACAAGGTGGTGAAAATTATAAATCGCTCAAGAGCATGGTGCTGCGTGGTTCGGTTGATCTCTACGCACCTAATTCGACGCAGTCTATTCCTGGCGGCTTCGTTTGGGTGGTAGCCGGAGACAAGGTGCGTCTGGAAATTGACGCGCGTCCGGCGGTCAGCTTCAAACAAATCTATGATGGGCAACGATCCTACAGTTCGCTTCCGGGAGTCGACTTGCCGCCTGCAAGTAAGTTTGGTCTGCCTCTGCTGACGAAATTCGATCAGGCGGGATACACGGTGAGTGCGCTTCCGGACAAGAAGAAGCAGCGCGCGTTTCGCATTTCAGATGCCGATGGCAACACTACGGATTTTTTCATTGATGCAGCTACCGGACGCGTAATGAGCTTTTTGATTCCTTACAACGGTTACACTTTCGGAACTGAGAACAAGAAGTTCAAAGAGATTGACGGCGTGCTTATTCCATTTAGCTTTACGCAGCGACTGGAAATGCCCCAGGGCGCTTTCTTTGCTGAATACAATGTGAAGGACGTGAAATTGAATCAGACGCTCGGCGACGACGTCTTCGCCATGCCGAATTAGTCTCCGCAAACACTTGCCACCCCGGTTAGGCTCTCCTACTGCCGAATAAACAGGCCGCCCGCTGGGCGGTCTGTTTGTTAGAACTGAAGTTTCGATCCAAAAATAGCTGAAACTTCTTGCCTCCTTCTGTCACTAACTCCCGAAGCGCTGATTATTAAGCCGAAAGCGGGGGAAGAAAGATGAAAGGCAGAACTCTCTTGATGATTGCTGTGGCTTTTCTCCTGCTTGAAGCCGCCGGTTCGGTTGCACAGGATTCTCTCCAGCTAAGCAAAGCTATTTCCGATTACCGCAAACAGGGCCTCGCTTATTATGAATCGCGGCAATTTGAGAAGGCTGCCGAAGCTTTCAAACGGGCAATCAGCATAAAGGCTGATTATGCGGAAGCCTACAACGATCTGGGCCTGACTTATTCGGCTCTTGGACGGCACGATGCGGCCATCGACGCGCTCAAACAGGCAATCAGGTTCCGGCCGGGATTTGCCGAAGCTCTTTGCAGCCTCGGCTCAGAATATTATCAGGTTCAGGATTTAGAGCGCGCGACGGAAGTTCTTAAGCGAGCGATTCAGCTTCGACCGGGCTATGCGTTGGCGTTCAACAACCTCGGAGCGATTTTTCTCGAAAGCGGTAAAACTCGCGAAGCCATTGTTGCCTATCAGCAAGCAATTCGCTTTGACCCTTCACTGGCTGAAGCTCACTGCAATCTGGCGCGCGCACTTCACGAGGCGGGTGAATATGAAACGGTCCTGGATCATCTAAATGCGGCGGTGAGGATCAAGCCGGACTTTTTCGAAGCCTATAACAATCTTGGCGTGGCATACTTCCAAAAAGGCAATTACAAACAAGCTGGTGAATGTTTTGTTCGGGCGATAAAGCTAAATGAGAAATATGCTGATGCCATTTACAACCTAGGCGTGCTCGGCATCGTACTGGAAGCAAGAGCTGATGCGATGGCGCAGTATCACAGGCTCAAGAGCTTAAATCCAAGATTAGCCGGGACGCTCTACGAAGGGTTGCATAAGGGAATGATTCTCGATCTGCGAAAACAATAATCGCCGCCGGCGTCTCTAAAAAGGTCCGATTTATGGCGATCGAATGACTGGCGCACCAAGGCAACTTTTAGATGATTGATCATCTGGCATTGAATTCAGGGGGCCTCAAGAGCCGGGAAGATTCACATGCCGGTATGGTGATGAATAGTTCCCAGGACCTGATTGCTCGAGCACGGACCGGCGACAATGAAGCTTTTCGGCTTCTCTTTGAAAGGTATGCCCGCCCGATTTTGGTATTTACTTATAACCTTGTCGGCCGGTACGACGTTGCTGAGGAATTGACGCAGGAAACTTTTGTGCGCGCCTACAGTAACTTGAAAGACTTGTGCGATGAGGCAAAGTTTTCCAGCTGGCTTTTCGGCATTAGCCGAAACGTTGTGCGCGAATGGATCCGGTCGAGAGTACGAGGGCAGACGAGTTCCGCTGACGCGATTTCGATTCCTGAGCAACAACACGCCATAAACTTGTCTCCAGCCGATCAGCTAATGGAGAAAGAACTGAATGGGGCGATATTCATGGCAGTGCAGTCGTTGGACGAAGACAGGCGAGTAGTGTTCGCACTGAAGATTTTCCACGGCAGCAGTTATCAGGAGATTGTTGACATCACGGGGTTTTCGATGGCCAAAGTAAAGACAGAACTGCACCGCGCGCGCGTAGAAATGCGGCGAAAGCTTCGCGGCTACCTGGAGAGAAAATAGATGAGATGCGACGAATGCCAAATAACAATCGAAGCGTATTTCGACGGAGAGGTCGACGTGAAAACCAGGCTCGAAGTGGCCCGACACCTCGGCGATTGCGCCCCATGCGCCAGACTTATACAACAGTTGAAAGCTGAACAGGAAGTCTATCTTGCGTATGAACCTCAGGTTGAGATAAGGCCTGAATTACGGGCACTGGTGCAGTCGCGAATAGCGAAGAGGCGTCCCACTCTATTAAGCGGGACTTTCGAACGTTTGCAGAGATGGCTACCCACAACTTTCACTCTACCGCAGGTAAGTGGCTGGGCCACCGCAGCGCTGGTTCTGGTTGCGATTGGTCTGACGGTAGCGTTTATGAAATACACTCGACCTGGAGGAGAACGGACGGTTGGTTCGTTAGGCGAGCAGTCGGCGAAAGCAACGCTTCCGGCCCAACCGTCCGCGGCAGGCGTCTTACAAAATGCAATCGCGGGAGTTGATAAGCCGAAGGAGAGGGAAGTCAAGCCAGGAGAAAGAATGGAATTGGCCGCGACGACGCGTAACCCTAAAACGCCGTTGCGATTCTATGGATCTATTCACAAACCGAACACCGACACTCCCGACCGACTGGTCCGCGAGGCTGAACAGAAATATCTCGCCGCGATTGCGATGCTTACGCGCACCGTTGAGCGCAAGCGAACCCGCCTGGATGCGCTAACACTCGCCAGACTTGAACAAACTCTTGTTTCGGTTGACCGCACCATAGCAGGCACGCGAAAGGTGGTGCGCCAACATCCGGACGATCCGGTGGCGGTGCAGTATATGCTGAACGCCTATTCCCGGAAGGTTGATGTCTTAAGGGAGATGATCGGTTATTGATTGGTTCATCTGCCAAGCAGTATTATGGAAAGGTCTTTGCTCAAGCTTCTGCTTTACGCCCTGGCTCTACTGAGCTTCTTTGTGGTGTTGCCGCTCTCGCCTGCGTCGCAGGCGCAGACGCGTGAACGACAATTTGGGAGGCTGACCGTTAACGTCGAACGTGGGGTTAGGATAAAGGTCGGCAATCGAACGACCGGTCGCATTACCATTAACGCGTGGGACCGGGATGTCATCGAAGCCCGTGCCGTCAGTTTGCGCGGCGACGAAGTCGTCATCGTGAAGCGTTCCGAAGAATCTGGGGTGAAGAGATTCTTTTTTAAAGCAGACTATGCTGATCTGGAACACCCTGAGGCACCCAACACCCACGTTGGTTCCCCTCCCGAGGTTGACGGAAAGTCTGTCAAGGTGCATCTCGAGCTTAATGTTCCTCGGTACACAGAGATCGAGTTAATCGAAGTTAGAAGCAGTGATGTGGAAGTCAGCGATGTTAATACGCCCATAACTGTTTCCGGTTATCGCAGCACCGTAATTCTAAAGCGAGTTGGAGCGGCTGAGGTGCAAACTCGCACCGGCAACGTCGAGATTAATGGTGTCAGTGGCCTGGCTTCAGTGGTTACGACCAGTGGCGCGATCCGCGTGAACAATTCAAAGAGCTTGATACACGCCGTCTCGATTGCAGGTCCAATCGAGGTAAAGTGTTCGCTGGGTCGCGTGGACGTGTCAAATACAGAAGCCCCGATTGAGCTGGCGAACATCAAGGGTGATGTAGACGCAATTGCGACGAACAGCAGCGTTAAGTTTACGGGTGGATTACGCGAGGGCGCCAGATACCATTTGAAATCAATGTCCGGTAGAGTTGAGATGGTGCTGCCGGCCAATACCCGCGGGTTTAACGCCATACTCTCTTCCTATCGAGGCAGGGTCGAGACTGATTTTAAACTCAACACGAAACAGGCGGCTGCTCATGGCACACAAAACCGCCGGCTGGTGGGACACTACGGAAACGGGAACACCCAGGTTTCACTGGATTCGTTTGAGGGTCTGGTTCGGTTGACCAAAATCGATGGCCCTTCAATTCCCGTTTGCAAGTGACACGGCAGGCCGCAAGCGGCTACACGCTGATGATGTCCTGTTCTTTCGACTTTGTCAGCTCGTCGATCCTGGTGATGTAGGTGTTAGTGAGTTTTTGAACTTCCTCGAGACCGTCGCGTTCGTTGTCTTCCGAAATCTGTTTGTCCTTCAACATCTTCTTCAAGCGTTCGTTCGAATCGCGCCGAATATTTCGCACGGCAGTGCGGTGGTCCTCGGCGATCTCGTGAACTTGTTTAGCAAGTTGCTTGCGACGTTCCTCAGTGAGAGGCGGGATCGGGATTCTTACCAGTTTGCCATCGTTTGAGGGATTGAGGCCGAGGTCTGCGGAACGAATAGCCTTCTCGATAGCCGGAACCTGCGTCTGATCCCATGGCTGAACCGTCAACAGGGCCGGCTCGGGCGCATGGACCGAAGCCATCTGGTTCAGCGGCGTCAAGGTGCCATAATAGTCGACCATTACCGAATCGAGCAGACTGACAGCCGCGCGGCCTGTACGCACAGTGGCCAATTTACGTTGGAAGTCGTCAATGACCGTGTCCATTCGCGGTCGCGTATCTTTGATTACGTCCTTCTCGCTCATGATTAGCTCTCGCTGCTATTTTATTAGCACCTTGCTTTAGCAAGGTGTCGTAGATGTCATTTGAGATCGAAAAACCGTCTCAACGGTTTCGCATCAAGCCGTTAAAAACGGCTGAGGAAATGTGGGCTGCCTTCCTCGCACCTCGCTGAAGCGAGGTGTTAATGAGAGGTTCGGCTCCTTGTCCAGATCTCGAAACTGGAAACACGAAACTCGAAACTTTAAATCCCTAACCAAACCCTTGTGCCCACTCCCGGCTCGCCTGTTACGACTCGCGTAATATTGCCGGGGTGCCGCATATTAAACACCACGATCGGAAGATTGTTGTCCATGCATAGCGATATCGCCGAAGCATCCATAACTTTCAACTGACGTTCCAGCACCTGCTGATAAGTTATCGAATCGTAACGAATGGCCGTCGCGTCTTGCATCGGATCGGCGTTATATACGCCTTCGACTTTTGTCGCTTTAAGAATTATGTCGGCTTTGATTTCAAGGGCGCGCAGCGCGGCGGCGGAGTCGGTTGTGAAATATGGATTGCCGGTACCGGCGGCAAAGATAACGATGCGACCCTTCTCGAGGTGGCGAACGGCGCGCCTCCTGATGAATGGCTCGGCCAGTTGTGGGATGTCAATCGCCGACATCACGCGCGTCTGTACCTGTAGCTTCTCCAGCGCATCCTGCAGGACAACGGCGTTCATCACAGTGGCCAGCATGCCGATGTAGTCGGCAGATGAGCGATCCATATTTCCGGCGCTTTTGGAAACTCCGCGAAAAATATTGCCACCGCCCACCACG
>WNGE01008306.1_pt1 | contig 13374 bp, 13 predicted proteins | sample 5400651 | NCBI WGS metagenome assembly WNGE01 (sample SAMN13153370, study PRJNA577476) | soil metagenome | isolation source: 60 cm soil or saprolite under grassland replicate 2 | place: USA:California | collected 2016-06-15 | reverse complement strand
ACCGCCTTCACGAAGGGGCAGCGGGGGGCGAAGCGGCAGCCGGCGGCGATGTCGCCCCGCAGCGTCGGCACCGTGCCCGGGATCGTCTCGAGTCGCCGGCGCTCCTTCGCGTCGAGGTCGATCCGCGGGATGGAGCGCAGGAGCCCCTGGGTGTAGGGATGGAGCGGCTCCTTGAACAGATCCGCTACCGGCGCCTCCTCGGCGACCTTGGCCGCGTACATCACGACCACCCGCTGCGCCGTCTCGGCGATGACGCCCATGTCGTGGGTGATGAGCATGACGGCCATCCTGAGCTTGGCCTTGAGCTCGTTGAGCAGCTCCAGGATCTGGGCCTGGATGGTGACGTCCAGCGCGGTGGTGGGCTCGTCGGCGATCAGGAGCTTGGGGTTGCAGGACAGCGCCATGGCGATCATGATGCGCTGGCGCATGCCGCCCGAGAGCTGGTGGGGGTATTCCTTCACCCGGCGCTCGGCGTTCGGGATGTGCACGAGCTTCAGCATGTCCACCGTCTTGTCCATGGCGTCCCGCCGCCCCAGCCCCTCGTGCAGCCTGAGCGCCTCGGCGATCTGCTCCCCGCAGGTGAACACCGGGTTGAGCGAGGTCATGGGCTCCTGGAAGACCATGGAGATCTCCTTGCCGCGGATCTTGCGCATCCGGTTCGCGGGCAGGTCCACCAGGTTGACGCCGTTGTAGAGGATCTCGCCCTCGACGATCTTGCCAGGGGGCTGGGGGATGAGCTTCATGATGCTGAGGGCGGTCACGGACTTGCCGCACCCGGACTCCCCGACCACGCCCAGGGTCTCACCCTGCTTGATGTAGAGGTCCACGCCGTCCACAGCTCGAACCACGCCCTCGTCGGTGAAGAAGTACGTCTTGAGGTTCTTGACGTCCAGGAGGCGCTGCTCGGCCATGGGGGTGGCTCTCCTCGTGTACGAGATGATTCGGGGCTACCAGGCCGCCGCGATCTCCCGGAAGGCCTCGACCGCGCGCTCGACGTCCTCGGCGTCCACGTCCTTGTGGGTCACGCAGCGGATCGAGGCGGGTCCGATCTGGTGGATCTTCACCTTGCGGGCCAGGGCGCCGGACACCAGCTCGGCCGCCCCGCCCGGACGGCCGACGTGGAAGATCACGATATTGGTCTGCACGTTGCTCAGATCCAGGCGGACTCCGGGCAACCGCACCACCCCTTCAGCGAGACGCCGGGCATTGGCGTGGTCTTCGGCGAGACGGTCCACCATGGAGTCCAACGCCACGAGCCCGGCCGCGGCGAGGACGCCGACCTGGCGCATGCCGCCGCCGAGCATCTTCCTCACGCGCCGCGCGCGGGTGACGAAGTCGCGCGAGCCGCAGACGAGAGAGCCCACGGGCGCCCCGAGCCCCTTGGACAGGCAGAACGTGATGGAGTCCACGGGCCGCGCGAAGTCGACCGCGGGCCGCCCGAGGGCCACCGCCGCGTTGAAGATCCGCGCCCCGTCGAGATGCACCGGCACCCCCGCGCCGTGAGCGGCGGCGGCCACGGCCTCGATCTCCTCGGGCGTGCAGCAGGTCCCGCCGTGGCGGTTGTGGGTGTTCTCCAGGCACACGAGCCCCGTCACCGGGATGTGGACATTGCTCGGGCGGACATGCTCGCGCACCTGCTCGGGCGTGAGAAACCCGCGCGCGGTCTTGACGGGCAGCGTCTGGACGCCGCCGAACATCGCCGCCCCCGCGACCTCGTAGTTGAAGATGTGCGAGTCGGCGTCGAGGATGATCTCCTGACCGGGCCGGGTCTGGGTCAGGACCGAGACCAGATTGCCCTGGGTCCCCGAGGAGACGAACAGCGCTGCCTCCTTGCCCGTGCGTCGAGCCGCCTGCTCTTCCAGGCGGCGGACGGTCGGGTCCTCCTCCCAGACGTCATCGCCCACCTCGGCGCGGGCCATGGCCTCTCGCATGGCCGGGGTCGGGAGAGTCAGGGTATCCGAGCGCAGGTCGACGATGTCGTGCATGGGATCACCTCGTGGCCGTGGCCTTGAGCCGCTGGGCCGCGCGGCGGCCCCATTCGGTATAGGAGAATTCGGTCGCCACCCGGCGGAAGCTTTCCTGGGCCTCCTGGGCGCGGCCGTCGCCGGCATACACCTCGCCGAGACGGTAGAGCGCCTCCGGGATCACGAGGGTCCGCGGGTAGTTCTTGACCACGTTCTCCAGCCGCTGGCGGGCCGCCGCGGGGTTGCCCTGGTTGATGTAATAGCTGGCCACCCACAGCTCCTTCTGGGCCAGCCGCCCGCGGCAGATGTCGATCTTGGCCAGGGCGTCGGCGGCGTAGCGGCTCTCCGGGTATTCGCGCACCAGGGTCTTGAACGCCTCCATCGCCTTGGCCGTGATGCCCTGGTCCTGCTCCACCGGCTTCATCTGGTCGTAGTAGCTCATGGCCAGCCGGAACTGCACGAGGTCGGCGATCTGATGGCGCGGATAGAATGCGAGGAAGGTCTCGAACTCCTTGATCGCCTTGTCCCACTCGCCCTCCCGGTAGTAGGCCTCCCCGATGAGGAACCGGGCGCGCGCCGCGTAGGTCGACTGGGGGTGGCGCTCGACGATCTTCTTGAAGGCCGTGCGCGCGTCCGCGTAGCGGTTCCGGTTCAGCTCCATCTCCCCCTGCGCGTACAGATCGGCGGCGGGCAGCAGCGCTTGCGGACGCTGCTTGAAGAAGTCGCTGATGGCGGAACACCCTCCGAGGAGGAGGAGCAACGCCGTCAGCGCCGAGGGAACCGAGAGGAAGTTGCGACGCATCAGCAAGGGGTCAGATCCAATGGCGGTAGTTTTACGGCGAGACGCCTTGAAAGTCAAGGACATTGGTGGGACCGACCCTTGCCTGCTTCTTCTCACGGCATTGACAGGGTGTCTCCCCGCTCGTATGATCCCGACATGTCGCTCCCCGAGCTTCCCCGGATGCTTCGCGTCAGGCAGAGCTTCGCGCGCCCGCGGGTGGCCGACATCCCCGCCGTCGCGCGCGGCGCCCTCGCCTCGGCCGGGCTGCCGATCAAGCGCGGGGACCGCGTGGCCGTCGGCGCCGGGAGCCGCGGGATCGCCAACATCGACGTCATCGTCAAGGCGACGGTCGCGTGGCTGAAAGAGCTGGGAGCGCGACCCTTCGTCTTCCCCGCCATGGGGAGTCATGGGGGCGCGACCCCGGAGGGCCAGCGGGCGGTGCTGGCCCACTACGGGATCACCGAGGCGACCATGGGCTGCGAGATCCGCGCCACCATGGACGTGGTCCAGGCGGGCGAGGCCCTGGGCCTCCCGGTCTGGCTGGACCGGTTGGCCTCCGAGGCCGACTGGATCGGACTCGTGAACCGCATCAAACCCCACACCGATTTCAAGGGCTCGATCGAGTCGGGCCTGTTCAAGATGATGACCATCGGGCTGGGCAAGTATCAGGGCGCCACCCAGTACCACCGCGCCAACGTCAACCACGGCTACGAGACGGTCATCACCGCGGTCGGGCGCGAGATGCTGCGGAAGGCGCGCATCGGCTTCGGCCTCGGCGTCGTCGAGAACGGCTACGACGAGACCGCCCGCATCGAGGCCTTCAACGCGGCCGACCTCGAGGCGGGCGAGCGCAGGCTCCTGAAGGACGCACGGGAGTGGATGGCCCGGCTGCCCTTCTCGCCCATCGACGTGCTGGTGGTGGAGGAGATCGGCAAGAACATCTCGGGGTCGGGCATGGACACCAATGTCATCGGCCGCCCCTCGAACCCACACGAGCCCTTCCCCGCGGATCCCAAGATCCTGTGGATCGTCGCGCTCAGCCTCACCGAGGAGAGCGGCGGCAACGCCACCGGGATCGGCAACGCCGACTTCACCACGCGCCGGCTCGCGGAGAAGATCGACTGGAAGCCCACCGCCATCAACTGTCTCACCGCCTGTGCCCCCAACGGGGCCAAGCTGCCCCTCGTCTTCGACTCCGATCGCGAGGCGGTGGAGAACGCGCTCAACTGCATCGGTCTCACCACACCCGCCCAGGCCCGCGTGATCCGCATCAAGAACACCCTGATGCTGGGCGAGATCGAGTGCTCCGAAGCCTTCCTGCCGGAGATCGCCAAGCGGCCCGATCTCGCCGTGGTGGGCGACGGGCGCCATCTCCCCTTCGACGCCGCCGGCCAGATCGTTCCGCTGAACCGCTGAGACGCGCGGCGTCCCGGCGCTCTTCCACCCACAGAAATACGTAGTTACATAGACCACAGCAGGGCGGATCATTTTCCTCTTGTCCTTTTGATTGCAATATGCACTATTATAGTTTGCTACTGGCTAACACCAACGCCATGCGGCTCAGAGAGAAGCTTCGAGTGCTCAGGGAAGTGGAGGGGACGTGCCGCGGGCTGCCCCGCGCGCTCTCCAAGGCGGAAGTCGTGAAGCTCATCCGCGAGGAAGCGGAGGAGCGGATCAGCTTGCCCTATCTCTCGCAGCTCGAGGGCGGAACGCGGACCCACATGACGAACAAGACCCGGCTCCTGCTGGCGCGGTTCTTCCGCGTCCATCCCGGCTACCTGGTGGATGACCCTGAGGAGTTCCGCGAGCACCTCGCCACCCCCCTTGGGGGGCGCGCGCAGACGCTCGCCGCGTGGCTCCGCGTCGGGGCCTTGCGGTTCCGGCACGACCCGCTGGTGTCGGAGACGCTCGCGCATCTCGCCGGGCATCCGGAGCGGCGCAAGGCGCTCCGCCTGCTTCACGAGGTGCTCGGGATGCCGGTGTTGATGGATCGGCTCCTCCACGCGCTGGAGGTGAACAGGAGGTGAGCCATGGCGAACTTCTACCTGGCCGTGTTCATCATCGGCTTCGCCTTGACCGGGATCTCCTTCGTGATGGGGTTCGCCGGGCATTCGTTCGGCCATCTCGGCGACCCGGGGCATGGCGGTGACATGGGGCACGGCGTCGACGCCGGAGAGGCGCGGGGCGCGCATGGGCCGGGCCAGGGTGTCCCGCTCCTCAACTTCGGGACGCTGACCGCGTTCATGACGTGGTTCGGCGGCATCGGCTTTCTCCTGACGGCCTATTCTCAGGTCGTCGGCGTGGCCACCGTCGTGCTGGCCATCGTCGGCGGGCTGATCGGCGGGGGGATCATCTTCGTCTTCATGGCCAAGGTCCTGGCGCCGGATCAGATCCCGCTGGACCCGGCCGATTACCATCTCCCCGGGACCTTGGGGCGGATCACCGTCACCATTCCGCGGAACGGAACGGGCGAGATGGTCTACACGCAGGCCGGGACCCGGAAGACGGTCGCCGCGCGAGGGGCGGCCGGCGAGCAGATCGCCAAGGGAACCGAGGTCGTGGTGCTTCGATACGAGCGCGGCGTCGCGTACGCGCGCCCGTGGGACCAGGTGGATGAGGACCGCGCGAGGCCGTCGACGTCGTCGCGGTGAGAAAGTTGGCGTGGCCATCCGGGCGCGAGACGGGCTCGGACAGGAGAAAGGAGGCATCCCATGCTTCCCGTGAATGCCGGGTTCTGGGTCATCGTCGGGCTGATCGTGCTGGGGACCTTCACCATTCTGAGCCTCATGGCCAAGCTGTACCGGAAGGTCGGACCGAACCAGGCTCTGATCGTCTTCGGCCTGGGCGGCACGCGCGTGTTCAGCGGGCGCGGCGCCATCGTCTGGCCGATGGTCCAGAGCGCGCGCGAGCTGTCGCTCGAGCTCATGTCCTTCGACGTCGCGCCCCAGCAGGATCTCTACACCAAGCAGGGGGTGGCCGTGACCGTCGAGGCGGTGGCCCAGATCAAGGTCAAGTCGGACCACGAGAGCATCCTCACCGCCGCCGAGCAGTTCCTCAGCAAGAGCCCGGAAGAGCGCGAGGGGCTGATCCGCCTGGTCATGGAGGGGCATCTGCGGGGCATCGTGGGCCAGCTCACCGTGGAGTCGATCGTGAAGGATCCGGAGACGATCAGCCAGAGCATGCGCAACACGTGCGCGGAGGACCTGAACAAGATGGGGCTGGACATCGTGAGCTTCACCATCCGGGAGATCCGCGACAAGAACGACTACATCGTCAACATGGGCAAGCCGGACATCGCGCGGATCAAGAAGGACGCCGACATCGCCGCCGCCGAGGCCCTGCGCGACACCGAGGTCAAGCGCGCGGCGGCCATGCGTGATGCGGCGGTGGCCAAGGCCATGGCCGACCAGGAGCGCGTGACGGCGGAGACGGCCTCCCTGGCCAAGCAGGCCGAGTCCCAGCGGGACCTCGACGTCAAGCGCGCGGACTACGAGACGGTGGTGAAGAAGCAGAAGGCGCAGGCGGACAAGTCCTACGACATCGAGACCCAGGTGCAGCAGCAGCGGGTGGTCGCCGAGTCGGTGCGCGTCCTTCGCGTGGAGAAGGAGGAGCAGATCAAGGTCCAGGAGGCCGAGATCGCCCGCCGCGAGAAGGAGCTGACGGCCACAATACTCAAGCAGGCCGAGGCGGAGCGGCGGCGGATCGAGACGCTGGCCGAGGCCGAGAAGGCGCGGCTCGTCCGCGAGGCCGAGGGCCACGCCGAGGCGGCGCGCACGGAGGGAGCGGCGGGGGCCGACGTCATCCGCCTGCGGGGGACGGCCGAGGCCCAGATCATCCTGGCCAAGGGCCAGTCCGAGGCCGAGGCGATGAAGGTGAAGGCGGCGGCGTTTCACGAGTACAACCAGGCGGCGGTGCTCGACAAGCTGCTCACGGGGATGCCGGAGGTGGTCCGCGCCATGGCCGAGCCGCTGAGCAAGGTGGACAAGATCACGATCGTGTCCACCGGCGACGGCCATGGGGCCGGCGCGAGCAAGATCGTGGCCGATGTCGCGACGATGATCGCCCAGGCGCCGGCGCTGTTCGAGACATTGGCCGGCATCAAGCTGTCGGATTTCTTCGCGCGCATCCCCGCCATCCGGGGCGCCATGCCGGAGAAGAGCGAGGAGCCCAAGTAACGGACAACCGTTCATGACGACGGCGGCGCCCGGGAGGCAGCCTCCCACGACTGCGTCCCGGGCCCGCGGGAGGACTTCCCATGAAGCTGCTGGAGCGGGTGAGCATGCTGGTCCGGGCGAACCTCAACGACCTGATCGACCGGTCCGAGGATCCCGAGAAGATGGTCAAGCAGGTGATCCTCGACCTGCACAACCAGTACATCCAGGTGAAGACGCAGCTGGCGGTGGCCCTCACCGAGCAGCACCTCATCGAGGAGAAGGCCGTGGAGGCGCGCGCGAAGGCGGGTGAGTGGATGCGGAAGGCGGAGCTGGCCGTCGACCGCGGCGAGGACGGTCTCGCCAAGCGCGCGCTCGAGCGGCACAACACCTTCACCCAGACGGGCGAGCTCTTCGCCGAGCAGACGGAGGAACACAAGAAGGACGTCGATCTGCTGCGTGACACGCTGTCCAAGCTCGAGGCGAAGCTCCGCGAGGCGGAGGGGAAGAAGGCCCTGCTGGTGACCCAGCACCGGGCCGCCCGGGCCCGCGCGCGGGCCGGGCAGGCGGCCTACGAGGCCACCGGCGCCGCGCCCCAGGCGACGCTCGGCCGCATGGAGGACAAGGTGCGCGAGGAGGCCGCGCGGGGCACAGCGCTCTTCGAGCTGGCCGAGGATGACCTCGAGGCGAGCTTTGCCCGCATGGAGCGAGCCGAGCGGCTCGACCAGCAGCTCGCCGAGCTCAAGGCCCGGCGCGCCGGGGGCGCCGGGGGTCAGGCTTTGACTTCTTAACAATCGCGGACCGGTTCTGGCTTCCGCGACCGATACGAAATCAAAGCCTGACACCCTGGAGAGCGGACATGATCTACGCGCGCGTGATCGTCGCCATGGCCGCCGCGGTGGGGCTCAGGCTGGCACTGGCTTCCGTGACGCCGCTCGAGGCCCTGCACGTGGAGGTGCATGCCGTCGGCGCGTACCTCGCGGTCATCGGCGCGCTCTACGGCATCATCGTCGCGTTCCTGATGTTCGTGGTGTGGGAGCAGTTCAACCGCGTCCAGACGGGCCTCGGCAAGGAGGCGGCCGCCCTCGAAGACCTCTGTCGCGTGGCGACGTTCCTGTCCGCGCGCGATGCCGGCAGCCGGATCCGCCTCGCCGTCCGGCGATACATCAAGAGCACGACCGGCGACGAGGCGACGCGGCTCGCCCGGGGCGAGGAGAGCGCCGTCGCGCGGGAGCAGTTCGCCGCGCTCTCGCAGGCGGTGCGAGGCGCGGACGTGACCACGGGCAAGGACGACGTGGTCTTCGCCGAGCTGCTGCGCGGGCTCGCGCGCGTGACGGAGGTCCGGGACGATCGCATGACCGTCAGCACCACCCGCATTCCCGGCACGCTCTGGAACCTCGTGGTGTTCATCTCGGTGGTCGTGTTCGGCGGGTTCCTCGCCCTCGGCGTCCACTCCCTCTGGCTGTCGCTCCTCATGGTGGCGGCGGTGGCGGGCAGCATCACCTTCCTGCTCTCCACGCTCAAGGACATGGACAACCCGTTCATCGGCGTGTGGAACGTCTCCTACGTGGTCATGACCAACGTCGGCTCCCGCATCGGCTGAGCAGCGCCCCCGGGTGGCTCGACGCTGCACAAGGATGGAGCACGTCAGCGGCATCCTGACTGCCCGTTCCCCCATCTAAAGGCTCGGAGGTCTTGGCGAGCGACGTGGGCGAAGGGGTCGGAGAAAAGGTCGGGACCGCGGCTTCGGCCGGCGTGTATCCGCGCGAGCTCGAGCGGGCGGTCGTCTCGAGAGACGGCTCCTATCTCCGCATCCGTCCCATCCGGCCCGACGACGAGCCGAGGCTCGTGGACCTCTACGGCCGGCTGAGCGAGCACACCGCCTATCAGCGCTTCTTCACGCTCATGCGGCGCTTGCCACCCAGCTGGTTCCACTTCTTCGCCAACGTGGACTACCGGAACCGTCTCGCGCTCGTGGCCGAGCGCGACACCGCCGCGGGCCCGGAGCTGGTCGGCGTGGGGCGCTACGAGCCGACGGAGGAGGAGGGCACCGCCGAGGTGGCCCTCGTCGTGCAGGACGGGTGGCAGGGGCGCGGGCTCGGGAGCCTGCTCATGGAGGATGTCCTGAGCGCGGGCCAGGCCCGCGGCATCCGACGCTTCCGCGCCTATGTCCTGGCCGACAACGAGCGCATGCTCCGTCTTCTCAGAACCCGCGTGCAGATCCTGGAGCGCAAGCTGGAGGAAGGGGTGGTCGCGCTCACCTTCGCGCCGCGTGGCGATAGCCCTTCCGACGGCTCCCCTCTCGCGCGGGAGCCGCGGTGAGCGGTCATGAGGGCCGGGAGCGCTGGCGCAGGAACTCGATCACCCCGGGCAGGACGGAGAGCACGATGATCGCGAAGATGACCAGGGTGAAGTTCTGCCTGACCACGGGAATATTGCCGAACAGGTGGCCCCCCAGCACGAGGGCGGCGATCCAGCCGACCCCGCCCGCCACGTTGTACGTCACGAAGCGCGCGTAGCTCATCCGCCCGACGCCGGCGACGAAGGGCGCGAAGGTCCGGATGATGGGGACGAAGCGCGCGATGACGATCGTCTTGGCCCCGTGCCGCTCGTAGAAGCGATGAGTCCGGTCGAGATACTCGCGGTTGAGGAAGCGGACGCCCTCCTTGCGGAAGATCCGCGGCCCCACCCGATACCCGATGGCGTAGTTCACCGTGTCGCCCGCCACCGCCGCCACGCTCAGCAGCAGCAGCACCACCCCGAGGTCCAGCGCGCCGCGGGCGGCGAAGGTGCCGACGGCGAACAGGAGCGAATCGCCGGGCAGGATCGGCGTCACCACCAGCCCCGTCTCGCAGAAGATGATGAGGAACAGGATCAGGTAGGTCCAGACGCCGTACTGCTGGATGATCGCGTCGAGGTGGCGGTCCAGATGCAGGAGGATGTCGAGGAGCTGACGGATCAGTTCCACTGGGGGGACCCGCAGGACGCTGATGGCCTCGCCGGCCGCTCTTTCAGCCGCCTGCCCCGAGCTCGCGCGCGTCGAGTCGGCCAGCCTTCTGGAGCGCCTCGAACTCCTCGAGGGTCTTCTTGATGCCGTCGCGCAGGCCGGTGCGGGGCTGGGGACCCAGGTCTCGCTGGTACCCCGGGTCGGCCAGCTCCGAGGGAAAGGGGATGGGCTGCTCCACGTGGGAGATCAGGCCGCGCGCCTGGGGGCGGGCGGCCTCGATCAGCGTCACCACGTCGGCGATGCGCGCCGACTCGCCGTGCAGGTTGTACACGCGCGCGCCCTCGAGGGGGGAATCGGCGGCGGCGAGACAGGCGCGCGCCACATCCTCGGTGTAGATCAGATCCGTGGCCCCGCCCCAGCGGATCTGGAACGGCCGGCCGAGCACGGCGGCCTTCATGGCCAGGGTGGGATCGGCGGTGACGCCGAAGTCGCGTCCCGGGCCGTAGACGCTGAGTGGCCGGAAGCCCATCGAGGGGATCCGGTGCTCTTCCCAGTAGATGCGCGCCGTCTCCTCGTTGGCCACCTTGTAGACGCCGTAGTGCGTGGCCGGCTTGGGCGGGGCGTCGTCGGTGACCGGGCCCGGCCCGTAGAGGTGCGGCGGTCCGAACACCGCTGCCGACGAGAAGTAGACCACGCGCTTCACGCGGTCCCGGTGGGCCTTCGCCGCCTCGAACACGTTGGCTGTCCCCACCACGTTGACGAGGGCGCCCCGCGACGGGTCCTGGCGGCAGAGCGGCACCTGCCAGGCCGCGAGGTGGATGATGCGGGTGATGTCGTGCTCGCCGACGACGCGGACGACGGCGTCGCGATCCGCGATGTCGCCACGGATCATGGCCACATCGTGCAGGCGCTCCGAGCCCACGATCATCCGCATGCGCCACGGGTCGTCGCCCAGGTCGTAGACCACGGGCCGCTCCCCCGCCGCCAGCAGTCGCTTCACCACCCACGCGCCGATGCACCCGAACGCTCCCGTCACCAGAATCGCCATACCGTCAAACTCGGAGGGGGCTTCGCCCCCCTTCCGAACCCTCCCCCCAAGGACGCCCTGTGAGCCGCAGGACGTCGCGGGGCTGGGGCCCCGCGCGAGCATCCGGAGAACTGAGCCGCAGGACGTCGCGGGGCTGGGGCCCCGCCGTCCGAGGCGAGCATCCGGAGAACTGAGCCGCAGGACGTCGCGGGGCTGGGGCCCCGCCGTCCGAGGCGAGCATCCGGAGACTGGCGCCGGTCAAGCCGGCGCTCGGACGGCGATCATCTCACCCGAGCCCTTCTTCCGACGCGCGGTCGGGGGCATCCCGCGGGCCCGGACATTTATACCTCACTCCGCTCCCGGTCACACGGACTTTTCGGTATAATCCGGCCCGTGTTCGACAGCAACCGTTTCCCTTGAGGAGATCTATGAAACCTCTCGTCGTCATCGCCGGCGCCATTCACCCTGACGGGATGAAGCAGCTCGAGCCCGAAGCCCGCGTCATCGTCACCGATCAGGTCACCGAGGAGGGGATGATCGAGGTCGCGCGCGAAGCCGAGGGCATCCTCTTCCGCATCAGGCCCGACTGCACGCGGGCGTTGATGACCGCGTGCTCGCGGCTCAAGGTAATCGGGCGCCATGGCGTCGGCCTCGACACGGTGGATCTCAAGGCGGCGACGGATCTGGGCATCGCCGTCGTCCACGCGCCCGGCTCCAACTCGGACTCGGTGGCCGAGCACGCCCTCATGCTGATCCTGGCCTGCGCCAAGCAGACGCTCGACGTGGACAGGATGACCCGCAAGGCGGAGTGGAGGCGGCCGCCGAAGGGGAACATGGAGCTCAAGGGCAAGACGCTCGGCATCGTCGGGGTCGGCAACATCGGGCGCCGCATGGCGCGCCTCGGCCACGCGCTCGGCATGCGCGTCATCGGCTACGACAAGTACGTTCCCGACGAGGAGGTGCGCGCGCGGGGCGCCGAGCCCTTACCCGATCTGTACTCGGTCCTGAGCGAGGCGGACGTCGTGACCTGCCACACGCCGCACACGCCCGAGACGCATCACATGATCGACGGCAAGGCCGTCGCGAAGATGAAGGACGGGGTGATCTTCGTCAACACCTCCCGCGGCAAGACCCAGGAGGAGCACGCGCTCTTCGAGGGCCTCAGCCGCGGCAAGATCCGCGCCGCCGGCCTCGACGTGTTCGAGGAGGAGCCGGTCTCCGCCGACAACCCGCTGCTGAACCTGCCCAATGTCGTCGTCAGCTCGCACATGGCGGGGGTCACGGCGGAGACCGGACGCGCGATGGCCATGCAGGTGACGGCCGAGATGCTGCGCGTGCTCCGGGGCGAGAAGCCGCACGTGCTCGGCAATCCCGACCTCTGGCCCAAGCTCGCCCACCTCCGATAGACAGGGTCGGGCGTTCGAGCGCCGCGACCGCGGCCGCCCGCTGCTGGCGCGATCGGATGGCCCCACGTCGAGGGAGCGGAATGCTCACCGCAGAGTCCGCGTGTAGCGCGCATGATTGCTCTGTACTACGAGGACCTGGGGGAGCGCCTGGATCTCGGCTGGGCGATCGACGTCCTGCATCCGTTGGCCACGCGAAGCGCGGGATCGCGTCCGTGACCCGGAGGCCGAGCAAATTCCACCGCTGGCCGGACCTCGCCCACCTCGGGTAGACTTGACCGAGGTCGACTTTGGCGACGGAGGCAGTGACCCATGCCGATCGATGCGCGTCATCCGAAAGAGATCAGGGCCGACATCCGCCGCGGCAAGCTGGCCGGCGTGACCGCGGGGCTGGCGCCGGGCTTCGTCCAGGCCAACCTCGCGATCCTGCCGAAGGACTGCGCCTACGACTTCGTGCTCTTCTGCCAGCGCAACCCGAGGCCGTGTCCGCTCATCGAGGTGACGGATGTGGGCTCGCCGGAACCGGTCGGGGTCGCGCCGGGCGCCGATCTGAGGACCGACGTGCCGAGGTACCGCATCTACAAGGACGGGGCGCTCGCCGACGAGGTGACCGACATCACGCCCTTCTGGCGCGAGGACCTGGTCGCCTTCCTGCTCGGGTGCTCGTTCACCTTCGAGTGGGCGCTCCTCGACGCCGGGATCCCGCTGCGCCACATCGACGAGGGCAAGAACGTGGCGATGTGGAAAACCTCCATCGCCTGCCGTCCGGCCGGGCGCTTCCACGGCCCCATGGTGGTCTCCATGCGCCCTGTTCCGACTCACATGGTCCCGAAAGCGGTGACGGCCTCCGCGCGCTTCCCCAACGCCCACGGCGCGCCCGTGCACATCGGCGACCCGGCGCATCTCGGCATCGCCGACGTCACCAAGCCCGACTGGGGTGACTTCGTCGGGATCCGGGCCGGCGAGGTGCCGGTGTTCTGGGCGTGCGGGGTGACGCCCCAGGCCGTGGCCCTGGCCTCCAAGCCCCCGTTCATGATCACCCACAGCCCGGGGCACATGTTCATCACGGATCTGCCGAACCACGCCCTCGCCGTCATGTAG
>WNGE01012259.1_pt1 | contig 13376 bp, 11 predicted proteins | sample 5400651 | NCBI WGS metagenome assembly WNGE01 (sample SAMN13153370, study PRJNA577476) | soil metagenome | isolation source: 60 cm soil or saprolite under grassland replicate 2 | place: USA:California | collected 2016-06-15 | reverse complement strand
GTTTGGTTTTGCCCCGCTAACTTCAACCTTTTACCTGGCATATGCTTATATGAGAAATAAAGAGTACGATGAAGCTATCAAGCAATTTTGCGCTTTGTGTGACCTTGCCACAGATGCACAACGAAAAAGACGAGAACTTACAGAAATGATGGAAGAGACCACTGAACCCATAGTACTTGGGGAGATGTTTGCATTGGCGCATTGGGGGCAGGCTTTAACCTACGCGGAGCGCAACATGGATTTAGCGAAGGCTCTGGCGCAGATTAATGAAGCACACAAATATGTAGCAAGGACACGAAAAGGGTTAAGTAAGTTTCACGAAACGGAGAAGAAAGTAGAAATTCAATTCCAGGCAAAATACTATGATTGCGAGGGTTGGATCCTTTACAAGCTAGAGAAATTTGATAAGGCCATCGTCTGCCTGGAACGAGCTCTAAAGCTAACAATGCATGCCGAAGTTTGTCTCCACCTGGCTCTGGCCTATGAAGGCAAGTTGCGGCAGACGAGTGATAAAAAGAGGGCGCAGACTTTGATCACGAAAGCGCAAATGTACTTGCAGTATGCTTATGAGCTTGACATTAATGATCAGTACAAGCAGCAGCTAGAAGATTTGCAGAAACGGCTTCAGGAAATTAGCCAGGCCAATCTTCCCTGCCTTCGCTAACGCAAAGTAGATCTTTTTTTCTCGATGCTTTTGCAAAGTAATACTATGCGCCCTTGTACGTCAAGACTCTCCCCCACAGGCTCTTGGTGCCCCAGATGCCTGAGCGCAGGCACTCGAGCTGGACTATCTGGCTGTGGTCCACGAAGACGTTCACTTCCGCACCATAGTTCTTGATGTACCAGGCAAAGACCTCGGGATCTGCCGCCTCAAACATCACCTTCTCCAGCCCTAAAGCGCCAATAATTTTAGCTGCGGCATCAGTGCGCCAGGTCTTCACGTTCTCGGTAATTCCCTCGGACTCAATCATGATCATGTAGGCTCCGGCCTCCAGAAAACGTCTGGCCTGCCCGATAGCCCAGTCCACGTCGCGAGTACCCTCCGCTTCAAGTTCCTCGGCAGTGGTGGCTCCTCCTGCTCCGAACTGAATGCCTACTTCGGGCTTGGCCTTAAGCCCTGTCTTCTGCACCTTTTCCACAAGTCGCAGCCAGTCGTCAGTAGGTATGGTGATAAATCCGCTTGAAATTTCGAGAATATCGAACCCCACGTTACTGCACTCTTTAATGTACTGATCCACTACCTCTGGCCCCTGGGTGAGAACATGCTCGATGAATCCTCCGGTCGAGACCATTACGTTAAAGCGATGGGCAAGGTCAATAATCTCCTTAAGGGCCTCCCGGGGCATAAGCGTGAAGGATCCTCCTGCGAACTTCAATGAGTCCACATATTCGCCCATCGTTTCCAGAATATCCTCGAGGTAACGCTTGCCCATAGGCGTATAGTAGGGCCCTCGAATCTCAGTAATGCCGCGCTTGCGTGGTTTACCCTCGCGCTCGTTCATACGGATAAATGGAAATGCTCGATTGTTCATGGTCATCTCTCCTGCTTCTTGCTTACTCTGGCTAAAAGTTCAGTTAACCGGTGTATTTCTATGCTTTCCACGTGCGCAACCGCGGCTATAATAGCCTGGCGCAACTCTGCGTCAGTGTAGGGGGACGCCAGTTGCTCAAACTTCGCCACTGCCTTTTCCCAGGGCAGTGGCCGGGTGTAAAATCCCTCGTAGTCGCGCTTCTCGATGCTGAGGGTCTGGCCTCCTTTGAGCAAGACCTCGATGCGACAAGGCATCTCCTCGGGGAAGCGCTTGCTCATGTTATCATCGGGCTGGACTGTCACCTTGCGCAGCAGTGTCTGTACATCCTCACGCGCAATCCGCTCCGGCGTATACTGCGCCGGGGTAACCTCTCCATCCATCAACGCCACTGCCACCATGTAGGGTAAGCTGTGGTCGGCCTCTTCTTTCGTGCGGACGAGGTGCTTGTCTCCTTCTTCACCCCCACCGATGATATTATAGGACACATCAAAGATGTCGATTGCGATGCGTTCGATCTCCTCTGGACGTATCTGGTGGGCTTCCCTGAGCTCTAGAATCCCCTCTAAAGCCGACTGCGAGTGAAACTCGGCGTTGTACTTCTTGACGCTCGTATGCCGTACAGCCTCGAGATTCTCGCGTTCCCAATTGATCTCAAAATGCCCTGCGATAGCATCCATGAAACCCTTGTTGCCCTCGAACACTTCAAGCGGACCAGTAATCCCGCGCATGGCGAGAAAGGCCGCGTGGGTAGCACCGAATACAGTGTTGGGATAGGCCAGTCCTTTCCAATTTGAAAGTCGCCCGGTGCGGGTGACCCGCAGAGCGTTGAAGGCCGTACCGCTGATAGCTGCGGCATTTGCCGTTCGATCCTGGTCGAGTCCAAGAGCCTTTGACACTCCGGCGGCTACTGCATAGGCCCCCTGGGTGGTGTGATCGAAGCCCCTGGCTCGCACGGGAGCAACGTCTGACAGCCGGCACTGCACCTGGTAGGCTACTGCCAGGGCTGTAAGGAACTCCTGGCCACCCTTGCTGGCATATTCGCTTGCGGCCAGAACTGCCCCCAGGTTGTCGCTGGGGTGGCAGGTTTCTCCTTTAGTAATGTAGCTGTCGTTGTAGTCGAGGTAGCGAACCAGGGCTGCATTGTAGAAAGCAGCCCGGTCAGGAGCCGTCTTGCCTCCTCCAATCAAGGTGGTAAGAGGCTTACCTCCAAAGTCCTCGATCTGCTCTCGAATCATATTTATAGGCGGCCCATCGAGAGCGCCAATGGCACAGCCAAGGGCATCTAACACTCGAATCTTCAACTCCTGGCGGGCTTCCTCCGAGAGATCTTCATACCTGGCTCGTACCACGAATGCTGCCAGCTGTTCAACCTGGGTCATTCCTGCCTCCTTCTCATTGTATAGTCGTCCTTGCTTATCAGATTAAGTTGCTTTCCTCCTACATGTATCATAGCAAATTCCGTTCAGCTCAGTTTGCAAAGCTCAGGCAAGCAATGCATAATTTTAGAATGCCGTACTTTACCTAAAGGAGTATTTAATATGCCGCACCGTGCTACCTGTGTTTCTAAAGACCCTATAGACTATTTTCTAGGAAAAAACAAGAAAAGAAGACCTTATCTGTGTGTTTCAGATGTTATCCTGCGTGAAAATCACGATCCCAAAGAAGTTTTTGCTCACATTATTCGTTTTGCCACTAATAGCAAATGGAGCCACTCTGCCTTAGTGTACCTGCTGAGTGATCCCACTAAAGGCTATAACAATACGTTCCTGATCGAAGCCCGCACCAGGGGCATACGAATTAACAGTTTGCGTAATGAGGTTCTTCCATATGAGCAGTTCACGGTAGGCATCAAACGACTAGGGTTAGATTGGTATGTGGAGACGCCATACGAAAAATCAAGACATGACCCACGTGATCTTGAAGATACATATGGTATTGACTATTTGCGCCATGTACGCGGTATAGCGCTGGACCAGATCAATGGCTTATTTGACCTCGCGGTAGTTGATGAACTGGTGGCATTATACGTTGAGCGGGTTGCGATGCGCCACCTCAAGGCTATTCCGCAAGTTGCTGAGGTTGCTGATTCCCTTGCCACTCTTTTTAAACAATGGGCTGAGTCTGAAAATTCTAAAGCCGATGTCGTCCGTTTCATTTGTAGTGGTTTGGTACAATACAGCTTTTTTGCAGCGCTGCGCATTCGCATTATTAATGGTCTGGCCGATCCAGAAAGTCGTGAAGCTGCTATAAGCAACCTGGGTAACTTGCATCGTATCGTTTTCAGTGAAGACCCTGAAGGCATAATATCCCGATATATCCACCAGATACAAGCGGGAGAGCTGAAAGTAGATGCACCTGTTCCCACTGATGTCCTTGACCTGCTTAAAACAGCGATGCCGGCAGATTTCAATAATAGCCCTAATCTGGAATGGTGCTACATCATTCGTAAAGGGTGGATCTGGCAGATTAATGAGGCCACCGCGGACTATAAACCACAAAGCGATGACGAGGCCGCTGTCCTGGATCTAATGGCTTCAGAACATCCTGACTGAAAAGAGGAACCTGTCTGAAGGTAGTGGACATTACTCATTGATATGAACTATAATGCCAGAAATAAAAATGTAGGGGCGATCTTTGTGATCGCCCGGTGGTGTGGCCCTCGTGACCGCCTATGGCTCGTGGTCGCCCTGATCACTTGTATATACTTTCCTCTTATATTAAAGAAGGTTGTTCATGACAGAAGATTGGAATGTCTTAATCGTAGGTGGTGGGCCCGCGGGTTTGGCTGCTGGCGAAGCCGCTGCAAGGCAGGGTGTACGAACGCTAATTCTGGAGCGCCAGCACGAAATTGGTTATCCTGTTCATACAAGCGGCGGAAGTTGGATTCGCGATATGCAGGCGCTGAATATCCCAAAACATCTCTATCATCCTATCAATAAGGTCTTTTTTGTGTCTCCACATCGCGAGATTCCTCTATACTATAATCCAGAAGTCGCCTGCGTGCTAGATGTGCGTGGCGTCTACCAGCACCTGGCGAGCCGGGCGGTGGCTGCCGGTGCCGTTCTCCGTGTAAATCATACCGTTGAGCAGACCCTCGTGGAAGATGATCGCGTCTTCTAGAAGAGGGTGGGAGAAATCTGCTTCCCGGGAGACAACGCTTATTAACCTCGTCGTCTACTTCTTCAATCAGATCAGCAATAGAGACGGATAAAGCACGAGCTAATTTCTCAATCGTAATGGACGAGACTTCAGCATACGGGTTTTTATAAATACGGGCCAATGTCTTAATATCGACGTCGGCTTTTCGTGCAAGTTTTCCCTGACTAATTCCTTGTTGTTGGGCTAATTCCTTGACGCGTAAACGCAGCATATGTCACCTCAATTGTGGTAGATAGGCTTCAGTATAGCAGTTGTAGCACTTGACGGGAATGGGCCAAGTATGTTACAGTTAAAGTGTGGTAGTTTAACTACCATAGTTAAACTAAATTGAGTCTGTCAGCATATATGCCATCAACGAACTAATGACTTTGAAAGATTACGATGAAGGGAAAGCGAAGTCTTTCACGGCTCAGTAGTCTTAAGTGATGCTAATCCTATTGAAACTCTGCGTTTACTTTGGCAGAAATCCTATGCAATTGAGGTAAAGAGGACGCCATCTTATGAGATAAAGGCTACTCGGTTGGCATTTGATCGAAAATCTCGGTGAACGTCTATGAAAAGTAATGTTATACACATCAATGGAATCAATATTTCAAAAAAAATGAAATGTTTCTTCAAGATATTTCGAGACGCTTGGCTAACTAAATGCTTGAGCCAATCTACCGATGGCTGGGGGATGGCTGGCTTGAACAAACAGAAAAAACTGAGGCAAGCATTCGAAAAAAAGGGCCAGATTGACAACCCCTACAAACCCGGTCAAGTTCTTGATCTGGGCGATAGCCTATTTGTAGGACGTCGCGACCTGGTGCAGCAGTTAGAGGCAGCATTAGGCAGGGGAACTCATAGTTTGACCTTTTTCCTCAATGGTGAACGAGATATGGGCAAAAGCAGCATGCTGAGGCAGTTGCCTAATCTGGTAGGTGCCTGTTACCTTCCCATCATCTATGATCTGGAAAATCAAGGAATATCTTCCAGCACCTCTACTTTACTAGGTGTCATTGCTGAAGAAATATATAAAGGGATGAGTCTGAGAGGTATAGCAGTAAGAAGACTAGAATATACCTCCCTAAGAGAGGCTAGCAAGGAAAATGACGCGGCGATTTATTACGTATTTGATGAGTGGTTGAAAGGTGTGGAACATACTCTCGCACATGAAGCTCGTACTTTACTCCTCATTTTTGATGAGTTTGACAAGCTGGAGGAAGCTGGGCAAGAAGGGCATCTCAACTTCAAGCTGCTACTGGATTGGTTTCGCACCATCATTCAGAACCATTATCGAGTGGTATTGCTCTTCAGCGGAGTACACCCTTTTAGCGAAATGAGTATCAGGACGGGCGTAAATTGGGCAGGCTACTTTGTGAACGTTCAGACCCTGCGGGTGGGTTTTCTACGGGTGGATGAAATATATCAATTAATCACACAACCTATCCCAACTTTTCCAGGTGAACATATCTTTGGCGAAGAGGCTGTTGAGGAGATTATCAACGTGACGGGATGCCATCCGTTCCTTGTGCAGGCAGTCTGTTCCGCACTAATCAATGATTTGAAGGCAGAAAAGCGAAATCGAGCTGAAACTCAAGATGTAGCTATAGCGGTGAATAAGGTGTTAGAAATTTGGTGGGACACCTATTTTCAAGATTTGTGGGAGCGTACTGATCAAGGACAGCGAATTTGCCTTTTTATCGTTATCATCCTAATATTAAATATTCAAGGTTCCACAATCCTTGCTGTACTTGGCGTAATATTTGCGATGTTCCAATGGCTATTTCCGGTTCCTAGTAGGAAACATGATCCCTCTAGTCCTACTTCCTCTGCATCGCCCATGCCACAAGTTGTAGTGCATGTTCCCTCGGACTTGTCTTTGCAATCATCATCTACCAATACATTAATTCAAAGAGACAAAATAAATTTATCCTCGAATAATGACAGCAAGACACTCCGGCAAGATCAAAAATCTGTTCCTAGTACCGAACTGACAAAGGTAGAGGTATTACACCTTCGACCTGACTCAGTTTTTCTGTTTAATGAGCCACTAACTGAATCCAAAGAGTTCTATGGAAGAATACGCGAACGTAAAACGTTAATTACTCGCACCAGTAAGGGAGTATCTACTTCAATCGTGGGCCCACGCAGGATTGGTAAAACTTGGCTGATTAGTTATCTGAGATTAGTAGCACCAATTGAACTCGGTAATCACTTCCGAATTGGTTATTTGGACGCGACAATGGCAAGTTCTGCAACAATGACGGGGTTTATAGCAAGAGTGTTAGAAGAGTTTAGCATACACACTCTTGTCCATGACTATGCTAACCTTGAGCTAACTATGCTAGAGAAGGTTGTACGGGACTTGAAATTAAAAAATCAGGTGCCTGTACTTTGTATTGATGAGTTTGAAGGATTCGGCAACCGAAGCGCATTTGATCTGAGTTTTTTCAACGGTTTACGAGCTATGACTCAAGTTGGCTTAGGCTTAGTGGTAGTGAGTAAGCGCCCGCTGATTGACATAGTGGGTGACTATGGCAAAACCAGTGGATTTTTCAGCGTTTACTGTGAGTTACGTTTTAGGCTACTACCGCTTGCCTTTATATCCAGCGAGTGGCCTGTCTGGGCTGAGAGTCTATCTCGATAGCCGCAAGAATCCCCCCCAGGTGTTTACCTATTTGCACCGCTCTTCCCTGTATTGGGATGAGCGAGTCTTTCTGCCTTTGCCCTACCTGAAGCGTACCTTGCTCATTGCCGCCGATCAGCATGTCAAGCAGGCTCTGGAGGAGGTTGCCTTCATTGTGGCGGAACGCCCTCAACAACTTGGTGCAGCCCGTGCCGCTTCGTTAGAGATCGCGATACGTGATCTGGAGATGGGAGAGAGCCTGCGCGAGATCGCGAGTGCTTCCCAGCAGTTGGCTGAAATCTTGCCGCAAGAGGCAGGACTGATTGATCCCAAGTGGGTAACCCCTTTTGCGCGGTTGAACGATGCCAGTCGAGATGCAGCCCGCTACTGTAGCCCTTTAGGCTGGCAAGCGCGCTACAATGCGCTAGAGGATATGATTGCTAACCTGAAACGGGTCCATCTCAATACAGCGTTTGAGGATGCTCGGCTTAATAAACGCCTGGGAGCAATTGTTGATCGCTGGCGCACGGCCGCTTATGAGGAGCAGGAGAAATTAGAAAAAGCGCCAGAAATGGCTGGACAGCTTGACAACCCCTACATTCCAGGTCCAGCGATTGAACTGCGCAGCAGTCTGTTCGTTGGACGCCGAGACCTGGTGCAACAGTTAGAAGAAGCACTGAGCAGAGGAAGTCTTCGTCCGACCTTTTTCCTCAATGGGGAGCGACGTATGGGCAAGAGCAGTACCCTCAAACAGTTGCCCACCCTGTTGGGAGCCCGGTATCTACCCATCACCTATGACTTGCAGCGTCGAGGCATCTCCTCGAGTGCCGCTGCATTTCTGGCGGCGGTGTCCGAAGAAATGACCAAGATGATGAGTGCGAACGGCATGCAGGTGAAGAAGTTGGAGTATATGCAACTCAGGGAAGCCAGCCGTGAAAACGAAGCAGCAGTGTATTATCTGTTCGATGAGTGGTTCAAGGAACTGGAACCGATCCTGGAGCGGGAGGACCGCACGTTGTTGCTGCTCTTCGATGAGTTTGAGAAGCTAGAGGAGGCAGAGCAGGAAGGATATCTCAATTTGAAGCTTCTCTTGGATTGGTTCCGTAGCGTGATCCAGAATCGCCCGCGGCTGGCGCTGCTTTTCAGTGGAGTACGCTCGCTGGGCGAAATGGGAGCGAACTGGGCAGGTTATTTTGTGAATGTGCAGACGCTCAAGGTAAGCTTTCTGCGGGTGGATGAAGCTCGTCAGTTGATCACACAGCCTGTGCCAAATTTTCTGAGTGAGCAGGTCTTTGGCGAGGAAGTGGTGGAGGAGATTATGCGAGTGACGGGTTACCATCCCTTCCTGGTGCAAGCGGTTTGCTCGGCACTGATCGACAACTTAAATGCTGACAATCGCAATCGGGCGATGTTTCAAGATGTGACACTGGCGGTAGATGATGTGCTAGAGAACTGGTGGGACACCTATTTTCGAGATTTGTGGGAGCGCACTGATCAAGAGCAGCGAAGATGTCTGATCGCCGTGAGGCAGTTGGTAGTAGGGGATCTGCAGAACATTGTCCAGCAAAGTGCTCTGAACGAGAGGACGGTGCGTAGTAGCCTTCAGATGCTGCTCAAGCGCGATTTGGTGCTACTGAAGAATGGGAGTTACTGTATAGCGGCCCCTATTTTCAGCGAGTGGGTCCATCGCAATAGCTAATTTCATGAGCTGTCACTTTGGACGAGAAACCTTCATGGGAGAAGAGGTAGCCCTACAATCCTCATGAAAATGTTTCCGGAAAGACGGTTTTAAGCATAGTGGACAGATCTTCGTGGTCTGGGCTATACTGTTGCAACGTGGGAGGACAGCAGGAATAGATTATTGTGGCTAGATGTTTTCCATGCTTCTTTGCTCGACGAGAGGTCCTACTGTATTTTTTCCGTGATGACAAGGTTCCATTGGGGCCTATCTGCAAATCTCTTGTACGGGTCAGATAGTCTATCAAGCTCTTCAATTATTTAAGGGGGATTCGATGTCGAATGATTATGACGTTTTAGTTGTCGGTGGTGGGCCTGCAGGTCTGGCTGCTGCTGAAGCTGCGGCCAAGCAGGGTGCACGTACAATCGTGTTGGAACGCCAAAACGAAATTGGCTATCCAATACATACTAGTGGCGGAAGCTGGATCAGCGATATGAGGATGATGGGCATACCAGAGCATCTCTATCATCCTGTCAACAAGATAATCTTCATTTCTCCTAATCGTGAAGCTCTCTTGGAATACGAGCCTGCCGCAATTTGTGTAGCGGATGTACGAAGTTTCTACCAACATCTTGCAAAACGCGCTATTAGCGCTGGATCTGCATTACGTGTAAGACATGCAGTTGAGCAGATAATGATAGAAAAAGGATGCGTTGTAGGTGTAACAGTTAAGAACCATGTGAGTGAGCGTGTTACTCTGCGGGCCGCTGTAACCATTGATGCCAGTGGTTTCTCGCGACATGTAGGGGTGCGTGCCGAGTTGGGCAAGGCGTTCCGTCGCTATGGATACGGGGCGGAATATGACATGTACGCCCCAAATTATCCGCAAGATGAGCTTCTCTTAATTGTAGGTAATAAGTTCGCATCTAGTGGCTATGCATGGGCTTTTCCGCGCGGAAATGGCCGTGTATCCGTAGGGGTAGGTATAATGCGACCTGATACTGCTAGAGATCCACGTATTTGTCTGGATATGCTCATCAATGACTTACCACAATTGGCTGGTAGACTCAAAAGTGCCAGCCCAGTTGAGTATCATACAGGATTGTTTCCTGAGGAGAGGCTACTCGAACGTTTCTCTCGTGAGGGCTTGCTTTTGGCGGGTGATGCGGGTGGACTTGGTTCGACGCTGGGAGGCGAGGGAATACGATTTGCAATTTATTCGGGTGAGATGGCTGGGACTGTTGCTGCTGAGGCAGTCAAAGTCGGTGCTACTTCCGCTGCATTCCTGCAACGTTTTGATAAAAAGTGGCGTGCACGTTTTGGTCATAGCTTAGATATTGCGTTTATGGTTAGTAAGTACACTACCCATTTAAGTGATGAGCAGTGGGATAGAGCTCTTGACATAATCAAGCTCCTCTCCCCCGCGCAAATGGTTCAGGCCTTGCGGTGTGATTTTACTGCTGGCTTGGTGATGGGCATACTTGCACGAAATCCTGGAATCGTGGCTAGAGGAAGTAAGTTGATCCTTGAGGAAATGCTTCTACTTATCAATAAGTCAGCCTCCAATTGATGGAATGATGATTAGCCTTGACGGTGGCTGTGAGGCGCTAGAGAAAGGTTTATTGTATGTATGGCTTGCTCGCAAATATACTAAAAAGTCAAGGAATAGCGTTTACTCTGATGAGATTATTTTTTTTGTTGCGATCATAAGAGCCGGATCTACCATGTGTCGGCTGGTATGCTGAACACTCCACTTTAAAATAGGGAAATAATAGTATGAAGCGGAAAGCTTTTTCGAGTTGGTGGTCTTCGCTAGAAGACTATGTTTTTGCAAAGTACTCTTTCAGTAGCTTGTTGGTGAATCCTTTCTTATCCCCTGCTCTTATTCGATTTGTCCTTTGGTGGGCAGAAATGCGTAAACGGCCCTTGATTGCTAGCATAAATGTTGTTAATCGCTGCAATCTACATTGTGCAGGTTGCTATTGGTCTAGAACAGAACGAGCGGAAGATCGTGGAGAGCTCTCTATCGGGGAAGGTGTGCAACTTATACGTGGCTTGTGGAAAAGAGGGGTACGGGTATTCTTGTTTATTGGCGGTGAGCCAATGGCTGAACGTGGAAAACTTGAACAGTGGGTTCGAGAGGTGCCTAAGTATGGTGGCATTTCTACCGTGATTACCAATGGAACATATGGTTTGCCAGCACTATACGAATGGCCAAGAACACACTACTTTGTCTCCTGTGACGGTGATAGGAAGGGAATGGATCGGGTTCGCGGATTTGATGTGGTTCACAAAACAAATGTTTTTGAGCAGGTGAAATCTGTTGCCTCCAACCGCAAGGATGTTATGCTTGCAATGACTATCAGCAAACTTAACGTAGATCGTATTGAAGCATTTGTTCGCGAAACCGCTACTTGGGGTATCGGCGGTGTTGTCTTCTCGTTTGCAACACCAAATGTAGGTGATAGGCAATCATTTTACCTATTGGCAGATCGCAAAGAGAAAGCTGTGCAAGAGTTACTTCAACTCAAACGAGAGTTTAAGGATTTCATTGCTATGGGAAACAGGGCAATTGAGTTATTACGACCTACTGAAGTAGCAAATTGGTCCCCAAGGTGCCCAACCTTTGCTGCTCAATCTATCAGGGCAGATGGCCAAGCAATTGAGCGTTGTATCTTTGGTCCAAATGGGGATTGTTCACGTTGTGGATGCAATATTTCTACCTCCTTTGTTGCTTTACGCGAAGGAGACCGTGAAACAGCACGCTTTGTGATTTTACCGGCCCAACGCGCGGGTATTCGATGATTGGAGTTGCTTTGAACTGGCCTTAAAACGCTCAAAGTGGAGTTGGGGTCGCACCTGCTGTTGATCCAAGTGTGGGCGGAGCTCATCATGGTGCAGATTCTGCAGGCCTTGTACATGGAAATGGCCTTTCGAGCCAACGTCAATCCCTTCGAGGTGTCGTTGCCGCTCTTCATCGAGTAACTGTCACACTTTGCGGCCCGTCGGCTCGAGGGGCTGAGCGAATGTGTCAAACAAGGCCGCACCTTGGATATCATTCGTCCCTCCAGCCGTCTGTGCATGCAAGCCCCTGCACCTCAAACGGCCGCCCCGTCGGAGCCCATCCTATCTTGAGAAGCCTGTTCACTGTAGCCGCTCCCCGAGCTGGTTGCGCTAACACAAGCGGTCAGTGCTCTTTTCCAAGCGCTGAGGCACTCATCACGGCCACCTCCTGACCCGCTCGTTCCCCCGAGTCGATAACCTACACTTTGCGACTGCGCGACATGGTTCTGGTACTTACGCCGATGCCTGTGGAAAGAGAGGTGAGATGACGGCTGCTGTCTCGTCAATCTAGAGAGTCAGTGGCCATGTGGGCTCGATGCCAGGTTCACAGTTGTTGGCTCATGCCTCCACGTCCTTCTGGAGCCGCTTGATTCTTACACTCTTCGGCTCGGTACAACTATCCTTGTTTCCTACTTTCCCTATTAGTTGGAATCTTTGGCTGCGAACCAGCGGGAATATTTAACCCTGGCCAAGTGTTGGAATATATAGACAAGCCAATCTATCTTATCTATTCTGCAACACTTGAAGGAGCTATTTGTGCAGGAATCTCTAACACATCCCGGAACCAAACAAGAAACAATTAAGATGTATGTCACAACATGGTGCGGTGATTGCCGTATGGCCAGGCGCTGGTTTGATACGCGTGGCATCCCCTATGAATATATCAATATCGAGGAAGATGAAAGTGCCGCCGACTACGTCCTGCGCGTAAATGGTGGTATGCGCAGCGTACCAACCATCGTCTTCCCTGATGGCTCCATTCTTGTCGAGCCCAGTCCTCGCGAACTGGCGGCAAAGTTTTCGCAGTAGCTTCATACTCAAAGATGCTCCCACAACAAAGTGGGAGCATTGTTATTTCCAGACGAGGATATTCCTGATGAAAGAACACGCATCGTTTGATTCAGCACAACGGCCAGCAGCAACTGGCGATATGGACCCGGAGGCGTTTCGTCGTTATAGTCATCAAGTAGTGGACTGGATGGCAGACTATTTAGCGGAAGTAGGAAAATATCCTGTACTTGCGCACATAGCCCCCGGCGATATTCGCCGTTCTTTACCCGGTCAACCTCCCATACAACCTGAAGCCATGGAGACCATCCTGGCTGATTTTGACCAGCTGTTGATGCCCGGCATCACACACTGGAATTCGCCAGGATTTATGGCCTATTTTGGCATAACTGGTTCTGGCCCCGGCATCCTTGGCGAAATGCTGTCAGCTGCCTTGAATGTCAACGCGATGCTCTGGCGCACTTCTCCGGCAGCGACGGAACTGGAGCAAGTGACACTCGATTGGTTGCGCCAGATGCTAGGTTTGCCTTCGCCTCTCTTTGGCGTC
>WNGE01011905.1_pt1 | contig 13377 bp, 7 predicted proteins | sample 5400651 | NCBI WGS metagenome assembly WNGE01 (sample SAMN13153370, study PRJNA577476) | soil metagenome | isolation source: 60 cm soil or saprolite under grassland replicate 2 | place: USA:California | collected 2016-06-15 | reverse complement strand
CGTGGAGGCGCCGGGCACCACGGTCACCTTGGACGCGGGCAGCTACAACGTCACCGAGTCCGGACCCACCGGCTACGCGGCCTCGTTCTCGGCGGACTGCACCGGCTCAATCGCCGTCGGCCAGACCAAGACCTGCACGGTCACCAACAACGACCAGGCGGCCAAGCTGATCGTGATCAAGCACGTGATCAACGACAACGGCGGCACCGCCGCGGCCAAGGACTTCACGCTGGATTCCGGTGGCGCGAATGACTCGCCGGACGACTTCGCCGGCGCGGAGACCCCAGGCACCACGGTCACCTTGGATGCTGGCAGCTACGGTTACAGCCCGAGCTTCTCGGCGGACTGCATCGGCACGATCGCGGTCGGCCAGACCAAGACGTGCACCGTCACGAACGACGACATCGCGCCGGCGCTTCACCTGCGCAAGGTCGTGGTCAACAACAACGGTGGCACCAAGACCATGGCGGACTTCACCCTGACGGCCAACGGGGCCGGCACCAACGATCTCTCGGACACCAGCCCGGTGGACTCGGGCGCCGGGCTCAAGGCCGACACCTGGACGCTGTCCGAGACCAACGTGTACGGCTACTCGGCCAGCGCGTGGGTCTGCGTAGGTGGCTCCCAGAGTGGCAGCAGTATCTCGCTGGCTGTCGGCCAATCAGCTACCTGCACGATCACGAACGACGACCAGCCCGGCACGATCGTTATCAAGAAGATCACCAAGCCGGCGAACACCGGGAGCTTCGGCTTCACGACCACCGGCACGGGCTACAACGGATTCACCCTGCCCGGCGGGGGCCAGAACAGCCAGACCCTGAATGCCGGCACCTACACGGTGAAGGAAGGCACGCAACTCGGGTGGATTCTCACCGGCATCGGTCAGGACCCAGCCGACCCGAACGCGCCCTACAGCTGCGCGGTCACCGGCAGCGGTGGCAGCACGGGCGTCGGCGACCTGAACACGCTGACCGCCACCATCACGCTGAAGATCGGCGACACGGTGACCTGCACGTTCGAGAACACCGGCCAAGGGGTGACCCGCACGCAGGGCTTCTGGGCGACGCACACCCCGCTCGCGAACATCGCCTGGTTCGGCGGCACCGCCTTCGGGCACACCTTCCCGGGTGTGGCAGGCACGGCGGGTATCGGCGACCAGACGCTATGCGGCAGGCCCATCGACACGCTCGGCAAGCTGATGGGTGGCTTCTGGAGTGATGTCTCCAAGACGTCCACCGGTGCCAAGAGGTCGACGCTCGACCAGGCGAGGATGCAGCTCCTGCAGCAACTGCTATCGGCAGAGCTGAATGCCTCGGCCTTCGGCAGCGTGCCGAGCAGCGGGACCTTCACGGCATGGGAGAGCGCGTACTGCGGCACGAACGCGAACACGATCAAGAGCGCCCAGCAGCAAGCCGCGTCCTTCAACACCCAGGGTGACAGCAGCACCTTCACACCAGGGACGTCGGCCGACAGCAAGAACGCCCGAGCAATATCGACGCTCGCGTTCTGGGATGTCCTGCCGTAAGCGATCCATCAACTCACGGATCGGGTAAGGGGGGCCGGCACTCGCCAGCCTCCCTTACCCACGTCTCGGCCGATGCTCGCCGCGACGTTCACCACCGATCGACCGCGCGCTCGCGAACCTCGTCGGGCGCGTCTGCGGCTTGCCGGCCGTCACTTGACGCCGGCCACGTCCATCCCGCGCAATTCCTTCTTCAGTTCGCTGATCTCGTCGCGCAGCCGGGCGGCCACCTCGAACTGCAGCTCGCGCGCAGCCCCGAGCATCTGGTCGTTGAGCTGCTGGATGAGGTCGGCTAGTTCCGCGCGCGGCATGGTGGCGATGTCGAGCTTGCCGTCGGCGTGCGCGCCCACGCCGACGACGCCGGCCGAACCGCGACCGCCGCGGCCCGGCACTGCCGACTTGCCGCGCGACTGCGAACGTCCGGACCCGCCGACCGGCACCGCACCCTCACCCAGCAGGGCCTCGGTGTCGGCTGCCTCACGGGCTAGCCGGTCGGTGATGTCGGCGATCCGCTTGCGCAGCGGCTGCGGGTCGAGGCCGCGCTCGGTGTTGTAGGCGATCTGCTTGGCCCGCCGGCGATTGGTCTCGTCGATAGCGTTCCTCATCGACGGCGTGATCGTGTCGGCGTACATGTGCACCTGTCCCGACACGTTTCGCGCGGCGCGCCCGATCGTCTGGATCAGCGAAGTGCCCGACCGCAGGAAGCCCTCCTTGTCGGCGTCGAGGATCGACACCAGCGACACCTCGGGCAGGTCGAGGCCCTCGCGCAACAGGTTGATGCCGACCAGCACGTCGTACTCACCCATGCGCAGCTCGCGCAGCAGCTCGACCCGCCGCAGCGTGTCGACCTCGGAATGCAGGTACCGCACGCGAATGCCGAGCTCGAGCAGGTAGTCGGTCAGGTCCTCGGACATCTTCTTCGTCAGCGTCGTGACCAGGACGCGCTCGTCACGCTCGGCGCGTTCGCGGATCTCGTGCACCAGGTCGTCGATCTGCCCCTTGGTGGGTTTGACGATCACCTCGGGATCGATCAGCCCGGTGGGTCGGATCACCTGCTCGACGAATTCGCCTTTCGTGCGACCCAGCTCGTACGGGCCCGGCGTCGCGGACAGGTAGATCGTCTGCCCGATGCGGTCGACGAATTCCTCGAACTTCAGCGGGCGGTTGTCCATGGCCGACGGCAGCCGGAACCCGTGCTCGACCAGCGTGCGCTTGCGGGACATGTCGCCCTCGTACATGCCGCCGGTCTGCGGGACGGTCACGTGCGATTCGTCGATGACGAGCAGGAAGTCTTCGGGGAAGTAGTCGATCAGACAGTTGGGCGCGCTGCCCCGCTCGCGACCGTCGATGTGCAGCGAGTAATTCTCGATGCCGGAGCAGAAACCGACCTGGCGCATCATCTCGACGTCGTAGCTGGTGCGCATGCGCAGCCGCTGTGCTTCCAGCAGCTTGTTCTGCTTCTCCAGCTCGGCAAGACGTTCTTCGAGCTCCTTCTCGATCCCGCGGATCGCACGCTCCATCCGCTCCGGGCCGGCTGCGTAGTGCGTGGCCGGGAAGACGAAGACCTCGTCGACCTCGCGCACGACCTCGCCGGTCAGCGGGTGGAGGTAGTAGAGGCGCTCGATCTCGTCGCCGAACATCTCGGCACGGATTGCGAGCTCCTCGTACACGGGGAAGATCTCGACCGTGTCGCCACGCACCCGGAACGTGCCCCGAGTGAAGGACAGGTCGTTGCGCGCGTACTGCACCTCGACGAGACGGCGCAGGATCTTCTCCCGCTCGACCTGCTGACCGACCCGCAGCCGAACGGCGCGGTCGACGTACTCCTGCGGCGTGCCCAGGCCGTAGATGCACGACACTGTGGCCACAACGACGACATCGCGCCGAGTCAGCAGCGACATCGTCGCCGAGTGCCGCAGGCGTTCCACCTCGTCGTTGACCGACGAGTCCTTCTCGATGTAGGTGTCGGTCTGCGGGACGTATGCCTCGGGCTGGTAATAGTCGTAATAGCTGACGAAATACTCGACCGCGTTGTCGGGGAGCATCTCGCGCAGTTCGTTGGCCAGCTGCGCCGCGAGTGTCTTGTTCGGCGCCATGACCAGGGTCGGCCGCTGCACCCGCTCGATCAGCCATGCCGCCGTCGCCGACTTGCCGGTGCCCGTCGCGCCGAGGAGCACGATGTCGCGCTCGCCCGCTTTCACCCGGCGTTCGAGATCTTCGATGGCCGCCGGTTGGTCGCCGGACGGCTCGAAGTCGGCGACGACCTTGAAGACGCCGCTGCTCGGGACGATGTCACTGGCGATTCTCACGCCCACCACCGTACGAGAGAACTCCGACAATGCGGCGGCCTGCTTATGCACTGGGTAGGAGCCTGCGCGGTCACAGAGCGTTCTCGATTCCCGCGCTTATCGTGGACGGGAACCCGGGAGAGCAAACCATGACCACACCAGAACAGCCAGAATCCAGCGGGCAACCAGCCACACCGGCCGAGCCGGCAGCTGAGCAGCCGACCGCCGAGCAGCCCGCGGCGTCAGGCGCACCACCGGCCGCAGAACAGCCGACCGCCGCGCCCCAGCAGCCCGTTGCCGCGCCGGGCACGGCCGCCCCGCCGCCGCAGGTACCCCAGTACGCCCAGCCGGGCGATCCGTTCGCCCCGATCCCCCGTCCGCCGAAGTCGCCGTGGATCGCGCCGCAGCGCAAGGGTGCCGTCATCGGCATCTCGGTTGCCGCCGGCCTCGCGCTGCTGCTCGCCGGAGGCGTCATCGACCGCGTGGCGTTCGACAACGACCACCCCGGCCGCTCGGTCCAGTTCGGCGGCCCCGGTTACAAATACCTGCCCGGCCCGCAGATGATGCCGCGAATGCCGCAGCTGCCGCCGGGCAATGGCAAGCGAAACCGGCCATGGCCGAACCCGTCGAGCATCCCGACCCCGTCGGAGACCAGTTGACGCTCAGCTGACCTCGCTGCGCTGCCTACGGGCGTCGTGGCCGGACTTGACCAGCAGGAAGTACAGCTGCCGCAACCCCATCAGGGCGAACAGGTTCGCCGTCAGCACGAGGTACGGCTCTTCGGTCAGGCCGTAGATCGCGGGAATCGAGTCCAGGGCGAACAGCAGGTCGGTCGTGCCGAGCGCGACGATCACGACCATCATCGGCGTCGCCACCCGCCGGCCTGCGCTGCGCACGATGACGTGCGCGCCGTGCCATTCGTCCGTTGACGGGATGCGCCGGCGCACGAAGCGCACCATGCGACTGTCGGTGTACTCGGACGGATCGGCCTCGTTGTCGCGCGCCAGCCTGGCCGCTGTGTAGACGAGGAACGCGCCGAACATGTAGAAGACCCAGCTGAACGCGTTGATCGCGGCCGCGCCGGCGGCGATGAACGCGCCGCGCAGGACGAGCGCGAGCACGATGCCGACCAGCAGCGCCGACTGCTGCAGACGGCGTGGAACCTTCAGCTTCGTCAGGATGATCAGGAAGACGAACAGGTTGTCGACGGACAGCGAGTACTCCGTCAGCCAGCCGCCGGCGAACTGGCCGGCGTACTCCGGTCCGCTCACGACCAGTATCCCGACGGCAAACAGCACGGCGCCGGCGACGAAGAATGCGAGGTGCCGGGCGGACTCGCCGAGGCTCGGCTCGTGCGGTCGGCGGCCGATGTAGAACACGTCGATGACCAGGAAGACCACGGCGAGCGCGAGCGTCAGCGCCCAGACCCATGGTTCGACGTGCATTGCCACCTCCGGCGCCACCGGCGTACCCCGAGGTCGGACGTACGCGTTCGTGCTGCCGGAGGTCTCACCCACCCGAGGCCGGGCCGGTGCCCCGGGGCCGCCAAGAGCGACCCGTGATGACGGGGACACCGCGAAGGACGGGGTTACTCCCCTCCAGTTCAGGCCAGCCTAGCGGAGGCGCGCGACGGACAACGGCTGGTACAACGTGACACGTGGGCGATCCGGACCTCGAGATGTACGAGCTGGCCGCTGACCAGCCCGTGGGCGAGCCGCTGCCCGACAGCTCGCGGCGTCGGTGGTACCGCGTCGAGTGGGCGACGCCGGCAACCGTCGCGCTCTGGGCGCTTGCCGCAGCGGCCGCGATCGCCGCTCCGTTCACGTCGCTCGTCGGCTTCCGCGAGACGTTCCGCCCGGACGGCACGATCAGCACCGACACGTTCACGCATCGCATCGACGGCTGGGGCCGGATACGTGACTTCTCCCCGAACGGCACCGTGTCGGCGCAGCTCGGGCACGAGGCTCGCTACGGGATCGCGACATGCGCCTGCGCGGCGCTGCTACTCGTGGCGATCGCAAGCCTCGTCCTCGGCCGGACACGCCGCTCGGCGAGCGTCGCACGCGACGTCGCCCTGGTGGCCGCGAGCCTGCTGGCCGGTGTCGTGACCGCCGAGTACCTGCACGTCGAGTCGGCGCGGTCGCAGATCGCCGCGGCCAGCGAATCCTCGCGCGGCTCGCTGTCGTTCGACCTGCAGATCGGACCGGCGTTGTGCGTCGGACTCGCCGCCGTCGTAGGCGGGGCGGCAGGCGTGGTCGTGGCGCTGCGCGCCAAGACCCGGGATCGGGATTAGCTCAGCACGAGGGCGTGCAGCGACGCTGGACGACAGCGTCCAGGAAGACGCTTCGCACGTCGGTCGGGTCCTTGACCGAGTACGCCTTGCCACCGGTCGCCTTGGAGATCTGGCCCAGTGCGTTCATGTCTGCCTGCGGCCCGATCCCGATCGTGAACACGGGCACCGGCAACAGCTTGGCCTGACTCGTCTTCAGCCCGGCGAGCAGCGCGGCGAGGGTCATGCCACCCGGGTTCTCGTTCTTGCCGTCGGTCATCAAGACGACGGTGTTGACCTTGGACGGGTCGTAGTTCTTGCGGACGTCCTCCACCGCCTTGAGCGTCGTGTCGTACAGGCCGGTGTTGCCGTGGACGCGGCCGGTCAGGCCGTTCGATGCGTCGATGAGTGCCTTGCGGCGAGTCGATCCGCCGGCGACCTGCTGGCTCATCTCGCCGATCGGCACGAGCTCCGCGTACGGGGTGGTGCCGTTCTGGTTGGTGGAGAACACCCACATGCCGACGTTGGAGGAGTCCGGGTAGAAGCCGACGGCGCCGGCCGCGGCCGCCGCGGTCAGCTGGATCTTGCTCTGGCCGTTGCCGGCCGGTTCACTCATAGACCCCGAGGTGTCGATGACGAGCAGGCTGTTGACGTCGTCGGTCACCGCTTCCCAGAGCCGCAGCGTGTCGACGCCCTGCCCGGCCGACGGCTTGGACATCTGCCGGATCGGGGCCGCGGCGACACCTTCGGCCGCACCCACGCCCGGCACGGATGCGCCGGTCGCGTCGCGGAACCCTGCGTCGGCGAGGAAGGTGCGCGCGCCCGGCGTTCGCAGTTGCTGCTCGAGCGCGTCCAAGGCGGCTGTCAGCGCGGGGTCGTCGCCCGAGCGGACGAGTCGCACCACGGGGTAGTCGAGGCTCAGCGTGCCTTCGTCGGGGTAGATCGCCGCGGCGAACAGCGACTGCTTGGCGCGGTTGGCCTGGATCACGGCTTGCTCCGGCGCCGTGAACACCTCGGCGCGGCCGGGGTCGGCGGCCAGCTGCGCGAAGCCGGAGTTGGCGTCGGCGAGCGTCGAGTGGCTCAACCGCAGCATCAGGTTGGCCACGTCGGGGTTCGGCCCCGAGGCCGACGAACCAACCACGGAGTTCATGATCTGCAGGCTCAGCAACCCGTCCGTGTTCGACACCGGATCCGGCACCGTCAGCGGGAACTGGCCCTTCAGCGCGGCCTTCCAGTCCGGTTTGGTGGTAAACGTCGAGACAATCTTCGGTGAGCTCACGAACACCAGCGGTGATGACGCGATCGGCGCGTGGATCTCGATCTGGCCGGTGCGGGACCCGCCCGCCAGATCGTCGTTGAGCCGCGCGGCCCAGGTGCTGGAGTCCGGGATCCACACGGAGGCCGAACTGCCGCCGCCGCTGTTGCCCCCGGACGCGAGGATCTGCTCGACGTTGGCCGACGGCAGCGAGTTCACGCTCACGGCGACGCACTTGCCGCCCGCGGTCGGGTTGGTCGCGACCCACTTCTTCGCGATCGCCTCGACCGGGTCGGCGATGCTGGGCGCAGCGTCCAGGAAGATCGTGACCTTCCCGTCGCAGCTGCCTCCGCCCGCCTTGTGCGCCGATCCACCGTTGTTGAAGTACACGAGGATGCCGGCAGTACACGCCGCGACGAGTAGCAAAATGGCGGCAACGACGGGGAGAGACATCCCTCGACGCGCCGAGGAGGGTTGCGAGTGCCGGCCGGCCATACCTTCTCAGGGGGTCGTAGGGTCAATGGCGAGGGACGAGGGCCCACCGAATGATAGGGCCTGATCCCGAACGGGAATACCATCCTGCACGGGGGGTAACGCGGCGTTTTGGCCCCGACACATGCCGTGCGCAACAAACTTCGCCATCAGTGCGAATCCCCGATCTGGCAGGCTCTACCTCTCATCACCACAGCAGGCGGGTTGCCGCCTGTCCAGTCTCAGACGCTGAGTGATCGACTCGATCGACGTCGATCACGAGCCGATTAAGAGGGACGTTTGATGCAGGTCTGGCCAGGCAGCGCCTATCCCCTCGGCGCCAGCTATGACGGATCCGGGACGAACTTCGCCCTGTTCAGCGAGGTGGCCGATCGGGTCGAACTGTGCCTGTTCGATCCGGACGGGGCTGAATCGCGGATCGACCTTCCCGAGATGGACGGCTTCGTGTGGCACGCCTTCGTGCCGGGCATCGAGCCCGGGCAGCGCTACGGCTACCGGGTGCACGGACCGTACGAGCCCGAGCACGGGCTGCGGTGCAATCCCGCGAAGCTGCTGCTCGACCCGTACGCGAAGGCGGTCGAGGGCAGCGTCGACTGGCACCCGTCGCTGTTCAGTTACGACCTCGGCGATCCCGACAGCCACAACACCGACGACTCGGCCGCGCACATGCCGAAGTCGGTCGTGGTCAATCCGTACTTCGACTGGGGCGTCGACCGCCCGCCCAAGCACACCTACGCCGACAGCGTCATCTACGAGGCGCACGTCAAGGGCCTGACGAAGCGCAATGCCGAGATCCCGGCCGAGCTGCGCGGCACCTACGCCGGCATCGCCCATCCGGTCATGCTCGACCACCTCACCGCGCTGGGCGTGACGGCCGTCGAGTTGATGCCGGTGCATCACTTCGTCAACGACTCGGCGCTGCTCGACCGCGGCCTGTCGAACTACTGGGGTTACAACACGATCAGCTTCTTCGCGCCGGACACGCGCTACTCGTCCGCGTCGTCGCAGGGCAGCGCCGGCGGGCAGGTGCAGGAGTTCAAGGCGATGGTGCGCGCGCTGCACGACGCCGACATCGAAGTCATCCTCGACGTCGTCTACAACCACACCGCCGAGGGCAACCACCTCGGCCCCACGCTGTGCTTCCGCGGCATCGACAACCGCGCGTACTACCGCCTCGAGGACGACGAGCCGCGGTACTACCGCGACTACACCGGCACCGGCAACAGCCTCAACGTCCGCAACCCGCATGCCTTGCAACTCCTCATGGACTCCCTGCGCTACTGGGTACTCGAGATGCACGTCGACGGGTTCCGGTTCGACCTCGCCTCCGCGCTCGCGCGGGAGTTCTACGACGTCGACCGGCTGTCGAGCTTCTTCGAACTCGTCCAGCAGGACCCGGTGGTCAGCCAGGTGAAGCTGATCGCCGAGCCCTGGGACGTCGGGCCCGGTGGGTACCAGGTCGGCAACTTCCCGCCGCAGTGGACCGAGTGGAACGGCAAGTACCGCGACACGGTGCGCGACTTCTGGCGCGGTGAGCCGGCGACCATCGGCGAGTTCGCGGCGCGGATCACCGGCTCGGCCGACCTCTACGAGCACTCCGGGCGACGGCCGGTGGCGAGCATCAACTTCGTCACCTGCCACGACGGCTTCACGCTGCTCGACCTCGTCTCGTACAACGACAAGCACAACGAGGCCAACGGCGAGGAGAACAAGGACGGCGAGAGCTACAACCGGTCGTGGAACTGCGGGGTCGAAGGCCCGTCCCGCGATCCGGCGATTCGCGCGTTGCGCGCGCAGCAGCGGCGCAACTTCATCGCCACCCTGTTCCTGTCGCAAGGCGTGCCCATGCTGGCCCACGGCGACGAACTGGGACGTACCCAGTCCGGCAACAACAACGGCTACTGCCAGGACAGTGAGCTGACCTGGGTCGACTGGACCAGCGTCGACGTCGACCTGCTGGCGTTCACGCGGCAGGTCGCCGGGCTGCGGCGCCAGCACCCGGTGTTCCGCAGGCGGCGCTTCTTCGACGGGCGCCCGGTACGCCGCCGCGGCGCGGACGCGCTGCCGGACATCGCGTGGTTCACTCCCGAGGGCGACGAGATGACCGAGGAGGACTGGGAAGCACCGTTCGGCCGGGCCATCGCCGTGTACCTCAACGGCCAGGGCATCCCCGACAGCGACGCCCGCGGCGACCGCGTCGTCGACGAGTCGTTCCTGCTGTGCTTCTCCGCGCACAGCGAGCCGATCGACTTCCACGTGCCGAACGCCGACTACGGCGCCGCGTGGCATGTCGTGCTCGACACCGGCCGTCCGGATCTCGACGACGGCAAGGTGGTCGACGCGGGCGGCGTCGTCCCGGTCGGCCCGCGCGCGCTGGTGGTGCTGCAGAGGGCTGACTGATGCCGGTGCCGCCGTCGACATACCGGCTGCAGATCAGGCCGTCCTTCGGCCTGCGGGCGGCGGCGCAGCTGTGCGAATACCTGCGCGAGCTGGGCGCCGGCGCGGTATACCTGTCGCCGATCCTGGCGTCCGCCAGCGGTTCGGAGCACGGCTACGACGTCGTCGACTTCTCGCGCGTCGACGACGCTCGCGGCGGCGCTGCGGGTTGGCGCGCGCTCGTCGACGCCGCGCACGGCCTGCAGCTCGTCCTCGACGTCGTGCCGAACCACACCGGCATCGCGGATGCAGCCGAGAACGAGCCGTGGTGGGACGTCCTGCGCCTCGGCTCGGGCTCGCCCTATGCGCGGTGGTTCGACATCGACTGGACGCGAGGCCGCGTGCTGCTTCCCGTCCTGGGCGACGATTTCGACGCGGCGCGCGACCTGAGCGTCGCCGCCGATGAGCTGCGCCACGGCTCGCACCGCTTTCCGATCGCCCCGGGTACCACAGGCGGCAGCGCCGCGCAGGTGCACGACCGGCAGCACTACGAGCTGGTCAGCTTCCGCAGCGCCGAACAGAGCTATCGGCGCTTCTTCGCCGTGCCGACCCTGGCCGGGCTCCGGGTCGAGGACCCGGCCGTCTTCGACGCGACGCACCGCGAGGTGCTGCGCCTCGTCCGCGACGGCGTGGCCGGGTTACGGATCGACCACCCGGACGGCCTGGCCGACCCGCTCGGCTACCTGTCGCGTCTACGGGCAGCGGTGCCGGACGCCTGGTTGACCGTGGAGAAGATCCTCGAGCCCGGCGAGTCGTTGCCACGATCGTGGCCGGTCGCGGGCACCACCGGCTACGACGCGCTCGCCGAGGTCAACGCGCTGTTCGTCGACCCGTCCGCCGAGGCGGCGCTGAGCGACCTGTACCGGTCGCTGACGGGCGATCAGCTGTCGTTCGACCAGCACGTCGAGGCGGGCAAGCGGCTGGTGGCCACGACGATCCTGCGCCCGGAAGTTCGCCGGCTCGCCGGGCTCTGCGCGGGGATCGAGCAGGCGGCCGAGGCGATTACGGAACTGCTCGTCGCATTCCCGGTTTATCGCTCCTATCTGCCCGAGGGGGCGTCGCACCTGACCGCCGCGGTCGAGACCGCCGTCCGGCGGCGACCCGCGCTCGCGGATGCGGTCGCCGCGCTGCATCCGCGGCTGGCCGACCCCGCCGACGAGCTGTGCGTGCGCTTCCAGCAGACGTCCGGCGCGGTGATGGCGAAGGGCGTCGAGGACACGGCCTACTACCGGTACACGCGCTTCGTCGCGCTCAACGAGGTCGGCGGCGACCCGTCCCGGTTCGGGTCAGGACTCGACGGTTTCCACGCGGCACAGGCCCAGCGCCAGCTCGTCGCGCCGCAGGGCATGACGACGCTGTCGACGCACGACACCAAGCGCGGCGAGGACGTTCGCGCGCGACTGGCGGTGCTGGCCGAGATGCCCGCCGAGTGGGCCGCGCTCGTCGGCGACCTGATGGCGCGGGCTCCGGTGTCGAACGCGGCGTTGGGTTACCTCCTGTGGCAGACGTTCGCCGGCACGGGGTTCATCGGACGCGACCGCATGCACGCCTACGCCGAGAAGGCGATGCGCGAGGCTGCGGGCGGCACCGGCTGGATCGACCCCGACCGCGCGTTCGAGGCAGCCGTGCACGCGGCCGTCGACGCCGCCTACGACATGCCCGAGATCCGTGATCCGCTCGCCGCCTTCGTCGAGCGGATCACGCCGTTCGGCCGGCTCAACTCGCTCTCGCAGAAGGTCGTCGCACTGACCATGCCCGGCATCCCTGACGTCTACCAAGGCACCGAGCTCTGGGAGGACTCACTCGTCGACCCCGACAACCGGCGCCCGGTCGACTTCGCCACGCGGCAGGCGCTGCTCTCGCGGCTCACCGCGGCGCCGCCGATCGACGAGACCGGGGCGGCGAAGCTGTGGCTTGTCTCGCGGGCGCTGCGACTGCGCGGCGACCGTCCCGAACTGTTCACGGGCTACGCGCCGATACGCGCGCCCGGACCGGCGAGCGACCACGTCGTCGCGTTCGACCGCGGCGGCGCGGTGACCGTGGCAACTCGGCTGCCGGTGCGGCTGGCGCGCGACGGCGGCTGGCGTGAGACCACGCTCGCGCTGGCCGCTCCGCACACGGACGTGCTGACCGGGCGTTCCTGGTCCGGCGCCGTCCGCGTCGCCGACCTGCTGGACGTACTGCCGGTGGCGCTGCTCATGCGCTAGCCGACCGGGAGCGCGACGGCGTGCTCGGTCAGGTCGACGTTGCCCGCCGCGCCGGCCTCGTGCCGGTTCACCGACGCGTGATCAGCCGTCCGGGCAGGTCTGCAGGGCGCGCGCAGCATCGCACGGCCACGCGCCGGTCAGTTCAGCGAGACCAGACGCGCTCCCCCGTCGGACTCGATCACTGTGCCGGTCAGGTTCTGGTTGGTCGCCGCCAGGACGACGCTCTGACGTTGCTCAGTGCGGCGGCTGCAGGCGCTCGCGCAGCCGTGCCACGTCGAGATTCGCCTGCGGATACTGGGGATCCAGCTCGTCGAACACCTCGCGCAGGATCTGGCTGATCGCCCAGTTGCGGTACCACTTGTGGTCGCTCGGCACGATGTACCAGGGCGAGTGCTCGGTGGAGCACTCGTGCAGCATCTCGGCGTAGGCGTCCTGGTAGTCCGACCAGAACGCCCGCTCGTCGATGTCGGCCTCGCGGAACTTCCAGTGCTTCGTCGGGTCGTCCAGCCGGGCGAGCAGCCGCTCACGCTGCTCCGCGTAGCCGACGTGCAGGAAGCACTTCACGACCGTCGTGCCACCGGCGGCGAGGTCGGCCTCGAACGCGTTGATCTCGCCGTACCGGCGGCGCCATTGCTCCTCAGGCATGGTCTTGTGCACACGGGGCACCAGCACGTCCTCGTAGTGCGACCGGTCGAAGACGCCGACGACTCCGCGCGGCGGCAGCGCCTTGCGGATCCGCCACAGGAAATGGTGCGCCGACTCCTCGGCGGTCGGCTTCTTGAACGCGGTGATCTTTACGCCCTCCGGGCCGAGCATGCCGACCACGTGCGTGACGACGCCTCCCTTGCCGGCCGTGTCGATGCCTTGCAGGAGCAGCAGCACGCTGCGGCGCCCTTCAGCCCACAAGC